>Ga0207698_10002324_pt1 | contig 11256 bp, 12 predicted proteins | sample KBSCornC22_FD_184298 | JGI IMG/M metagenome (GOLD analysis project Ga0207698, IMG submission 184298) | Corn rhizosphere microbial communities from Kellogg Biological Station, Michigan, USA - KBS Corn C2-2 (SPAdes) (version 2) | ecosystem: Host-associated > Plants > Roots > Rhizosphere > Soil ...
GAGGATGAACTGCACTTGCTTGTCCTGCTCATCGGTCAGTTCGCCGTCGAGCCGGTCGAGCAGCATGCGGCTGATGCTGCGGATCGCGCCGAGCGGCGTGCGGAATTCGTGGCTCAGGTAGGCGAGGAAGCGGCTCTTGATGTCCGACGCCTGGCGCAGTTCGACCGCGCGGTCGTCCAGTTCCGCATACAGCGCAACGACGCCGCGATTGGTCTCGTCCAATTCCTCGGCCATCAGCGCCAGCTGCGCGCGCGTGTCGTGCAGCTCCGCGCGCAGGGTTTCCAGTTCATCGCCCATCGGCGTCTCCGTCTCAGCAGCGCAGCACGACGACCGTCGCATCGTCGCGCCCGCGGCGGTAATCGCGCCACAGCACCGCGGCGATCACCGCCGCGTGCCGCGCGCTCAAGCCCGCATAGTCGGCGAGCGACCAGCGCGTCGCCACGCCATCCGAATGCATCACCACCAGGGCCGGGCCGTCCATCGGCACGGCGGTTTCCTGGATGCGCAGCGGCGAGGGCATGCCCAGCGTGCCGTTCTGCGCCGGCAGTCCGCGCGAGCGGGTGCTCGTGATCAGGTTGATCGCGATATTGCCGACCGACGCATAGCTCAGCGATCGCTGCCGCGTATTGACGCGCACGTAGGCAGCGGCACCACCGCGCGTGCCGGACATGCGTCCGTGCGCCGCAGTCAGTGCCGCCAGCGGTGCCTCGTCACGCGCACCTTCCGTCGCCGCTTCGGCCGCCGCCGCGGCGATCGGGCCATGCCCAAGTCCGTCGACGACGAACACATAGCCGCCGTCCTCCGTCAGCCCGCTGGTCCAGTCGTCGCCGCAACCCGACTCGCCGCCGAGCGGCAGGCAGACCGCGCCGAACTCGAGTGCCGGCGGCGCCGCGCCGACCCGCGCCCAGACCACGCTGCCACGCGTATCCGAAAACCCGTCGAACGCGCTCGACAGCCGCCGTATCGCGCCGAGCCCGTTGCCCGCCGTGCCGCGCGTCGAACGTCCGTCGCGCAGCGACGCGGCGAGGTCCATGCCCGCGCCCTTGTCCACCGCACACAGTTCCACCGCGCGCGGCTCGCTGCGCGCCAGCACGACGCCGCCGCCGGCGTGGTTCACGAGGTTCGTCGCCATCTCGGTCGCGACGATCGCCGCATTGCCCGCCGCCGCCTCATCCATCCCGGCGAGCTGCGCCAGGCGCAGCACCTTGCGCCGCGCGTCGCCGACCTGCGACACGTCGCGCACTTCCACTTCGAGGCTGGTGCGCGGCATGTCAGCGCCAGCGCGCGATGGTGATGCGCGTGCCGGCTCCGGGTGCGGTGACGATGTCGAAATCATTGACCAGGCGCTTGGCGCCCGACAGGCCCAGGCCGAGCCCGTTGCCCGACGTCCAGCCGTCCGTCAGCGCCTGCGCGAGATCCGGAATGCCCGGACCCTGGTCGCTGAAGATCAGCCGCAGGCCCGTGCGCGGACCTTCCAGCACCACTTCGCAGACCATCTCGCCGCCACCGCCGTAGATCACCGTGTTGCGCGCGAGCTCGCTCGCGGCGGTGACGATCTTGGTCTGGTCGACCAGGCTGAACTTGCATTCCTGCGCCACGCGGCGCACCGCCTGCCGCGCCAGCACGACCTCCTGGTCGCTGCGCAGCGGCAGTGTTTCAGATTTCTGTATCGGCATCGTCGCGCGCCTCGCTCAGCCCCTCGCGCAGCATTTGCATGCCGCGTTCCACGGTGAGCGCCGTGCGCACGCCCGTCATGGACATGCCCAGCTCCACGAGGGTGATCGCGACGGCCGGACGCATGCCGACCAGCACCGTCTGCGCATCCAGCAGCCGCGACATCGACGAGGTATCGCCGATCACGCGTCCGATGAACGAGTCGACCATGTCCAGCGCCGTGATGTCGATCAGCACGCCGCGCGCACCGGTGCGCTCGATCGCACGCGTCAGGTCGTCCTGCAGTGCCAGCGCGAGGTTGTCGTGCATTTCCACCTGGATCGACACGAGCAGGAAATCGCCCATGCGCAGGATAGGGATGTGTTCGGCCATGGACTCAGCCCGCGCGCCGCGAGACGACGGCGCCCAGACGTTTCATCGCCAGCGCGAGCGCGTCGGCCAGGTTGGCCTTCGTCGTGACCGAACCCAGGTCCACGCCCAGGTGCACGATGGTCTGCGCGATCTGCGGACGCACGCCGCTGATGATGCAGTCCGCGCCCATGAGGCGGATCGCCGTGACGGTCTTGATCAGGTGCTGCGCGACCAGCGTATCCACGGTCGGCACGCCGGTGATGTCGATGATCGCGATCTCCGACTCCGACGACGCGATGCGGTCGAGCAGCGATTCCATCATCACCTGCGTGCGCGCGCTGTCCAGCGTGCCGATGATCGGCAGCGCCAGCACGCCGTCCCAGAGCTTCACCACCGGCGTCGACAGTTCGAGCAGTTCTTCCTGCTGGCGCTGAATAACCGCCTCGCGCGATTTCTGGTAGGCGTCGATGGTCTTGAGGCCCAGCGAATCGAGCAGGTCGCTCGCGCTGCCGATCAGCGCTGCCTGCGTCGCCGCATCGTTGCCGTGCAGCGCCTGGATGCGCTGGAACACCGGCCGCTTCAGCGCGAACACGAACGTCGCGGTCTGCTGCGAGCTGAAGCCTTCGCGTACGCGCGCATCGGAAAAGTCACGCAGGAAGCCCTGCAACGCGCCGGAATCTGCGGCCAGCGCGCCGCCGTGGTCGCGGCCCGCCGCATCCGTCAGCAGCCGGAGCAACTCCGCCGCCTGGCGACGTACATCCTCCTGGCGCGACAGGCCGCTGAGGCCGGCCTCGTCGATGTGCTTGAGCCAATCGGCGAGCAGCGGCTCCTGGTTGTCGTGCAACAACGAGCCGAGCGCATGCGTGCTGGACATGTAAGTACACCTTCGTAGGGAAGCAGCCAGCTTAGTGACGTGCTCAACCGGTAGCAAGGCAGATGACGTGACGCGCACGTGACGAACGGGCGCGGGGCCGGCGATTGTCGGAAAAGTATATTTCGCCCGGAAATTCAGCCGGTTCGCACTGCAGCGCCGGCCGCGATGGCGCGACCGCGGCCCCCTCCGCCGCGTGATCCCTGAGCGGCACCGCGCCCGTATGTCAGGGCAATTCTCCCGGAGTGCCTGCCATGCGCCAGTTCCTGCTCGCCGCCGCCCTGATCGGCGCCACCCTCGCCGGCACCGCCGGAGCGGCCGACGGCGCGCTCGACGACACCTTCGGCACCGATGCCGAATTCCCCGGCTACGGCTTCTACGTCAACCCCAACGGCACGCCGAACTTCTCGCTCGACTACGTCGGCGCCATCGTCAAGCGGCCCGACGGCAAGATCTGGGTCGTCGGCCGCATGAAAGCGCCCGGCGCCTATCGCCTCAGCCTCACCCGCACCGACGCCAACGGCTATCCCGACATGGAATTTGGCGACAGCGGCCTGCGCACCGTCGTCGCGCCCTGCCCCGACTTCAACGTCAGCGATGCGACGCTCGATGCGCAGGGCCGCCTCGTCGTCGCGGTCAACGACTGTGCCGACTTCACCGTGTATCGATTTCTGCCCAACGGCGATCTCGATCTCACGCTCGCCGGCAGCGGCGTGCTCAGCGTGCCGTTCAACCAGGGCGGCGGCGACGAAGACCGCAGCCAGAAAGTCGCCACCACGCCGAACGGAAACATCCTGATCGCCGGCACCGTCACGACCGCAACCACCCGCAACCTCGGCATCGCGCACTACACCGCCGCCGGCCAGCCCGTCGCGGGCTTCGGCACCGCGGGCAAACTGACCGTGCCGATGGAATGGTCCGTGCCGGAAATTCCCGGCGTCACCGGCCTGTATCGCATGGCCGACGGCCGCATCGTCATCACCGGACAACTCTCCGAAACGTCGCAGGCCGTCTCCGACAAAAAGCAATTCGTGGTCCGCCTGCTCACCAACGGCGCGATGGACCCGTCCTACGGCAACGTGTCCGCGGGCCTGTCCAAGATCAACCTGAAAAGCCCGCTCGGCCTGACCGAATCACCGCGCGCCTACGCCTCGATGATCGAATCCAACGGCGCCGTGATCCAGGTCGGCAGCCTGAAATCCAACCAGGTCAGCTCCTCCGGCGACATCTTCCTGCTGCGCTGGCGCCCGGACGGCCAGCTCGACACCAGCATCGGCGCAAACGGCGTGCGCCAGTACCCGCTCGACTTCGCCGGCCCCAACCCCGCCGACCCCGACGACAACTACGAATCCGCCGACACCATCGCGCGCCAGGCCAACGGCCAGTACGTCATCACCGCAAGCAGCCGCCTCGGTGAATACGCCGCCACCGCCCTGCTGCGCCTCAAGCGCAACTTCGCTGTCGACACGAGCTTCGGCAACGGCGGAAAAATCCAGCACACCCTCGAAGTCTCCACCACCGGCCAGCACGGCCAGAACGGCGGCTCCCTCCTCCTGCAACCCGGCCGCATCGTCGTCGGCGGCGTCGTCTACACCGGCACCAACGGCCGCGCGCAGATGATGATGGGGCTGACGCATGATGAGATTTTTGCGGATACGTTCGATTGAGGGACGCCACGGGCCGGCGCACACGACGGTACATGTGCACTTACGCCCGTTGGGCCAAGGCAAATACTGCGCGGGCCACGCCGCCGAGTACGGCCAGCGCCAGCCCCGCCACGAGGGATTTGCCCGCGTTCATCGCGGCGGCCCACAGATACAGCCCGCTGGATGGCCGCAGCAGGGCGTCGGGCGGCGAAAGAAGCGCCATGCCGAGTTGAACGACGGCCAAGCCCACAAGGAACCAGCCAAGGCCCCCAAGAGCCCAGGACGCGGCGACGGAAAAACGATACGGGGACATGGTTCGCTCTCAAGTAACACCAGTTCACGCGAGCGGGCGGCGCTGGTCCGCCGCCCGCTGCTCACGAACAACAGCGCCGCTCACGTCAGTTGGGAATCACGCATGTCGTCGTATTGTTGGTCGGATTCCACGTGCAGGTGACGACGCCGCCGTTGGCCGCGCCGGAGCTGATGGGAATGCCGAGCGAGCGCATGTACTCGATGAACGCGGCCATGTCCGGGCCCTGACCCGGCGGGAAATACCAGCGGCCGGTGTAGTCCTGGGGGTTCGAGCTGCGATCGGGCAGGAAGTGCCCCGAGCTGTCGCGGGCGCTGTCTTTCACGTACGTGGCGTTCTCACCCAGCGTTGCGCGGAGCTGAATCTTCGAGCCGTCGTCGAACACGATGTCGATGGTGATCACGACGCCTTGGGTGAAGGCCAGCAACGCGTCCAAGTGGCCGACCACGTAAGCAAACGGCCCAGCCAGCGCGCTGCTCGTCATCTGAAAAATCTGCGGCGAGCTTGCCAGGTCGATGATTTCCCCGCGCAGCTGAATGTCGGAAAGGAAATCGTGCGCACTCGGCCTTCCGGGCAGATAGGTCGGAAACGACCGACCGCCGATGTTGGCCCGCACGCCGCTCTTGAACGTTCCGTTCGTGCCGCGCCAGATTTGGCCGAGCGCATCGCCCATGCCAGCCACGTCCGCACTCACGGACATCTCTTCGGTCTGCAGGATGCAACCGGCGTTGGTTTCATTGCCGGCCTTGGGCGCCTCAGCGGTCTTGGCTCCGTTGCCACCGCCGGCGTTCGGGGCAGAACCGCAGTAGTTGCGGTACTTCTTGACCGCGCCGTTCGCGGGATTCCACACGATGTGCGCGTTCGGACTGGCGCCCAACGTGCGGGCCTTGCTCACCATCTGCGCGTCGGAACAGTTGACGCATTGGACTGCCGCCGCGACAGAACCAACGGCCAACAACAAAGTCACACCACTGATTGCCCTGAGTGCCTGATGCACGATGAAACTCCCTAATGTATACAACTCCACTGAAGCGGCACGTGCAAAGTGACCTTCTTCCCACTGAAACCGGCCGCGGCGGTGCTAGCGGATCATTCCATGCCGGCATCAGCGAATGGGCTACTCGGACTTCGGGTTTCAACGGGCTCACGCGCTGCGCGCATGCGGGTCGCGCGCCTATTCCGCATACGCTGAAGCATGGCCACCCATAGCGAGCGCAAACCCTCGTAGCGGCCCATGTCGCCGCCGCACATCCATACGCCAGCGAATCCACTTTTCCCTTAAACCACCCCTCCATTTGTATTGCGCAACGTTGCAGCCCCTGAAAAGATCGCCGGGACGCCGCACGATCGGGCATTCATGCCGTACGCAACCGTCCGGCCCGGCGCGTCGCAAATCGCAATCGCGCAGGGACGATTGCTCACCCAAGCAACCCGTCAAACGGAGCAACGTTGTGAGTCAAGATCTCGTGTCACTCAGCTTCACCGACGAACAGCTGGCCGCCGCGGACGCCGCCATCACCCAGCTCGAAACCCTGTTCGCCGGCTTCATCGCGCTGACCCCGTCCGAACGCCGCAGCCTGATCCGCATGGGCAACCAGTCCAAGCCGTTCTGCGAAAACACCCTCCTGATGATGGAACAGAACCGGGCGCTGATCCCGCCGATTCTCGACATCGCCGCCGCGAAGCAGGACCTGCTGGCCCTGCAGCAACTCGCGCCGCTGCTGCGCCGCCTGGAGCGCCTCGCCGAGCGCGGCGACGACACCGAAGCGGCGCTGGGCAGCGACATCATGGTGCTGGCGCTGGCCGGCTACGGCGCACTGGGCTCCGTAGGCAAAGCCCAGGGGCTGGACGGCCTGCGCAAGCAACTGTCCGTGCGCTTCGCCAAGACCCGGCGCAAACCCGGCGCCGCCGACAAGGCCAAACCCCGCAAGAAAGACAGCGACCCCGAAGACGACAGCGGCAGCACCACCTGACCGCACCGCGCTGACCGCGCCGCGATCCCGCACATCCGCGGACTCGTTCATTTGTAAAACCGCGGCATCGTGAATGAGCGGCGCGGTTCGGCCTGCAATCACCCAAGCCTTCCATCGCGACATCAACCCCCGCGCCGGTCGCTGAGCGGCCGGCGCGGGACTGCCGACGCAGACGACGTGTCGCGCACCCCATGCCGATCAGCGGCGTACGCCGCGCGGGGCCTAGCACCGGTCACCGGCCCGACCGCGTCGCGCTACCACGCGCAGCACCCCCGATCGGCACCGCGGCGTTCCGCAACCGCGCCGCGCGGTTCGGTCAGGCCACGCCGCCATTCCCGAATCCGTCGAAGGGCTTCCGGATACCGGAAAAGCCGCAGCGGAAGCGATCAGAGCGCCGGCGGATGCCGGGAAAGCGATTCCGGAAACGGTCAAAGCGTTTCCGTTGGCGCTTTAAGGGATTCCGGATGCGGTTCAAGGGATTCCGGAAGCACTTGAAGCGACTCCGGAGCGGGTCAAAGCGCTTCCCGAAGCGGTAAAAGCGCTTCCGGATGGGTGGAAAGCGCTTCCGTTCGGGCTTTTTGCATTAAACGCGGCACATGCGCCACGAGGTCCGCCTCACCGTCCCGCGCAGCAACCCGCGCCGCCGATACACGCTGACGCCCGGCGTATGTGCCCTACCCGACGAAACCCGGCACAGCGCGTCGCGCGTCATCACCCGGTGCCGATTCCCTCCACCGGCACCACACCGGCGCACACCGCAGCGCTACACATCGCGCAACCACCGCGCCCTGCTCCGCTCGCGTCATCACATTGCGGGACGCCTACATCACCTCGGGAGGCTCCATCACCTCGAACAGCCCCAGCGCATCGCGCGACAGAATCGCAATCGCCTCGACGAACGCGACATGCGTGCGCTCATCCGGCGAATCCACCGCCGTCGTCAGCAACGCCTCACTGAGCAGACTCGCCGCCTTGAGGCGCAACATCGCTTCGTCATGCACCGCGCGGCGCTGCTTGGGCGTGTCGACGGCGAAGGCGAATAGCACCTGTTCGGCGTTGGGGAGTTCGGTGGGGAGGGGGTGGAAGGAACCGATGGGTTTCATGAGCCAACCTCCACATCCGCGGCAGCTTCACTCGCCTGTTCCAGGCTTTGCCGACACTCGTATACGAAGTGAAAGACTGTATCGCTGTACATACATGACCTCCCGTCGCTGATCGCTCCAATAGAGCCGCTGTCCGCCGCGCACCGTTCGCCGGCAAACTAATACTATAGTCTCTGGCACTAAAGTACTAGTCCTAAGACGTTAGCGGGGCTCCTTTCGGAACCCCTGCCATGACCTCATTCGAGAAAGCGCTGGGCGAAGTGATCGCCCGAGAGCGCAAGCAGCAAAGTCTTACGCAAGAAGGGCTTGCGCACCTCTGCGGCGTACATGTGACTTATGTTAGTCAGCTCGAACGCGGACTCAAGTCTCCAACGGTACGCATCCTCCGGCTGCTGGCGATCTCTCTGAACACAACTGCAGCCAAGCTACTTCAACGTGCAGAACAATCCGAATAGTCGAAGGGACCGATCTACCCTAGTGCTGAGAGGACTTGCCCTCGAAAACTACAGGTTCAGCGGACAACTTTGAAACCGTATGACCACTCGGGAGGGATCTGCATTGAAAGCACTGCTAGATGTCAAGCCATCACCGGAACAACTCGCGCTATTTTCGAGGGTCAGACCTGGCGTGGAAGTAATTCGTGGAGCAGCAGGAAGTGGCAAGACTTCAACCGCACTCTTGAAACTCAGATCATCTGTTGGCTTCTACATCAGCCGAATGAAACGCCAAGCAAAGCCTCGGCCGATATCAGTGCTAGTGCTCACCTTCAATCGTACTCTGCGCGGATACATAGCTGAGCTAGCTGAAAGCCAGCTCCAAGAGTCGAATCAGGTACTTTTTGAGATAAGCACGTTCTCCGCATGGGCAGCAGCTCTACTTAAAAACCCTGAAATCATAGACACGCCAAACGCGCACCAGCAAATAAAGTTGTTGGGCGCACACTTAAAAATTGACCCCGACTATTTATGCGACGAAGTCGATTACATACTCGGCAAATATCAGCCAGCCAAACTAGGAGAATACGTTACTGGCCGAAGAGATGGGCGCGGCAGAGCGCACCGCGTTGATAGAACGTTAAGAGATGCGATAGTTCGCGAAGTGATTGGCCCGTATATCTCTTATAAACAGAAGAAGAAGGTGATGGATTGGAGCGATCTCGCGACCACTCTAGTTGACCAGAAAATATCGTCTTACGACGTGGTCGTAGTGGACGAAACGCAAGACTTTTCTGCAAATGAAATAAGAGCGGTCATCAATCAGCTATCCGCCGAACACACAGTAACATTCGTTCTTGACACGACCCAGAGAATCTATACTCGAAGCGCTTTCACGTGGTCGGAACTAGGTTTAGTTGTGCGCCCGGAGAACAGCGCGACTCTCGACATAAACTATCGCAATACACGTCAAATAGCGCGCTTCGCCGCTGGAATCCTGGACGGACTTCCACCCGATAGCGATGGCGCGCTCCCGAACTATCAAAGTGCTCTACGTGACGGTGAAAAACCAACCGTAATTGTTGGCCGATACAAAAATCAGCTTAAATATGTAGTCCAATTCATCAAAAAAAGTGTAGATCTAGAAAAAGAGTCTGTCGCCTTTCTGCATCCCCGCGGTGGAGGCTGGTTCGACCACACTCAGGACATTCTTAAGCGGAACAACCTACTCTACGTGATGATTGCCAGGAATCGAGATTGGCCACAAGGCGACGAAAACATCGCGCTCAGCACGTTCCATTCGGCCAAAGGGCTTGAATTTGACTATGTTGTAATGATTGGCATGAGTAACGAAGTCATGCCAATAGACGATCAAGAAACTGCAGAAGACGGAACCAACGAATCACTAAAACAGGCGAGACGCATCACTGCCATGGCGGTAGGTCGAGCCAAGAAACAAGTGATACTCGGGTTTTCGCCAACAACGGCACCGTCGGTGACCGACTACTTCGTAGCCGATACCTACACAAAGATCGATGTATGAGCGTAGAAGAAATAGTTAAAACTCGAGGAATAAAAACCGTTACACACTTCACCACAAACAATGGCGCACTAGGGATCCTCGCCTCTCGAGCAGCGAAGTCACGAACGTTGCTGTCTGCAGACGACCAACTTCAACACGTCTTCAGGCCAAATGCAGACAATCGCAGCCGAGATGAGGCATGGAAGGGGTATTTGAACCTCTCAATCTCTAAGCCAAATAGCTACTTCTTTTCGGTTTCTCGACGCTGGCATAGAAGGCAGGACTTCTGGTGGTGCATTTTCTGCTTCTCGCCTAAAATTCTTTCGCACCCTGGCGTGATATTCACAACCACCAACAATATTTACAGCGGCGTAGTAAGAGGAGAAGGCGCAAAAGGACTGGAGGCTTGCTTTTCCAATTCCATCGTCCATTGGAACGAAAAAAAGGTGGCTCGCTCAGACTCTGTAAAATCAGAGCACACCACATGCGAGCAAGCCGAAGTTCTTTACCCGCAACAGCTTTCCACGGAGTTCCTCGACAAGATCGTCGTGCAAAACGCTGATGACAGCGACGAACTTGCAGCTCAGATGGCCGTCGTTGAACACCGAGAAGTAAGCATTGTGGTTGAGCCAGACATGTTCCCGGAGGCTTCGTGAGCGACCAAGAATTACATAACAGAAGGAAGCGAATCGTTTCGTCTGCTTTGTGGGCTGCATATGGCGATGCGCTCGGTTTTCCTACTGAACTAGCGACACCGGAAACAGTCTGGAGACGCCTAGGTACTGACGAAGCACTGACAACTAGCAGCTGGAGTCGAATGATAGGCGGCCGTTTTGGCGTCGTGGTCAAACTGCCGGTAGGGGCATATTCGGACGACACACAGCTTCGGCTCGCTACCTCCAGAGCGATTCGAGGTGACGGAGATTTCGATGTAGAGTCATTCGCGAAAGTCGAGCTTCCAGTCTGGTTAAGCTATTGCTTAGGCGCAGGCCGTGGATCGAAAGCTGCCGCAGCATCTCTCTCCTCAAAAAACGTAAACTGGTTTAGCAACTTCTTTAGCGGTGACGGAGCTAAGTACATCTTTGGAGGGGGAAACGGCGCGGCAATGCGCGTGCAACCCCACGTCTGGTCTGCCGTACCGCCTTACGATGATCGCTCGATTGCAGCAGCTGTCCTGCGGGATTCGGTGTGCACGCACGGCCACTTGCGCGGCATCTCAGGAGCGCTCGTTCACGCCGCTGCACATTGCCGGCACCAACGGCAAGGGTTCTGTCAGCGCGATGGTGCACGCGGCGCTCGTGGCCGCCGGCATCCGCGCCGGCCGCTACACCTCGCCGCATCTTGCTCGCCTGAACGAACGGTTCGTCATCGG
>Ga0207698_10002325_pt1 | contig 11256 bp, 9 predicted proteins | sample KBSCornC22_FD_184298 | JGI IMG/M metagenome (GOLD analysis project Ga0207698, IMG submission 184298) | Corn rhizosphere microbial communities from Kellogg Biological Station, Michigan, USA - KBS Corn C2-2 (SPAdes) (version 2) | ecosystem: Host-associated > Plants > Roots > Rhizosphere > Soil ...
GCGAGCGCGTTCGAGGAATTCGTGCCCGACCAGCGCATCTACCGGAAGCGGTGAGAATGAGCGCATGAGCCCTGCACCGATCGAAGGCGGCACGGCCGCGGTGCCCGAGATCCGCGCGATCTTCATCGGCGCGTCGGCCGGCGGCGTGGAAGCCGTGGGCTTGCTGCTCGGCGCGCTGCCGAAGCCCTTCGTGCCGGCCGTGATCGTGGTGCTGCACATCCCGCCCACCCGCCCGAGCCTGCTCGCCGACCTCTTCGCCGCGCGTTGCCGGCTTCCCGTGCGCGAGGCGCTCGACAAGGAGCTCATCGAGGGCGGGACGGTCTACGTGGCGCCGCCCGGATACCACCTGCTCGTGGAGCGCGGGGGTACCCTCGCCCTGTCCCAGGACGCACCCGTCGCCTTCTCGCGCCCGAGCATCGACGTGCTCTTCGACTCCGCGGCCGCGGCATACGGCCCGCAGGCGCTCGCCATCGTCCTCACCGGCGGCAACGACGACGGCGCCGAGGGGATGGCGGCGATCCGCGCCGCCGGCGGGCGCGCCTGGGTGCAGGATCCCCGGGAAGCGGTGGCGCCCGCCATGCCGCAGGCCGCCCTCGACCGCGCCGGCGCGGACCTGGTGCTGCCATTGCGGGACATGGCGGAACGCCTGGGGAACCTGCGTTCCGGGCGCGGAGCCGCGCTATGACCGCACGGAAACCGAATAAAATGGACATGGAGATGAACGCGGACACGCACATCCTGGTCGTCGACGACATCGCGCAGAACCTGGTGGCGATCTCGGCGCTCCTGTCGCGGCCCGGCCTGAGGGTGCTCCAGGCCCCGTCGGGCAACGCGGCGCTCGAGGTCCTCCTGCGGCAGGAGGTCGCCGTGGCGTTGATCGACGTGCAGATGCCCGGCATGGACGGCTTCGAGCTCGCGGAGCTCATCCGGGGCAGCGAGCGCACGCGCACGACCCCGCTCATCTTCCTCACCGCGGGGGCCTCCGACCCGACCCGCACTTTCCGCGGCTACGAGGCGGGCGCCGTCGATTTCCTGCACAAGCCGATCGACCCCGACGTGCTGCGCAGCAAGGTCGACGTCTTCGTCGAGCTCTATTCGCAGCGCCGCCAGCTCTCCCAGCAGCTCGAGCAGCTGCAGCAGGCGCTGCGCATGAACGAGGTGTTCGTGGCCGTGCTGGGCCACGACCTGCGCAACCCGCTGAGCGCGGTCATCACCGGCGCCGAGCTCGTGACCCAATTGTCGACCGACGATCGCGTGCGCAAGGTGTCCGCGCGCATCCGCTCGAGCGGCGATCGCATGGCGCGCATGATCGAGCAGCTCCTGGACGTCGCGCGCATCCGCAGCGGGCGCCTCGAGATGAAGCCCGAGGACAACGACCTCCAGGTGCTCGCGCAGTCCCTGGTGGACGAGCTGCAGCACGGCGGCGGCGAGCGCAACATCGAGCTGGACACCTCGGGCGATACGCGCGGCCGCTTCGACAGCGACCGCGTGGCCGCGGCCATCTCGAACCTGGTGGCCAACGCCGTGCAGCATGGCGCGCCCGGCGAGCCGGTGCGCGTCGAGGTCGACGGCCGCCGGCCGGAGTCGCTGCTGCTGCGCGTGTCGAACGTCGGCGTGGTGCCCCGCGACGTGCTGGCAACCATGTTCGAGCCGTTCCATGCGCGCGGCGCCACCAGCGCCTCCCACGGCGGCCTGGGCCTCGGGCTCTACATCGTGCAGGAGTTCGTGCGCGCGCACGGCGGCACGGTGCACGCACGCTCGAGCGAGGCCAGCGGGCGCACGGAATTCGAGATCGCGCTCCCGCGGGCCGCGACGCCGGCGGCGGTTCGCTCCCCTTCAACGCTCTGACGAGGCCCCATGGCCAAGACGCTTCACGAGACGCACGCGTTCCGCCTCGCGCGAGTGCTCCAGCTCAGGAAGGACGACGACAAGTTCACCGCGCGCGTGACGCAGGTCGACGAGAAGGACTTGCCCGACGGCGACGTGATCGTGCGCGTGGACTACTCCACGCTCAACTACAAGGACGCGCTCGCGATCACCGACAAGTCGCCGATCGTGCGCAAGTGGCCGATGGTGGCCGGCATCGACGGCGCGGGTGTCGTGGAGGAAAGCAGCAATCCCGAGTGGAAGCCGGGCGATCGCGTGATCCTCAACGGCTGGGGCGCGGGCGAGACGCACTGGGGTTGCCTCGCGCAGAAGGCGCGGCTGCGCGGCGACTGGCTCGTGCGCGTGCCCGAGACGCTCACCACGAAGCAGGCGATGGCGATCGGCACCGCCGGCTATACCGCGATGCTGTGCGCGATGGCGCTCGAGCGCGAGGGCGTGAAGCCCGGGCGCGGCGACGTGCTGGTGACGGGCGCCACGGGCGGCGTGGGCAGTGTCGCGGTCGCGATCATGGCGTCGCGGGGCTTTCGCGTCGTGGCCTCCACCGGCAAGCCGCAGGAGGCCGAGTACCTGAAGAAGCTCGGTGCCGCGGAGATCGTCGAGCGCGGCACGCTCGCCCAGGCGGGCAAGCCGCTGCAGAAGGAGCGCTGGGCCGGTGTCATCGATTCCGTCGGCAGCTTCACGCTCGCCAACGCGTGCGCGCAGACGCTGGCCGAGGGTGTGGTCGCGGCATGCGGCCTCGCGCAGGGCATGGACTTCCCGACGACCGTGGCGCCCTTCATCCTGCGCGGCGTGACGCTCGTGGGCGTGAACAGCGTGACGGCGCCGCGCGAGCGGCGCATGCGCGCATGGGCCGCCCTCGCGAAGGAGCTCGACCCGAAGAAGCTCGACACGATGACGAGCGAGATCTCGCTGGGAGATGCGATCGGGCGCGCGCAGGACGTGATCGACGGCAAGGTGCGCGGGCGGCTCGTGGTGGACGTGAACCGCTGACTCGGCGATTGATGCACGCAATGCCGGCTTGACGCGGCTCAAGCCCGGCGCGAGCGCATGCGCTACGATTGGATCGGGGCAGGCCGGCCCGGTGCGTCGTTCCGGAGGAGACATGGCGATCATCGATACCCCTCGCAGCATCACCCATCGCGAATTCCACGCCGGCTCGCTCGCGGAGCCGGAGGTTTTCTGGGCGCAGGAGGCCGCGCGCATCGATTGGCACAAGCCTTTCACGCGGGTGCTCGAGTACTCGAAGCCGCCGTTGCGCTCGTGGTACGTCGGCGGCGAGACCAACCTCTGCCATAACGCGATCGACCGCCACCTCGCCGCGCGCGGCGACCAGGTGGCGCTGGTGTGGATCTCGACCGAGGTCGACCAGCAACGGACCTTCACCTACCGCCAGCTGCACGACGAGGTGAACCGCTTCGCCGCGCTCCTCGCCGAGCAGGGCGTGGGCCGCGGCGACCGCGTGCTGATCTACATGCCGATGATCCCCGAGGCGGTGTTCGCGATGCTCGCGACGGTGCGCCTCGGTGCGATCCATTCGGTCGTGTTCGGCGGGTTCGCCGCGGCGAGCCTCGCCGCGCGCATCGACGACGCGCGGCCGAAGGTGCTGGTCACGAGCGACGCCGGCATGCGCATGGGCAAGATGGTGCCGTTGAAGCCGCTCGCCGACGAGGCGCTCCGGCTCGCCTCCATGCCCCCGAAAAGCGTGATCCTCGTCGATCGCGGGATCGACAAGTCGATGACGCGCGTGTCCGGCCGCGACGTCGATTACGCGCCCGCGCGCGAGCGCCTCGCGGGTGTCACGGTGCCGTGCGCGTGGCTCGAATCGAACGAGCCCTCGTACATCCTCTACACCAGCGGCACCACGGGACAGCCGAAGGGCGTGCAACGCGATACCGGCGGCTATGCCGTCGCGCTCGCCTCTTCCATGCGCAACATCTTCTGCTCCAGGCCGGGCGAGGCCTATTTCTGCACGTCGGACATCGGCTGGGTCGTCGGGCACTCGTACATCGTCTACGGGCCCCTCATCAACGGGTCGACCACGTTCCTCTACGAGGGCGTGCCGATGCGTCCCGATCCCGGGATCTGGTGGAAGATCGTGCAGGACTGGCACGTGACCTCCATGTTCTCCTCGCCCACGGCGATCCGCGTGCTCAAGAAGCAGGATCCGTCGTGGATGCGGAAATACGACCTCTCGAGCCTGCGCTACCTCTTCCTCGCCGGCGAGCCGCTGGACGAGCCGACGTCGCGCTGGGTGGCCGAGAACCTCGGCGTGCCGGTGATCGACAACTACTGGCAGACCGAGAGCGGCTGGCCGATCCTCTCGGCCTGCCCGGCCATCGAGGAGACGCCGCTCAAGTCCGGCTCGCCTTCCTTCGCGGTGTACGGCTACCACGTGAAGCTCAAGCACGAGGAGACGGGGCGCGAGGTGGGTCCCAACGAGAAGGGCGTGCTCTGCATCGTGCCGCCGCTCCCGCCGGGCGGGATGACGACGGTCTGGGGCGACGACACGCGCTACGTCGAGACCTACTACAAGTCGTTCGCCGACGAGATGGTGTACACGACGTTCGACTGGGCCACGCGCGACGAGGACGGCTACTTCTTCGTGCTCGGGCGCACCGACGACGTGATCAACGTGGCGGGCCATCGCCTCGGCACGCGCGAGATCGAGGAAGCGATCCAGGCGCATGCCAACGTGGCCGAGGTCGCCGTCGTGGGCGTGGTCGATGCGCTCAAGGGCCAGGTGCCGATGGCGTTCGCGGTGCTCAAGGATGCTTCGAAGGCGTCGAGCCCGGACCTCGCCGCCGCGCAGGAGAAGGACATCATGGCGACCGTGGATCGCGAGCTGGGCGCGATCGCGCGTCCCGCGCGCGTGCGGTTCGTCACGATGCTGCCGAAGACGCGCTCGGGCAAGCTGCTGCGCCGCTCGATCCAGGCGATCTGCGAGGGGCGCGATCCGGGGGATCTCACCACGATCGAGGATCCATCCGCGCTGCAGCAGATCCGCGATGCGGTGAAGTAGGCGTTGGGCCCCCGCCTGCGCGGGGGCGACGGCTAGAAAACCCCCGACCGCTTGATCTCCAGGTAGCGCGTCACGAGTGACGCCGCGAAGGCCTGCGGCGGCGCATCGAGCAGCATCGCGCCGCTCATGCGCGCGCGCTGCGTAGCCGCCTCGCGATCGCGCTCGTACACCGCGCCCGCCGCGTAGCGCACCGCGTCGTCCAGGTCCGCGATGGGACCTTCGCGCAGCCGGTCGAGCGCCGACTCGCGCAGGTTGGCGATGAGGACCAGGTGCTTGCGCCGCAGGAGGGCGAGCGCCGGATGCAGCGTCTCCTCGTCCTCGTCGCGCATGTTCGTGACCAGCACCACGAGCGAGCGGCGGCGCACGCGCCGCGCGAGGTCCACGGCCGCCGCATGGAAGTCCGGCGGGCGCACGGTCGGCTGCACGTCGTAGAGCGCGGCGAGGAAGCGGTTCAGCGTAGCGCGCGACTTGCCCGGCGGCACGAAGCGCGCATCGTCGCCGGCGAAGGTCATGAGCCCCGCGGAGTCGCCCTGGCGCAGGGCCACGAAGGCGAGGAGCAGCACGGCGTTGAGCACCTCGTCGAAGTGCGAGAGCAAGCCTTCCCGCGCGCCCACGCGCCGCCCGCAGTCGATGAGGAACACGATCTGCTGGTCCCGCTCGTCCTCGTACTCGCGCGACACGAGCCCGCCGCGCCGCGCGGTCGCCTTCCAGTCGATCTGCCGGATGGCGTCGCCCTCGCGGTATTCGCGCAGCTGCAGGAATTCCAGGCCCTCGCCGCGGCGCCGGCGCTGCAGCACGCCGATCTGCGAGAGCCGGTTCTCGGTGGCGAAGAGCGCGTAATCAGCCACGCGTGCGAAGTCCGGATACGAGCGCACGCGCTGCCGCATCCCCGCGCGCTGCGTTGTCTCCCAGAGGCGGAACGGCGAGAGCACGCGCAGCTCCGCCGGCTCGAAGTCGAGGTCGCCGCGCTCGGTGGCGCGAACGCGATAGCGTCCCTCCGCGTAGCCCTGCGCGGGCACGGCGAGCTCGAGCGGCAGCCCCTCGACCTCGCACGTGGCCGGATGATGGTCGTAGAGGCTGCAGCGTGCGGCGAAGCGGGCCGCGTTGCGCACGCGCACGGCGCAATCGCGCCAGCGCCCGATCGGGACAGACGCGGGCATCGTGCGCTGCACCTCGAGCCGCGCAGGCCGGGCGCGCGCCGCCAGCAGGTCCGCGAGCGCCGCGAGGCCGAACGCGCCCGCCATGACCGCCCACGCGGGCTGCAGCTCCGGCCGGAACGAGGCGATCACCGCGCAGAGCGTGAGCGCAGCGGCCGCGCCGAGGGCGCGGCGCGTGGGGACCGGCATCTTCAAAGCCGCGGGGCCTCCACCTCGCCCAGCAAATCCTCGAGCACCGAATCGACGCCGCGGCCCTCGATCTCCAGCTCGGGCGCGAGGGCCACGCGGTGGCGCAGCACGGGCAGGGCCACCGACTTCACGTCGTCGGGTGTCGCGAAGCCGCGGCCCTCGGCGAGCGCACGCGCACGGCCGCAGCGCACGAGCGCGATGCTCGCGCGCGGGCCCGCCCCGTGGGCCAGCATCGCGGAGTCGCGCGTCGCGCGCGCGAGCCGCACCGCGTAGGCCAGCACCGCGTCGTCCACGACGATGGCGGCGGCGAGCGACTGCAGCCGCTGCACGCGCGCGGGATCGAGCACCTGCTGCACGTTGTCCACGCTCAGGCGCTCGCCCACGGTGCTCGCGGTGACCTGCCGCGTGAGCGCCACCTCGTCTTCGGCGCCCGGATAGCCGATGCGCGCGTTCACGAGGAAACGGTCGAGCTGCGCGTCGGGCAGCGGGTACGTGCCCTCGTGCTCGATGGGGTTCTGGGTCGCGAAGACCATGAACGGCGGCACCAGCGCGTGGGACTCGCCCTCGATCGTGACCTGCGCCTCCTGCATCACCTCGAGCAGCGCCGCCTGCGTCTTCGCGGGCGCGCGGTTGATCTCGTCGGCGAGCACGAAGTTCGCGAACACCGGCCCCTTGCGCGTGGTGAAACGCCCCGAGGGCGGGTCGTACAGCGTGTGCCCGGTGACGTCCGACGGCATGAGGTCGGGCGTGAACTGGATGCGCGCGAAGGTGCCGCCGATCGTGCGGGCGAGCGTCTTCACGAGCAGCGTCTTGCCGAGTCCGGGCACGCCTTCGACCAGCACGTGGCCCGCGGCGAGCAGCCCCACGAGCGCCTGCTCGACGATCTCCTCCTGTCCCGCGATGGCCTTGTGGATCTCGGTTCGCATCGCCGCGAGGGATGCGGCCGCGTGCTCGAGCTCGGCGGCGGGCGGGGTCTCTGGCGTCATGTCGTCGTTCTTTCCGGTGCGCGAGGGAAGGAGGTGCCGCGCGCGAGGCGCGACTCGATGCGGTGAAGGGCGGCGATGGCCCGCACGAAGGAAGCGGCGTCGGGCGCGGGCTCGGCCAGCGCCGTGCGCGCCTCGCTTTCGCTCACGCCCGTGGCGCTCGCGAGGAGCGTGAGCGAACGGCCGAGCGCGCCGGGATCGCGCGTGATGCCGCGCCCGCGCGCCGCCTGCCAGGCGCGCTCGCGCGCCGCGTCGAGGAGGAATTCGCGCTCGTCGCGCGACCACAGGAAGCGCCCGGCGGCGACGACGTGCTCGAGGAGGCTGCGCCGCACCGGCGGCGGCTCGGGGCCGGGCGGGCCGAAGCGCGGGATGATGCGCGCGAGCCACAGCGCGACGAGCAGCAGCGCGGACCAAACGACCGGCATCGCCACTCGGCGCATCCAGTCGACGAGCGGCTCGGTGTGCACGCTCAGGAAGAGGACCGCCGGCATTCCAGCCCCCGCGTCGGTCGCGAGGCGCCAGCCGAAGCGCGCATCGTCCTCTTGTCCGATCAGCGCGTTCGAGAGGAAGTTCATCCAGGAAAGCGCCGTCACCGTGCCGCGCCCCTCGGCGAAGCGCAGGATCGCGGCCCTGCCGCCCTGCTCGACCGTGAGCGCATCGGGGCGCGAGCGCGCATCGCGCAGGCCGAACCACGAGTGGATCCGCACGTGCAACGCACGGCTCTCGCCCGGCCAGTCGAACGTGGTCGGTGCGGCGGCCTGGCGGGCGGCTCGCGCGATGGCCGCCGGATCGGGCCGCGTCGGCGGCGGCTTCGCGGGCGCGCTCGCCTGCGGCTCGACGCGCTCCACGCCGAGCGCATCCAGCAGCGGGTCGTTCACGAAGGGCACCTCCGCGGCGACCACGAGATGGCCGCCGGCGCGCGTCCACTCCAGGATCTCGCGCAGGCGCTGCGGCGTCATGTACAGCAACCGATGCGGCCCCAGGATCACCGTGCCGCCCGCGGGCAACGTGCCGAGCTCGTGGGGCTCCCTCACGAAACGCGCCGTCGTGCCCATGCGCGCGAGGAGCCGCGAGTACGCGAGGTACGGATTCTCGATCGCCTCGCGCTTGGCGCCCACGCGCGTCTCCTCGTCGACCAGCGCATACCAGTTGAGCGCGATGTAGAGCAGCACCGCGAGGAGCGGCGTGAGGAGGAGGGCGGCGCGCAGCCGCGGATGGGCGCGCATCATGCGGGTTGCGCCTCGGGCGCGGAACCGGGTTGCGCGGCGTCCGCGCGGAAGCATTCGCGCCAGGCGGCCGCGAGCTCGAGCACCTCCGCGGCATCGATCGGCTGGTGGCCGTAGGCGAGCGATTGCCATGCACCGACCACGCGACGGAAGCAAGCGGCGCGGGGCGCCACGACCGCGCGCGCAACGCGAGCGACGCAGTCGCCCTCGGTGTCGCCGCGGCGGAAATCGAGCCCCTCGTCCATGAAGCCCACGAGCGCGCCGCGGTAGAGCAGCGAAAGCGCTTCGCGCACGCGTCCCGCGCGCGCGGCCTGCTCCGCGGCGCTCGCCACGTCGGCCGGCAGCGACGAGGAACGCACGTCGAGCCCGAAGAGGAACTCCGGACGGGCGCGCGGCCCGCGCCGCGGCGAGTTGGCGCGCAGGTGCTTCGCGAGCTGGTAGAGCGCGAAGCCGATCGCGAACGCGGCGGCCGTCCAGGCCGCGCCGCGGGCGATCTGCGAGCCCCATTGCACGATCTGCTTCCACCAGCTGAAGTCGACCTTCGGTCCCTCGTCCGGCTGCCAGGTCGGGCCCACGTACTTGAGCCGCTTCACCGTCGTGCTTTCGCCGAAGACCGGGTCCTTCAGCACTTCCTGCACGACGGCCGCCGGATCGCGCCGCGGCTCGGCCGCGGGCGCCGGCATCGCAGCCGCGAAGAGGGCGACGAACGTCACCAACGCCAGCGGGGCCACGATGCCCGACGCGGGATGCGCGAGATCGGTCAGGCGCCGCGCCATCTGGCGGAAGCGCAGCTCGATGTCCCAGCCCTCGAGCTGCGTGCGCCGCTGCAGGTACAGCATGAAGCCGCTCGCGACATAGAGCGGCTCGAGGAACGTCGTGATGGTGAGCCCGATCGCGACACCGGTGAGCGAGGTGCCGCGCGGCGCATAAAGCCCCTGGAACCATGCCTCGAGCGCCGTCCCCACCGGCGTCTGCACCTCGAAGAGCAGGGCCAGCATGAGCGACACCGCGAGCGTGAAGACGGCCTCGAGGTTCGCCAGCACGAACGTGAGCCACACGCCGGCGCTGCGCGCCTCGCGATCGAGCACCGCGATGCGTTGGCGCGCCGGCCGTCCCGAAAGCCGCTCGAGCTGGCGCACCGGCAGGTGGAAGGAGCGGGCGAGGTCGAAGCGGCGGTAGGTCAGGGCCGCGAGGATCCCGCTGCGCCAGAGGGTCCGCGGCCACGCGCGCAGCACGGAGCGCAGCGCCGGCGTTTCCCCGACGACGCGAGGGGCCAGCACCGCGAGCAGCAGCCGGTCGAAAGCGGGCTTGAGCCACCAGAGCAGGAGCCAGCCCCAGAAGAGGTTGCCGTGCCACGCCGCGAGCGCGGCGATCGCGACCGGCACGTAGACCGCGAACCATGCCGCGTAGAGCGCGCGCCAGTTGTCGCGCACGAGCAGCAAGCCCAGGTCGAGCGCTTCCCACGCCGAGCGCGGCCGCAGCCGCACCGACATGCGGTCAAGATCCACGGCGTCCCCCGAAACCCAGCACGCCCAGCACGACCGCCCACATGAAGAGCCCGAACACGACCTTCGAGAAGAACGGGATGCCGGTTCGCGACGACCAGAACGCCTCGATCACCGCGGCGCACGTCGTCATGAGCGCCGCGCCGTAGAGCAGCGGGGCGGCGTCGATCGCCGCTGCGCGCAGCGCCGCGCCGCGGCTGGCACGTCCCGGCGCGACCAACGCATACCCGATGCGCAACCCCGAGGCCCCCGAGAGCACCGCGCCCATGAGCTCGAGCGCGCTGTGCCCGGCGACGAAGCCCCAGAACGTCTCGACGTAACCGACGTTCGTGAGGTGCCCGGCGATGGCGCCGATGAACAAGCCGTTGCCGACGAGTGCCGCGAGGGTGCCGAGCCCGAAGAGGATGCCGCCGGCGAGGCACTGCAGGTCGATGCGCACGTTGTTCGCGATGTAGAAGCCGAACATCAGCGCGTCGGTGCCGGCGTCGCGCCCCATGCCGACGCGGCCGTGCTTCGGGTCGTACATCGATTGCACCTGCGCGAGCGTCTCGGGCGAGACGAGGTAATAGACGAAATCGGGGTGGTAGTGCAGCGCCGCGATCATGCCGAGCATGGGCCCGAAGAGCGCGGCCGCGGCGGCGGCGGCGAAGCGCCACTGGCGCCGGGCCTGCGCGGGGAACGTCGCGAAGAGAAAGCGCGCGAGATCGCGCGCGAGGCCCCATGGGCGGCGCGCGCGGGCCCCGTGCACGGCGAGGTGCGCGGCGAGCACGATCGAATGGAGCCGGTCGATGAGCGAGGTGCGGTACTGGCGATCGCGCGCGAGGGCGAGCTCCGCGGCCGCGCGGCGGAAGAGCCGCGGCACCTCGCGCGCGGCATGCGGATGCGCCTCGCGCTGGTGCTTGCCGCCCTGCACCGATTGCGCGAGCGCGGCCCATTGCGCCTCGTGCTGCTCCTCGAAGCGGATCTCGTTCATCGTTGGCGCACGAGCGCCGCGGCCACCGCGCTCACCCGATCGGACGCGGCGTCACCGCGAAAGCCTTCGACGAGCGGCCCCGCGAGCTGCGCGATTTCCGCCGCGCGCTCGCTCGACCACGTGCGCCGGCGGTCCGCGTAATCGACCACGGCGCGCTGCTCGAGCGGTGTCAGGGCGAAGGGCGGCAGCACCGCCTCGGCGGCGGCCGGCGCCTGCACGGCCTTCGCCGGCGGCGCGACATGGATCACCACGGTGCCCGCGGCGATATCGCCCAGGCGTCGCATCTGCCCGTCCAGCACCATCGCGGCGAAGCCCAC
>Ga0207698_10002328_pt1 | contig 11252 bp, 1 predicted proteins | sample KBSCornC22_FD_184298 | JGI IMG/M metagenome (GOLD analysis project Ga0207698, IMG submission 184298) | Corn rhizosphere microbial communities from Kellogg Biological Station, Michigan, USA - KBS Corn C2-2 (SPAdes) (version 2) | ecosystem: Host-associated > Plants > Roots > Rhizosphere > Soil ...
GGCAGCCCTTGTTCGACAGCCTCGTGATGTTCGAGAGCTACGAGCTCGAAGCCGAGTTGCGCGCGACGGGCGGCGCATGGGCTCGGCGCGGCTTCCGGCTACACGAGCAGAACGGATTCCCGCTGACGCTCGCGGCGTACGCGAGCGAGCGGATGCTGCTGCGGCTGGAGTTCGATCGGACGCGATTCGAGGACGCGGTGGTGGCGCGGATGCTCGAGCATCTGGCGGCGGGGTTGGAGTCGCTCGCTGCGGTTGATGCGTCGCGCCGGACGTCTGGGCTTGGGTTTCACGCGGAGAGCGCGGAGGGAGCTGCCGAGAGCGCGGAGATTGTCGTAGGAGCATTGTCGATTCTGCCCGCTGCTGAGCGCGAGCTGTTGCTCGAAGGGTTTGCGGGGGAGCGAGTGGAGTACTCGGGCGGTGTCACGCTCGTGGAGCGCATGCTCGCGCAGGTCGAGCGCACGCCGTCGGCGATGGCGTGCGCCGACGAGCGGACGTCGCTCTCATATGCGGCGCTGGATCGTGCGGCGACGGTGTTGGCGCGGCGGCTTCGTGCGTCCGGCGTTCGTGCGGGGACGCTGGTGGGTGTGTGCGCGGAGCGTTCGGTGGAGATGGTGGTGGCGCTCGTGGCCGTCGTGAAGGCCGGCGGCGCGTACGTGCCGCTCGATCCGGAGTATCCGCGCGATCGACTGGCGTTCATGCTGGAAGACTCCGCGGTGACCGTGCTGCTCGTGACGCGCGCGACGGCGGCGATCGTGAGTCAGCTCGCGCCGAGCGGAGCGACGGTGATCTCGCTCGATGGTTCGGCGGAGGCGAGCGACGACGCCGACGCGAAGGGCGAGTCGCTTCCGCTGCCCAGCGCGGACGATCCCGCGTACATGATCTACACGTCGGGCTCGACGGGGCGGCCGAAGGGCGCGTTGAACGCGCATCGCGGGATCGTGAACCGGCTGGCCTGGATGCAGGCGGAGTATCAGCTCACGCCTGACGACGTGGTGCTGCAGAAGACGCCGTTCAGCTTCGACGTGTCGGTCTGGGAGTTCTTCTGGCCGTTGATGACCGGCGCGACGTTGGTGTTGGCCAAGCCGGGCGGACATCGCGACACGGCGTATCTCGCGGAGCTCGTGCAGCGAGCGCGCGTCACGGTATGCCACTTCGTGCCATCGATGCTGCGCGCGTTTCTCGCCGACGATGCCGCGCCGAAGTGCACGTCGCTGCGCGCGGTGATGGCGAGCGGCGAAGCACTCGCGCCCGATCTCGTGGCGAGCTTCTACGCGACACTGCCAGACGCGCGGTTGCACAACCTGTACGGTCCCACCGAGTGCGCGGTGGACGTGAGCTACTGGGCGTGCCCACCGTCGACGATCGCACCGCCGATCGTGCCGATCGGGAAGCCGGTGGCGAACACGCGGCTCTACGTGCTCGACGCGCGGAACGAGCTCGCGCCAATCGGCGTGCCGGGCGAGCTCCATCTCGCCGGCGTGCAGGTGGGCTTGGGCTATCACAACCGCCCGGAGCTCACGGCCGAGCGATTCGTGTCCGATCCGTACGCGCCGGACTCGCCATCGTCGGCCACAGTTCCGCGGATGTATCGCACCGGCGATCGCGCGCGCTGGCTCGCCGACGGAACGGTCGAGTACCTCGGCCGGCTCGATTTCCAGGTCAAGCTGCGCGGCTTCCGCATCGAGCTGGGTGAGATCGAGGCGACGCTGCTCAAGCATCCGTCGGTGCGCGACTGCGTGGTGGATGCACGTGCGTCGCACGGCTCGGAGAAGCGGCTGGTCGGCTACGTCGTGAGCGCGGGAGCGCCGCCGGCGCCATCGGTGCTCAAGAGTCATCTGCTGGAGACGCTGCCCGACTACATGGTGCCGGGCGTGTTCGTGTTCCTCGACGCGCTGCCGTTGTCGAGCAACGGCAAGGTGGATCGGCGCGCGCTTCCTGATCCCAGCGCCGAGCGTGCGGCGCGGCCGCAGGGCGACGACGCACCGACTACGCCGGCGGAGCGCGCATTGGCGGAGATCTGGTCGCGCGTGCTGCGCGTGGAGCGCGTGGGCGTGCACGACGACTTCTTCGAGCTGGGCGGCGACTCGCTGTTGAGCATCCAGATCGTGTCGCAAGCCGCGCGGTCGGGATTCAAGCTCACACTCACGCAGGTGTTGCAGCACCCGACCGTGGCGGGCCAGGCGCGGGTCGCGCTGGCGCTCGCCGCGCACGATGCACGCGCGGCTGAGATGGAATCGCGCGGCGAGCTGTCGCTCACACCGGTGCAGCGCTGGTTCGCAGAGCTGAACACGCCGGACGAACATCACTGGAACCAGGCCTTTCTCTTCACAGTGCCGTCGTCGCTCGACCATGCGCGGCTCGGCGCGGCGCTGCCGATCGTCGCGGCGCATCACGAGGCGCTGCGTCTGCGCTTCGCGCGCGAGCATGACGGTGAACTGCGCCAGTGGTTCGCCGACGATGCGCGCACATCGTTCGCGCTGTCGCGAGTGGATCTCAGCGAGGCGCGCGACGATGAGCTGTCGCGGCTGATCGCAGAGCGGTGCGACGACGCGCAGGCATCGCTCGACCTCGAGCATGGACCGATCGGCCGCGCGGTGCACTTCGAGCTCGGCCCCAATCGCGACGGCCGGTTGCTCGTCGTGCTGCACCATCTCGTGGTGGACGGCGTGTCGTGGCGGCTGCTGCGCGAGGACATCGAGAGCGCATACGAGCAGCTGCAGTCGGCGAGCACCGCGGTGCTTCCCGCCAGGACGAGTTCCTTCGCGTCGTGGAGCGCGGCGCTCGCGCATCTCGCGTCGACGCCCGAGCTCGCGGCGGAGACGGCGTTCTGGGCGGAGCAGAGTGCACCGTCGTCGAAGTCGCTGCCGGTGGATCGGCCGAGCGGAGCGAACGTGGAAGGCGCGGTGCGCGTCGTCGAGCTCACGCTCTCGGCGGAGGAGACGCGCGATTTGTTGCAGCGCGTGCCGTCGGCGTACGGCACCCAGATCAACGACGCGCTCGTCGCCGCGTTGAATGGCGCGCTCTCGGATTGGCTCGGTGCAGGGAGCGTAGTGGTCGATCTCGAAGGGCACGGGCGCGAGGAGCTGGGCATGGGGCTCGACGTGGCGCGCACGGTGGGGTGGTTCACCACCGTGTTTCCGGCGCGACTCGAGCTCGATCCGTCGCGGTCAGCGCGCGCCCGGTTGATCGCGGCGAAGGAGCAGCTGCGCCGGATGCCGCGCCGCGGACTGGGCTACGGCGTGTTGCGCTATCTGCGCAACGAGCCCGCGCTGCGTGGCGCTCCGCAGGCCGAGGTGATGTTCAACTATCTCGGGCAGTTCGATCAGGTGGTCGCCGGATCGCGGCTGTTCGGCTTCGCGCGCGAGTCGGCGGGCGCGTGGCGGAGCGCGCGCGCGACGCGGCGTCACAAGCTCGAGATCAACGCGCTCGTACTCGACGGCCGGTTGACGGTACGGTTCGGCTACGCCGAGACGATGTATGACGCGGCGTCGGTGCAGCGGTTTGCGGACTCGTTCGGCGCGGCGCTGCGTGGATGCATCGCGCACTGCCTCGCGCCCGACGCGGGCGGCTACACACCGTCGGACTTTCCGCTCGTGTCGCTCGATCAGGCCGCGCTCGACCGCCTGTTCGGGCGTGCGGCGCGCGGCGCGCGCGACGTGGACGTCTATCCGCTCACGCCGCTGCAGCGATTGTTCTTCGACGCGGGCAGCGGCGCGAGCGACCCGGGATTTCAGCAATATCGATTCGACCTCGAGGGCGACGTCGACGTCGAGCTGTTGCGCGAGGCGTGGAACGCGGTGCTCGCTCGGCACGACGTGCTGCGCGCACGGTTCGTCGCCCTCGAAGGTACGGCCGCCGGCGCGCTGCAGATCGTGCAGCGACAGGTGGAGCTTCCGTTCCGCCTGGAGGATTGGTGCGGCGCGGCGAATGTGGACGATCGCCTCGCAACGCTGCTGAGCGACGATCGTGAACGCGGCTTCGACTTCGGCCGCGCGCCGCTGATGCGCGTGACGCTCGTGCGCACGCACGACACGCGGTGGACGATGGTGTGGACCCAGCATCATCTGCTGCTCGACCGGTGGTCGTGGCCGATCGTGCTGCGCGAAGTTGGCGCGACGTACGATACGCTGCGCCGAGGCGAGGCGGCGACGCTGGCGCCGGCGGTGCAGTTCCGCGACTACGTGCGCTGGCTCGGCGAGCAGCCGGAGAGCGACGCCGAGCGCTTCTGGCGCGAAGAGCTCGCCGACCTCGGCGAGCCGATGCGGCTGCTGGATGCGACGACGAGCGGCGCGACCGGGCCCGCCGAGCAGGACGAGATCACCGTGCAGCTCTCGGCGAGAGATACGGCCGCGCTGCGGGCGTTGGCGCGCTCGAAGGGTCTCGCCGTCAATGTGCTCGTGCAGGGCGCGTGGTCACTGGCGCTGGCGCAGCTCGCCGGCCGCGACGACGTGACCTTCGGCCTGGCGGTGGACGGGCGCGGGGCGGAGGTGGACGGCGCGGCGGAGATCGTCGGCGTGTTGATCAACAACGTGCCAGTGCGCGCGCGGCTGGGGGCGGACGTCGCCGTCGGGGAGTGGCTCGGCGCGCTGCAGCGTCGGCAGGCCGAGCGTCGCGCGGCGGAGCATGCGTCGCCGGAAGCCATTCAGCGGTGGAGCGGGCTGGCGTGGCGGCATCGGCTGTTCGAGACCCTGCTGGTATTCCAGGACCAGGCGGCGGAGTCCGGCATGCGGGACTGGTTTGGTCCGTCGCTCGGCATCGGGGCTGTCGTGACCCCGACCTCGACCGCGTATCCGATCACGGGACTCGTCGGCGGGGATGATCGTCTTACTCTGACGGTGCTCGGTGACCGGCGGCAGGTGCCGCGCGCGCTGAGCGAGCGGTTGGCGAGGGGCACGGAGGCCGTGTTGTTGGCGATGACGTCGGGAGACGGATTGGGGATGACGATCGGCGCGCTGCGGAGCGCGGTGGCGCTCGAGCCGTGGGTGGCGAGTGCGGGCGCGACGTCGCTCGCGGAAGCGGCGGAGCACGTGGAGCCGCGCACCGGGACCGAGCGTGTGCTCGCGCGAATCTGGGGCGAGCAGCTCGGTGTGAGCGCGCTGGGGGTGACCGACAACTTCTTCGCGCGCGGCGGGCATTCGCTGCTGGCGACGCAGATCGTGTCGCGCGTGCGCGAGACCTTCCATGCGGAGCTTCCGGTGCGCGTGCTGTTTCAGGGTCCGACGGTGGCGGAGATGGCGGCCGCGCTCACGGTGATGGAGCGGAAGCCTGGTCAGACGGAGCGCATCGCGCAGGCGGTGCTGCGGATCGAAGGGATGTCGGCGGACGAGCTGCGGCAGTCGGCCGCGGCGCGCGAGGCGAAGGCACGACAGACAGTGACGGCGAATGGAAACTAAGGCGACCCAAGGGACCTCGGACGAGCTCGCGGACGAGCGGCAGCGACTTCTCGCGCAACTTCTGGCGGAGGAGGGGCTCGACGACTCTCCCGTGGAGCCGGCGATCACGCCGCGCGCCACCGGTGGCGAGGCGCCGCTGACGTTCGCGCAGGAGGTGCTCTGGCTGCTCGACCGCGCGACGCCGGGGATGACGGCGTACAACACGCCGGTCGCGCGCCGCATTCGTGGCGCGTTGGACGTGCCGGCGCTCGAGCGCGCGCTGAGCGAGCTCGTGGCGCGGCACGAGACGCTGCGCACGGTGTTCGCGGCGCGTGGCGACGGTGCAGTGCAGGTCGTGCGCGTGGCCGAGCCGGTGTCGGTCACTGTGCACGACGTGCGTGGGTTGCCGGAATCGGATCGCGAGGCGGCGGCGATCGCGGCGTTGCGTGGTGTGACGGACACGCCGTTCGATCTGGCGCGGGAGCCTGGCTTTCGCGCCGCGCTCGCGCGCATCGCGGACGACGAGCACGTGCTCTTGGTGCTGACGCATCACATCGTGTCGGACGCGTGGTCGTACGGCGTGATGATGCGGGAGTTGAACGTGCTTTATGGAGCGGCGCTCAACAGCGCCGCGACCGCGCAAACGAGTAACCAGGTGGCCAACGCGCTCGCGCCGGTGTCGCTGCAGTTCGGCGACTTCGCGGCGTGGCAGCGCGAGCTGCTGCAGGGCGAGCGGTTGAACGAGCGGCTGTCGTTCTGGCGCGAGCGACTCGCCGACCTTCCGACGCTCGAGCTGCCGACCGACTTCACGCCGCGCGGGACGCCGGGCTTCGCCGGTGCGCGCGTGGGACTGACGCTGACGCCAGAGCTCTCGGACGCGGCGCGCAAGCTCGCGCAGTCGCGCGACGCAACGCTCTACATGGTGCTGCTCGCCGGCGTGCAGACGGTGCTGCATCGCTACAGCGGGCAGGACGACATCGTCGTGGGCTCCGCCGTGGCCGGACGCACGCGGCGTGAAGCGGAGTCGATGATCGGCTACTTCTCGCAGGCGCTGCCGATGCGCACGCGCTTCGACGGCGATCCGACGTTCGGTGAGCTGATGGGCCGCGTGCGCGACACGGTGCTCGGCGCGTTCGAGCATCAGGACGTGCCGGTGGAGACGCTCGTGCTGGAGCTGCAGCGCAGCCAGGCGCGCACAGCGCCCCTGTTCCGCGTCGTGCTCACGATGCAGGACGCCCTGCCAGTGACGCTGCAGCTCGGCGCGACGACCGCCGAGCCGGTGGAGCTGGACGCGAGCGCGACCAAGTTCGATCTGACCTTCCTCGTGACGGATCGGCCGACGGGTGTGGAGATCGCGCTCTGGTATCGCACGGAGCTGTTCCGGGCGGAGACGGCGCGCCGGCTGCTGGGACATCTGGAGAGCGTGCTGTCGGTGGCGGTCGAGGAGCCGACGCGGCGCGTGTCGGCGCTGCCACTGTTGACGATGCCGGAGCACGCGCAGCTCGCGCAGTGGAACGCGACGACGCTGGACGAAGGCGAGGCGACGTCGGTCGTCGCGCTGTTCGAGGCGCAGGCGGCGCGCGTGCCCGACCGCGTGGCGGTGGTGGCGCCGTCAGCGTCCGCGGCGGCGCACGGCAGCCTGGCCGGCAGCACGACGTTCACCTATGCGGAGCTCAACGCGCGGGCGAACCAACTGGCGCGCCACCTCATGGCGTCGGGCGCCAGCGCGGGGGTGCCGGTCGGCTTGCTGCTCGACCGCAGCGCCGATGCGATCGTCGCGCTACTCGGCATTCTGAAAGCCGAAGGGGCGTACATGCCGCTGTCGGTGGATGCGCCGGCGGCGCGCATCGCGCAGCAGTTGGCGGAGAGCGGCGCGAAGCTCGTCGTCACCACGACGGCGATGGCGAACCGGCTCCCGAGCTCGGCCACGGTGGTGCCGCTCGACGGGGATGCGCTCACGCTCGGCGCGCAGTCCGACGCGAACGTTCCACTCGGCGCGCGGCCGCGCGACACGGCGTACGTGCTGTTCACGAGCGGCAGCACCGGCGTGCCCAAGGGCGTCGCGGTGACGCACGCGAACATCGTGCATTACACTCGCGCGGTGCGGCGCGCGCTGGGCGTGGAGCGGGACGAACCGGCGAACGGGCGCGCGCGGCAGTACGGGCTCGCGAGCACGCTCGCGGCGGATCTGGGCAACACGAGTCTGTATCCCGCGTTGCTCTCGGGCGCGACGCTGCATCTCCTCGGCGGCGACGTGACGACCGAGCCGGAGCGCTTCGCGCAGTACATGCAGGTGCACCAGCTCGATGTGCTGAAGCTGACGCCCAACCATCTGCGCGCGCTCGTGGCGGGGAAGGCGGGCGCCGAGCTCGCGGCGGTGCTGCCGAGACAGACGCTCGTGTTGGGCGGCGAAGCGCTGCGGCTGGACTTCGCGCGTACGCTGCTCAGCGCGGGCGCGTGCCGCGTGCTCAATCACTATGGGCCCACGGAGACGACCGTGGGCGTGCTGACGTTCGAGCTGACGTCGGAGTCGCTCGCGTCGGCGGAGGCGCTCGGTGCGCAGACGGTGCCGCTCGGACGACCGCTGGCGAACACCCACGCGTACGTCGTAGACGCGCGCGGAGCGGAGCAGCCGATCGGCATTCCGGGCGAGCTGTGGATCGGCGGGCTCGGCGTCACGTCGGGGTATCTCAACCGGCCGGAGCTTTCGGCCGAGCGATTCGTGACGTTCATGCTGAAGGGAGAGCGCGTCTATCGCACCGGCGATCGCGTGCGTCGCCTGAGCGACGGGACGATCGAGTTCCTCGGCCGCGCCGACGATCAGGTGAAGGTGCGTGGCTATCGCGTGGAGCTCGGCGACGTCGAGCAGGCGTTGCGCGCGCATCCGGGAGTGGCGGACGGGGTGGTGATCCTGCGCATGAGCGATGGCGACGCCGAGCCTGCGCTCGTCGCGTACGTCGTCGCGAAGCAGGCTGGCTATGCCGTGAGTCATGCGGACCGGCCGACGAGCGAGAAGCTCACCGATTGGCTCGGCGCGCAGTTGCCCGAGTACATGGTGCCGAGCGCGGTCGTGTTGCTCGACGCGCTGCCGTTGACGGCGAATGGGAAGCTGGATCGCGCCAAGCTGCCGGCGCCCGACGCCAGCGGCGCGGCCGCCGAGTCGAAACACGTCGCGCCGCGCACGGAGACCGAGATCGCGCTCGCGGCGATCTGGGCGGAGGTATTGAAGCGCGATCAGATCGGCATCACCGACAACTTCCTCGCGCTGGGTGGGCATTCGCTGCTGGCCATTCGCGTGCTGGGCCGCATCAGCAAGGCGTTCGGCGTGCGCCTGCCGCTGCGCACGTTGTTCGAGACGCCGACGGTGGAAGCGCTGGCGAGCGCGATCGATCAGCAGCGCGCGGGAAGTTGAGGCGGTGCGACCGGTGGCGAAGTCACACGATCTTTTTGGGGAGGAGTGATGGGCGTGCAGAATGACGGTTCTCGTGCGATGACGGCGAACGACGCGGCGATCCCGCGGCGTACGTCGGGCGACGTCGTGCCGATGTCGTTCGCGCAGGAGCTGCTCTGGCTGCTGGATCGCGCGTCGCCGGGCCTCACGGCGTACAACGTGCCGCGCGCCATTCGCATTCGTGGCGCGTTGAGCCTGGATGCGCTTCGGCTGGCGCTCTCCGACGTCGTGGAGCGGCACGAGATCCTGCGAACGACCTACGCCGCTGGCGAGCACGGGCCGGTGCAGGTCGTGCAGCCGCATCGCGCGCTCGAGCTGCCGCTGCTCGATCTCTCGTTCACGCCCGCCGCCGATCGAGACGCCGCCGTGGAGCAGGTGGTGCTCGACGAAGCGCGCACCGCGTTCGACCTCGGGCACGATCTGCTGCTGCGCGCGCGGATCGTGCGCAGTGCGCCCGACGATCACACGCTGATCCTCGTGTCGCACCACATCGCGTCGGACGGCTGGTCGAAGGGCGTGCTGTATCGCGAGCTGAGCACGGCGTATTCGGCGCGAGTGAGTGGTGCCGCGCCGTCGTTGCCGCCGCTCCCGATCCAGTACGCCGACTTCTCGGTCTGGCAGCGTGAGGCGATGCAGGGGCCGGCGCTCGAGGCGCATCTCGCGTTCTGGCGCGACCGCCTCGCCGCGCCACTCCCGGTGCTCGAGCTGCCGACGGATTTCCCTCGGCCGGCCGTGCAGAAGTTCGAGGGCGCGCGGCGCGTGATGGTGTTGCCGCACGCGCTCGTCGCGGCGCTGCGCGATCTCGGCATGGATCGCGGCGCGACGCTGTACATGGTGCTGCTCGCCGCGTATCAGACGGTGCTGCATCGCTACTCGGGGCAGGACGACGTCATCACGGGCTCGCCGATCGCGGGACGCACACGTCCGGAAGTAGAAGGACTGATCGGCTACTTCGCGAACATCCTCGCGATGCGCACGAGCTTCGCCGGCGATCCGACGTTCGGCGAGCTCCTCGAGCGCATCGCCGAGCGCGCGATGGACGCCTACGAGCACGAGGACGTGCCGTTCGAGAAGCTGGTGCTCGATCTGCGCGAAGGACACGAAGCGCCCGGACACGCGCCGCTATTCCGCTGCGTGCTCACGATGGAGGACACGCTTCCCGACGAGCTGCGGCTCGGCGACGCCGAGGTGCGTCCGTATACGATCGACTACGGCCAGGCCAAGTTCGACCTCACGCTGCTCGTGGCGGAGCAGTCGAACGGGCTGCGGCTCGGGCTGTGGTATCGCACGGATCTGTTCACCGAGTCGTACGCCGATCGCTTCCTCGATCATCTGCGCGCCGTGCTCGAAGCGTCGGTGGCGAACGCGGAGGTGAAGGTCGACGAGATCCCGCTGCTGTCCGAGCGTGAGCGCGCACTGATCGCGACGACGAACGACACCGCGATCGACGAAGGCACACCGGCGACGCTGACCGCACTGTTCGAGGCGCAGGCGGCGCGCGTGGGGGGACGTCCGGCGGTGGTGGGACCTCGCGCGAACGCGACCTCGCAGGGGAGCGTGGCGGGCGCGGTGGTGCTCACCTATCAAGAGCTCAACGCGCGCGCAAATCAGCTCGCGCGGCATCTGACGGCGTCCGGCGTGAGCGCCGGCGCACCCGTTGGGCTTCTGCTCGATCGCTCGGCCGACGCGATCGTTGGCTTGCTCGGCATCCTCAAAGCGGGCGGCGCGTACATGCCGCTCTCGGTGGATGCGCCGTCGGGCCGGTTGGCGCAGCAGCTCGCCGAGAGTGGCGCGAAGGTCGTCGTCACGTCGGCGTCGCTCGCCGAGCGAGTGCCGGAATCTGCGCGAGTGATCGCGCTCGATCGCGAGAGCGATGCGGCCGCCCTCGGCGCGCTCTCCGATACGAACGTGAACGCGGCGACGTCGCCGGACGACCTCGCGTACGTGCTGTTCACGAGCGGCAGCACCGGTGTGCCGAAGGGCGTTGCGGTGACGCACGCGAACGCGGTGCACTATGCGCGCGCGGTGAGCCGCGTGTTGGCGGACGTTCCCATGTCGCAAGCGGGCGATGGGCTTTCGGCGCTGGACGGATTGCAGTTCGGCATGGTGAGCACGCTGGCAGCGGATCTCGGCAACACGAGCCTTCTGCCGTCGCTGCTCGCGGGCGGGACGTTGCACGTGCTGTCCAAGGAAGTCACGACGGAGCCGTCGCGCTTCGCCGAGTACACTGGGGTGCATCAGCTCGACGTGGTGAAAGCGACGCCGAATCACATGCTCGCGCTCGCGGCGGGCAAGTTGGGCGCGGAGCTCGCCGCCGTGCTGCCGCGGAAGTGGCTCGTGCTCGGCGGTGAAGCACTGCGCCCCGAAGTCGCGCGCACGTTGCTGAGCGCGAAGAAGTGCCGCGTGCTCAATCACTACGGACCCACGGA
>Ga0207698_10002329_pt1 | contig 11247 bp, 10 predicted proteins | sample KBSCornC22_FD_184298 | JGI IMG/M metagenome (GOLD analysis project Ga0207698, IMG submission 184298) | Corn rhizosphere microbial communities from Kellogg Biological Station, Michigan, USA - KBS Corn C2-2 (SPAdes) (version 2) | ecosystem: Host-associated > Plants > Roots > Rhizosphere > Soil ...
CTGCCGAAGTCGATTATATCTTCGATGTCCCGGTCGAACTGGCCATGACACTCAGTGGCTTTCGTCACGATCAATGGGACTACGATTGGGGCGAGCTGCGCTTCACCGAGGCGCGAGAGCAGGAAACGACGCATTGAGCCGCAATTGTCATTCCCGGCCGAGCGACACGACAGTGTCGAGAGGGTAAGGGTACCCAGGTGGAAAGAGCGAAACCAGTCTATCCCCCTGGGTCCCCTTCCCTCGCATCGCGCGGCGCGCGATGCTCGCCGGGGATGACAATAGGAAATAGCGATGCGAAAAGAACAGGCGATAGAGCACGGCACCATTCATCGCATGACGCTCGAAAGCGTCGCCCTGAAGGGCAACCTCCTCGGCGATCCGGCGGAGCGCATCATCGATGTCTATGTGCCGGCCGGCCATGACGGTAAAAGCCTGCCACTGCTCGTCGATCTCGTGGGCTTTACCGCGGGCGGGCCGGTGCATACCAACTGGAAGAACTTCTCCGAGAACCTGCCCGAGCGCCTCGATCGGCTGATCGGCACGGGCGCGATGAAGCCGTGTGTTGTCGCGTTCCCCGACTGCTTCACCAAGCTCGGCGGCAATCAGTATGTAAATTCATCGGCGATGGGGAACTGGGACGATTTCCTGCTCAAGGAAGCCGTGCCGTTCGTGGAGCGGCAGTTCGGCTGCGGCGGCGCGGGCAAGCGCGGCGTGTTCGGCAAGAGCTCCGGCGGCTATGGCGCGATGGTGCATGCGCTGATGCATCCCGATTTCTGGAGCGCGGCCGCCGTGCACTCCGGCGACATGGGATTTCCTCTGATGTACGGCCACGAATTCGTGCCAGTGCTGCGCGCGCTCGCCAAGAATGGCGGCGAAATAGGAAAATGGATCGACGATTTCTGGGCCGCGCCGAAGACGAAGGATAGCGACATCCACATCATCATGATGCTGGCGCAAGCCGCGAGCTTCGATCCCGATCCGAGCGCGGCTTACGGCGTGCGGCTGCCCGTGACGCTCGACACCTGCGAGTTCATCGAGGAGCGCTGGGCCAACTGGCTGAAACGGGATCCGCTCACCATGGTAGAAACGCTTGGGCCCGGGCTGAAGGCGCTGAAAGGCCTCTACATCGATTGCGGCGATGTCGACCAGTACAATCTCGTCTATGGTGCGCGGCGGATGCATCGCGCGCTCAACCATCTCGGTATCACGCACACCTACGAGGAATTCCCCGACAACCACTCGTCTGTCGATTACCGGATGGACGTCAGCCTGCCGTTTCTGGTGAAGGCACTGAGCGTCTGAGTACCGGAATGCAGAGGTGGGCGGATAAGCGATGACGAAGGCAATGTTCGGCGCGATCGCTCTTCTTGTTGCCGGCGGAGCATTCGCTGCTGTCGTAGCCGGAGGGATAATGTCCGGAAAGTCCTACAGCACTTATCCGCCCATGGCGGTTTTTCGAAAGGAAGACCCGTTCGCGTTCTGGCTCTCACTCTTATTTCCGGCGGCCTTTGGGATCGCGCTGATCATTGGCGGCTGCGTCGTGCTCTGGCGCGCGCTCAATTCGATATAGAACGCCGCGCCAGCGAATCCGCGACCGTCAGGGCGACGCCGATGAGCGTGACGGTCGTCGCCAACTCGGTCCAGCGAAACGCGCTAGGCTCCGTCATCAGCACGGGCACGAACACCAGAGGGATAAACAATGCGTACATCACGGCTGCCAGAATCGCGGCGAGACGTGCCCGAAAGTTGGCGAGGATCGCGATGCCCGATGCGATGTGGAAGGCGCCGGTCGCATAGCCCCAGAACTCCTGTGACGGCGGCAGCCATTTGGGGATCAGCGGGGCAGTGTAGTTCATGTAGACGAAATGCGCCGCGCCGAACAGCAGCGCGCAGATGCCGAACGCTATCTGCCCGATGCGCGCGAGGCGTGCGGCCTGCGCCGCATCGATGTTTGCGTGCATGGCATAGATCATGAGCGCGCCCGCCGCGATCGCGACCGGTTCGGCTGCGCCGCTGTAGGCGCCGAAGACGGTAAGGTTCTTCAGGATCACGTTGCCGTTCATCAGGAGAAAGACGATGAGACCGTAGTAGACGGCAATTGCCGCAGCGGCCCACACCGTCGTCCGCCGCCATTCGATCCCCAGACCCGCAACCAGCATGAAGATGGCAGCCGCATAGGCGAGCACAGCACGTTCCGGAAACCATTTGGGCACCGGTTGCCCGGAGATGAAATCGCCCCACACGAAGCCGACAAGGCTCAACGCGACGATGCCGAGTCCGAAGACCCGCCAGCCGAATTCCAACGGCCTGTTATCGTTCGCTGCCATGCATGCCTCCCGCCCAGGAAAGATCATCCTACCGGGATTTTCCGGGGCGTCGCCGAGGCGCGGCGTTCAAGTTCGCGTGAAGCCGGGCCGTGCTACAAGGTGCGGGACAATTCGCGAGGTCCGGGATGAACTACGCCGTGACGATCGACGTGCCGCAGATGGACGAAGGGCTGAAATTCTATCGCGATGCCCTGGGGCTAACCGAAGTCGCCCGGCCTTTCCCGAGCTATATCATTCTGCAATGCGGTATGGCGAAGATCGGCCTGATGGAAAAGGCGGCAGGCAGCAAGCCGGCGAAGGGATCGGATGACGTTCGCCGCTACGACCGGCATTGGACGCCGGTCCATATCGACTTTCATGTCGAAGATTTCGAAGGCGTCCTGGCCAAAGCGCTGAGCGCAGGCGCGATCTGCGAACAAAAATTCGAAGGCGGCACGCATCCACCCGTTGCCTTCTGCAGCGACCCGTTCGGCCATGGGTTTTGCATCATCGGGATCAGGTCCGGCGGGTAGATTCGAGCGACCTAGAGCGGCTTCAGTTTAGATGCGTTCTCTCATATCGTCATGGCCGCCCTTGAGGCGGCCATCCAACTTCCATCGAGACTCACACGCGCAAGATGGATGGCCGCCTCGGAGAGCGGCCATGACGGATTGGAATTGATTCCGATAAGGCCGAAACTGCTCTAATCGTCGTCCGACTTTTTCTTGTCGTCGTCCGACTGGCCGGTCGCGACGTCGGCCGCGCCCTTCACGACGTCGCCGGTGACGTGGACTGCAGCGGAGGTGACGGTGACCGCGCCATCGACGGCGGCCCCGGCAACGCTGGCAACCACGCAACCAGAGAGACCGGCGCCGGCGAGCAATAACGCGCCGAAACAAAGAATTTTACGCATGACCAACTCCCTCGACCGTCCGACACTGGCAGCAAAAGGTTACCCAGAACTGCTTCGATGGACTCGGCTGGGAGGTTAAATCTTTCTCACCTAGAGCAGTTTCAGCCTCGATTCATTCCCTTACACCGTGGTTGATTCCGATAAATCCGAAATCGCTCTAGCGGCGTTGCGATCATCCCCCGATCAGCTTCAGCCACGAATCCTCGTCGATCACCTCGACGCCGAATTTCTGGGCGTCGGTGAGCTTCGAACCGGCGCCCGGACCGGCGACGACGAGATCGGTCTTCTTCGACACCGAGCCCGAAACCTTCGCGCCGAGCTGCTCCGCGCGCGCTTTGGCTTCCTGGCGACTCATCTTCTCGAGCGTGCCGGTGAAGACGACCGTCTTTCCCACGACGGGGGAGCCGGAGGTCTTCGGCGCCGCCAGCGGAACGACCTCGACCTCCTTGAGCAGATTGGCGACGAGTTTGCGGTTGTGCGGCTCGTCGAAGAAATCCTTGATCGCCTCGGCTACGACGTCGCCGATGCCGCCGATCTCCTGAAGGTCCTCGACGGCGCTCTTGCTCTCCATCGCGTCGATGAAAGCATCGATGCCCGGATAGTGGCGCGCGATCAGCCGCGCATTGGTCTCGCCGACATGGCGGATGCCGAGTGAATTGATGAAACGGTCCATCGCGATCTTCCGCCGCGCATCGATGGACCCGATAAGATTGGCGACGAGCTTGCTGTCCTCCTCGTCGTCCTTCTTCGACTTCTTGACCTCGCTTTTGCCTTCCTTGGCGCGGCGTTCGGCGCTGAGTTCGGCGCGGCGTTCGGCCAGCGCTTTGTTCAACGCATCCGGCTTCTTCGCGAGGCGGAAGATGTCGGCAGGTTCCTTCAGAAGGCCCTTGTCGTGCAGCGTTTCGATATAGATGCCACCGAAGCCTTCGATGTCGAAGGCGAGGCGCGACACGAAGTGCCGCAAGCGCTCCACCGCCTGTGCCGGGCAGATGAGACCGCCGGTGCAGCGGCGGTCGACCTCTTGCTTGCCGGTCTTCTCGTCGATCTCGCGCACGGCGTGGCTGTTACAGGCGGGGCATTTGTGCGGGAACTGATAGGGCTTCGCGCCGCGCGGCCGCCGCTCTTCGATTACGCGCACCACCTGCGGAATGACGTCGCCGGCGCGCTGGATAACGACCGTGTCGCCCTCGCGCGCGTCGAGGCGCGCGATCTCATCCTCATTATGAAGGGTCGCGTTCTCGACCACGACCCCGCCGACCGTCACAGGCTTCAGCCGCGCCACTGGTGTGAGCTTCCCCGTGCGGCCGACCTGAATGTCGATCTTCTGAAGGACGGTCTCGGCCTGCTCCGCGGGAAATTTGTGCGCGATCGCCCAGCGTGGGCTGCGCGAGACGAAGCCAAGGCGCTCCTGCAGATCGAGGCGGTCGACCTTGTAGACCACGCCGTCGATATCGTACCCGAGACCCGCGCGCTTGGTTTCGATGTCGCTATAGAATTTCAGGATCTTTTCCGTCGTGTCGCAGCGGCGCACCAGCGGATTGACCCGGAAGCCCCAGGCCTTGAACGTCTCAAGCATCCCCCATTGCGTATCCGCGGGCATCGCGCTCGCCTCGCCCCAGGCGTAGGCGAAGAAATGCAGCGTGCGCGCGGCCGTGATCGCCGGATCGAGTTGGCGCACCGAACCCGCGGCCGTGTTGCGCGGATTGACGTAGAGGGGTTTGCCCTCCTTCTCCAGCCGCTTGTTGAGCGCCTCGAAATCCTTGTGCGCCATGTAGACTTCGCCGCGCACCTCGAACACTTTCGGCACCTTGCCGTGAAGCCGGAGCGGGATTTCCTTGATCGTCCTGAGATTGGCGGTGATGTCCTCGCCCTCCGCGCCATCGCCGCGCGTGGCGCCCTGCACAAGGACACCGTCCTCATAGCGCAGCGATGCCGACAACCCGTCGATCTTGGGTTCCGCCGTGAAGACGAGGCCGTCATCCTCTTTCATGCCCAGGAAACGGCGCACGCGGGCAACGAAATCGGCGATGTCCTCGTCGCTGAAAGCGTTGTCGAGCGAGAGCATGGGCTTCGCGTGCACGACCTTGGCGAATTTCTCCGATGGCCGGGAACCCACACGCTGCGACGGGCTGTCGGCCCGGACGAGTTTCGGGAAGCGCTTCTCGATCGCGTCGTTGCGGCGCTTCAGCGCGTCGTAATCCGCGTCGCTGATCGTGGGCGCGTCCTCGCCATGATAGCGCCGGTCGTGTTCCGCGATCTCGCTGGCGAGTCGCTCGAGCTCCTTCGCCGCTTCCGCAGCGCTGAGCTTGTCGGGCGATTTCTTCGCGGCTGCACTCATGCGCGTTTGCGTATCTTCTTCGGCGGTGTCCGGGCCTCCGCGATCAGGCGGCGGGCAGCGGCGCGCGCTTCTTCGGTGACGATGGCGCCCGACAGCATGCGCGCGACTTCTTCGGCGCGGGCGTCTTCATCCAGAAGCTCGACGCGCGTCTTGTCGCCCTTGCGGGTAATGCGGAAATGGCGCTCGGCCCGTGCGGCGACCTGCGGCGAATGGGTGACGAGGAGCACCTGCGTGGTGCGCGCGAGGCGCTGCAGCCGCTCGCCCACGGCATCCGCCACGGCGCCGCCAACGCCGCGATCGACCTCGTCGAATACCAGCGCCGCGGGCGGAGTGGCTTCCGACAGCGCGACCTTCAAGGCCAGCGAAAGCCGCGCGAGTTCGCCGCCCGATGCGATGCGCGTCAGCGGCCCAAAAACGGCGCCTTCGACGGTCGCGATCTCGAACGCGACGCGTTCGAGGCCGCTGGCACCAGCTTCATCTTCGCCGAGTGCCGTCAACGCGACCCGGAACTTCGCATGACCGAGTTTCAAGGGCGCAAGCTCGCCTGCCACAGATGCCTCCAGCGCGCGCGCCGCAGCTTCACGGGCTTTCGAAAGCTTGCGTGCCGCATCGAGATAGATTTTGCGCGCAGCGGCTACCGCCTCCGCGACCTTCTTCAGGCCCGCATCGCCACCGCTGATGGCATCCTGCTTTGCCTGGAATTCGGCCAGTAATCGCGGCAGGGCATCGGGCTGCACGCCATATTTGCGTGCGGCGGCGCGCAGCGCGAACAGCCGTTCCTCCTTGCGTTCCAGCACAAGGGGATCGGCATCGAGGCTGGAGAGAAACGCATCCAGCACACGCCGTGCTTCTTCGGCGTGGGCGAAAGCCTGCTCGAGAGCGGCTTCCGCCGCAGCGACCTGCGGCCGTGCCGCCTCGTTCAGGCGCGACAGGCGTTTGAGGGCTATGGCCAGCGCGGTTTCCGCACCGCGTTCGCCACTTAAAGCTTCAGACGCCGCGGAAACGTCTTCGGCGATGCGCGACGCGTTCATCAAGACCGCGCGCTCGGTCGCGAGCGAAGTTTCCTCACCTTCCTCAGGGGCCAGCGCCGAAAGTTCGTCCACCACGCTGCGGATATAATCCGCATCGGCCGCGGCTTCGGTGGCGGCGCGGCGCAGCTCCGTCTCAGCCGTTCGCGCCCGATCGAGGTCCACGAACCGCGCTGCCGTCTCGTTCGCCAGCGCATCATTGCCGCCGAAGGCGTCGAGCAGGATGCGGTGCGTTGAAACATCGAACAGGCCGCGGTCGTCGGTCTGGCCGTGGATCTCGAGCAGCATCGCGCCCAGATCCTTCAGCAGCGCGACTCCCACCGGATCGTCGTTCACGAAAGCACGGGTGCGGCCATCGCTCGCCAGCGTGCGCCGCAGGACGATCTCATTCTCCGCCGGCATGTCCTGTTCGCGCAGCAGCGCATAGGCGCGGTGATCCGTGCCGGGCTCGAACACCGCGGTCGCCGAGCCCTGCGCGGCACCGGGCCGGACAGACGCCCGCCCGCCGCCGCGTCCACCCGCAGCCAGACCCAGCGCATCGAGAAGGATGGACTTGCCCGCGCCCGTCTCGCCGGTGAGCACGTTAAGACCGGGCGCGAACTCCAGCGCCGCACTTTCGATCAGCACGATATCGCGGACCGTCAGCGCGGCCAGCATCGGCGAATCACTCCGTTCAGAGAATCTTGGAGAAAGCTTTGCTGATCCAGGAGCCTTTGTCTTCCTCGGGTTTCATGTTGTGGCCCTGCAGGAGTTCAAAGGCGTCCCTGTACCAGGGGCTGCCGGGATAGTTGGCGCCGAGCACGGCGGCGGCGGTTTTGGCCTCATTGTAGATGCCGAGCGCGTAATAGGCCTCGGTCAGGCGTTCCAGCGCTTCGGCGATCTGCGAGGTGCGCTGGTACTGCTCGACCACGACGCGGAACCGGTTGATGCCGCCGATGTAATCGCCGCGCACGAGGTAATAGCGGCCGACCGCCATCTCCTTGCCGGCGATGTGATCGATGGTCAGGTCGATCTTCAAGGTCGCATCGCGCGCGTACTCGGTGTCCGGGAAGCGCTGGACCACGTCCTGCAACGCCACCAGCGCGGCCGCGGTATTGGTCTGGTCGCGGCCGATATCGACGATCTGCTCGTAAAGCGAGATGGCCTTCAGATAGAAGGCATAGGCTACCTCGTGGCTGCCGGGATGCAGCGCGATGTAGTTGTCGGCCGCCGAGATGGCGTCGCCATATTTGTTGGCCTGATAGTAGCAATAGGCCGACATCAGCATCGCGCGGCGGGCCCACACCGAATAGGGATGCTGGCGCTCGACTTCGTCGAACTGCTTGGCCGCGTCTTCCCAATCCCCGTTGCGGATCTTCTTCCAGGCTTCGTTGTAGATGGCGTCGATGGGGCGCTCGACATACTCGGCGTCTCTTTCATCTCTCGGCTTGTCGCCGCCGAACAGGGAATCGAGCGTGTCGCAGCCGGCAAGCGCGAGGCTGGCGCCTAAGACCAGAGACAACAGGACCGGGCGTACAAAGCGCGCTGGGGACATCGGTTTTCCGGGATTTTCCAAAAAAGACCGGCTCTTATGCCATCCTAAACGAACCCGGGTCCAGCCCGCCGCGCGCTCCAGCGTAAATGGCCCGAATGCCGGAAAGTCAAGCGATCACGGCAGGTTAACACCCGTGTAATTCGAGGGGTCGGCGAACAGGGCACGCAGCAGCGCGTTGTTCTGGGTGTGACCCGAACGGCGCCCTTCGAAGCGCGCAATCAGCGGGGCGCCCGCAAGCGCCATGTCGCCGATGGCATCGAGAATCTTGTGGCGCACGAATTCGCTCTGCGGAAACCGCATCAGCCCGGCATTCACGATCCGGTCCTCGTCGATGGCAAGCGTGTTGTCGAGCGAGGCGCCGTGGCCGCGATTCATCTTTTTCAGGGCATCCAGCTCATGGACGAAGCCGAACGTTCGCGCCGGCGCGATCTCGGAGCGAAAGGCTTCCCGCGAGAAAACCAGTGAAAACGTCTGCCGGCCGATGGCTTGTGCCGCAAAGTCGATCTCGAAATCGAATTCGAGGCGGTCCGACGGCAACAACGATGCTCGCGTGTCCTTGTCGGCGTAATCGACGCGCTTCAGGACCTTGATCGCGGTGCGCGACCCCGGCCGGTCTGCAAACCCCGCCTGCTCGAGAAGTTGGAGATAGGACAGCGCATCGCCGTCCAGGATCGGCGGTTCGGGGCCATCGAGCGTCACCAAGAGATCGTCGATCTCCGCGCCGGCCACCGCGGCCATCAGATGCTCGACGACACCGACGCTCGCGCCGTCATGGGCGATGACCGTGCCCAGATTGGTCTCCGACACGGCGTCGTACCGCGCCGGAATGTCGACACCCAGATCGCTGCGGCGAAAGACGATTCCGGAACCCCCGGGGGAAAGCGTCATGCTGACCGGCGTGCCCGCGTGCAGCGCGGTCCCAAGAACCGTGATTTCCCTGGCGATTGTCCGGCGCGTCATGGGGCCACCTTAACCGCCCTTTCAAGGAATGTGTGCGAAATGGCGCCATGGCGGCGCACGCACCCCGACGCACCCTGATCGAGGCCGCGGCTGTCGCCGGAATCATGGTTTTGGCCACAGCCGTTCTGTTTGCGCCGTGGATGGCGCATCTCTCGGCCGCGCTGATCGGTCCAGCCGAAGACAATCTGCAGGATTTCTGGAACAGCTGGTACGCGGTGGCCGGGAGCAAGCCGGGGCAGTTCTTCTATACCGACCTCATCCGCTTCCCGGAGGGAACACCGCTCACCTATCATTCCTTCGCCTATCCGCAGGTGTTTCTGCTCGTTGCGCTGACCAAGCTGTTTGGCACCGGCCGGGAGACACTGATCTTTCTGCAGAACCTGACCGTGCTTCTGTCGTTCCCGGTGGCGGGAACCGGCGCCTACTATCTGGTGCGGCACTTCACGCGCAACGTGGCTGCATCACTGGCCGGCGGCTTCGTGTTCGCCTTCAATCCCTGGCACGTCGCGCAGGCGATGCATCATGCGCATGTGTCGTGGATCGGCTTCATCCCGTTCTTCGTGCTCGCCTATCTGCTGGCGCTGGAGCGCAAGAGCTGGATGTGGCACTGCGTGTCGGTGGTCTTCTATGCGCTCTCGGCACTGAGTTGCTGGTACTATTTGTTCTATCTTGGGTTCTTCATCCTGTTCCATACGATCTATCTGAGTGTGCGCGACAACAGGCTTCCCAGAGGCTGGGACCTCGCGGCGCCGCTCGCCTGCATGGCGGGCACCGTGCTTCTGCTGTCGCCACTGCTCGTGCCGATGGCGCTGCAATCGAGCGCCCGCGTCTATTACAACGGAGGAAATGACTTCGGCGCCGATCTTCTCGGTTACGTCATATTTCCGCCGACGCATCTGTTGGGTTCCTGGGCGCACGACGCGTTTGCGCGCTTGAGCGGCAATCCATGGGAATCGGCGATCTATCTCGGCATCGTCAATCTGGCGGTGGTCGCCTGGTACAGGGCTGCCACATGGCGCAAGGGCGAGCCGGTGCTCGTCTACGCGCTTTGCGGCATGGCGACGTTCTGCGTGTTCGCGGCCGGCGAGACCCTGCACATCTTCGGCACCGATTTCACCGCAGTTCATCTGCCCGATATCGTCCTGTCGAGGATCCCGTTCGTCGCCAATGTGCGCACGCCGGAGCGCGCGGTCGTCATCGTCTTCCTGTTCCTGAGCATCGCCGTCGGACGCGCCCTTTCCGCCGTGCCGCCGCGCGTGCTGGCGGGACTGGGAATGTTCATCGTCGTGGATTTCTGGCCCGCAAACCTGGCGATGACAGCCATTCCCTGCGCACCCGCGCTCAACGTATTCGCCCATGACCGGTCGCCCGGTTTCGGCGTGCTGAACCTGCCGTCGGGTTATATCGAGGGCAATTTCACCATGTCGGAGCAAACCTGCCACGGCAAACCGATCGTCCAGGGGAATCCCTCGCGCGTGCTGCGCGAGAGTCTGATCGACCATCTGGACACCGCCGATCTCAACAAGCAGCGCGACCAGCTCGTTCGTGCGCATGTGAAGTACATCGTGCTGGAACGCACGCGCGACGGCCTCTTCGACTGGCCCACGGCCGGCGCCCATCCCGATGCCTATCTGAAAGCCTATCCGACGGTTGCACGGTCGCCTGACATCACGGTCCTCAAGGTCTACTAGAGCGGCTTCAGTTTAGATGCGTCTTTATACCGTCATGGCCGCCATTGAGGCGGCCATCCAACTTCCATCGAGACTCGCGCGTGCAAGATGAATGGTCACCGCGAAGCAGATCCTGCCAAGTCTGATACGTCGGCTATGTCTCCAAAAACCCGTCGGTGACGTGTCCGGACTGAACACGTGACCGGCCAATCAAAATCTCACGCGGAGACGCGGAGAACACAGAGGGTGGGTGTTGCTCCGCGAACTCCGCGTCTCCGCGTGCATATAGTGCTTAGTTGGATGGCCGCCTCGGAGGGCGGCCATGACGGATTGGGGGGATTCCAATAACCCAAAACCCCTCTAACGCCCCCAAAACAAAAGACCCGCCCGGCATGCCGGACGGGTCCTTGTTCTGGATGCCTGCGCCGGATCAGTTCATCTGGCGGCGCAGGAAGGCCGGGATTTCGAACTGCTCGTCCTGCTTCTGATCGCCGAACA
>Ga0207698_10002330_pt1 | contig 11245 bp, 11 predicted proteins | sample KBSCornC22_FD_184298 | JGI IMG/M metagenome (GOLD analysis project Ga0207698, IMG submission 184298) | Corn rhizosphere microbial communities from Kellogg Biological Station, Michigan, USA - KBS Corn C2-2 (SPAdes) (version 2) | ecosystem: Host-associated > Plants > Roots > Rhizosphere > Soil ...
TGACCATGCTCGACGAAGGCCTGTGGGAGGCCGACGCGAGGATCGAAATCGAGGAGCTGGCCGAAGCGGTCGACCCGCGCCTGTCCTCGGACGAGGACGAGGTCGATACCTTGGGCGGCCTGATCTTCCTCCTCGCCGGCCATATTCCCGCGAAGGGCGAATGCGTCACCCATCCATCGGGCTGGAAGCTGGAAACGGTCGATTCCGATGCCCGGCGGATCATCCGCGTCCGGCTTCATGCGCCCGAAGGCGAGGCGCATTAGCGTCATCGCGAGCGCAGCGAATCAATCCAGCGCAGAGTCTGGATTGCCGCGGCTCCTCTGGAGCCTCGCAGTGACGACTAGTTCTTCGCGAACAGCTTTGCCGGGTCGGCCATGGCCTTGAATTCGAGCGCGTTCCCGGCGGGGTCGAGAAAGAACATCGTCGCCTGCTCGCCCGGCTGACCTTCGAAGCGGATCGTCGGCGCGATCACGAAATCGACGTCGGCCTGATGGAGGCGCTCGGCAAGCGCCTTCCACTCGCCCATCGGTAACACGATCCCGAAATGCGGCACGGGCACGTCTTCGCCGTCGACCGGATTGGTCGCCCGAGCGCGCGCCGCCTCGGGCGCAAGATGGGCGACGATCTGATGGCCGTAGAGATCGAAGTCGACCCATTTTTCGGCGCTGCGGCCCTCCGGGCAGCCGAGCAGCTCGCCATAGAATTGCCGAGCGGCGGCGAGGTCGTCGACGGGGAAGGCAAGGTGGAACGGGGGCAGGCTCATAGGCTTCACTTGTCATTGCGAGCAATGCGAAGCAATCCAGCTTAATGGCCGTGGATTGCTTCGTCGTTATGCTCCTCGCAATGACTCCCTTCGAATGAAGCTCATATTATACGCCCTGGTCGCCGGCGCGGTGTCGGCCTTCGCCTTCGAGCCGGTCGGCTGGTGGCCGCTGCTGCTCGTTGCATTCGCCTGTCTTTGCGAACTGAATGACCGCTCCAAATCGATCGGCCGCAGTTTGCTGCTCGGCTGGGCCTTCGGCTTCGGCCAATTCGTCGTCGGGCTGAACTGGATCGCCACCTCTTTCACCTATCAGTCGAACATGCCCGCGTGGCTCGGCTGGGTGGCTGTCGTCCTGCTGTCGATCTATCTCGCCGTCTATCCGGCGATGGCGGCCGGGCTCGCCTGGCGCTTCGGCCGCGACGATCGAGTCGTGCTGGTGACGGCCCTCGGCGGCGCTTGGGCGATCACTGAGTGGCTGCGCGGGACGATGTTCACCGGCTTCCCGTGGAATCCGGCCGCTGCGGCGCTCGCACCGACGCCGCTGATCGCGGTGACGCCGTTGATCGGCACTTATGGGCTGTCGGGGCTCGTGGTGCTGCTGGGCGGCGCGGTGTGGCTCGAATATTATCGCAAGTGGCTGCCGCTCGTCGTCATCCTCGCGCTGACCCTGCTCCTGTGGCTGCTGCCCTCGTCGTCGGTTCCGCCCGACCCGCTGACGATCCGCAACGCGCGAATCGTCCAGCCGAACATCGGCCAGGAGGACAAATGGCGTCCGGGCTTCGACGAAGAAGCGGCGCGCCGGCTGGCGGCGCTTTCCGGCCCGCCCGCCGCCGAGCCGCGACTTCTGCTGTGGCCGGAAGCGGCGATCACCGATCCGGTCGAGGATCAAAGGACCGAGGGCCAGCCCCTCGCCGCATTCCAGCGCGCCCGGGCGGCCTCGTTGCTCGGCCCCGGCGACCTGCTGCTGACCGGCGGAATCGCGGTCCGCTCGCGCGACGGGATGCATGTTGACGGCGCCGCCAACAGCGTCTTCGCGATCGCCCCGGCAGGCCGGGTGCTCGGCCGCTACGACAAGGCGCATCTTGTCCCATACGGCGAATATCTGCCGATGCGGCCGCTGCTGTCGGCGATCGGCCTCTCGCGCCTCGCCCCCGGCGACCTCGACTTCACGCCAGGCCCCGGACCGCGCACCGTCGACCTGGGTGGCGAATGGGGCAAGGTCGGGTTCGATCTCTGCTACGAGATCATCTTTTCGGGCCATGTTGCCGACGAGAGGAACCGGCCCGACTTCATCTTCAATCCGTCGAACGACGCCTGGTTCGGCGCGTGGGGACCGCCTCAGCACCTGGCGCAGGCGCGGCTTCGCGCGGCCGAAGAGGGGCTGCCGGTGCTCCGCGCGACCCCGACCGGAATCAGCGCCGTGATCGACGGCCGCGGCAATGTCGTCAAAGCACTCCCTTGGCGAACCGCGGGCGTGATCGACACCGTCCTTCCGCCCGCCGCCAATTCGCCGCCGCTGTTCGCGCGTTTCGGCAATGCGATCCCGCTGCTGCTCGGATTCCTGCTCATCGCCGGCGGCATTGTGCTAGGCCGGAAGCGCCGCTAGAGGCGCCATATAAAGACTTCTTTATATCCCCTATATCGAGGCCTCTTTTCAGCCCATGCGCAGCAATTATCTTTTCACCTCGGAGTCCGTTTCCGAGGGCCATCCCGACAAGGTCGCGGACCAGATTTCCGACGCGGTCGTCGACCTGTTCCTGAGCAAGGACCCCGAGGCGCGCGTCGCCTGCGAGACGATGACCACGACCAACCGCGTCGTCCTCGCCGGCGAGATCCGCTGCAAGCCTGTCTATGACGAGGAGCGCTGGCCCGAGCATGGCGGCTGGGCGCCCGGGGCGCGTGACGAGATCGAGGAAGCGGTGCGCGGAGTCGTCCGCCGCATCGGCTATGAACAGGCCGGTTTCCACTGGGCCGAGTTCAGCTTCTCAAACCACCTCCACGGCCAATCGCCACATATCGCGCAGGGCGTCGATGCCGGCGACGACAAGGATGAAGGTGCGGGCGATCAGGGGATCATGTTCGGCTTCGCCTGCGACGAGACTCCGGACCTCATGCCCGCCACGCTCGATTACAGCCACAAGATCCTGATGGAGATGGCGGCCGATCGCCACGAGGGCCGGGCGCCGTTCCTCGAGCCCGACGCCAAAAGCCAGGTGACGCTTCGGTTCGAGGAAGGAAAGCCCGCCAAGGCGACCGCGATCGTGGTTTCGACCCAGCACAAGCCCGGCTTCGACAAGGGCGAGAAGCAGGCGCAGCTCCATGCCTATGTGAAGGACGTCGTCGCGCGTGTCATGCCGGCGCAACTGCTCGGCAACGAGACCGTTTATCACATCAACCCGACCGGCAGCTTCGAGATCGGCGGTCCGGACGGTGACGCGGGCCTTACCGGCCGCAAGATCATCGTCGACACTTATGGCGGCGCGGCTCCGCACGGCGGCGGCGCTTTCTCGGGCAAGGATCCGACCAAGGTCGACCGCTCGGCGGCCTATGCGGCGCGCTATCTCGCCAAGAACATCGTCGCCGCGGGGCTGGCGAAGCGCTGCACGATCCAGCTCGCTTATGCGATCGGAGTCTCGAGGCCGCTATCGCTCTACGTCGACACGCACGGCACCGGCACCGTCGGCGACGACCGCATCGAAGCGGCCATCGGCCGGATCGACAAGCTCGGCGGCCTGACTCCGCGCGGAATCCGGACCCACCTCGGCCTCAACAAGCCGATCTACGAGCCGACCGCCGCTTACGGTCACTTCGGCCGCAAGTCCGAAGGCGACTTCTTCCCGTGGGAGCGGATCGATCTGATCGAAGAACTGAAAGCGGCGCTCTAGGACGCCAATTTTCGACCAACCGCCGCTTTCAGCCCACGAGCGCAGTCCGGCGCACGTTGACCGTCAGCCACGATTACGTATGTTTTCGATGGTCACCGTAATGGGAGTTCAGTCATGGATCGACGTACGGTTCTCGGCGGAATGGTCGCGCTTGCTGCTGCTGGGGGCGCCTCACGCGCATCGCCGGCGTGGCGGCCGCTGTTCAGCGGAACGCCGTTCGCACGCAACCCAGTGGCAAGTCGGTTCGAACGGGTCAGTCTGCCATTGCCGGCAATCGAGCTTTTGGGCGCACATGGCCTTGTGTCACTGCCGAGCTTGCGCGGCCGAACGACGATCCTTGCTTTATGGGCGGAATGGTGCGCGCCGTGCCTGATCGATGCGCGGGATCTGGCCGCGCTTCGGCGCAAATATGCAAACCGCCGTTTCGATATCGTCTCCCTCCTCACGTACAGCAAAAGGCCGCTTGATTATCGCGGCGCGCATGACCTTCTTACGAAGATGAGCGCCAGCGACCTGCCGCTGATGATCGAGCCGAACGGCGGTGCCGCGGTGCTCGGCGCACTTTCGACCAAACCGAGCGCTGAGGTGCTCGCTAAATTACCGCCGTCGTTCCGGCCGAAAGGCACCCTGCCCTGCACCCTACTCGTTGACTCCTCGGGCCGAGTGCGCGGCCGAAGCGTTGGCGCGCCGTTCGTGTCGGGAGCGCCGGGACAAAAGACCGATGCCGCCTCCAAAATCTTCACGAAGGAGCAGAGAGAAGTGTTGAACGGCGCCACCAACACCAGCTGGTCGACCCCGCAGGGCGATGCGTTTGTGCGCGCACTGGCCTCCGGACTGCTCGATCGGATCGCGTAAAGCGGCCCGATAGGGCGCTCAGCTCGTCCCGTCGCTCACTCCGATTCCGTGGCGGAACACGAGTTCCCCACCCTTCCAGCCGCTGTAGACCAGGATCAGCACCACCAGCGCCGACAGGTAGACGCCGACCTTCCCGATCGCCGCATCATTGTTCAGCCGCAGGAACAGGTTGATGATTTCGAGAATGACGGCGGTCACGTTGGCAAGCATGTGCTTGAGCGCGTCGCTCGAGTGGCGGATGCGCTCGTCGCCCATGAAGTCGGTGAGGCCGGCGACCGCCGCCAACGCAGCCATGACCAGGCCGACAGAAAGCAGGTAACGCGACGCGGTCGCCCATCCGGGCACCTGATTGTTGAGGAAAACGATGTCGGTGACCAGCGCGCCGATGAAGCACACGATCGGAAACGGAATCAGCATCGGATGAATGGGGTGCCCCCCGATCCGCGCCGTGCTGCGCGGATGCGTGTGAGGACCGTCGTTATGACTTGCCATGGCCTTGTCTCCTCCTGCCGAAGACCCTGATGCTTTCAGGGGCGGAATGGTTCCAATCCGCGTCATAGGCGTCGGCTTCTCAGCTGCTGTGCACCGTCGAGCGCTGGTTGGCCGAGTTGGCGCTGGAATCCTCCTCGGCGGCGTCGGCCAGCGGCCTGACTGCCGGTCCGTTCAACACCTCTCCATCGGGCGCGAACTGCGAGCCGTGGCATGGACAATCCCAGCATTTCTCGAAGCTGTTCCAGTGGACGATGCAGCCGACGTGAGTGCAGACGGCGGAGCGGCGGATGATCTCCCCGTCTTCGCTTTTGTAGACCGCGACCTTCACAAGGCCGTCCCGAATGATCGCGCCCTCGCCCCGCTCCAGCTCGTCGGCCGACTTGATCTCGCCCGGCCGCACATATTCCGTGTAATTCGCAATCACTCCTGCCTGGCCGCGCGCGAGTTCAGTCAGGCTGGGGATCGAGGTGAGTGATTTTCGATCGGGGTCGAGCACGTCGGCAAACCGGCTGTCCTCCCCGAGGATCAAAGCAGCGATCGTGAGACTTCCCGCGACTCCATTGGTGATCCCCTGCCCGCTGTCGCCGGTGTGGAGATAAACATTGTCGCTGCCGGAGCTGCGGCCCGAATAAGGCATGAAGTCCGCCGGCTCGAGCACTTGCCCGGACCAACTGAACTCGACGTCGCCGAACATCGGGTAGCGCTTGCGCGTCCATTCGGCGAGCCGGCTGAAGCGCTGGTCGGCATCGTCGACCTCGCCCGATCGATGATCTTCGCCGCCGACGATGAGCAGGTCGTGGCCCTCGTCTAGCTCCTGGATGCGCACATAATGGTAGGCTTCGTACGTATCCCAGAGGAGCACGTCCGGAACCGATCCATTCGGCACGCGCCCGGCGATCACATAGGTGCGATCGGGAATCTGCTTGGTATGCACGGCGACGGTCGCGTTGACCGGCGAGTTGGTGGCGAACACGGCTGCTTTGGCCCGGATGGTTAGCCCACTCTCGGTTTTCAGCCAGACTCCCTTCCCGTCTTCGCCGTGGTCGACATAGGGGGTGTTCGAATAGACCCGACCGCCTTGGCTCAGAATCGCCCGAGCGAGACCGGCGAGGTAGCGTGTCGGATGGAAACGCCCTTGATCAGGAAAGCGCAGACAGCGTCCGGTGTCCAGGCCGGGTACCGGCCCGCGGTCGGCCCATTCCACCTCGACGCCGATTTTGCGGCAGGCGTCATATTCCTCCTGCAAGTCGCTGATCGGTCCCTCGTCCGTGGGAATGAGAAAACCGTCGAGCCGGCGGAACTGGCAATCAATCGCTTCGTCGCGGCAGATAGCTTCGATGCGATTGACTGCCGCGACCTGGCTGTCGTGGTAGAGTCGAGCTTCATCCTCGCCGCGGACGCGGATCGGCTCCGAGTAGAAATCGTCGAGCTCGGTCGCGAGATGAGCGGTGGTTCTCGCGGTCATTCCGGTGCCGATTTCGCCCCGGTCGATGACCACGACCGATTGGCCGCGGCGGGCGAGCTCATAGGCCGTCGAGAGCCCCGCGATCCCGGCGCCAACCACGACCACATCGCATTGCTCGCTGCCGGTCAGGGGCAGCGCCTCGATGACGGGCGTTTCGTTCATCCAGCAGGATTTGCTGTGCTCATTACCGACGTTCATTTCGTAGCTCCTCGCCGGCCCGCGCGCCTTGGACGCGACAGGAGCCGCGAAGTTCCACCAGAGGACGTTGCTGGCGGAGCCCCAGCTCATTAGCGGCAAGTTGGATGACCGCGTTCAAGTCCGGCGACCCGCTGACTCTCAACCGGCTCTACGGGCGGTCGAGCGGACATAGACTGCGCAAGGGGCAGCAGGAACTGATCGACACCCTGCTCCCGCAGATCGAGGTGCCGGGTGAGGGCGCGATCACGTCGAAACGCCTGTTCGGCGACGAACGACCGCTCCACTTCGAGATCGGCTTCGGCTCGGGCGAGCATCTAGCCGATCGGGCCGACATGCTCCCCGACCACGGCTTCATCGGCGCCGAGCCGTTCCTCAACGGTGTGGCCGCCGCGCTCGCGCATATCCGTGACAAGCATTTGCGCAACATCCGACTGTGGCGCGGCGATGCGCTTGAAGTGCTTCAGCGCGTGCCCGATGGCACGCTGAGCTTCCTCTATCTGCTTCACCCCGACCCCTGGCGCAAGGCTCGGCACGCCAAGCGGCGGATGGTCAACGACCGGCCAGTCGACCTGTTCGCGACCAAGCTGAAGCCGGGCGGCGAGTTTCGCCTCGCGACCGACGATCCGACCTATCTAACCTGGACACTGAGGATCATGCAGCGCCACGCTGGCCAGTTCGAATGGCTCGCCGAGCGGCCGAACGACTTCCTCGAGCCGCCGGGCGGCTGGATCGAGACCCGCTACGGCGCCAAGTCGCGACGAGAGGGTCGGCGTCCTTACTATCTTCGCTATCGGCGCGTCTGAGCGGGCGTGAGCTTCAGCAGCCGTGCTCCGAATCCGTCCTCGAGCAGATAAACCGCGCCGTCGGGCCCCTCTCCGACGAAGCGGATGCGGTTGCCCATGTCCCATTGCTCGATCGCGCTCGCCTGCTCGCCGCGGATTCGCACGTGGATCAAGGCTTGACCCGAAAGCGAGCCGATCAGCGCGTCGCCTTTCCACTGGGGGAACAGATTCCCGGAATAAAAGAGCAGGCTTGTCGGCGAGATCGACGGCACCCAGTAGAGCTTCGGAGCGATGAAGTCGGGACGGCTCGAATGCGGCGGAATCGGCACGCCGTCGTAATTCTTGCCTTCCGAGACCAGCGGCCACCCGTAATTCCTGCCGGGCAGGATCAGGTTGAGCTCGTCGCCGCCGCGCGGGCCCATCTCCGTTTCCCACAGGCGCCCGTCCGGGGCGAAGGCGAGCCCGTAGGGATTTCGGTGTCCCAGCGTCCAGGTCTCCGCGGGCGTGAGGTTTGCGCCGGGCCATCTCACCTCGCGGCCTCTCGCGTGCTTCGCGGTTTCGGTGTTTTCCGGCGGATCGATGACCGTCACGGCTGAAGCGCCTACGCGGCCCGCCCAAGGGTTGCCGGGCGCCGGCTTCCCGTCGAGCGTCAGGTGAAGGATCTTGCCCAGCGGCTGGCTCGGGTCCTGCGCCGGGGTGAAACGCTGCCGTTCGCCCGAAGACAGGAACAGCGACTGGCCGTCCAAAGCGAATGCGACGATCGCTCCGAACTGTCCGCCGTCGCCGCCCGCGGGATCGCGCCAGATGACCTGCAGATCCTGTAGCGCAGGCGCCGGGCCGCGGACCAGCCGCGCGCGAGCAAGCGCGAGCCCGCTGCCGCCGTTCGGCGACGGCTCCGAGTAGGCCAGATAAAGGAGGCCATCCCGCGCGAAATGGGGTGAGAGGACGATGTCGAGCAGGCCGCCTTGACCGCCAGTCCCGCGGATGACGACCGCCGGAGCACCGGCGACGGGTTGCTTGCCGCCGTTTTGCACGTCGACCAGCCAGATGCGACCTGGTTTTTCGGTCACGAGGGCGGTCATCGTTCCTGGTAGAAAAGCCAGCGCCGACGGATTGTCGAAGGTCGCTACTTGGGAAGTCGTGAACGGCGGATCAGAAGGACTGCGGTTCGCGAGGCCCGAATTCCCGGAATTCGGCGGATTCTGGCCGCTGGTCTGCGCCGAGGTTCCACAGGCGGCAAGGATCAGCAGTGCGGCAAATTGGATGGAACGCGGCTTCATACGGGCTCGTGAACGCTGAATATTTGAACCAATGGGCGGTTCCACCGCTCTATAGCTGTATGATGCGCCCTTGCAGCCTGCTCTCCCTTGCGACCGCGGTGCCGCCGTACGTGGTCGAGCAGGCCGAGGCCAAGCAGCTCGCCCGCGACGCGTTCAGCGGCAAGAAGGGCCTCTTCGACCGCCTTTCCGGCGTGTTCGACAATGCCGGGATCGCCAGGCGTCACATCGTCGCCCCGCAGGATTGGTACGCGCATGGCCACGGCTGGCATGACCGCAATGCCGTCTATCTGGAAGGCGCGGAAAATCTGTTCGTCGAAGCCGCGTCGGCGGCGATCGAAAAGGCTGGGCTGGAGCCACGGCAGATCGACGGCGTCGTCACGGTGTCGACGACGGGTATTGCCACTCCAAGCCTCGAAGCCAGGGCGGCGCAGCGCGTCGGCTTTCGCGATGACGTCCGCCGAGTGCCCGTGTTCGGCCTCGGCTGCGCCGGCGGAGTCAACGGCCTTTCGCTCGCGGCGCGTCTTGCCAGCGCCGAGCCGGGAAGCAAATGGCTGTTCGTCACCGTCGAAACCTGCTCGATCTCGATCCGCCTCGACAGCGACGATCCGGCCGCGGTGGTCGCCACCGCCTTGTTCGGCGACGGCGCCGCTGCCGCGGTCGTCACCAGCGGAGAGCATAGCGCGACGCGCATCACCGGCTCGGCGGAAAAGCTCTGGCCGGATACGCTGAGGATCATGGGCTGGGACGTCGAGGACCCGGGCCTCGCAGTCGTCTTCGACCGCGCGATCCCGCCATTCATCGAAGCCGAGCTGGCGCAGGCCGTGGACGAAATGTGCGCCTCAATGAGGATTGCCCGCGAGGACATCGGCCGGTTCTGCTCGCATCCTGGCGGAATTAAGGTGATCGACGCGATTGAGAGCGCGCTTCACCTCAACCAGGGCGAGCTGAACCTGGAGCGCGAGGTGCTGCGCGACTATGGCAATATGAGTGCTCCGACCGTGATGTTCGTGCTCGAACGGCTGATCGAGCGCGGCCTTCCCAACCGGACGATGATGACGGCGTTCGGCCCGGGGTTCACCTGCGGCGGACTGCTTCTCGAAGCGGCGTGATCCTCAACACCGTCATTCTTGCACTGGTGACGCTCCAGCGCGTCGGCGAATTGTGGCTTGCAAACCGCAATACCAGGCGGCTGCTGGCTGAGGGCGCACGCGAATATGGCGCGGGGCATTATCCGCTGATTGTTCTGGTCCATGCGCTGTGGCTGATCTCTTTGTGGTGGCTTGCTCGGGACCGACCGGTCAATGGCGTCTGGCTCGCCTTGTTCGTGCTGCTGGAAATCGGACGTATCTGGGTGTTGGCGTCCCTTGGCCGCCGTTGGACGACGCGCATCATCGTCCTTCCCGATGAGCCGCTCGTCCGCCGTGGACCGTACAGGTTCATCAATCACCCGAATTATCTCATCGTCGTTAGCGAAATCGCGGTCCTGCCGTTGGTCTTTGGGCTATGGAAGGTCGCGCTCATCTTCACCCTCCTGAACGCCTGGGTTCTTTCGATCCGCGTTCGCGAAGAGGAACGCGCGCTCAGCCGCTAAGGATTGCTTGCGAACGCGCGGCATGAAGCCTATATCGCGGGTCTCTCCTCGACATCGCCAGATGCCCGAGGCTGGGGTCCCACGGCCCCGGTCCGAGAGACGTTTGAGTTCAAAATGGCATTGGAGTCTCGGTGGCCGACATTGGCGGTCTTGAACGACTGATCGAGCCCGAGGTGAGGCGCCTCGGTTACGACCTCGTGCGCGTGATGATGATCGGCGGCGCTTCGGATCCGACGCTGCAGGTCATGGCCGAGCGGCCGGACACGCGCCAGCTCGGCATCGCCGATTGCGAGCGCATCTCGCACCGCCTGTCGGAATGCCTCAACCTCGCCGATCCGATCGAGGGGAGCTACCGGCTCGAGGTCAGCTCGCCCGGAATCGACCGGCCTCTGACCCGCCTCAGCGATTTTCGGGACTGGGCTGGCCACGAAGCGCGGATTACGCTGCGTGAACCGCGTGGCGACCGCAAGCAATTTACCGGAACGCTTCAGGGTCTTCACGGCGAGACCGTGAAGCTCCGCGCCAAGGACGGCAATGAATACGATTTGCCGTTCACCGACATCTTCTCGGCCAAGCTCGTCTTGACCGACAAGCTCATTCAAGCCACCGCGCCGCTCAGCACCGAGGGCGTCGACGAAATCATGACAGTAGAGGAATAACAGGAATGGCCACCGCACCCGCTGCCGTCAGCGCCAACAGGGCCGAGCTGATCGCCATCGCCGATGCCGTCGCGCGCGAGAAGCTGATCGACAAAGGCATCGTCATCGAAGCGATGGAAGATGCGATCCAGCGCGCCGCCCGCGCCCGCTACGGCGCCGAGAACGACATTCGCGCCAAGCTCGACGTCGAGACTGGCGACCTCCGTCTGTGGCGAGTCCTCGAAGTGGTGGAAGAGCCGGAAGACCATTTCAAGCAGATCGACGAGAAAGGCGCG
>Ga0207698_10002333_pt1 | contig 11239 bp, 12 predicted proteins | sample KBSCornC22_FD_184298 | JGI IMG/M metagenome (GOLD analysis project Ga0207698, IMG submission 184298) | Corn rhizosphere microbial communities from Kellogg Biological Station, Michigan, USA - KBS Corn C2-2 (SPAdes) (version 2) | ecosystem: Host-associated > Plants > Roots > Rhizosphere > Soil ...
CGTGGTCATCTTTTTCATCCTTGCGTACTTCCTCGGCTGGCTGGTGGCGTTCGGATTCCTGATCGGCGCGGTGCTCTCGGGTGCCGCCGGCTTCATCGGCATGAACGTCTCGGTGCGCGCCAATGTCCGCACCGCCCAGGCCGCGATCCGCTCGCTCGCCGACGGCCTCGAGCTCGCGTTCAAGGCGGGCGCCATTACCGGTCTTTTGGTCGCCGGCCTGGCGCTTCTCGGGGTCACCCTCTATTTCTGGTATCTCATCGGTCCGCGGCATTTGGCCCCCGATGATCGCACCGTCATCGACGCGCTCGTGGCGCTGGGATTCGGGGCATCGCTGATCTCGATCTTCGCCCGCCTCGGTGGCGGCATCTTCACCAAGGGCGCCGATGTGGGCGGGGACCTCGTCGGCAAGGTCGAGGCCGGCATCCCAGAGGATGATCCGCGTAATCCCGCGACCATCGCCGACAATGTGGGCGATAACGTCGGCGATTGCGCCGGCATGGCGGCCGACCTGTTCGAGACCTATGCGGTGACATCGGTCGCCACCATGGTGCTGGCAGCGATCTTCTTTCGCAGCGTTGGCCCCGACGTGTTGCTCAAGATGATGACCTATCCGCTCGCCATCGGCGGCATCTGCATCATCACCTCCATCATCGGCACATTTTTCGTCAAGCTCGGGTCCGATCAGTCGATCATGGGCGCGCTATACCGCGGCCTGATCGTGACCGGCCTGCTTTCGCTCGCCGGCGTGGCGCTGGTCACGTATCTTCTGGTCGGTTTTGCCACCGTGCCTGGCCAATCGTACAGCGGCACCAACCTGTTTCTCTGCGGTGTCGTCGGCCTGCTCGTGACCGGGCTGATCATCTGGATCACCGAATACTACACCGGCACCAATTTCCGTCCGGTGCAGTCGATCGCCAAAGCCTCAGTCACCGGCCACGGCACCAATGTGATTCAAGGCTTGGCCATTTCGCTCGAAGCGACGGCGCTTCCCGCCATCGTGATCATCGTCGGCATCCTTGCCACCTACAAGCTTGCCGGCCTGTTCGGCATCGCCATCGCGGTGACCACGATGCTGGCGCTCGCCGGCATGATCGTGGCGCTCGACGCGTTTGGCCCGGTGACCGACAATGCTGGTGGCATTGCCGAGATGGCGGGCCTGCCCAAGGAGGTGCGCAAATCGACCGACGCGCTCGACGCGGTCGGCAACACCACCAAGGCGGTGACCAAGGGCTACGCCATCGGCTCGGCCGGCTTGGGCGCGCTGGTCTTGTTCGCGGCCTACAACGAAGACCTGAAATTCTTCATCGCGAACGCGGCCAAGTATCCGTACTTCCAAAATGTACAGCTCGATTTCTCGCTGAACAATCCGTACGTGGTGGCTGGCCTGCTGTTCGGCGGGCTGCTGCCCTATCTGTTCGGCGCGATGGGCATGACCGCGGTCGGCCGCGCGGCGTCTGCGATCGTGGAGGAGGTGCGCCGGCAGTTTCGCGAAAAGCCGGGGATCATGCAGGGCACTGACAAGCCCGATTACGGCCGCGCCGTCGATCTGCTGACCCGCGCCGCGATCAAGGAGATGATCATTCCCTCGCTGCTGCCGGTGCTTTCGCCGATCGTGGTCTACTTCCTGATTTACTGGATCGCCGGCGGCGGGCTCGCCGGCAAGTCGGCGGCGTTTTCCGCGGTGGGCGCCATGCTGCTCGGCGTGATCGTCACCGGCCTGTTCGTCGCGATCTCGATGACCTCAGGCGGCGGCGCCTGGGACAACGCCAAGAAATACATCGAGGACGGGCATTACGGCGGCAAGGGCTCGGAGCCGCACAAGGCGGCGGTCACGGGCGACACCGTCGGCGATCCGTACAAGGACACGGCCGGTCCGGCGGTCAATCCGATGATCAAGATCACCAATATCGTGGCGCTGCTGCTGCTCGCGGTGCTCTCGCACTGGCGCTGATCCGCTTGACGGCAAAAAAATCCCCGCGGCGACGCCGCGGGGATTTTTTGTCGCGTACGATGAAGGATCGCGGTGAGGCTGGCCTAGAACAGCTTGAACATGGCGTTGACGTAGGCGTAGTCCTTGCCGCCGGTCGGCGTGGTGCGGCTCACGAAGTCGAACACCTTGCCATCCTTCAAGCCGTAATTGGCGAGCCGCTCCACGCGGCGGCCTTTGTCGAAATAGATGGCGACGACCCGCTGGTCGACCACCTGCTGCGGCATGAATCCGATCGGCCGTTCGGAGCGCTGGGAAATGTAGTAGAACGCCTCGCCGCTCACGGTCGCGACCGTCGACGGCGTCCCGAGCACGATCAGGACCTGCTCCTGGGTCGAGCCGATCGGAATCTGTTCCAGCGCCCCGTCCGGGACGATGTAGCCGCGCTGGTAGGTCTCCGAGAAGCAGCCCCCGAGCAACAGGCCAAGCGCCACCGTTGCCGCAATACCGGCGGCAGCCCTGCGAGGCCGGCGAGTCGGTCTGGTCATGCGATACGCGATCCCCATATCACGGTTGCATTCGCTGGCGTCTTGACTTACGCGGCGAGCCAGACGTGCCAATCGATCCTTTAGCATACGGCCCTGCGCCGCCACTAACCCGATGATATTGCGCCTATTTCGCCGCACCCCGCCGGTCGACACCATCGCGTGCCTCTATGGCACGATCGTGGCACAGGCGCGAACGCGCGCCTTTTACCGAGTCTACGGGGTCCCGGATACGGTCAACGGCCGCCTGGAAATGATCATGCTCCACGCGGTGCTGATTCTGCAGCGTCTCGAGCGCGAGCCGGCGACGGTGCGCGCGCTGGGCCAGGGAATTTTTGATCGATTCTGTCGCGACATGGACGAAAGCATGCGCGAAATGGGTGTGGGGGATCTCGCGGTCCCGCGCAAAATGCGCCGGATCGGGGAAGCCTTCTACGGCCGGCAGGAGACCTACCGTCAGGCGCTTGTTGCGGCCGACGAACAACCGCTTGCCGCCGCCCTGCGGCGCAATGTATTTGCCGACGGATCGGACGGCGTTGGCGCGGACCGGCTCGCGGCATATGTGCGGGAGGTCGTGCGCGGGCTCGCCGCGCAGAATGGATTTGAGCGTGCGCAACTCGCCTTTCCCGATCCGGAACAGGTGCCGTTGCGCGCGTGATGGCCGAGGACGCAACCATGCCAAGGGGTGCCAAGGGTATCAGTGGTGCAAGGGCTGCGGGCGATGAAAGCGTACCCGCGCGCGCCTGGAGCGTGCCGCTCGCAGTCAGCGAGGTCTCCGAAGCCGGACGCCGTGTCGATCTCGTCGCCGATGCGCAGACGCGGGCAGCGGTCGCGACGCTCGCCGGGCTTGCCGGCTTGCCGCGCCTCGAGGCCGGCTTCGACGTGACCCGTCGCGGCCGCAGCGGTCTGCACGTGGTCGGCCGCGTGTCGGCAACCGTGGTCCAGACCTGCGTGGTCACGCTCGAACCGCTCGAGAACGAGGTGGACGAAGACATCGACATCGCCTTCGTCCCCGCCGCCGCGTCGTCCTTCGACGAACACGTCGGAGAGGTCGAGGTGCCGCTCGAGGATGCGCCGGAGCCGCTGATCGGTGGCGCGATCGACCTAGGCGCGATTGCGACCGAATTCCTGATGCTGGGCCTCGAGCCGTATCCGCGCAAGCCGGATGCGGTCTTGGAACTGCCGCCCTCCAGCGAGGAGGCGGCGCATCCGTTCGCGGCACTGGCGGAGCTCAAGAAGGGGCGGGGCGGCAAATAGCGTGAGTATCCGGCCCCCTGTTGCGTCTCTCACCGACACGGTATGGTCGCGCCATGCCCCATAAAGTCCGTATCGCGCTCGACGCCATGGGGGGTGACCATGGGGCAGCGGTTGTGGTTCCCGGAGCGGAACTGTCCCTCCAGCGTCATCCCGACATCGAGTTTTTGCTGTTCGGCGACCGCGCCGAACTCGAGCCGTTGCTCGTTGCCCGCCCGAATCTGAAGGCCGCTTCGGACCTGGTGCACACCGATGTCGTGGTGCAGATGCATGACAAGCCCAGCCAGGCACTGCGCAAGGGACGACGAAGATCCTCCATGTGGCTCGCCGTCGATGCCGTGAAGAAGGGCGAAGCGGACGTGGCGGTCTCCGCCGGCAATACCGGTGCGTTGATGGCGATGGCCAAGATCGACCTGCGGACCATGGCAGGGATCGAACGGCCGGCCATTGCGGCCATCTGGCCGACACTGAGGGGGCGCTCGATCGTGCTCGACCTCGGCGCCTCGATTGGCGCCGATGCCGGGAATCTGGTCGACATGGCCGCTATGGGCAGCGCCATGGCGGGAGTGCTATTCGGTCTCGACCGGCCGACGGTCGGGCTGCTCAATATCGGCGTGGAGGAGGTGAAGGGGCTCGAGGACGTCCGCGAGGCCGGGCAGATCCTGCGCGCCGGACAATGGCCGCAGTTCGAGTATCTCGGCTTCGTCGAGGGCAGCGATATCGGCAAGGGGACGGTGGACGTGGTGGTGACCGAGGGGTTTTCCGGAAATATCGCGCTCAAGGCGGCCGAGGGCACCGCACGGCAGCTCGGCCAATTGCTCAAGCACGAGCTGAACCGCTCGCCGATCAGGAAGCTCGGCTACCTGCTGGCGCGCGGCGCGTTCCGCGCGCTCAACCAGAAGATGGATCCGCGCAAGTCGAACGGCGGCGTTTTCCTCGGTCTCAATGGCATCGTCATCAAGAGCCACGGCGACACGGATGCGGAAGGTTTCGCCTGCGCCGTCGACCTGGGCTACGACATGGTGCGACGCGAATTGCTCGCCAAGATCGGCCGCAGCCTCACGCGCCACCAGCGCGAGGCGGTTCCACCCCGCGCCGTCGGGGGAGCAGCCTCGTGACCATGCTGCGGTCGGTGGTCCTGGGCTGCGGCAGTTATCTGCCGCGCCGCGTCCTCCCCAACTCCGAACTGTCGCGGATGGTGGACACCTCCGACGAATGGATCATCCAGCGCACCGGCATCCGCGAGCGCCATATCGCGGCGGAAGGAGAGAACACGTCCGACATGGCGATCGCCGCGGCGCGCGAGGCGCTGGCCGCTGCCGGGGTCGACGCGCAATCGATCGACCTGATCGTGCTCGCGACGTCCACGCCCGACAATACTTTTCCGGCCGCCGCCGTTTCGGTCCAGGCCGGCCTCGGCATCAACCACGGCGCTGCCTTCGACCTGCAGGCGGTGTGCTCGGGCTTCGTGTTCGGCCTCGCGACCGCCGACGGGCTGCTCAAGACCGGCGCCTTCAAGCGGGCGCTGGTGATCGGCGCGGAGACGTTCTCTCGCATCCTCGACTGGAACGACCGTACCACCTGCGTGCTGTTCGGCGATGGCGCCGGCGCCGTCGTGCTGGACGCGCAGCAGATGCCTGGCACGCGCGAGGATCGCGGCATCCTCACCTCGCACCTGCGCTCGGATGGCCGCCACAAGGCCAAGCTCTACGTCGACGGCGGACCGTCCTCCACCCAGACCGTCGGGCATCTGCGGATGGAAGGCCGCGCGGTCTTCAAGCACGCTGTGGCGATGATCACCGACGTGATCGAGCAAGCCTTTAAGACAACCGGCTATACCGCTGACGACGTTGACTGGTTCGTGCCGCACCAGGCCAACAAGCGGATCATCGACGACAGCGCGCGAAAGCTCGGAATTGCGCCGGAGAAGGTGGTGACCACCGTGGATAAGCACGGCAATACGTCGGCGGCCTCGATTCCACTGGCGCTCACGGCCGCGGTCGCGGACGGGCGGATCAAACGCGGCGATCTGGTCATGTTGGAAGCCATGGGCGGCGGCTTCACCTGGGGATCGACCCTGCTGCGGTGGTGAGCGGTGCCGCTCAAATCTTCCCATCAGGCCCCGTTGACCGCCCCGGTCCGACCGAATATCGTCAGATAATTCAGAGAGATATCTTGATCGCCGAAGGCGGGGCTGGCGATGACGGGAAAAACAGTCACACGCGCGGATTTGTGCGAGGCAGTCTACCAGAAGGTAGGATTGTCGCGCACCGAATCGGCCACGCTCGTCGAGCTGGTTCTGAAGGAAATCACCGACTGCCTCGAGCGCGGCGAGACGGTGAAATTGTCTTCGTTCGGTTCGTTCGTGGTGCGCAAGAAGGGCCAGCGGGTCGGGCGTAACCCCAAGACCGGCAAGGAAGTACCGATTTCGCCGCGCCGGGTGATGGTGTTCAAGCCGTCGGCGATTCTCAAGCAGCGCATCAACGGCGATCCCGAGGGGAAATAGCGGTTTGACCCAGGGGCTGAGGGAGTAGGGCGGCGGTGGAAAAGGCGCCCGACGCATTTCGGACCATCAGCGAAGTGGCGCAGGAACTCGACGTTCCGCAGCACGTGCTGCGGTTCTGGGAGAGCCGCTTCCGCGAGATCAAGCCGATGAAACGCGGGGGCGGGCGCCGGTACTATCGGCCGGACGACCTCGACCTGCTGCGCGGCATCCGCCACCTGCTCTACGGCGAGGGCTACACCATTCGCGGAGTCCAGCGGCTCCTGCGCGAGCAGGGCGTGCGCTTCGTGCAGAACGTCTGGCAGCCGGGCGCGCCGCAGCCGGTCCACCAGCCGGCCGAGGAGGATGAGCCGTCCGAGCAGGACGTCGCTGATGAGCGCGCCGAAGCGGCGCCGCCGCCGTTGCGTGCGCCCGTTGACGGGACGCGCGCGCACGGATCCGAACCCGCCCCGCTGGTTGCGCCGGCGCCTGTGGCCGGCCTCACCCGGGCCGACGCGCAGAAACTGCAGGCTGCGCTCCACGACCTGACGGAGTGCCGCCGGCTCCTCGACGCGGCGTTGGCGCAGCAGGCCTGACGCTTTCAACCGCGGGATGGCGACCGCCGGCCCGCATCGAAATCCGTGCGGGCGTGACGGCTGCCGCTCGCACTGGCGTCGGGGCGCACCGTGGAATAAGATTCGGTCCCGCACAGCGGCCGACGCAGCCCATCTGCATCGACCTGACAAACGGACCTAACAAACGCGTGGCGCGAGATCGCGATTCGATCTGAAGCGATTGCGCTCGAGAAAAAACGTTCGGAGAGAAACGCGATGATCGTCTGGCGAAATCTCGCTTGTGCGCTTGCATGCGCGCTGTCGTGGCTGCCCGCTCCCGCGCAAACCCAGGAGAGCACCCCGGGCCCGCAACATCCCGGGCGCAGCGTGGTGATGAGCAAGTGCTTCCAGTGCCATACCGACGCGATGTTCCGCGATCAGCGGCAGGATCGCCGAGGATGGGAGGCGGCGATCTACCGCATGATTGGGCGCGGCGGGTTGTGGACGAAGGAAGAGATCATGCTGATGGCCGACTACCTCGGCACCGATTTCGGGCCGAACGCCAAGCCTGCCACCCAGACGAGATGATCCGGCGCGCGTCAAGCGAAGCTGAGAGCTGAGGGAGCGAACGATGAGAGAGCTGGTCGCGCAATACCTGTCGCATTCGATATCGCGGCGTCGTTTCGTCGGCGGCCTGACCAAGGCCGGCCTGACGGCAACCGCCGCTCAGTCGGTCCTGACCGCGGTGACATCGGTCAGCTACGCGCAGGGCGCCGGTCCGCAGCCCAACCCGCCTCCAGCGGCGGCGGCTCCCGCGGCCGCGCCGGCGGCGAGCGCTCCCGCCGCATCGGTCGTCGCCGGCGTGAAGCCGTTTCAGGGTCCCGGCGGCGCCGCCTTCGCCGATCAGCTCATCGCCTGCGGCGTCAAATATGTGTTCGGCAATTCCGCTAGCGAGGATGCGCAGTTCTACGAAGCGCTCGTCGACCGGCCGCAGCTCAAATACATCCTCACGCCGCATGAAGGACCAGGCGCCGCGATGGCGGCCGGCTACATCAAGGCGTCGGGCGAGCCCGCCATCGTCATGCAGGCCGCAGTCGTCGGCATGGCCAACGCCATCGGGCAGATGTTCAACGCCTTCAAGGAGCAGACGCCGCTGGTCGTCTACTCCTACCGCACCGACCAGACCCGGCGCGCGGGCCGCGACGGGTTTGAGGAGGTGCCCAACCAGGAACAGATCGTCCAGCCGATCACCAAGTACAGCTGGCTCGCGCGCAGAGCCGACATGATTCCGGAAACCATCCGCCGCGGCTTCAAGGCGGCATGGACGCCGCCCTACGGCCCCGCTTACATCTCGTGGCACTCCGACTTCAATGACGAGCGCGTTCGCACCGAGATCATCGCGCAGGAGCTGATGGATCCGCGCATGCGGGTGCGGCCCAATCCCGACGAAGTGCAGCGCGCCGCCAAGCTCCTGGTCGATGCGCGGATGCCGCTCATGGTCGTCGGTGACGAGATCTACAAGGCGAAGGCGGTGGCCAAGGCGGTGAAGCTGGCCGAGATGCTCGGCATGCCGGTGACGCAGGTGCGCCAGCTCTATGCCAACTTCCCGGAGACGCATCCGCTCTGGGTCGGGAGTCTCGCCGGCAACAGCCTCAACTCGCTCAACTACCCGAAGAGCGCCGACGTGATCATCAATGTCGGCAACAAGTTCCAGCACAATGGTCCGACCCCGATCGTGCCGCGCGGGCCGAAATTCATCGACATGCGCATCGATCACGGCAGCATGGGCAACGTGATGCTCACCGAGGTGCCGCTGGTCTGCGACGTCGGCTATGGGCTCGACGACCTGATGGCGGCGGTGGAGCAGTTGCTCACGCCGGCGCTGCGGCAGAAAGCGGTCGAGCGCACCGGCGATGTGCGCAAGTTCAGCGAATGGGCGAAGTCCGCGCGTGCCCAGGTGGTGAACAATCCGGACTGGGACCAGAGCCCGATCATCGCCGACCGCCTCACCTGGGAGATCGCGCAGTTTGCCGATCCCGACGCCATCATCGTGCACGAGGCGGGCTCGGTCGCGCTGCACTCGTTCGATTTCAATCCGATCGGCGGACGCGAACTGTTCTTCTATTACGGCGCCCATCTCGGCTCCGGCGTCGGCACCGCTGCGGGCGTGAAGCTCGCGCGCCCCAACCAGCAGGTGATCTGTCTCGTCGGCGACGGCTCCTTCATCTTCGGTCCGACCGCGCTGTGGAACATGGCGCGGCTCGAACTGCCCGTGATCACCGTCGTCTACAACAACCACGCTTATGGCGGGCCGCACTCGCGCGTGATCGCCAATGTGCCGGGCGGACGCATGATGCAGACCGGGCAGTTCGTCCACGACTATCTGGGCCAGCCCGACATGAACATGGCGGCGATTGCCAAGGGCTTCGGTGTCGACGGCGAGGTGGTCGAGAGCCCGGGGCAGTTGCGCGAGGCGCTGGTACGTGCGCGCAAGCACACGGTCGAGGGCAAGCCCTATCTCATCGACGCGCAGGTGGCCCGCAAAGGCGTGGCCTGGGCCGACAAGCCCTGGGTCCCGCCGATCCAGGTGGCGTCGCTGCGGCAGAAGAAGGTCTAGTGTCCCGTTTCCGACGTTCGTATCATCTCGCAGGACGCACATTCACGAACGTCGGAAACAAATGGACACTAGCAAGTCTATGATTTTAGTGTGGCTTTGCATTTGACGTTCCTATGAATGACTTGCAGCAAGTACTGATAGGAACGTCAAATGCGCCACACTAGCGTGCGATCTGCGCCGTGCGCGCAAGATCGCAATGGTGTGCGGCGCCGGGTCTTCCCGGCGCTCGCCATTTGGGCTGCTCTCTGCGCCGGCGCGCAGGCGGACGACGCCGACCTCGGGCGCGACGTCTACGGCGATTTCTGCGTGAGCTGTCACGGCCGCGACATGGTCAATCCGGGCGGAGTCACTTTCGACCTGCGTAAGTTTCCCAAGGACGATTTCGATCGCTTCCAGAACGCCGTGCTCAATGGCAAGCCGCCCGCCATGCCGCCGTGGCGGGACAAGATCAGCGACGACGATCTCAAGCTGTTGTGGGCTTACGTCCGCAGCGGCGGCTAGCTCCTTGTTCGATCAACTGGAATCGTTTTGCGGTGGGCAAAGGAGGAGGGCCGCGCGCTGAGCCGTCAGCTTGCGGCCGTCTCGTCGACGCCGGGCCTGATCCGCCCGTCAGTCCATGCGGCTCATGCGGCCGACGAACCAGCCGATCGCCAGTGCGACCGCAACCGCGGTGTAGGGCCGGTTCTCGATCGTGTTGCGCAGCGCCTCTTCCAGCGGAGCGGCGCGCTCCTGCACGGCCTTGGCCGCATCGCCGGCCGCATCCCGCGCCTGCCCGTAAAGGTCCTGGGCCGCGCCCGTGGCCTGCTTGATCTTGCCTTCCACCTGGCTTTTGACGTCGCCGGTCACGCGTCCAAAGCCTTCTTCCAGCTGGCCGCCGACATTCCTGGCGGTGCCGACCACGCGATCTTCATTCATGGACATGTCCTCTGTATTGATTCCATCGTTCAACAATCGAGCGGTGATTTGGTTCAAGCGCCGGGAGGTTATGGCAGGAACGGCCTGTCCGCCAGCGGCGCCGCAGCGCTGCCTGACCGACAGCGACAAGTCAAAGAACGCGCGAGAACGGGTCGAAAAGGGCGGGATCAGAAGGCCCGAAGCGCGACCCAGGCCGTTCAAGAGCAGAAGCGCTGCGCGGCGCAGCTCCGGACAGCCAATCCGTTCGTTCCGGCTCGGTTATTGCCGGCTGATGGCCGCTTTTTCGAACTGCGACCGGCAGCGCGGGCTGAGTTGGGACATCTTGGACGCCAGGCAGGACGCGATACGCGCTTTGTTCGGGATCGCCGCGAGGCACAGGCTGATCGCGTCACCCATGCAGGCGCCGCGTTCCTCCGCGGTGGGTTTGCTGACGCTGGCAGGCGCCGCGGTCGGAAGCGCGCATAGAAGCAGGGCGAGCGCGGCGAACGATGCGGTGCGAATCCTGATCATGACAGTCTCCCTCGGGCGCAAGCTCCGCCATTGACCCCGACCACAGATGTTGTGGCGTCCCGGTTCGAGCAAAAACTGTGATGGCCATCACAGTTTTGCGCTTTCCTCCGGGTTTTCAGCCGGTTTCCGGGGCGGTTGGTCTGTCCGGCCCACCGACGTGCCGCGCGCGAGCAAACGTCCGAATCGACCAGGAGTGACCCGCGTCACAGATGCCACCGGCTTTGGCTTCTACGGTCTCCTCATGATGGATGGGAGACGAACATGCGAAGCGCAGTCAGGCAGTTGATCACCGGAGTGGCGGTCGCGGTGGCCTTGTCGGCGGTCGGCGTGGGTGCGATCGGCGGCGCCATCGCGCAGTCGCCGCAACGTACGCCGGCCTTGGCGCAGGATGGCTTGATCAGCGGTTACAACGCTGCGCCTTTCGATGTCGGGGGC
>Ga0207698_10002336_pt1 | contig 11237 bp, 12 predicted proteins | sample KBSCornC22_FD_184298 | JGI IMG/M metagenome (GOLD analysis project Ga0207698, IMG submission 184298) | Corn rhizosphere microbial communities from Kellogg Biological Station, Michigan, USA - KBS Corn C2-2 (SPAdes) (version 2) | ecosystem: Host-associated > Plants > Roots > Rhizosphere > Soil ...
GCACGATTTCTAGAGCTTCGAAACGCCGGTCCCATAGCTTGGTGACCATAGCGTCCGTGACCCACCCGATCCCATCCCGAACTCGGCCGTGAAACCGGACAGCGCCGATGGTACTACTGCTTAAGCAGTGGAAGAGTAGGTCGTCGCCAGGCTTTGAAACCGGCGTCTCGAAGAACCCATTCGCAGTGTTGAAAATGCCGCCGTCGAGCCTAACTCGCGGCGGCCTTTTTGTTTCGCGTAACTGGTGACGCGGGGTGGAGCAGCCCGGTAGCTCGTCAGGCTCATAACCTGAAGGTCGCAGGTTCAAATCCTGCCCCCGCAACCAACAGAACAGCCGCCTCCGGGCGGCTTTTTTGTTGCCCGGCTCAGGGCGCCGGCGGCTCCGGATGCGCCGCCTTCCACTCCATCGCGGTGCGCACCCGGCTCTCGACCGATGGGTGATCGTAGAAGATCACCTCCTCGAACTTGCCCGGCCGCGGGTAGCGGTATTCGGCGGTCTTCACGAGCGAGCTCGAGAGCGCGTCGGGAAGGTTCTCGGTGCGGAGCGAATACATGTCGGCCTGGGCCTCGAGCGTGCGGCTGAACGTGTTGGTGAGCGGCAAGGTGACGACTCCGAACAGGGTCACCATGAACATCAGCACCGGCAATCCGCGCGGGTCGGGCAGCGCCGCGTTGCTTCCGAACCGCCTCGAGAACCATGGGAAAAGCCGGTCGATCAGCCAGAACAGGATGATCGCGCCGATCGTCCCGAACGCTATCCCCCACCAGGTGTGCTTGAGCACATAATGGCCGATCTCGTGGCCGGTGACGGCGCGGACTTCGTCGAGCGACGCGTTCTTGAATGCGACGTCGGAGATCGCGACGCGGGCGGTGCTTCCGACGCCCCCTGCGTTGGCGGTGAAATTGTTCGACTGGCGCGAGCCGTTGTACATGAACACGCGCTCGGGCGGCACGCCAGCACGGCCGGCCATCTCCACCACCGCATCGCGCACCTGTCCCGGCGGAACCGGCGTGTAGTGATTGAACAAGGGTTCGATCAGCACAGGCGAGAGAAGGCTCAGGAAAGCCAAGGCGATCGCGGTCAGCGCGCTCGACCAGATCCACCAGGTTTTCCCGCTGCGGCGGATCAGCCAATAGACGAACATCAGGAATATGCCGCCGAGCAGCGCCGTCAGCAAAGCGGCGATGCCGTGTTGCGTCAGCCAGTCGCCGAGCGGCTGGCTGGTGCGGCCGTAGCTCTTCTCGCGCCACCAATCGGCGTAGATCGTCCACGGGAGCGTCAAGATCGCCGATATGACGAAATAGACGAGCGCGACGACGAACGCCCGGACGTTCTTCCGTCCGTCACGCAGCTTTGCATCGATGCGGTCGAGCACGCCCGAGCGCACGATCAGCCAGGTCACCACCGCCGCGACGAGGAGCGACCAAAGGATCATCCACTCCTTGCCGACGGTATATTCGTGCGCCTTCTGAAGCGCCGCGGGCCCAAGACTGTCGATGTAGCGCGCGGTCGCGGCGTTCGGATCGAATGCCATGCTTGTCCTCCCCGGTCAGACCGGCAGCGTAACAGCTGCGGGAACGACTGCAACGCCTGCGCGATTGAGTGCCCGTGGCCAGGCAAAGCTCAGTCCCCGCGCCGATGGAAGCGCTGCTCGCCGCCGAGCTGCCGGAGGGTGAAGGCTGGCAGTTCGAGCCCAAATGGGACGGCTTCCGCTGCCTTGCATGCCGCGACGGCGGCGAGGTGACGCTGACGTCCAAATCCGGCAAGCCGCTCGGGCGCTACTTTCCCGACGTGGTCGCGATGCTCGAGGGCCTCAAGGAGCGCCAGTTCCTGCTCGACGGCGAGCTCATCATCCCGGTCGGCGACGCGCTTTCGTTCGACGCGCTCCAGCTCCGGCTTCACCCGGCGGAAAGCCGGGTCCGCAAGCTCGTGGCCGAGCATCCCGCCGAGCTGATGCTGTTCGACATCCTCGAGCTCGGCGGAAAGGACCTCACGTCCGAACCGCTTGCCGAGCGCCGCTCGACGCTCGAGAAATTCTACGCGAAGAACCAGGTCGCCGGCCTGCACCTCTCTCCGGTGACCCACGACCGCGCGACGGCCGTCCGCTGGCTCGAGCGCAGCGGCGGCGCGCTCGACGGCGTGATCGCGAAGCGCACGACCCAAGAATACCGCTCGGGCGAACGGGCGATGATCAAGGTCAAGCAGCAGCGCACCGCCGACTGTGTCGTCGGCGGATTCCGGTACGCGGACAAAAAGAAGGTCGTCGGATCGCTCCTGCTCGGCCTCTATGACGACGCCGGACTGCTCAACCATGTCGGCTTCACCTCGGCGATTCCGGCCAAGGAGCGGGAAGCGCTCACCGCGAAGCTCGAAAAGCTGATCGAGCCGCCCGGCTTCACCGGCAGCGCCCCCGGCGGTCCCAGCCGCTGGAACACCGAACGGTCGATGGCGTGGGAGCCGCTCAAGCCCGTGCTGGTCGCCGAGGTCCGCTACGACCAGGTGACTGGGCGCCGCTTCCGCCACGGCACCGGCTTCGTCCGCTGGCGGCCCGACAAGGATCCCAGGCAATGCACGTTCGAGCAGCTCGCGCCCGAGCTGAGGCCGTCCGAGCTCGAGGAGCTGTTCGGCGTATGAGCATGCTGTTCGACGCGCCCTTGATCGACGGCCTTCGCTACGCCGACGCGCTGATCGGCCCGGGCGAGGAGGAGCAGCTCATCGAGCGGATGCTCGCCACGGACCTCGAGCCGTTCCGCTTCCACGGCTGGCTCGGCAACCGCAAGACACGCAGCTTCGGCTGGCGCTACGACTTCGACGACGCAAGCTTCGCCCCGGCCGAGCCGATCCCCGGCTGGCTGCTCCCGCTGCGCGAGACCGCGGCCGCCTTCGCGGGTCTTCAGCCCGACGATTTCATCCATGTCCTGCTCGCGCGCTACGACCCCGGTGCGGGGATCGGCTGGCATCGCGACCGCGACGTGTTCGACCAGGTCGTCGGCATCTCGCTCGCAGCGCCGGCAACGCTTCGCTTCCGCCGCCGCAGGGGCGACGGTTTCGACCGCGCAAAGCTCGATGTGGCACCACGCTCGGGCTACCTGCTTTCCGGCGAAGCGCGGTGGGATTGGGAGCACAGCATCGTGCCCGGAAGCGACCTGCGCTTTTCGATCACGTTCCGCGCCCTGTCCGAGAAGGGCCGAAGGGTCGCAGACGCTACGTAGGCGGAACGGCCCGGCCACGGAACGGTTCTTCCACCCATGTTGCGTCGCTCACTGCTGCCGTTGCTGCTGCTCGCGGGCTGCTCGAAAGGGCCTGCGGCCGACTTGCAATATATCAGTGGCGCGCGGTCGCTCGCCGGCGAGTGGGCGCTGGTCAACGAGCAGGCGAGCGAAGGCCACCTGACGCCGGCGTACGTCAAGACGATGCACCAGGACGTGCGCCAGCAGCTGCAGACCAATGCCAGGTCGCTGACCGAGCCGAAGTCGGATTATGGATCGGAAATCGCCGCGCTTCTGCGCGAACCGGACGACGCTCCTCCCGGAGCGCTGAGGGCGCATGCGAGCAAGCTCAAGCAGATCGAGGACCGCCTTGAATCCGATTGAGCTGACCCTCGGGATCATGACCGCGGTCGGCGGCTTCGTCGACATCAGCCAGCTGGTCTTCTCGGGCCAGGCAGGCTCGATGTTCGGCTACTCCCTGATCTCCGCGTTCGCCATCTCGACGATCGGGATCGTCGTCTACGGAGAGATGTGCGGTCGGGTCGCGGCAGTCGCTCACCAGCCTTTGTTCAGCCTGATGCGGCACCGCCTGGGACTGAAGCTCGGCCTCGTCACCCTGGTCGCTTCCTTCATCAGCACGCTCGTGACGACCGCGGCGGAAATCGGCGGCCTCGGCATGATCCTCAACTACCTGACCGGCGCGCCCTATCTGCTGATGTGCGTCGTCAGCACCATCGCGCTGATCGCGACGATGTGGATTTTGCCGTTCAAATGGATCGAGCGAGCCTACGGCCTGCTCGGCCTGTTCATGGTCGTGTTCGTCGTCGCGCTGGTCGTCGTCCACCCGCCATGGGGCAAGATCGCCGGCGGCTTCGTCCCGCAGGTGCCGCGCGGCCTGAGCAGCAAGGAGCTGCTCAATTACTCCTACTTCGTCGTCGCGATCTTCAGCGCGGTCATGTTCCCCTACGAAGCCTTTTTCTACTCATCGGGCGGAATCGAGGAGGGGTGGAAGCCCAAGGACCTGCTCACCAACCGGGTCACCAGCATCATGGGCATGGGCCTCGGCTCGCTTCTGTCGATCGCGATCCTCGCGCTTGCAGCCTTGTTGTTCGCGCCGAACGACGTCGCGCCGCAAATCCCGGGAAGCGTCGCACTTCAGACGGCGATTCCGCTCGGCAAGCTCGGTCTCGTCTTCGCGCTTCTCGGAATGCTGTTTGCGGTCGCGGGTGCGGCAGTCGAGACCTGCATGGCGAACGCTTATTCGGTGTCGCAATTCTTCGGCTGGGACTGGGGCCGTCACAAGAAGCCGTGGGAAGCGCCGAGGTTCACCGTGTCGTGGATCGTCATGATGCTGCTCGCGCTGGCGATCGTCATGACCGGAGTCGAGGTGATGAACCTGGTCGGCTACGCCGTCGTCTTCTCGATCCTCGTCCTGCCGCTCTCCTACCTTCCGCTGATGCTTCTCGCGAACGACCGGAGCTACATGCGCGAATATGCGAACAAGTGGCTGGCCAGGACTCTCGGCTGGCTGTTCTTCGTCATCGTCACCGTCTGCGCGGTCGCGGCGGTCCCGCTCTACGTGCTGACGTCGGGAGGCCAGGGATGAGGCGGGATTCGCCGATCAAGCTCGTCAGTCAGCTGCTCGATCTGCCGCTGATCGACAAGAACGGCCGCTGGTGCGGCGTCGTCGACGACGTCGAGCTGGACGGAACGCCCGGCAAGGACACGGTGATCGAGGCGCTGCTGGTCGGGCCGGGCGCGTACGAGCGGCGACTCCCCCGATGGGCATTCTGGCTGGTGCGGAAGATCGCCGGCGACCGGATCGCGCGCGTGCCGTTCGATAAGGTCGATCACATCGCGAGCGCGGTTCACCTCAAATGCAGCGCCGAAGAGGTGAAGCTCGATCTGGCCGAAGATCGGGTGCGGCGATGGATTCCGAAATGGGGAGCCCTGTGATGCGCTTGAGCGATCTCACCGATGCGAAGGTGCGCACGCTCGACGGCGATGTCTTGGGCCGGGTCCACGAAGTGCATTGCGACGGCGGCCGGATCGTCGCGCTGACGTGCGGGCCCGGCAGCTTCATCGAAAAGCTTACCGCGAAGAAGCACGGGCGGCGCATCCCGTGGGAATATGTGCGCAAGGTAAAGTATCGGGAGGTGACGGTCGCGCCCGACCCGCCGCAGCGATCGACTAAGAGCGCTCCTCGAAACCGGCGACGCACTCCGCAACCCAGCGCGCGGCGGTCAAAGCGCTGAGGTCGCTCGGGTCGAGCGGCGGATCCCATTCGGTGAGGTCGATCACCCGCACCCGGTGATCGCCGGCAAGCCGCCGCACCGCCGCGAAGAAGTCGGAGACGTGCATGCCGCCGGGCCGCGAGCCCGGTGCTCCGGGCATTTGCGAGCGGTCGATCACGTCGATGTCGCAGTCGACCACGATGGCGTCGGCATGGTCGAGGTGCTGGAACGCGGCCTCGATCGCAGCCGCAATGCCGTCGCCGCGAACGTCATCGACGCTCACCACCAGATTACCGGCGGCGAGCGCGTCGCGGTGCATCTTCTCGGCGTTGGCGAAGCTCGCGATTCCGATCTGGGCGATGTTCGCGCCGGGGAGCCCGTCCTTCATCAGCGCGCGCACCGGATTGCCGTTGCTGAGTCCGTCGTCGAGCTCGCGCATGTCGAAATGCGCGTCGAGCGTGACGAGGCCGACTCGGTCGAGCGGCATCCCGAGCGCGAGGACGGCCGGCCGCGTAACCGCGTTGTTGCCGCCCGCGAGCAAGGTCAGGGCGTGATCCACCAGGCTCGCCGCGACGGCATTGCGGATTGGAGCCGTCGCCTGCTCGATGGTCAGCCCGGCGAGCTCGACATCGCCGCGGTCGCGGATCGGCGTGAACAGCGAGCGGCCGATCTCGATGTCATAGCGGCCGATGCGCTTCAGGGTCCTGCGGAGCAGCCCGGGCGCCTCGTCGCACCCGCCCGGAGTCACCGATCCCGTTGCCAGCGGAGCGCCGACCAGCCCGATGGGGACCGCCGCGTCACCGTCGACCAGAAGATCGGAAAGGTTGGGCCAGGCGGTGCTCATGGCTTTGCCGTAGCAACCAGCTTCGCCTAAGCGCAAATCGCAAGGAAAGAGGAATGTGGGACCGGCTGCTCGTCGACTGCAACATCGCGACCTTTGAGGAGCGCCCCGGCAATCCGCTCGGGCTGATCGAGAACGGCGCGATCGCGATCGCCGACGGCAAGATCCTGCGCGTCGGCAAGCGCACCGAGCTCGCGGGCTTTCGGGCAAAGAGCGTCGACGCGCTCGGCGGCGCCTGGGTCACGCCGGGCCTGATCGACTGCCACACGCATCTGGTCTTCGGCGGCACGCGCGCCGACGAGCACGCGATGCGGCGCGCGGGCGCCACCTACGAGCAGATCGCCGAAGCGGGCGGCGGAATCGCCTCGACGGTCGCGCGCACCGCGGCAGCGTCGGACGAGGAGCTGCTCGCCCAGAGCGGCCGCCGCCTTCACGCGCTGATGCGCGGCGGGTGCACCACCGTGGAGGTGAAATCGGGCTACGGCCTCGATCCGAAGAGCGAGCTCAGGCTGCTCAGGATCGCGCGCGAGCTCGAACCGGGTGAGCCGGTGCGGATCGTCCCGACGCTCCTCGCGTTGCATGCGCTTCCCGCCGACCAGCGCGACCGTCGCGCGCATTATGTCGGCGAGATCGTCGACAAGCTCATCCCGGCGGCGGCGAAGCAGGGCCTCGCCACCAGCGTCGACGCGTTCTGCGAAACCATCGCCTTCACTCCCGAGGAGGTCGAGCGGCTGTTCAAGGCCGCCGCGCATCATGGGCTTCGGGTCCGCCTCCACGCCGAGCAATTGTCGAACCAGAAAGGCGCGGCGCTGGCCGCGAAATACCACGCGCTCTCGGCCGACCACCTCGAGCATCTCGACGAAGCCGGCGCCAAGGCGCTGGCCGCCGCTGGAACGGTCGCGGTGCTGCTGCCCGGGGCTTATTATGCGCTGCAGGAGACGCGAAAGCCGCCGGTCGCGCTGCTGCGCAAGCACAAGGTACCGATCGCGATCGCGACCGACTGCAATCCCGGCACCTCGCCGCTGCTGTCGCCGACGCTGGCGATGAACATGGCGTGCACCTTGTTCGGCCTCACGCCCGAGGAGGCGGTCGCCGGGATGACGATCAACGCCGCGCGCGCGCTCGGCCTCGCGCACAGCGTCGGCAGCATCGCCCCGAGCAAGCAGGCCGACCTCTGCGCCTGGCGGATCGAATCGCTCGCCGAGCTCGGCTACTGGGTCGGCCTGCCCGGGCCCGAGCGGCGAATCTTCAATGGAGTGGACAGCTGAGCAATTCTGATCCCTTTGGCCGGCGCGACAATAGCCGCCACATCCGCGCCCGCCGCGGAAGCGAGATCACGGCGAAGAGTTGGGCCACCGAAGCGGCGGTCCGGATGCTGATGAACAATCTCGACGACGAGGTCGCCGAGGATCCGCAGAACCTCGTCGTCTACGGCGGCATCGGCCGGGCGGCGCGCAACTGGCAATGCTTCGACAAGATCGTCGAGACCCTCGAGCGGCTGCAGGAAGACCAGACCCTGCTCGTCCAGTCGGGCAAGCCGGTCGGCGTCTTCCGCACCCACAAGGATGCGCCGCGGGTGCTCATCGCCAACTCGAACCTGGTGCCCAAATGGGCGAACTGGGAGGTGTTCAACGAGCTCGATCGCGCCGGGCTGATGATGTACGGCCAGATGACCGCCGGCAGCTGGATCTACATCGGCACGCAGGGCATCGTCCAAGGCACGTACGAGACCTTCGCCGAGATGGGCCGCCAGCATTACAGCGGCGACCTTCGCGGCCGCTGGATCCTGACCGCGGGGCTCGGCGGAATGGGCGGCGCACAGCCGCTCGCGGCGGTGATGGCCGGCGCTCACTGCATCGCCATCGAAGTGCAGGAGAGCCGGATCGAGAAGCGGCTCGAGACCCGCTATCTCGACACGCGCGCCTCGAGCATCGACGAAGCCTTGCAAATCCTCCGCGACGCGGCAGAGCCGACCAGCGTCGGCCTGCTCGGCAACGCCGCCGAGATCATCCCCGAGATGCTGAAGCGCGGAATCCGTCCCGATGCGCTCACCGACCAGACCAGCGCGCACGACCCGGCGAACGGCTACTGCCCCGCCGGCTGGACGGTCGCCAAGTGGCAGGAGATGCGCGAGCGCGACCCCGCCGCCGTCGCCGAAGCGGCCAAGCTGTCGATCGCCCAGCATGTCGAAGCGATGCTCGCCTACAAGGAGATGGGCGTTCCGACCTTCGACTATGGCAACAATATCCGCCAGGAAGCGAAGGACATGGGCGTTACCCGCGCCTTCGACTTTCCCGGCTTCGTTCCCGCTTACGTGCGCCCGCTCTTCTGCCGCGGGATCGGTCCGTTCCGCTGGGCGGCGCTGTCCGGCGATCCCGAGGACATCTACCGCACCGACCAGAAGGTGAAGGATCTGATCCCGGACGACCCGCACCTCCACCGCTGGCTCGACATGGCGCGCGAGCGGATCGCCTTCCAGGGCCTGCCGGCGCGCATCTGCTGGGTCGGCCTGGGCCAGCGCGACAAGCTCGGCCGCGCGTTCAACGAGATGGTGAGGAACGGCGAAGTGTCCGCGCCGATCGTCATCGGCCGCGACCATCTCGACAGCGGCAGCGTCGCGTCGCCCAACCGCGAGACCGAAAGCATGAAGGACCGCAGCGACCCGGTGAGCGACTGGCCCGTCCTGAACGCGCTGCTCAACACCGCGTCGGGCGCAACCTGGGTGTCGTTCCACCATGGCGGCGGCGTCGGCATGGGCTATTCGCAGCACGCGGGCATGGTGATCGTCGCCGACGGCACCGACGACGCGGCTCGGCGGCTCGAACGCGTGCTGTGGAACGACCCGGGGACCGGGGTCATGCGCCACGCCGACGCGGGCTACGAGATTGCGATCGAATGCGCGCGCGAGAAGGGCCTGGATTTGCCGATGGTGAACCTGTGAAGCTCAACCCCGAAGCGGTGGATCTCGCGACGCTGCGCCGCTTGTGGCGGGGCGAAGCGGCCTCGCTCGACGAGGCCTCGATGGACCGCGTCGCCTCGTCCGCTGCGGCGGTCGAGCGTATCGTTGCCGGCGGCGACACGGTCTATGGGGTCAACACCGGCTTCGGCCTGCTCGCGAACACGCGCATCCCCAACGACCGTCTCGCCGAGCTTCAGACCAATCTCATCCTCTCGCACAGCGCCGGCCTCGGCGATCCGCTCCCGCGCCGGGTCACGCGGCTGATGATCGTCCTCAAGCTCCTCGGCCTCGGCCGCGGATATTCCGGGGTTCGGCCGATCGTCATCGACGCGCTTCAGCGGCTGCTCGAGGCCGACGCGATGCCGCTGATTCCGTCGCAGGGAAGCGTCGGGGCGTCGGGCGACCTCGCCCCGCTCGCCCACCTGATCGCCGCGCTGATGGGCTACGGCTGGGTCGACGTCGCGGGCGAACGTATGCCGTCCAAGGACGCGCTCGACCGCATCGGCCTCGACGAGCTGCAGCTCGGGCCGAAGGAGGGGCTCGCGCTGATCAATGGCACGCAGGCTAGCACCGCGCTCGGGCTCGACGCGTTGTTCCATGGCGAGCGCGTGTTCGGCGCCGCGATTGCCGCGGGCGCCCTGTCGGTCGACGCGCTGAAAGGCAGCGCCAAGCCGTTCGACGCGCGGCTATCGGCGCTGCGTGGGCAGCCGGGACAGATTCGCGTCGCCGCCGCGATCCACGACCTGCTCCAGGGCAGCGAGATCCTCGTCAGCCATGTGAAATGCGACCGGGTGCAGGACCCCTACAGCTTCCGCTGCCAGCCGCAGGTGATGGGCGCCGCGCTCGACCTGCTCGACAATGCCGCGCGGACGCTGACGATCGAAGCCGCTGCGGTCACCGACAACCCGATCGTGTTCGCTGACGACGACACCGCCATCTCCGGCGGCAATTTCCACGCCCAGCCGGTCGCCTTCGCGGCGGATACGATCGCGATGGCGCTGTGCGAGGTCGGATCGATCTCGGAGCGCCGGGTCAGCGTCCTGGTCGATCCGAAGATGAGCGGCCTACCGGCGTTCCTGACCCAGGACTCGGGCGTCAACTCGGGCCTGATGATCCCGCAGGTCACCGCGGCCGCGCTGGTCAGCGAGAACAAGAGCCTCGCCTTTCCGGCAAGCGTCGATTCGATTCCGACCTCGGCGGGGCAGGAAGACCATGTCTCGATGGCGCCGATCGCCGCGCGCAAGGCCGGGCAGATCGCACGCAACGCGGCGGGTGTGATCGCGGTCGAGCTGATGGCCGCCGCGGAGGGCATCGACTATCACGCGCCGCTCAAGACCTCGCCCGGGCTGCAGAAGGTCCACGCCGCGGTCCGTTCGCGCTCGCCGCACTTCACCGCCGACCGCTACTGGGCCGACGAGATGAGCGCGCTCCAGGCCGCCGTTCTCGCGGGCGACATCGGCGAAACCACCGTCCTGTAAGCTTTGCGATAGCAACTGTATTGCAGTGGTGATACAGCAATGCGGCCGAGTCGTTGTCAGGGAGCAAGCCGATGAACGAGGATCCGCACAGGGAGTTCAGCGAGGCTGCGTCGCGCCAGATGGCGATTCAGGTCCTCAAGGAGCTGGCCGAGCTGCACAAAGCCGGAGTCCTCACCGACGAGGAATTCAACGCAAAGAAGCAGGAACTGCTCGCGCGCATCTAGCGCTTAGCCGATCCGGTCCCAGTGCGTTGTCTTGCAGATGAATGCGAGCACGCAGCCGCGCACCGCCAGCCGGTCGGGACCGACCTGCTCGATCGTGCCGCGCGCGTTCATGTCGCGACTAGCGACGAACACGTCGGCGTTCCACTTCCCGGGGCCCGCGGGCTCGATATGGTCGATCACGCGCGCGCCGAGCAGGCGCGTGCCGCTGCCGTGCTGGGCCTTCGACTGCTGTTGGGCGGAAGCTTTGACGACCCGGCCGCACAGCGTCGGCCCGCACGGGGCGATGACGAT
>Ga0207698_10002343_pt1 | contig 11226 bp, 13 predicted proteins | sample KBSCornC22_FD_184298 | JGI IMG/M metagenome (GOLD analysis project Ga0207698, IMG submission 184298) | Corn rhizosphere microbial communities from Kellogg Biological Station, Michigan, USA - KBS Corn C2-2 (SPAdes) (version 2) | ecosystem: Host-associated > Plants > Roots > Rhizosphere > Soil ...
AACTACGGATCGAAGTGCGACAGCTCGTAGATTTCCGCGACCGACATCCCCGCAAGCATCGCGCGCTTCACCTGGAAGATCCGCTCCGGCGTCGGGCGTCGCAGACCCGCGCGGAGCGTCTCGAGCGAGTCGTCCGCAAGACGATCGTCGGAAAGCCGCGAACCGATCACCCACCCGCTGCGTCCCGTCTCGAGCGCCCGCAGTCCCTTCTGGAATGCCTCCTTGAACGTGCGGCCGATGGCCATCGACTCGCCGACGGATTTCATCTGGGTCGTGAGTCCCGCATCGGCGGCGGTGAACTTCTCGAAGGCGAAGCGCGGACACTTCACCACGACGTAGTCGAGCACCGGCTCGAACGACGCCGGCGTCGTCTTCGTGATGTCGTTCGGGATCTCGTCGAGGCGATAGCCCACCGCGAGCTTCGCCCCGATGCGCGCGATCGGGAAGCCGGTCGCCTTCGACGCGAGTGCCGACGAGCGTGACACGCGCGGGTTCATCTCGATGACGATCATCTCGCCGTCGAGCGGATTGATGGCGAACTGGATGTTGCAGCCGCCGGCCTCGACGCCGATTTCGCGAATCACCGCGACGGCCGCGTCGCGCATGACCTGGTACTCGCGGTCGCTGAGCGTCATCGCGGGCGCGACGGTGATCGAGTCGCCCGTGTGCACGCCCATCGCGTCGATGTTCTCGATGGAGCAGACGATCACGACGTTGTCGGCGTGATCGCGCATCACCTCGAGCTCGAACTCCTTCCACCCGATCAGCGAGCGCTCGATGAGCACCTGGCTCACGGGCGAGAGATCGAGCCCGCGCCGCACGATTGCTTCGAACTCGTCGCGATTGTACGCGATGCCGCCGCCGCTCCCGCCGAGCGTGAACGCGGGACGGATGATCGCCGGGAACCCCGCGATCTCGTCGACCACGCGGAACGCCTCGTCCATCGTGGTCGCGATCCCGCCGCGCGCGACATTGAGCCCGATGCGTCGCATCGCGTCGTTGAACAGCGCGCGATCCTCTGCGGTCGCGATGGCGCGCGCGTCGGCGCCGATCAGCTCGACGCCGTATTTCTCGAGCACGCCGCGCTCGGCGAGCGTCATCGCGACGTTGAGCGCCGTCTGACCACCCATCGTCGGGAGGAGCGCATCGGGGCGCTCCTTCTCGATCACGAGCTCGACGAACTCGGGCGTCACCGGCTCGACGTACGTCGCGTCGGCGAACTCCGGGTCCGTCATGATCGTCGCTGGATTCGAGTTGATGAGGATCACCTCGTACCCGTCTTCCTTCAGCGCCTTCGTCGCCTGCGTGCCGGAGTAGTCGAACTCGGCGCCCTGCCCGATGACGATCGGGCCGGAGCCGATGACGAGGATTCTCTTGAGATCAGTGCGTCTGGGCATCGCGACGGTCAAAGATACAAAAACGGGGCGACTCGCGGTCGCCCCGTTGTGTTGAGTCAGTGTGCAGCGAAGGCTGCGTCAGGCAACCGCCTGGCCTCGCGGTGCGCGAACGACCTTCCCGGCGGCGAGGCAGCTGGTGCAGACCTTCACCTTCACGACCTTGCCTTCCACGGCGACGCGGGCGACCTGCAGGTTCGGCTTCCACGTGCGACGCGTCCGGTTGTTCGCGTGCGACACATTGTTGCCGAAGGCGACGCCCTTGCCGCAGGCGTAGCACTTGTTCCGCTCGATGCCGCGCGTGCGCTTCTCGGCGAGCTGGCTGGTCTTCTTGATCATCGTCCTACTCTCCCACGAGCTCGATGCGCGCCATCTCCGCGCCATCGCCCTTGCGATGACCGGTCTTGAGGATGCGCGTGTAGCCGCCCTGACGGGTCGCGAACTTCGGCCCGACTTCCTGGAACAGCTTGTCGTTGATGCGACGCTGCTGCACGTGACGTCCAGCCAGGCGACGCGAATGCAGCGTCCCTTCCTTCGCCTTCGTGATCAGCTTCTCGACGAACGGGCGCAGCTCCTTGGCCTTCGCTTCGGTCGTCTCGATGGCCCCGTGCTCGATGAGCGACTGGGCCAGGTTCCGGAGGAGCGCGAGGCGCTGCTCGGGGGTGCGACGGAGCTGGCGGCCGACTTTTCTATGACGCATGGTGGTGATTCCGGTTCGTTAAAACTCTTCTTCGTCGCCGACGGCCGCTTCGGCGAGCGCCGCGCGGTTGGGGGGCGTGCCGCGATCGGTGATGCGAATGCCGTCCTCGGCCTGCTCGAACTTCATCCCGAAGTTCAGGTTCTCGCGCTCGAGCAGCTCCGCGATCTCGTTCAGCGACTTCTTGCCGAAGTTCTTCACGTCGAGGATCTGGTCCTCGGTCCGCTTGACGAGATCGCCGAGCGTGCGGATGTCGCTGTTCTTGAGCGAGTTCACCGAGCGGACCGACAGCTCGAGGTCCTCGATCGGCGTGGAGAGCAGCTGCGCCAGGCGGGCCGCGTCGTTGCTCCCCATCTCGCCGCCCGCGGCGATCGGCGCCGAAGCGCTCGAGCCGAAGCCGGCGAAGTACTGGAAGTGCGTCTGCGCCAGCGCGGCCGCGTAGCTGACGGCCTCTTCTGGCGAGATCGTGCCGTTCGTCTCGACCGTCAGCGTGAGACGATCGTAGTCCGTGCGCTGGCCCACACGCGTCGCGTCGACGCTGAAGTTCGCGCGGCGCACCGGGTTGTAGATCGAGTCGACGCGCACGAGATCGACCGGGAGGTTGCGATCGACGACGTGCTGGTCGGCCTCGATGTAGCCGCGGCCGTGATTGATGTACAGCTCGATCGTGATGTCGCGGTCGTCCTGCAGCGTGAAGAGGTGGTGCGACGGATCCAGCACCGTCAGCCCCGCCTGCCCCTGGATGTCGCCGGCCGTGATGTCCGTCGGCCCCGACTTCGTGAAGCGCACGACCGTGCTCTCGGTCGCGTCATCGAGGTTGAGCGTGAGCGTCTTGAGGTTGCCGATGATCTGGTGCACGTCCTCGACGACCCCGGGGATCGTCTGATGCTCGTGCACGACGCCGTCGATGCGGAAGCCCCAGACGGCGGTGCCGCGGAGCGACGACACGAGCATGCGGCGCATCGCGTTGCCAAGAGTATGACCGAAGCCGCGCTCGAGCGGCTGCAGCCGGAACTCGGCGACGTTCGGATTGTCCTCGCGCTTGGTGGATTCGACGAGCTGCGGGCGGACGAGCCCGCGAAGATCGATTGCGTTGGCCATGATGACGATCGAGTTACCCCTTACCCCGCCCCTGACGCGCGGTAAGCTGGTACGGCGGTCAGGGCGCCGTATATGTCGTGCGCGACGGAGGCCGCGCCTACACTAGGACGGGCGACGCATCCGTCGCCCGCTACCACTACTTGGAATACAGCTCCACGACCAGCTGCTCCTGTGCAGCGATCGGGATGTTTGGTCGGGTCGGGCGCTCCAGCATGCGGCCGCTGAAGGACTCCTTGTCGACCGCGATCCACGAGAGCGGTGCACCACGCGACGACTGATCCATGGCGGCCAGGATCGACGCCTGCTCGCGCGACTTCATGCGAACGCGGATCTCCTGCCCCGGCTGCACGAGGAAGCTCGGGATGTCGACCGTCTGACCGGCGACTTCGACATGGCGGTGCCGGACGAGCTGGCGCGCGGCCTTGCGGCTGGACGCGAAGCCCATGCGGTAGACGATGTTGTCGAGGCGGCTCTCCAGCGCGGCGAGGAGGTTGTGGCCGGTGACGCCCGGGAGCGTGGTGACGCGCTCGAACGTGTTCCGGAACTGCTTCTCACTCACCCCATAGATGCGCTTGATCTTCTGCTTCTCGCGCAGCTGCTTGGAGTACTCCGACATCTTCCGGCGACGCGCGGCGTTGGCGCCGTGCTGTCCCGGAGGCGTGGGACGACGCTCGACCGGGCACTTCTCGGTGAAGCACTTGGTGCCCTTGAGGAAGAGCTTGGTCCCCTCACGACGGCACTGGCGGCAGCTCGGGCCTGTGTAACGCATGGTCAGACCCTCCGACGCTTGGGCGGACGGCAGCCGTTGTGTGGAATCGGCGTCACGTCGCGAATCGACTTCACCGTGAGACCGGCGGTCGCGAGCGCCTGGATGGCGGACTCACGCCCCGAACCGGGGCCCTGCACGCGCACGTGCACGCGGCGCACACCGGCGGAGAACGCCTCGCGTCCCGCCTGCTCCCCCGCGACCGTCGCGGCGAACGGCGTCGACTTCTTGGAGCCCTTGAAGCCGGCCTTGCCGGAGGAGCTCCACGAGATCGCGTTCCCGCGCGGATCGGTGATGGTGATCGTGGTGTTGTTGAACGTCGCGGAGACGTGGGCGACGCCCTCGGCCTCGACGATCTTCTTTGCTTTCTTTGCGGTAGCCATGGATTACTTCGTGACCTTCTTCTTGCCGGCGATCGCGCGGCGCGGCCCCTTCTTGGTGCGGGCGTTCGTGTGCGTACGCTGCCCGCGGACCGGCAAGCCACGGCGATGACGCGTGCCGCGATACGAGCCGATGTCCATGAGCCGCTTGATGTTCATGGCCGTCTCGGTGCGTAGCGCACCCTCGACCTTGTGGTCGCGCTCGATGGCCTGACGGAGCTTGTTCGTGTCGGCTTCGCTCAGGTCACGGACGCGCTGCTCCGGGCTCACTCCGGTCGATTCCAGAATAGCCTGTGCAGTCTTGCGGCCGATGCCGAAGATGTATGTCAGCCCGATCTCGAGCTTCTTGTCGCGCGGAAGATCCACGCCCGCAATACGTGCCATGCTGTATTAGCCCTGACGCTGCTTGTGCTTGGGATTGCGGCTGCAGATGATCCGAATGACGCCCTGGCGCTTGATCACCTTGCAATGCTCGCAGATCGGCTTGACGCTGCTACGAACTTTCACGAACTGCTCCGAATTTTGGGTCAGCCTTTGAAAATAGTCCGGTCAGCCGAGTGACGCAACCGCCCCTTCGAAGGCCGTGACCGGATCGGGCGCCGCCGTAACCGCGCGCCCCAGCACGAGATAGCTCGCCCCCGCCTCCGCCGCCGCCCGGGGCGTGACCACCCGGGTCTGGTCGCCCGACGCGCCGCCGGGAAGACGGAGCCCCGGGACGAGCAGCGCGAGCCCGTCGCCGAAGCGCTCGTGTAGCGCCGCGGCCTCGTGTCCGCTGCATACCACGCCGCGCGCCCCCGCGTTCCTCGCCAGCTCGGCGAGACGCGTCACGTCCGCCCCGAGGTCGCCGAGCGAATCCCTTCCCCACGCCTCCCCGGCCTCCGCCGGCGAGAGCGACGTGAGCACCGTCACCGCGAAGATCTGGCAGCGCGGGCCGGCCGCGTCGACCGCCGCCCGGATCATGCGCGACCCGCCGGTCGCGTGGACGGTGAGGAGCGAGGCGCCCATCTCCGAGGCGACGGCGGCCGCGCCGGCGACCGTATTCGGGATGTCGTGCAGCTTCAGGTCGAGAAAGACGCGGGCCCCGCGCTGACGAAGCTCGCGCACGATCTCCGGGCCGGCGGCCGTGAACAGCTCGCTCCCTACCTTGTAGAAGTCGCACCGCGCGCCCAGCTGCTCGACCAGGTCGAGCGCACTCGAAGCGTCCGAATAGTCGAGCGCGACGATCGGCACGGCGCGGCGCGGGTCGATCATTGGGGCCACTCCAGCGTCCCGACGAGGTCGGAGATGCGCGCGACGTCGTGCTTGCGGCACCACGTGTCCAGCTCGCGCACCAGTCGCTCGGGCGCGCGCGGGTCGCGCATCGTCGCGGTCCCCATTCCGATGAGCGACGCGCCGGCGATGATGTACTGCAGCGCATCGCTCGCCGTCGCGACGCCGCCGACGCCGAGGATCGGGAGCGAGACGGCGCGCCGGACGCGATGCGTCGCGAGGACGCCGACCGGGAGGAGTGCCGCGCCGCTCGCGCCGCCGGAGCCGAATCCGATGCGTGGCCGGCGCGCCTCGACGTCGACGACGAGTCCGGGGAGCGTGTTGACGACGCTGATCGCATTGGCGCCCGCGTCGGCCGCGATGCGCGCCGCGCCACCGATGTCACCGAGCGTCGGCGACAGCTTGACGAAGAGCGGCCGCGTCGTCGCTGCGCGCGCAAGTGAGACAACGCTCCGCAACGCGGCGGGATCGGCGCCGAACTCCATGCCGCCAGCCTTCACATTCGGGCAGCTGACGTTCAGCTCGTACGCGGCGATCGGCGCCGCATCCGCGACCCGCTCAATCACCGCCGCGAAATCCTCCGCGCGATCACCGACGATGTTGACGATCACGCGCGCACGCGACACGTGCGATGCGAGCCACGGGAGCTCGGTCGCGAGCACCTCATCCACGCCGGGATTCGCGAGGCCGATCGCGTTGAGCATGCCGCCGTCGAACTCCGCCACGCGCGGCGCGGCGTTTCCCTTTCGCGGCGCGAGGCTTACCGCTTTCGTCACAATGCCGCCCAGCGCGTCCAAACGAACGACGCCGTCGAGCGCACGACCGAACGCCGCGGTGCCGGCGGCGAGGACGACCGGGTTCTGGAAGGCGATCCCGGTGACCTCGACGCCGAGCTGCGTCACCGACCGGCTCCGACGCGCGCGTCGTAGCGATCGAGGTAGGCGAGAATGGACTTGGCGATCGAGTTCGCGATCGTGCGCTGGTTATCGTCGTCGCTGATGTACGCCGCTTCGCTCACGTTGGTGCCGAAGCCGATCTCGACGAGGACCGCGGGCATGAAGGAGCCGCGCAGTACCGCGAAGTTCGCCTGCTGCACGCCGCGATCGGGACCCGGGTGGAAAGTCGAGAGACCATGCTGGATCACGGTCGCGAGGTCACGACTCTCGCGCAGGTGCTCGTTCTGCGCCATGTCGTTCAGGATGAAGCTGAGCGGATCGCCCTTCGACGCCGTCGCGCCGGTCTCGAACTTGATCGCCGAGTTTTCCATGCGCTCCACGCGCTTGGCGTCTTCCGTCTTCGCTTCGGAGAGGAAGTACGTCTCGAAGCCGCGGTCGCGCGCGCCCGCCGCGCCGCGCTGCCCCGTCGCGTTCACGTGGATCGAGACGAATATGTCGGCGTGGTTGTCGTTCGCGATCGGCCCGCGATCGTACAGGCCGATGAGCGTGTCGCGCGTGCGCGTCAGGATGACGTCGGTCCCCTGCGCCTTGAGCGCCTCGGCGACGAGCTTCGCGACGGCGACCGTGATGTACTTCTCGGTGACGCGCGGTCCGTCGCCGATCGGTCCCTTCATCCCGGGATCGACGCCGCCGTGTCCCGCATCGACGACGACGAGGTGGTGCCCGGCGCGCTTCGCGTGCACCGGCTTCCCGATGTCCGCGGCGGAGATGATTCCGGATCCCGCGCTCGCCCGGTTTCCGGCGGATGCGTCATCGCGCACGGCGGGCGCATCGTCACGCGCACTGTCGCGCGCGTCATCGCGCGAATCGCTGCGCGAATCGCTGCGCGCGACCTTCGGCGTCGGCTTGACGGTGCGGGCGCTCGTGTCGAACGCGCGCAGCTCGTGCTGGTCCGCGTCGTACAGGAAGCCCGTGAAGAAACGCGGCACGAGCTCCGAGACGACGACGAAGGGGACGTACACGTCCTTGCCGACGACGCGGGGCGGTACCGGGATCGGGACGATGGTCGTGTCCGAGCCCGCGAACGGGACGCCGGCGGTGAAGCTCACCCGCGAATCGCCGACGGTGAGCGCGTAGTGCTGCACGTCCGTCGCGCGGAACGACCCGCCAAGAGCGCTCGCGAGGCGGCCGGCCGCGAGCATGGCCACACCGTCGATGCGCGTGATCTTGAGCGTGGTCGTGTGCGCGCGCGAGCGGACGGTGATGGACGTCGGCGGGTCGGCGGTGACCGGCGTCGGCGCGGCGTGCGCCACGGGCACGACGGCGATGGTGCACGAGACGACCGTGAGCGCGAGCAGGAGGGAGCGAAACACCGCGCGCATCAGCGTCCCTTCGACATCGCGCGAGCCATGTCGCGCTCGTCGTCGCGACGGCGCTCGTCGTCGCGCTTGTCGTGCAGCTTCTTCCCCTTGCCGAGTGCGATCGCGACTTTGGCGCGACCGTCCTTGAAGTACAGCTCGAGCGGGACGAGCGTGAGCCCCTGGCGTTCGACGGCGCCGATCATCTTGCGGATCTCGCGTCGATGCAGCAGGAGCTTGCGCGTGCGCGTGGGCTCGTGGTTGACGTAGCCACCGCGCTCGTAGGGGGGAATGTGGAGGTTGAGGAGATAGACTTCGCCATCGCGCACGATACCGTAGGCGTCCGAGAGGTTCGCCTTTCCGTTCCGGAGCGACTTCACCTCAGTGCCGGTCAACGCGAGGCCCGCCTCCCATGTCTCGAGAAGCGAGTAGTCGTGCGACGCCCGGCGGTTCCTTGCAATGGACTGGCGCGCCGGCGTGGGGGTAACGTCGGGCATGATGCGGGCAAGTTAGGGGTGTCGCGTGGCGTTGCGCCACCCCATGGTGCTGGCTATCTTTTGTGGCTCCGGTGCACAGCAGTTCCGTGCGTCGTGTCGCGCCTCCTGCCCCGCTGTCGTCATCGTCGGGGATCCTGCACGGAGGCGCTCTGCTCGGGTGGTGAAACTGGTATACACGCAGCGCTCAGAACGCTGTGGTCGAGAGGCCGTGCGGGTTCGAGTCCCGCCCCGAGCACTAACCAAGACAAGAGGGCCCGACCGGATGGTCGGGCCCTCTTTGTAAGGGCGACGCATGCGTCGCCCCAGATGCGTCGCCGCTACACGCGTCGCCCCTCCGTGCGTCGTCGCTAGACCGTCTCCAGCACCGGCAGCCCCACCCGCTCGCGCACCGTCGGCTCGTCGTGCAGCAGATCCGAGAGGTGCACGCTGTCCAGGACGTCGTCGATCTTCTGCTGCAGCATGAGCCACACGGGGCGGATGCTGCAGCTGTGCGACGCCGAGCAGCGATCCTCGCCCACCGGGTGGCTCAGGCAGTGGAGATCGAAGGTCTCGAGCTCGGAGGCGTGAATCACGTCGCGAATCGTGATCTCGGTGGCCGGCTTGGCGAGCATGTAGCCGCCGCGAGCGCCGCGCACGCTCCGGATCACGTCGGCGCGCCGGAGCCGCAACAGGATCTGTTCGACGTAGTCCGCCGGGAGCCGCTCCTGCGCCGCGATGTCGCGCCCCGTGACCGGGCCCTCCGCCTCGCGATGCGCCAGATGCAGCGCGCAGATGACTCCGTACTCCGCCCACGTCGTGATGCGCATGTTGTGAGGATAGGGTGTGGAAGCAGAGGGTGCAAGGGCGGTCAGCCCGCGGCCACCCCGCCGTGGGCACCGCCCGGGACGCCGATCTCGGTCATCTTGCGTAGATCCAGCACATCGTCGATCTCCGCGTCCGGCAGGACGTGCTCGCGCTTCACGAGATCGCGGATGAGCACTCCTTCCTTGACGGACCGCTTGCTGAGCTCGGCGGCCTTCGCGTAGCCGATCTGCGGTGCGAGCGCCGTGGCGAGCGCCGCGGAGCGCTCGACCCAATAGGCGCACTGCTCCACGTTCGCTTCGATTCCGGCGACACACTTCTCGGCGAGCGTGCGCGACGCGGTGCCGAGGATGTGCTCCGCGAGCAGCACGTTGAACGCGATCACGGGCATCATCACGTTCAGCTCGAGCTGGCCATGCTCGGCCGCAGCGGCGACGCACGCATCGAGACCGACAACCTGGAAGCAGACCTGATTGACCATCTCCGCGATGGACGGGTTGATCTTCCCCGGCATGATGGACGAGCCGGGTTGCACCGCGGGAAGGACGATCTCGTCGAGCCCCGTGCGCGGTCCGCTGACCATCAGGCGCAGATCGCTGGCGATCTTGCTGAGGTCGAGCGCCAGCACCTTGAGCGATGCGCTGAACGCGGCTGCGTCGCCCATGCTCTGCATGAGCTGGATGCGATCCTCACCCTCGCGCAGTCCCGCGTTCATCATCTCGTTCAGGTGCTTGACCATCAGCGCAGGATACCCCGGCTCGACGTTCACGCCGGTGCCGACGGCACTCCCGCCGATACCCAGGTCGCGCAGGTAATCCGCCGCCTCGTGCACGCGCCTGAGATCGCGGCGCAGCGTCCCCGCATATGCGGTGAACTCCTGGCCCAGGCGGATGGGCATCGCGTCCTGCAGGTGCGTGCGTCCAGCCTTCATGACGTCGTCGAACTCGCGCCCTTTCTTCGCGAGCGCGTCGATGAGCGCGTTCAGCGCCGAATCGAATGCAGGGAGCTGTGCAAGGCAGGCGAGCCGAATCGCCGTCGGGATCACGTCGTTGGTGGACTGCGCCATGTTGACGTGATCGTTCGGGTGCACGGGTGAGTACTTGCCGCGCTCACTGCCGAGCATCTCGTTCGCGCGATTCGCCAGCACCTCGTTGACGTTCATGTTGTGCGACGTTCCCGCACCGGCCTGATATACATCCACGACGAACTGGTCACGCCACTTGCCGCCGAGCACTTCATCCGCGGCCTTCACGATGGCATCCGCCAGTTTCGCGTCGAGGCGGCCGGTGTCCTTGTGCGTGAGCGCAGCGGCCTTCTTGATGCGCACGACGGCGTCCACGAACGCGGGGAGCGGGCGAATTCCGCTGATCGGGAAGTTCTGCACGGCGCGGAGCGTCTGCACGCCGTACATCGCGTCGGCGGGAACGGCGAGCTCGCCGAGTGGATCCTTCTCGGTGCGTGTGGCCTCAGTGCGTGTCGCGTCTGACATTTGCAGTTCCGTTGAGGAATGGGTTCGAGCGCAGCTCCTCGCCGATCGTCGTCGCATCGCCGTGACCGGGATGCACGACCGTCTCGGGCGGGAGCGTGCTGATGAGCTTCAGTGAGTCCGACATGTGCGCGGGATTCGCGAGCGGCAGATCGGTGCGTCCCACGGATCCAGCGAAGAGCAGATCGCCGCCCAGCACGACACCGTTGCCGTGGTAGACGACGTGACCCGGTGCGTGCCCGGGCGTGTGCAGCACGCGGAAGGTCAGCGTGCCGACGGAGACCGTCCCCTGGTGCTCGAGCTGCACGTCCGGTGGACCGGGCTGCTCGAACGGGATGCCATACGCCTCGGCGAAGAACGACTGCACGTCGTACACGGGACGGTCGGCCGGATGCAGGTGCACCGGAACCGGGTGCCGGCGACGAATCGCCTCGATGGCGCCGATGTGATCGATATGCGCGTGCGTGAGCCAGATCGCGCGCAGCGTGGCGCCGCTCTCGTCCAGCATCTCGAAGAGGCGCTCGGGCTCGTCGCCGGGATCGATCATTACCGCGTCGCCCGTGGTCTCGTCGACGACGAGG
>Ga0207698_10002345_pt1 | contig 11223 bp, 10 predicted proteins | sample KBSCornC22_FD_184298 | JGI IMG/M metagenome (GOLD analysis project Ga0207698, IMG submission 184298) | Corn rhizosphere microbial communities from Kellogg Biological Station, Michigan, USA - KBS Corn C2-2 (SPAdes) (version 2) | ecosystem: Host-associated > Plants > Roots > Rhizosphere > Soil ...
GGATCGCCAGTCGAAGGCCACCGGACGCAGCACGGCGTTGGGTTTCGAAAACTGATTTGTGGTCATTCGTCGAATTCCTCCGGACTCACAACTACGACCCGCGCGCAAATCGGCAGCGCTGCCTTCAACGCTGCGCTTGCGTCAAAGCTCCCCCATCCCCTCCGCCATCCCGCCCGAACCGACCCGCAGCAGCTTCAGCGTATTGGTGCCGCCGAGGCGGCCGGTGTGGTCGCCGGTGGTGATGATGACGCGGTCGTTCTCGGACAGGCGGCCGAGGTTGAACAGGTGCTGGATGGCTGCGCGCGTTGCGTGTGTCGGATCGACGCCGCGGGCGTCGAACTCGATCGGGTAGACGTCGCGGTAGAGCTGCATGCGCCGGCGCGATGGTGCGCTGCGCGACAGCGCGTAGATCGGCACGGCCGAGCGGTAGCGTGACAGCCATTGCGCGGTCGCGCCGGATTCGGTCAGTGCGACGATCGCGCGCGGGTTCACCTGTAAAGAAAGGAACATCGCGGACATTGCGATGGCCTGGTCGGTGCGGTCGATGCGGTGCGTGCCCTGCTGGAAGCCCTCGAGCGGTTCGAACTGGCGCTCGGCGCCGAGGCAGACGCGGCGCATCGCGGCGACGGCCTTGTCCGGATGGCGGCCGGCCGCGGTTTCCTGACTGAGCATGACCGCGTCGGTGCCGTCGATGACCGCGTTGGCCACGTCGAGCACTTCGGCGCGCGTGGGAATCGGCGAATCGACCATGGACTGCATCATCTGCGTCGCGGTGATGACGACGCAGTTGCGCACGAGTGCTTCGCGGATGATCTTCTTCTGCAGACCCGGCAGTTCGGCGTCGCCGATCTCCACACCGAGATCGCCGCGCGCGACCATGACCGCGTCGGACGCGTCGATGATCTCGCCGAGCACATCGATTGCCTCGGCGCGCTCGATCTTCGCAACCAGCGCGCCCTGTCCCGCAGCGGCGCGCAGCAGGCGGCGCGCCTCGTTCATGTCGTTGGCGCTCTTGGCGAAGGACACGGCGAGGAAGTCGGCGCCGATCTCGGCCGCGAGCTTGATGTCGGCGCGGTCCTTGTCGCTCAGCGCGGCGATCGACAGGCCGCCGCCGAGACGGTTGAGGCCCTTGCGGTCCGACAGCGCGCCGCCGTACAGCACCTGGCAGCGCACTTCGGTCTCGACCACGTCGAGCACGGCCAGCGAGATCAGGCCGTCGTCGAGCAGCAGCGTGTCGCCCGCCTTGACGTCGTTGGGCAGTCCCAGATAACTGACGCCGACGCGCGTTTCGTCGCCGGGCGCTGCGTCGGCGCGGCAGTCGAGCACGAACGGCTGGCCGGGCTCCAGCACGATGCGGCCCTTCGCGAATTTCTCGATACGGATCTTCGGTCCCTGCAGGTCGGCGAGGATGCCGACTTCGCGGCCGACGGCCTCGGCCGCTTCGCGCACTTCCTTGGCGCGCCGCACATGGTCGGCAGCGGCACCGTGCGAGAGATTGAGGCGGACGACGTCGACGCCTTCTTCGATGATGCGCTTGAGCATGCCGGGCGCGTCGGTGGCCGGGCCGAGGGTGGCGATGATCTTGGTGCGGCGGGTCTGCATGGGGCTGATCGTCTTCGTCGTCTGTCGGATTCGTTCAAAGCTAGCATAAGCAACCGCCGCGGTTTCACTCAGCGGCGCGCGGAACCCAGCGTATGTTCGAGCACCGCGGCGAGGCGTGCGGCGGCCTGCTGCAGACGCTCCTCGGCGACGGGCCGCTCGCGCGCGAGCCATTCGTCGTCGATCGTGTCGCCATCGGGATAGACGCCGCCGTCGCGCACGACGCGGCACGATTCCTCGGCCCACTGCGCCGGGTCGCCGGCGTCCGACGGCGGCTTCACGCCATTGACCAGCCGCGCCGCATAGTCGGGCCAACGCAAGCCGGCCGACTTCAGCAGCAGCGAATCCCAGACCGCGTGCAGGTTCCAGTTTTCGCGGCCATAGCGCAGCTGCACCGAATTGGCGCCCTTGTCGCGGCGGAAGCTCGCATGCAGCGGCTGGTGCGCATCGGCGATGAAGTGCGAGACGAAGCGCAGCGCATCGGCGCGTTCGGCGCGTGGCCGCGAGCGGTCGGCGAGAATCCTTTCATTGCGTTCGATCGCCGCCACCACGCATTCGCCCTTGCGGCAGTCGCGCTGCGGCACGTAGTTGCATTGTGCACTGGAGAAATTCACATAGTGCAATTTTCCGGTCGCGCGGAAGCGCGCCGGATCGGTATCGCGCAGATCGTCGGCCCAGGTCGCGATATCGACGAGCGTGCTTTCGTTGTCGGGCTGCAGCAGGCTGCGCACTTCGCGCTGTACGGGCTCCGACAGCCGCTCCTGCGCCATGCCCGCGATGATGCGATGTCCGAGCGGCCCCCAGGCCAGCGTGGGCGTGGCCGTGAATGCGGCAACGGCAAACAGGACGGCGGCGTAACGACGGCGCATGCGGCTCTCCTCGTGGCAAGCGCGCGAGTCTGCCATAGCCGCCGGCCCCGCTACGGGCCGCTCAGCGGCAGGCGCAGGTAGGACACGCCGTTCGCATCGGGCGGCGGCAGCCGGCCCGCGCGTATGTTCACCTGCAGCGCGGGATACAGAAGGCGCGGCACCGGCAGGGTCGCGTCGCGCTCGCGGCGCAGCGCGACGTAGTCATCCTCGCGCGTGTCGCGGCGCAGCTGCGCGTTGCCGCTGCGCTGCTCGACGAGATCGACCATCTCGCGCGGCTCGGCATCGCGCGGCGGATAGTCGTGGCACAGGAACAGGCGCGTCGCGGCCGGCAGCGCATACAGGCGCTGGATGGAACGGAACTGCAGGGCGGCGTCGCCGCCCGGAAAATCGCAGCGCCCGGTGCCGGCCGCGGGCGAGAACAGCGTATCGCCGACGAAGACCGCATCGCCGACGCGATAGCTCATTCCGTCACTGGTATGGCCCGGTGTGGCGAGCGCCTCGATGTCCAGGTCGCCGAGCGCGAGGCGCTCGCCGTCGGCGACCAGGTGATCGAAATCCGTGCCGTCGGCGGCGAAGTCGTCGCCGAGCGCGAACACCTCCTTCCAGTGCCGCTGCACCGCCACGATGCCTGCGCCGATCGCGCTGCGCGCCGGATGGCTTTCCTCGCGCAGCGCGCGGCGCAGCCAGTCGGTCGCGGTCAGGTGATCCGCGTGCGCATGGGTTTCGAGCAGCCATTCCACGCGCAGCCGATGCGCATGCACCCCGGCGAGGATGGCCTGGACCGACTCCGCGCAGACCCGGCCCGAGGCCGGATCGAAATCGAGCACCGGATCGATGATCGCCGCCGCGGTGCCGTCGCCGTTGCTGACGAGATGCGACCAGGTATTCGTCGCCGCGTGAAAATACGACTGGATCTGCAACGGCATGAGGCGCTCCGGGAAAGGTCGCGCCGATTGTGCCGGAAATGAGCAGGCGTCCCGCAACAGGCCAGTCTGCTGTCGCCGCGCCGCGGTCAGCGACCGGCGTATGCGGACGCAGCGAAGGTCACGCCGATACGGTCAATACACCCCGTGCTCGAGCCGCATGAGCTCATTCACGACGGCCTCGCGGTCGCCGACCATGAGCACTTCGAGCGGCGAGCGCTGATTGAGATGATGGTTGCGCGAGCTGAGCCACGCGGACGCAATGACACTGTTGCCGAGTACGTGGGTGGCCAGTTGCACGAGACTGTCGTCGACGATGCGCAGGGTTTCGTAGAACGACAATGCGCGACGGGCGAAGAGTTCCTGTGCGGCCTGCAGTTCGCCGCGCGCGGCGCGCGCCTGGCGCGCGAGGTCGGCGAGCACGGCGCTGTTGGTCTGGTGCGGCGGGACGGCGTAATGGTTCGTCGGCGCTGGCGGCGAACGGCCCAGTGAAGGTTGCGGTGCCGCGGGACGTGCCGGCGGCGGCGGAGTCGGCCGGGATTGCACGGGCGGTGGGACAGGGGCGCGCGGGGGCGGATTGGCCGGCGGGCGCTGCGTCGAATTCGTGGGCGCCGGACTGGCGCCGGACTCGGGCAGGGTCGATGGCCAGGTCGGTGTCCAGGTCGAGCGCTGGGTCGACATATCGCCTCCAAACAGGGCTGCAGAAACCGCGGCGGCACCGGAAACTGCACCGCAACGGCAACCAATTCGATCGCGGTCAGCCCCCACCGACCTTGGCCCTGGCCGACCGCTGCGAAAGAGTAGCACCGCTGCGGTGACGAAGGCGTACGCACGATAGCGTGTCCGTTTGGCGTGCAACTGCGTCCTGGCGCACGAACCGGCCGGATTCGGACCGGCGGCCGCGATTGGACGGCGGACGCGCGCGAGGAGCGGGACCGTCCGCCGCCCGGCCGGGGTCCCGCTCCGCGTCACGACGTCGCCCAGATCAGGTCAGCGCAGCACTTCGTCGAGAAAGGCCATTGCGCTGTCCGAGCCAGACTGCCCCAGCCAGAACAGCGCCTTCTGCTTGACCTCGCGCGGATAGTCGCCGCGCATGACCGCGATCAGGGCCGCGTCGTTCTGCCCGTCCGGCAGCTGCGACAGCGCGAATACGGCCTGCTCGCGCACCTCGGCATCCTGCTCGCTGCGCAGCTCCGCAGCGATGTCGTTGGCGGCTCGCGCATTCTTCATCTGCGCGAGCCAGAACAGCGCCTGGCTGCGCACCTCGCCGGAGCGGTCGTTCTTCGCGCTGGCCAGTACTTTTGGATAAGTATCAAACTCTTCCGCCTGCGACAGCACGAACAGGGCATGGCGGCGGATGTCCTCGTCCGCGTCGTCGCGCGCGAAACCTTCGACGATCGCGATGCCGGACGCGCCGCGGGCCTGGCCGAGCCAGAACAGCGCGGCCTCGCGGCGCTTTTCCGGCTGCCCCGCCGCGGCCATGCGCGCCAGCGCAGATTCGGCCGCGGCGTCGGCGTGGAAGGCGAGCGCCATGACGGGTTCGTCGTCGAGCCCCTTGGCCGCGCCTGGCGCCGCCGCCGTGCGTTCCAGCCAGTCGATGCTGTCCTTCGCGCTGACGCCGGCCAGAGGCCGCAGCGCCTGGCGCGTGTTCACCGGACAGGTCGCCGCATAGGCGCGGATCTTGTCGACTTTTCCGCCGGCGACATGGGCGTAAACGGTCAGCGTATCGGTCGCGGCCGGCTTCGCGCTGGCATGCTTGTCGCCGATGCTGACGCTCCAGTTGCCGCCATCGAGATCGCAGCCGATGCGGTCGACGCCGCTGCGGCCGACGTCGTAGCAGCACGGTTCGCCCGCGTTGGCGACCTTTGCCACCTGCCAGCTGCTCCAGCCGTCGCTGGCGGTGATCTCCTTGCCGATATCGGCGGCTGATGCGAGAGGAATCAGAAACAGTGCAGCGGCAATCAGTGTACGCATGAGCATTCTCCACAAGTTATTTCGGGCATGGCGAAGCCGCCGGCGCCAGGCGCCGTGTCGGAACATCGCCAATGGGAAGGTGTAACGGGCGCCGTCAGTGAATCTCTGAAGAAGGCAGAACGAGCTCTTGATTTCGGAGCCCCCGTGAGTCAAGGGGGCGGCCAAACGCCTGCAAAGCAGGTGTTTAGCGGGGTTGTGGAGATCTGGTGTAGATCACAAGAGCGCCACTCCCAAATCTTGTTCAAAACGTCCCTAACTCTCAGTTCAGTTCCTGCTCGATCACGTCGATCGCCGCGTCGCCGTCCATGGTCGTCAGCATGCGCAGGATCTGCTGCTTTTCTTCCTTGGTCTTGGCGAGCTTGTACAGCGACGTCATGGCCTTCGCGTCGTCAGCGATCAGCAGTCCCTGCAGGATCGCCTCGCGCTCTTCCGTGCTCGCGGCGCGCGGATAGAAGTCGACCAGCGCTTCGCTCGCACGCTTGCCGCCGCCGACGCCGATCGCGCGGTAGGCCTCCAGCCGCGCCGAGGGTGACAGGTTGCCGGCCAGGACCTGCACGATGCCGTCGATGTCACCGGCGACACCGAGCGACTGCACGATCTTGCCCTGCAGTTCGGGCTCCTTGATCGTAGGCAGCAGCTGGCGCAGTTCCGCCGTCGCATCCATCGCGCCGAGCAGCTGGATCGCGTCGTCGCGCAGCTTCGGATCGGTCTCGTCGCGCGCCGCAGCGAACACGAGATCCTTGCGGTCGGCGACGAGCCAAGCCTGCAGCACGTCGCGCTTGTCCGCCGCGGCCGCGGATTTGTACAGGCTGCTCAGTTCACTCAGCGCCTTGGCGTCGCCGCTGAGGCCGAGCATGCGGATCGCTTCGCCGCGCAGCGCCGCATCGCCGCTGCGCGCGATGCCGGCCAGCGTTGCGAGCGCCTCGTCCGATTCGATCTGGCTCAGCACGAACAGCGCGCGGCGCTTGACCTTCTCGGGCTGCTTGCCGGCCAGCACTTTCTTGAGCAGCGGCAGCGCGCGTTCCGGCGGCGCATGCATCAGGCCCTCGACCGCGATTTCGGCCAGTTCCGAGTCGCTGCCTGCGGCGGCTTCGACCGGCACGTCGTTCTTCTGCCGCAGCAGTGCGTCGGCTTCGGCGATCCAGCGGCTCTGCGGAAACTTCTCGCGCAGCCGGCCGACTTCGCGCCGCGCTTCCGCCGGCCGCTTGGCCTGCGCGAGCACGTAGGCCTGCCAGAAGATAGCCGTATCGACGTTGGCTTCGCCGCGTTCGACCATGCGCTGCTCGAGCAGCTTGAAGCGGTCGAGCGCGACGCGCCAGGACGACTTCGCCATGGCGTCCTGGCCCTGGGCGTACAGCTCGTTGATTTCCTTGTCGGCGGTCTTGACGTCGGCACCGGCCGGCACCGCGAGCGCGAGCGGCGCGGCTGTCGCGAGCAGCAGGCCGAGGATGTGCGAAAGTAGCTTCGTATTCATGTGGACTCCGTCAGATCGTGGTCGGGCGCTGCGGCTCGATGCGAGCCTGCGTTGCGCGCAGCTGGAACAGCAGATCGGTCTTGTCGACGTAGTCGCGCAAGCCGTCGGAGCTTTGGACGGACTCAGTGCCCGCGGGGTTAGCAAGTTCGATCAGCAGCGGCTCGAGCTGCTGCAGAAAATTCGCCAGACGCGCATTGCCCGCGCGCGCCGCGGCCTGGGCATACAGGCGATTGGAATCGATCAGGCCGGCCGCGAGTTCGCGGTTGCCGGCGAGCAGTGCCGCGCTGTCGCTGTTGACTGCGGTCAGCACGACGCCTTCGGTCTCGCGCAAATGCGCCGCGACATAGGCATCGAGCACACGCGAGGACAGCTCGCTTTTCCCGGCGGTCGCGACTTCCGGCCGCGTCGTCGGCGACTGCGGGTCCATCGGCTGGCGGCCGATGAAAAAGCCGACGCCCAGCGCCGCCACCACGGCAAGCGCCGTCGCCGCGTAGCGCAGCAGCGGTCGCGCACCGGCGCGATGCCGTGCGCGACGGTCGCCGCGTATGGCATCCGCATGACGCCGGTCCGGCGCGCCGTCGTTACCGGCCTGCTGTTCCCAGCGCTGCCACAGGCGCTGTTCGAGCCCGGCATCCGCGCTCGGCACCGGCTGCGCATCGACGGCCTGCAGCGTTGTGCACAGTGCCGCATAGCGCGCACGCAGCGGTGCGGATTCGCGCAGGGCCTGCTCAATCGCGGCGAGTTCGCCGGCCGTCAGTCCGTCGCGGTAGTGGTAGAGCACGAGATCATCGTCGCGGATCGTATTCATCGCTTTACCTCAGCGGTTCCAGCGCGCCGCGCAGCTTGCGCACGGCACGGAAGATGGCCTGCTTGCAGGCCGAAACATTGATGGCCAGCACGCCGCAGATTTCCTCCAGCGACTGGCCTTCGTGATGGCGCAGCACGAAGGCGCTGCGCTCCAGGTGAGTCATGCGGTCAAGCTGCTGCTGGACCTGGCGTCCGATCTGGCTGCCGCCGGCGAGCTGTTCCGGCCCGGGCAGTTCGTCGGCGTGGGCGGCGAGGAAATCCTCGGCGTCGTCGGCGTGACCTGCATCGGCCAGGAACTGCTCGCGGCCGCTGCGCCTGCGCAACTGCTCCAGCGCGGCGTTGACCGTGATCCGGTGCAGCCAGGTCGTGAAATTCGCGCGGCCGTCGAAATCGCCGAGATGGCGCCAGGCATTTAGCAGCGCCTCCTGGACCGCGTCCTCCGCCAGCGCGGGATCGCGCGTGATGCGTGCCGCGACGGCGTACAGCGGACGCGTCTCGCCTTCCACGAGGCGCCGGAACGCCTCGCGATCTCCCTGGCGGGCCCTGCTGACCCGTTCGTCGTCGACTGTCATGACCGCTTGGATGTACGCGGTGGGCGGTTGGTTAGCAAGACGGTTGAAAGGCAGAAACTAGAGGGTAGTAGGTAGGAACTAGCCGGCCCGCTCGCTGGTACTTACCTACTCAATCCTGGTTACTCGGCCGCGAGCAGGTACTAGAGAGGAGTAGGTAGGAACTAGCCGGCAGACCCGCTTGCTAGTTCCTATCTACTCCGTCCTAGTTGCTTGGCCGCGAGCAGAAGCTGGAGGAGGAGTCGGTAGCAACTAGCCGGCCGGCCCCGCTCGCTAGTTCCTACCTACTCAACCCTAGTTACTTGGCCGCGAGCAGAACAAGAGGGGAGTAGGTAGTCACTAGCCGGCCGGCCCCCGCTCGCTAGTTCCTACCTACTCCCCTCTAGTTTCTGCTCCTGCCCCCGCCCCCGATTGCTACAATCCCCGGTCTTTCCACCACCCCACCCTTTCCAGGAGCCCCCACCATGGCGGTGAAAGTTGCCATCAACGGCTACGGCCGTATCGGCCGCAATGTTCTGCGTGCGCTGTATGAAGCCGGCCGCAATCACGAAATCCAGATCGTCGCGATCAACGACCTGGGCGATGCGGAAACCAATGCGCACCTGACCCGCTACGACACGGCCCATGGCAAGTTCCCGTTCGAGGTGGCCGTCGACGGCGGCGATCTCGTCGTCAAGGGCGACCGCATCAAGGTGTTCGCCGAGCGCGATCCGGCCAAGCTGCCCTGGGGCGAGCACGGCGTCGATGTCGTGCTGGAATGCACCGGCCTTTTCACCACCAAGGCCAAAGCCGCTGCGCATATCGCCGGCGGCGCCAAGAAAGTCATCATCTCCGCGCCGGGCGGCAACGACGTCGACGGAACCTTCGTCTTCGGCGTCAACGACGACCAGCTCAAAGCTTCGCACCAGGTCATCTCCAACGCGTCGTGCACGACCAACTGCCTCGCGCCGCTCGCCAAGGTGCTGCACGAGAAGATCGGCATCGAGCACGGCCTGATGACGACGATCCACGCCTATACCAACGACCAGGTCCTGACCGACGTCTATCACTCCGACCTGCGCCGCGCGCGTTCGGCCACGCAGTCGCAGATCCCGACCAAGACCGGCGCGGCCGCAGCCGTCGGCCTGGTCCTGCCGGAACTCAACGGCAAGCTCGACGGCTTCGCGATGCGCGTGCCGACGATCAATGTCTCGGTCGTCGATCTGACCTTCGTCGCCAAGCGCGCGACCACGAATGCCGAGATCGACCAGATCGTCAAGGAAGCCTCCGAAGGCGCACTCAAGGGCATTCTCGGCTTCAACAAGGCGCCACTGGTTTCGGTCGACTTCAACCACGACGCACGTTCGTCGGTCTACGACGCGACGCTGACCAAGGTCATGGGCGGCACGCTGGTCAAGGTCTGCTCGTGGTACGACAACGAGTGGGGCTTCTCCAACCGCATGCTCGACATGACGCTGGCGCTGATGGCGGCGAAGTAAATCGCGGGCGGGTCCGTCGCGCGACGCGCCAGATTCGCCGCAGGCTGTGAAAGACGCCCGCTGCAGTTGGTCGCAGCGGGCGTTTGCGTTCTGGGAGACCTGGGCATCTCGGCGACGGAATCGGCGGAAGGGGTGCTTCGTCGTTCGCGGAGGCTCGGGGGAGAGACCTCGATGCTGGGGTGCGCTTCACTTACCCCAGCCTGCGTGCGCTGCGTTTAGCTCAGCCCACGCGCGGCGCACGTGTCACGCGTTCGGCGACACCGGCGATTGCGGCACAATCGCCGCATGCTGCAAACCTTCGCCGCCACCAACTACCGCTCGCTGCGCGACCTCAAACTCGCGCTCGCGCCGTTGACGCTCGTCACCGGCGCAAACGGCAGTGGCAAGTCGAATCTCTACCGCGCCTTGCGTCTGCTGCAACTAGCGGCGCAGGGACAGCTGGCCGAAGCGATCGCCGGCGAAGGCGGCATACCGTCGCTGCAATGGGCCGGGCCCGCGGATGCGCGCAGCCAGGCCAAACGCGGTCTGGCCGCTCATGGCACGCGCAGCAAGGGCCCTTTGCGCATCGGCGTGGGTTTCGCCGCCGACGATATCGCCTACCGCATCGAACTCGGTCTGCCGGCCGGCGGCAATCCGGTGACACAGCCGTCGCGCTTTCGCCTCGATCCGGAGGTGAAGGCGGAATACGTCTGGCAGGTGCCGCCGCAGCGCAAGGCCAACACGTGGCTCGAACGCGAAGGCGCGGTGACGAACCTGCGCGATGCCGATGGCGAATGGCAGCGGCTGGGCTTTCGCGTCAGCGCGAGTCGTTCAGTGCTGTCGGAACTGTCCGAACCGCAGCGCTTCCCCGAAGTCTTTGCGCTGCGCGAACGCCTGCGCAACTGGCGCTTCTACGACGGCTTCCGCACCGACGCCGAAAGCCCGCTGCGCCAGCCGCGCGTGAGCGTGCAGACCGGCGCGCTCGCACACGACGGCCGCGACCTCGCCGCCGCGCTGCAGACCATCGTCGAAGTCGGCGATGCCGATGCACTCGATGCCGCCGTCGACGACGCGTTCCCCGGCTCGCGGATTGCCATCCTCGGCGACGATGCGCGGCTCGAAGCCGGCCTGCAGGTCGACGGCCTGCTGCGCGAACTCCGCGCCGCAGAATTGTCCGACGGCACGCTGCGCTATCTGTGCCTGCTCGCGGCGCTGCTCAGTCCGCGCCCGCCCGAACTGCTCGTGCTCAATGAACCGGAACAAAGCCTGCATCCCGACCTGTTGCGTCCGCTGGCGCGCCAGATCGCGCTGGCGTCGAAGCGCACCCAGCTGTGGGTGATCAGCCACGCGCCGAAACTCGTTGCCGCGATCGAGGATGCGGCCGGCATCGTCGCGACCGAACTCCGGCGCGAGCACGGCGAAACGCGCATCGTTGGACAGGGGATGCTCGACGAGCCGGTCTGGCCCTGAGCCAGATTGCGGCAATTGCGTCGCAAACGCGCCAATTGCGCGTCGTCAACATGGAAAATCTTCAACGATCCCCGTGCCATA
>Ga0207698_10002347_pt1 | contig 11219 bp, 10 predicted proteins | sample KBSCornC22_FD_184298 | JGI IMG/M metagenome (GOLD analysis project Ga0207698, IMG submission 184298) | Corn rhizosphere microbial communities from Kellogg Biological Station, Michigan, USA - KBS Corn C2-2 (SPAdes) (version 2) | ecosystem: Host-associated > Plants > Roots > Rhizosphere > Soil ...
AGTGCGGGCATCGCCGGCGGGTTCGCGCCATTGGAGCCCGGTGACATCGCCGTCGCCGCGTCGATCGTGTTCGCCGACCTCGGCGCTATGACTGATGTCGGCTTCGTGCCCGTCTCGGAACTGGGCTTCGGCAGCGAGCGATACGAGGTGCCGCCGCGGCTGGCCGTCGAGCTCACCGACCGGGTCGGCGGGCACCTCGGCACCATCCTCACCGTCGCGACTGTCACTGGTTCTGCCGAGGCCGCTCAGGCTCTGCTCGACCGGCACCCCGACGCGGTGGCCGAGGCGATGGAGGGTGCTGGCGTCGCGGCCGCCGCGGCTGCCGTCGGTATCCCATGTGCCGAAATCCGGGCGATCAGCAACCTCGTCGGCCCGCGCGATCGGGCGGCGTGGCGCATCCCGGAGGCACTCACCGCACTCGGCCGCGCGGCCGCGTCGATCAACGAGGCAGGATTGACAGCGTGAAGCTTGCGTTCTCGCCCTGCCCCAATGACACGTTCGTATTCCACGCCTGGACCCACGGCCTGGTACCCAGCGCGCCGCGCGTCGAAGTAACCTACGCCGACATCGACATCACCAACACGGCCGCCGAGCACGGCGAGTTCGACGTGGTGAAGGTTTCCTACGCGGCCCTGCCCTGGCTACTCGACAAGTACCGGCTGCTGCCCGCCGGTGGGGCTCTCGGGCGCGGTTGCGGTCCGCTCGTGCTGACCCGCGAAGGCCAGACGAGCGTCAGCGGGCTCACCGTCGCGGTGCCCAGCGAGCGCTCGACCGCCTACCTGCTCTTCCGGCTCTGGTCAGCCGGACAGCACCCGGCCTCCATCGAGGTCGTGCCATTCGCCGACATCATGCCCGGCGTACGAGACGGCAAGTACGACGCCGGTCTGGTGATCCACGAGGCCCGCTTCGTCTACCAGGACTTCGGGCTCACCTCGATGGTCGACCTCGGCGAGTGGTGGGAGGCCGACACCGGCCTGCCCATCCCCCTCGGCGCGATCATCGCGAAACGCCATCTCGACACCGAGGCGCTGATCAGGGTCATCCGGGCATCAGTCGAATACGCGTGGGCGCACCCGGAGGCATCCGCGGACTACGTCGCCGAGCACGCGGCCGAGATGTCACCGGACGTGCAGCGCCGCCACATCGATCTCTACGTGAACGAGTTCACCAGGGATCTGGGCGAGGAGGGCTACACCGCCATCGAGACGTTGCTGGGGCGGGCGCATCGCGAAGGGTTGATCCCCGCAAGGCCGATCGTTCGCTAGCGGGCTAGGCGTCCATCTGGTCGGCGAAAGCCCGCAGCAAGCCAGCCACGATCTTGGCCTCACTGCGGTCTGGGTAGCGGCCGCGGCGCAGGGTGTTCGACGTCTCGTCCAGCAGCTTGATCAGATCCTCGACGAGCGGGGCCAGCTCCTCGGCGGGCTTGCGGTTCGCACGAACCGCGGCACGGGCCACCGACGGCACCGGATCCAGGACACGGACCTGCATGGCCTGATTGCCCTTGCGGCCGCTGACGACGCCGAATTCCACACGCTGGCCAGGCTTCAGCTCGGTAACCCCTTCGGGCAGCGCGTCGCGATGGACGTAGACGTCATCGCCCTCGTCGTAGGAGAGAAAGCCGAAACCCTTCTCCGCGCTGAAGAACTTCACCTTGCCGGTAGGCACGTCGTGCTCCTGTCGAATGATCACTACACACTGAAGGCACCGCACGCCGCGGTGCCTTCGCTGTACAGGCTACTGGTCCGCGCCGCCAGATTCACGGGGATACTGCATCGGTGAGTAGCTCGCCACCCCCGCGGCGCGCGGTTCGGGTCGGAATCGCGGTGTTCGTCCTCGGCCTGGTGTTCGTCGCGGTCGACATCACACCCTTCTTCTTCGATCACCACGACACCCCTCTCTGGCTGAATCTGGCCTGTCTGCTGGCTCCGATCGGGTTCGGCATGGCCGTCTGGTCCGGATTGGCCGCCGGACGAGCCGAGCAGCGAGCAGCCGCCGAGGCAACCCGCCGCGAGAGGCATTGACCCCGACCTGGACGGGCCCCCGCCCCGTTGGGCGTGGCACACTGGACTGTCCGCGTCTGACCGATCGAGAGGCCTACTGATGACCAGCAGCACGCCGCGACTTCCCGAGCAGTTCGGCGCTACGGCCGCCCACGTCGTGGACGACTTCCACGTGAACGAGCTGTGCTCGGATATGGCCGGCTCACTGTCCCCGTTCGGCGCAGACCTGCAGTTCCCCTTGCCGCTGGACCAGATCCACTACGTGCACCCCGGCCCGGCGGACCGCCCGAACCTCGCCGACGGGCGCTGACCCGGTCTCTCACACGTGGCAGCTTCACCCGCACCGTCAGTCCCGGAACGCCCCGGCTCGCTGACCGAGTGGTTGCGCGCTCGCACCGACACCGAGCTCGGCGAGCTGCTGCGCCGGCGGCCGGACCTGGCCCTGCCGGCCCCACCCGATCTCGCCACGCTGGCCGCGCGTCTGGGCATCCGCACGTCCGTGCAGCGAGCCGTCGACGGCCTGAACGCGTTCGTGTTGTACGTCCTGGAAGCACTGGTGCTGACCGGGCCTGAATCCTCGATCGAGGCGGTTGCCGGGCAGGCCCGGGTGCCGTTGGAGCACACCGAGCCCGCCATCGACGAGTTGATCGCGTGCGGCCTGGTGTGGGGCGACGCAGAAGCCTTGGACGTTGCTCCGACCGTGCCCGAAGCGGTCGGTCGCTATCCGACTGGCCTCGGCCGGCCGGCGTCGATGTTGTTCGCACAGGTCCCGGACGTGGTGCTGGCGCCCGTGCTGAGGTCACTCGGCCTGCCACCGAGCGGGCAGCCCCGGGGTGGTCGCTCGGTCGCCACGCTGCTCGCTGATCCGTACCGGGTCGAGGCATTGCTCGCCGAGGTCGAACCCGCCGAGCGAGACGTGCTCGACCGGCTCGCAGCGGGCCCTCCGCTCGGCGCCTTGCGTGATGCGTTCGCCACATCGGGCGACTCCCCCGCGCATGCCCTGATCACCCGCGGCCTGCTGGTGCCGGTCGACGCTCAGTCCGTCGAGCTGCCGCGCGAGGTGGGCCAGGCCCTGCGGGAGCACAAGCCCGCTCTGGTCGCCGTACGTGCACCCGAGGTGGCGCTGTCCACCCGCGAACCGGCCGAACTCGACCGCGCCGGCACGACGGCCGTTCTGGAGACGATCCGGCTCGTCGAGGCGCTGGCCCAGTCGTGGTCCGGGCAGCCACCCGCACAGCTCCGGTCCGGCGGGCTGGGCGTGCGGGAGTTGCGCCGGACCGCCCGTGACCTCGGTGTGGACGAGCCGACGGCAGGCCTGATAGCCGAGGTGGCTTCGGCAGCCGGGCTGCTGAATTCGACCCACGGCATGGAGCCGGTCTACCTGCCGACACCCGAGTACGACATCTGGCAGCGGCAGGACACCGCGGCACGCTGGGCCTCGCTGGCCTTGGCCTGGCTCGGGATGACGCGCCAGCCCAGCCTGGTGAACCAGCGCGGCGATCGGGATCGGGTGATCACCGCCCTGAGCCCGGACGCCGAGCGCGGCACCGTGCCGGCGCTGCGCCAGCAGCTGCTCGACGCCCTTGCGGCGCTGCCGCCTGGCAGCTCCCCCGCCGACCGCGCAGAGTTCCTCGCCGCGCTGGCGTGGCATGCCCCTCGACGCGCCAGCGGGCAGCGCGGACTGGCCGAAGCGGTCCTCGCCGAGGCAGACCTGCTCGGGCTCACCGCCGCAGGCGGGCTCACCGGGTACACCCGCACGCTGCTTGCCGGTACCCGAGTCGTCGCTGAGCAGGTGCTCACCGGTGCGTTGCCGACACCGGTCGACTACTTCCTGGTGCAGCCGGACCTGACGATCGTCGTGCCCGGACCGCCGACTCCCGAGCTGGCAGCTGAGCTCTCCGCGACCGCCGACCTCGAATCGACCGGCGGGGCGTCGGTCTATCGGGTGACGGAGTCCTCGCTGCGCCGGGCGCTGGACAGCGGCCGCACCGCCTCCGACATCGCCGCGCTGATGAGTCAGCGTTCGCGCACCCCGGTGCCGCAGTCGCTGAGCTACTTGATCGACGACCTAGCCCGGCGCCACGGCATCCTCCGATCCGGCGCCGCTTCGTCTTACCTGCGGTGTGACGACGAGGCCCTGCTGGCACGCGTGCTGTCTGACCGCAACGTCTCCAGCCTGGGGCTCCGCCAGATCGCGCCGACCGTCGTGATCACCACGACGCCCGTGCCACGACTGCTCGATGCCCTCCGCGAAGCCGGGTATGCGCCGGCCGCCGAGGCCGCCGACGGTGAGGTCGTCTCACTCGGCGTCGAGGCCGCTCGGGCGCCGTCTCGTCAGCCGGTGCGCTCGGTGCGCTCGCGTGCCGTCGGTTCGCAATCCCAGCTCGGCGAACTCGTCACCCGGATCCGATCCGGGGACGCGATGACCGAGCACTCCGTTCCAGCCCTGGCTCAGCAGGTTCCCGGCGTCACGTCCGCAGCCACCATGGGCGTTCTCCGGGAGGCCATCCGCGACGCTCGCCGGATCGTGCTGGGCGTCGCGGAGACGGACGGTGTGGCCACCCGGCACACGATCCTGCCGATCTCGATGGGTGGCGGGTACGTGCGGGGGCAGGAGTCCGGATCGCCTGGCCTGCGGTCGTTCCAGCTGCATCGGATCACGTCGGTACACCTGCTCAGCGTCGACGAGGACGACGTCTAGCCCCACAAAGTCGCTCCGAATTTGCGATACTGGATGGTCTGCCTAGGTGTGGGGGAATGCGTGACCGACGGACCACTGATCGTTCAATCCGACAAGACGTTGCTACTGGAGGTCGACCACCCGCTCGCTCAGGAGGCCCGCGCCGCGATCGCGCCGTTCGCGGAACTGGAACGCTCGCCCGAGCACGTCCACACCTACCGGCTCACGCCGCTCGGCCTCTGGAACGCCCGCGCTGCGGGTCACGACGCCGAGCAGGTCGTCGACGCCCTGGTGCGCTACTCGCGCTACGCCGTGCCGCACGCGCTGCTCGTCGACGTCGCCGACACGATGGACCGCTACGGCCGTCTCCAGTTGACCAAGGATCCTGCACACGGGCTGCTGCTCGTCAGCGTCGACCGGATGGTGCTCGAGGAGGTCGTGCGCAACAAGAAGATCGCGCCGATGCTCGGCGAGCGGCTGGACCCGGACACCGTCGTGGTGCACCCGTCCGAGCGCGGCCGCCTCAAGCAGGCGCTGCTCAAGATCGGCTGGCCGGCCGAGGACCTCGCCGGATACGTCAACGGTGAGGCGCACCCGATCGAGCTGGATCAGAGCGAGTGGCATCTGCGTGACTATCAGCAGCAGGCCGTCGACATGTTCTGGCAGGGCGGTTCGGGCGTGGTGGTGCTGCCGTGCGGCGCCGGCAAGACGCTCGTGGGCGCAGCGGCCATGGCCCAGGCGAAGGCGACCACGCTCATCCTGGTGACCAACACCGTCGCCGGTCGGCAGTGGAAGCGCGAGCTGCTGGCGCGCACCTCGCTCACTGAGGAGGAGATCGGCGAGTACAGCGGCGAGAAGAAGGAGATTCGCCCGGTCACCATCGCCACCTATCAGGTGATGACGACGCGGCGGAAGGGCGAGTACCGCCATCTCGAGCTGTTCGACAGCCGCGACTGGGGCTTGATCGTTTATGACGAGGTGCACCTGCTGCCGGCGCCGATCTTCCGGCTTACCGCTGACCTGCAGTCCCGGCGTCGTCTCGGCTTGACCGCGACGTTGATTCGCGAAGACGGGCGCGAGGGAGACGTCTTCTCGCTGATCGGGCCGAAGCGTTACGACGCTCCGTGGAAGGACATCGAGAACCAGGGTTGGATCGCGCCGGCGGACTGCACCGAGGTGCGTGTGACCCTGACCGACGCGGAACGGATGAATTACGCGACGGCCGAGCCAGAGGACAAGTACAAGCTCGCTGCGACGGCGCACACGAAGCTGCCCGTGATCCGCACGATCGTGGAGAAACACCCCGACGACCAGGTGCTGGTGATCGGCGCGTACCTCGATCAGCTCGACGATGTTTCGGCGGAGCTCGACGGTGCCCCGATCATCCAGGGCTCAACGCCCAACAAGGAGCGCGAGCGGCTGTTCGACGAGTTCCGCCGCGGGGAGACGCGGGTGCTCGTCGTGTCGAAGGTCGCCAACTTCTCGATCGACCTGCCCGAGGCCGCCGTCGCGGTGCAGATCAGCGGCACGTTCGGCTCGCGACAGGAGGAGGCGCAACGGCTCGGGCGTGTGCTGCGCCCCAAGCACGACGGGCGGCAAGCGCACTTCTACAGCGTGGTCTCCCGGGACACCCTCGACTCGGAGTACGCCGCCCATCGGCAACGGTTCCTGGCAGAGCAGGGGTACGCGTACACGATCGTGGACGCCGACGATCTTTTACGTCCGCTCTGACCCGCGGCCGATCGGGCGGCCTTCTCCGATCTGTCATGCAGAAGCGGGCCCAGGACCCCGCAATTGCATGACAAAGGCGCGCGCGTGCATGCGAAGCTTCGAGGCGTGAAGCGATCAGGCCGAGCTGCGCGGGTCGTGATCGGCGTGTGCGCAATCGCATGCTCGTCGGTGACGGGGTGCTCTTCTGGATCGAAGCCCGTGAGCCTCACGGCTGAGCAGGTCTACGCCCGCGCCACCACAGCACTCTCGCAAGCCCCTTCTGTCCAAGTGACAGGGCAGACCGACAGCGCCCAACCGCCGAGCACAGACTTTGTCCTCCACTTCCAGGGGAAGGACTCCGCCGCGTCACTACGAATAGGCGCGGAGGACGTCGAAGTGCGCATCGTCGATGAGACCCGATACATCGAGACCAACGGCGCCGTTTGGAGTGATCTGGGCCTCTCCAGCTACGCGCCGCGGTTCGCCAATCGCTGGCTCGAATTCCCACCTGGCACTGCGACTCTGCTCGGCGGCTTCCAAACGCTCACGTCCAGCTTGCTCGCCTGGGGAGGGCGCATCGACGCCGCCCGGATCATCTTCGCCGGCTTCACTCCGACAGGACGCCCAGCCATGGTCTCCGTAGACGGACTAGCTTGCTACGCGCTGTCGTCACCTACCGGGCAGCGGCTATTCGTGAACGAGTCCGACTTCCGGCCGGTGTCCTACGTCGGGGCCCCACCGAAACTCGACACCACGCACTTCACCTACTCGAAGCAATCCAACGGTCCGGAGGCACCAGCGTCACCGACGTTGCTGCCGCGCGCCCCTCGCGTGGTGGGATGAACCGTGCCTGACGTCGTGGCTAGACGAATCCGCGGCCTCCGTCTGACGGCGGCCCGTGATCAACGCGCACCCTGACCAGCGCTCAGAGAACGTTGGCGGCCAGGGCGACGTCGAAGCCTGCTCCGTTGCGGGCCAACCCCATCAACAGAAGGCTGGCCGTCTCGAGAATCGGGGCCGCCTGCATTCCTCCTGTATCGAAGGTCCGCAGTTCCAGGCTCTCCAGGAATGCTGCGAGGGTCGACTTCGCCTCGTCGCTGTCGCCCGCGATGAAGACGTCGAGCGGCGTGCCCTTGGCGAGAACGTGACCGAAGACCGTGTTCAGCCCCTTGACGACATGGGCGGTCTTGGGAGCCACCTCCTCGATCTCTCGAGCAGCCGAACTTGGGGTCACCAGTCCGCTGGCGTCGTCGTTGAACGGGTTCGAGATGTCGACGAGGATCTTGCCTGCAAGCGCATCGCCGAGGGTCGAGACCGCGTCAACCACGCCGCCGTACAAGACGGCCACGATCACGATCTCCCCCGCCGGCTTTGCGCCGAAGGTGCCGACGGTGGCCCCTTCACCGATCCGCTCGGCGAGCGCCTGAGCTTTGGCGGCGTCGCGGCCCATGAGTTCGACGGTGTGACCGTGCTTGACGGCCCTAGTGCCGATGGCCTCGGCCATGTTCCCCGAACCGATGATGCTGATGGTGGTCATGTTGGAAACTCCTTCTTCTTGGTTGGTGAGTTGTTGACGGTGCGGAAATCAGATGAGCCCGCCGACGATCTCGTCGAGCGGCTCGGGCTGGCCCGACTCCGGATGGAACCGAGTGCCACCCCTGATCAGGGCGGCGGTGAGAACGGCCCCGACCCAGAACGCGCCTGCGGCCCACCAATAGCCGACGGTGAACCCATGCACGGTGGCTGCCACGACGGCGAGGTGGCCGTGGCTGGCCAGGTAGTTGCTGTTGGCGGAGGCGACGAACGTACTGATCACGGCGATGCCCAGTGCCGCTCCGAGTTGCTGCGAGACGTTGTTCAGCGCACCGGCAGCTCCAGCATCACGCGGTTCGACACCCATCTGCGCGAGCGCAACCGCTGAGACGATCGCCGACCCGATACCGGCCCCGGCAAGGATCAGCCCGGGCAACACCCAGGCCGCGTAGGGGCTGCTCGCATCGGCCTGAGTCAGCAGTGCCGCCCCGGCGCCACCAACGGTCAGTCCTCCCGCGACGATGGCCCGCATGCTGAGGTGCTGCACCAGCACGCTCTGCGTCAGGGTGGCAACCACGGCGACCGTCAGCATCATCGGTAGGAACGCGAGGCCGGTCTTGACCGGCGAGTACCCGAGGACACCTTGGAAGTAGTAGGTCAAGAACAGAAACAGTGCGAAGACGCCCGCCTGACCCAGCAGGAGAGTGATCAAGCCGGCGCCGCGGTTGCGGTCGGTCACCACTCGCAGCGTCACGAGCGGGTGACGGTCCACTTTCTGATACACGACGAACACGCCCAGCAAGAGAGCTCCGGCGCCGAGCGAGGTGAGGGTGATCCCCGCGCTCCAGCCATCCGTCTCAGCCTTCGATGCTCCGAAAACCAAGCCGAACACCCCTGCGGTTCCAAGGATCGTGCTCGGGACAGATAGCCTCGGCTTGTTCGGCTCAGCGGAGTTGTGCAGCAGCGCTACGGCGCCCAATATCCCGACGACAGCGAAGGCGACGTTGACGTACATCGTCCAGCGCCAGTTGGCGTAGTCGGTCAGCACTCCACCCAGCATCAGGCCGATTGCTGAGGAGCTGCCGGCGACCGCGCCGAAGATAGCGAAGGCCTTGTTCAGCTCCTTCAGGTCGGTGAAGATCACCATGATCAGAGACAGTGCGGCCGGCGCCATCACGGCTGCGAAGCCGCCCTGGACTGCACGAGCAGTGATGAGCGTTTCGACGTTGCCCGCCGCGCCACCGACTGCCGAAGCGACCGCGAATCCCACCAGCCCCACGATGAATACGGTTTTGCGTCCAAACGCATCGGCCAGTCGACCGCCGAGCAGCAGCAAACTGCCGAAGGCCAGCAGATAGGCGGTGACGACCCACCCGCGGGTGTCGTCGGAGAAGCCCAGGTCGGCCTGCACCGAGGGCAGGGCGACGTTGATGATGGTCGCGTCGAGCAGGAGCATTACCTGCGCGATGAGGATGACGCCCAGCGCCAGCCAGCGTCGTTCGTAGTGCGGATTCGGCGGACCTGGGGATCGCGTTTCGACGGGATCGGCGGCCGCCAAGGTTCCTGAGGCCCCGGAAGATTCGTTTGTGCGCACCTTGGACTCCTGTGAGGTCGGGTCGGAGTGCCAAGATGAGGCACCCCTCCGGTCAGTTACCTCGACATAAGCGGAGGGGTGCCTCATCTATTCCGGAGGGCAGCCTCAACTTGTCCGTAGACTGATGGGATGAGTCAGGCTGCCGCCGTCACGCTGACGCAGAGACCTCTGCGTCGCGACGCACGCGAACGCCACGACAAGCTCATCGCGGCGGCACAGGCCGAATTCGCCGCCCACGGGGTGGATGCGTCCCTGGAGAAGATCGCCCGGGACGCCGACGTCGCCATTGGAACCTTGTACCGGCACTTCCCCAAGCGACTGGACCTGCTCCTGGCCGCGCTTGCGCCGCGGCTCCAAGCGTTCCTCGACGGAGCCGACAAGGCTATGGCGATGGACGATCCGTGGGAGGGTTTCGTCGCCTACCTCGACAACCTGTTCGCCGTTCAGGCGGGCGACCGCGGCTTCAACGACTTCCTCTCGCGCCGGTTTCCTGGCAACGCCGAGACCGAGCACATCCACGACGTGATGTGCCAGCAGATCGAGGACGTTCTCGCGCGGGCTCAAGAAGCTGGCAAGGCTCGTCGTGACATCACCCGGGCCGACGTCGTCCACCTGATCTGGTCCAACGGCAGGATCATCGACGCCACCAGCGCCAAAGCGCCCCGGGCTTGGCGCCGCCAGCTCTACCTGATGCTCGACGCCTATCGCGCGGATCGGGCCCATTCACTACCCGAGCCGCCGATGACGGACGAGCAGCTCTATGACGCCATGGTCCATCTCAGCATGGTGAAGTAGGCACGCTCGGTTCCGGCTGGTGATCGTTACCCAGTCGGGTTCTCAGCACGGTCGGCATGTGCGGACTGTAGCGCCTCACACCGCAACGGATGAAGGTCAAAATCCGGCGGTTGGGTGCACACTGTTGTTGTCATCAGAGTCGCCTGAACGACGAGGGGTTCACATGTTCTACAACCCGAGCCAGCAACAGGAGAACTCCCTTGAAATCGCCAGGTCGAACGAGGCGGATATCGCAAGGCGAGCCGAAGAGCGTAGGCAGATCGACGATGCGAAGAAACCGTCTCGAATTGCGGGACTTGCTTCGACGCTTGGCACGCCGAAGCTAGGTGATCGCTGCCGGCCAGCGATACGCTCGCCACTCGTTCCAGGTACTGAATCCTGCCGGCGGCGGATCGATCGGCTCCGTGCCGTCGATTTCGCCTGGTGTGGGAACGTCGAATAGGTCAGCCCATTCGGCTAGTTCGCGGTCGGAAATCGGCCACGTCGTCTGGGGCACTTCGGCCAGCCGAAGGTCGAGACGGCGGCGCTGTTCACTCGGGTCAAGTTGGAAGTAGAGCATTCGAACATGCGCGCCGAGATCGGAAGCTGCCTGCCGGAGGGCGGATCGTTCGTCGCGGCTCCATAGCCCGAAATCAATCACAACACTGGCGCCCGCTCTGAGACATCCAAGGCTGATGTCGACGAGCCGCCCCTCGATGACATCTGAAGCCGCGGGCGGGTTCTTCGCGCCGTAGAGCGCCTTCACCCATTCGTCTTTCGTCAGACGGACGGCGGCGTGGTCGATCTCAAGTTGCCGTGCGGCCGTTGTCTTACCGGTACACGGCAGCCCGACGGTCAAGAACATCGTCGGTTGGACCACACGCCCATCCTGCCGGGGGGACACCAACTTCGCTCGGAAATACCACCC
>Ga0207698_10002348_pt1 | contig 11217 bp, 19 predicted proteins | sample KBSCornC22_FD_184298 | JGI IMG/M metagenome (GOLD analysis project Ga0207698, IMG submission 184298) | Corn rhizosphere microbial communities from Kellogg Biological Station, Michigan, USA - KBS Corn C2-2 (SPAdes) (version 2) | ecosystem: Host-associated > Plants > Roots > Rhizosphere > Soil ...
TCAAGCATGACGAACACATGCTCCGACGCTCCCATCCGCTCCACCTTCACGCGCTCTTCAGCCGTGCGCTTGCTCTCGGGCAGGAGGCGGGCGCGGCGAGCGGCGAACATCCAATCGAGCGCAGCCATAAGCGGCTTGCGCTTATCTTTCGGGATTGCGATGACAGAAGCAAACTGATTAGTTTCCTCATCCGTCACCGGCCCCAGCGCCTCATCGAGCAGCACCTTGGCGGCGGCCTCGGCAGAGTCGCGCCAATCATTTCGCACGGCTTCTGCAACCCCAGGCCAAGGAGCATACCCTCCCTTAGTGAGGCATGCGCGCACTTCGTGGAATCGTGTAAACGCTGCGATCGCCATCCGCTCGATCACGTCGCCCTGCGGCTGCGTGGGTGCCGTGGTATTCGTCGCCACCGTAGGAATGTATTCGTATGGCGACGGCTGCTGCATGGACTTGCCCTGCGGCTGCTCAGGCTTGTCGCGCGCATCGTACTCGTCCGTCTTGTCGTGGATCATCTCTCTCCCCACCTTCCTGACCGCATCCGCGCACTGCATCGCTACCTGCCTGCACAGTTGGGCCTTCTCTTGGTATTCGCGTTCTGGCAGCGTCGTGCTGCACAGTACCGCTGATTCGTGCCTCGATTCAGGCCACGGCTTGCTCTGCTGCTCGGCTATCTGCACGCACGCATCGGCTGCGCGATCGAGGGCGCATGCACCCTGCCCGTGCGGAGGAACGCGCTCTGCTAGGGCATGGTTAGCCTTCGCGCTTTTGACCCACGGCGCCCGCCCTGCCATGAATGCTTTGTGCTCCTGCTCGTTCATGCTGTCTCCTTCTCCATCGTGCGGTTATGTGAAGCATCCGCCCGTGCATCCGCGATCTGCGAACATGCTGTGCTGCGCGGTGAAGTCAACCTCTGCCAAGGGTTTACAGGATGGATGCAGCCAGAAGTGAGGATCGCTCTCGCGTAACTCGTTCTCCACCGTGCAAGCCCGCGTAAAGTCGTCGGGCCAATCCCTCTTCATTTCTAGCCATTCATCATCGGCAAGATTTGGACACATCCAGCAGGCCGAGTGCGGTATCGGTCCGTCCCATCCTTGAGCACGAATAAGTTGCACGCAATCTAAACGGCTCATGCGCACATCGAAAATGAGCGGGTAGCGCAGCCTCAGCCAGTTGCGGTGCGGGGTCCTAACTCTGCGAATCTCGTCTGTGGAGATGCCAAGCCAGTTAGTTGCAGTCTCTACGCCTATCGAACGCAGAAACCTTTCCGCGACGTCCCGTTTCCATTTGCCAGAGCAAAACCCGCTTAATTTTCCAGTTGACCCGCTCTGTGATGTATATCCGGGTAGCAATATGGTGCCACTGGCGCTTTGCAGGTTCACATAGTTCTCGCCTAACCATTTTGAAGTCGGCTCAATGATCAACTCTGCGCCGACGCGGGCAAGTTGTGGGCGGATGAAATTGTCAACGAATGGCCATGTGGACGACTTCTCCCGTCCCGTATCCGTCATATAGCACAGATCGGGGCGTGGCAACTTTCCACTGCCGATGAGCACCGCCATCGCGCCCGACTGAGTTCCGCCACCGCACGACCATACCTGCACGTCGTTCATGCGCTCTCCTTCTCGCTGATGCCCAGGATGATCCTGCGCGCGCTGTCGTCTGCACAGCGGTCAAGCTGGTCAAGCAAGGGCTTATTCAGAAATCGCCACATATGCCTATGCCCGAGGTCGAACCGCAGCGCATACTTGATTTCGCGTTCGTCGTTGACCGGGGCGCCTATGGATCGCTTGTAGCCGATCATGCAACCTCCCGCACGTCTTCGTTCGACTGCTTGATGGTCTCGTACCAGCAAGTGCAGCCGGTCAGATCTTCATGCCACAGGCGCAGGTCGCTTACCGCCTTGATGAATCCGGCCGCATATGTGATCTTGGCCGGATCGTTGGAAGCATCCGCGAGTGCAGCCGCTTCGTGGGTTAACCTCAGCAGTAGAGCACTAGGAAATTCGCACATACTCACCTTCCAGGGGCGGGGACAATGTAGATTGGCGACCCGTCCGCTTCCGATTTGAATTCGATAGTCATGGCCGCATGGGGCATCCCGGCCTTAGATCCGAAGTGAACCTGCTTGATACGCTCATCCTCGGCATCGGGGGAGATGCTGACTTTCCATTCCCACCATGAGTCAATCGCCGATGCGCCTCGGGGCTTCTTGTTGCCGCTGCCTGAATCTTTCTTGTCATGGTGGATGATGGCTATGTCTGCGCCAGATTCAGACTTGATGGTGTCGAAGCGCTTCATCACTTGCGTCATCTGCGTGTTGCTGTTTTCGTCGGACCCGTGCAGCACATTCAGCACGTCGAAGATGCAGAATTCGATTTCTTCCTGTTTGAGCCACTTGATGATTTCTTCTAGGTCTGAGTCGCTGTCGATCGCGAACGATCCCTTTTGCTCGTACGTGTTGAATCGCATCCAGCGGTCAAGCTCTGAGATAGGCAGATCGCGAGCGTCCGCAAACTGGCGTATGCGCCGCTTGGTCATGCCTGGGCCGTCCTCGCGGCTCACTACCGCGGTGCGCACCTGCCGGCGGATACAGGGAAGGCATAGCCATGATTGGCGAGACGCCAGAGCTACCGCGAGGTCCAGCGCGATCATCGACTTCCCAGCTTTTGGCGCGGCCACAATCAGGCCCTTGCCGCCCTTGTGGATCACCCCTGGAACAAGCCAGTCAACGTCCTGCTCCCCGCGCATGATTTCAGAGGGAGGAACAAAGAACGGCTTCACCTGCGCAACGGTTTCCTGCTCCAACTGCCAATGCGAGGTGGCCTTGATGATACCCATCAGGTCGGCAACCGTGTGCTCTTTCAGGTAGTCGGAGACGTCGCCATGCTCCTGCATGTCAGGCAGGCCCACGACCTTGACGCTGTGCGCATACCGGGCGACTGACCGCGCGACCTCTGAGGCGTGTAACCGTCCAGGCTCGTCATTGTCGGGGAAGATAACTGCCATACGGCCGGCGAAGTAGGGGGCATACGAATCCTTCCACTTGCCCGGCCCGGCTCCGTCGAAGTTGCAGGTAGCCGCTACGCTGGGCAGCGCTTTGCCATTCTTGAGAGATTGCCAATCCAGCGACCGAAGCGCATCTGCGTCCTTCTCCCCTTCGGCGATCATTGCCACTTGGCAAGTAACAAGTTCGGGAAGGCGATACAGAGGCTTAGTTATCCCGGTCAACTTGTAATCCCATCCCCCTTTTCCATTCGGCGCTCGCTGCACGAAGTTCTTCGGCTCGTAGCGCAGTTTCTGGAAAAGCAGCTTTCCGGTAGCGTCGGTGTAGTCGTACGTGGCGACGAGCTCGCCCATCTCACGCTTACCGCGCTTGTTCGGCTCCAGTCCGCAAATCTTGGTGATCGATTCCCACCACGAGTCCATGTCGCCACTAGGGAACATGCGGCGCTCGAAGTCGAGAATCCCGCCTCCACCGCACCCGGCGTGGCACATCCAGACAGCTTCCGAGAGCTTGATATTCATGCTCGGCGTACGATCGGCATGGAAGGGGCAGCGAGCCTGTACCGAATCGTGAGCAGCGAACTTCTCGTCCGGTAGCCGGTACTGGAAGTAGCGCAGCGCCTGATCGAAGGTGAAAATCATTGCTCCACCTCGTCATGGATCTCTGCTCTCTTCCATGCTTCTGGGTCGGCAATGAGCGCCCTCCACTCAGCAGGGGTGTTTCCGGCTGGTAGGTAGGTACGCTTAGGTGTGACAGCCTTTAGCTCTTCATCGTCATATCGTCCAGCGTTAAACCATGTCGCCGGATGGGGGATGTATTTTTCTTCGGTCCCATCCTGTTTAACCTTCTTCGCAAACTTGTTTACGGCAATGAGGATTTCATCGAACGGACGTTCCGCGAGCGCTTTAGATATTGCCCGGTAAGCGTCCTTTGGAGCCGTATGCCGTGGGTAAGCCTTGTAAAGAACAAGACACTCAGGCGACGGCTTGTCCGGCGCCGTTTTGGGGGAGCGGGTATTTGTTTTTGGCTCTGGGTCTGGCTCCGGTACAGGCTCTGGTACTGGTAGGCGGGATGCCGTACCCAATTCTGGCTTTTTGTCCGTACACTCTACGTACGGTGTACGTACGGTAGTGGAAGAATGGAACATACCCGAGGTAGTCTTGCGCTTGGTGGGATTCGATTCGGACCATGCCACCATGGCGCGAAGTTGCTGCATCACATCGACGGCAGGAAATAACTCACTCCAATGCTCCACTTGGGCCTTGGTTACGGCATAGGTTTTCTTGCCTGTTGCCGGTATGCTGATAACCGTTTCGGATGTGGAGTCGGTGGGATTAGGCTCCGTAGCCAAAAGGCTCGGAGCAATAGTCTTTTTATCTTCTTCTTTCTCTGCCTCTGTATCTCCCTCTGTATCTGGTGCGACATTGTCAGGAGCGTGTCCGGATTTTCTGGAGTATTCATCCCTATATTTCAATAAGTTAGGCATTTCGACCGTTACGGTTTCATCGCACTTCGGATCACCTTTGAGTACAAGTAGACCCTCTTTTTTGAGTCGAAGTAGTAATGAACTTGCATCAGACTTGCGTACAAACAGCTTCTGAGCCCAACGCCAGGTGGGGTATGAAACGATTGCCGTGGTGCTAGTTTTCTCTATCTGGAGAGCGACGATTTCGGCAACGCGCCAGTAGGCCCCATAAAGGGCGAGACCTTGCATCCCGCCCTTACCAATAAGGGCCGCTAGCTTCTCGTCGTCCGAGCTGGCGCACATATGTTTAAACCACTTCATTCGGCTGGCTCCGTACGATCCATGTCGATCCATGGACAATCGACCAACAGGAATCCGGCGATGTCGCGGCAGGTGTCGCAATACCCATCGTTCTCGCGTATCTCTGTTGCACGAAACGCGCTATGAGAAGAGCACGTGCGATCGCACAGCCACGTTGCAAGCTTCTTAATGTGTTCGGGGTTTAACTCGATTGCCTCGGAAACGGAGGCGCTGGAAGGGTCAAAGACGGTGATCCACTTAGTGGGCATAGGGAACTCCTTTGAGAGATTTCCCACCGCCCTGTTACTAGCAGAATGGTGGGCTGGAGGTAGTAACGCGCTCAAAGACGCGCGGCGTCCCTTACGGGATAGCCCCTCCAGCCCATGTCGGTTGTTGCTATGAAAGCCAAGCCTGACGGGGTGCTGGCGACCGCTTTGAGTCGGAGTTACTAGCTCCTTGCGGTCATTGTCTCTCTGTTGGCTTTCCATGTCAATCCCTACTTGCTTGCGAGCTTGCGCCGCAGAGTTTCGATTTCACGTTCCTGCTGCTTGATGATCCGTTGCAGCGTGGCAGCGAGGCCGATCTGCAACTGCTCTGGCGTCTTGCCCAGCTCTGCGTATGCGGCCTGCTCCTGCTTCGTCACTGCGAGCTTTCTGGTGCAGGCGTAACGTCCCTGCACCCGCCATGCGCTGACCACCAAGCCTGCACATGGAACGCTCTCGCCGGGGAGGTTTCCGGCGCTGAGGTTAAGCCTGCTGTCTTAATTCGCGGTGACGCTCGGCGTGATGTGCCGGGCAAAGCCAAATAACATCCAGAGGTCTCGTGTAGTCCTCATGATGAGCGTGGGTTTTACTACTTCCGCACCTCACGCATGGCTTGGGGTTCAAACTTGGGTCGTATCTTTGTGCGTTGTTTAACTTATTTTGAGCCAAACGCTTCTCCTTGTTGCGCTCTATCCAAGCACCACCTCCACGCCGTTTGGCTTGCTTACCTTTATCAGTGGCTAAATAAGATCGCATCTTTGCAGCGCGTTCTTCCTTGGTCTGGATATGCCTAGGTTGGTTTAGTCCAGCGCGCCAAAGTAGCCGATATTCCTTCAAGCATGAATTACAGGAGGTTCTACGCTTACCGCTGTCTGCGCGAACTGGGAAATAATCCTCTGGCAACTCCATGGAACACTTTTTGCATATTTGCATTAGACCCTCCATGAAGATTCCACGCGTAGTATGTCCTCGTCGAGCACGCGCAGGGATTCTTCCAGTTGCGCGTTAAGCTGCGAATCGACCGGCGCGTCTTCAATCTCGGGGAACTTCGCATCGAGTGCTTCGATTGCCCGGTCTACTTCGTGCAGGAACAAGCGCACACCGTCGTTGATTTCGGCGATCCGGCCTTCGTCGCGGGGTACGCGCACGGTGAACAACTGGTAACGCCGCGGCAGTCTCGGGTCGAAAGAAACGAAGTCCCACCATTCGCGCCCGGCGCACAGCATGTTGGTTTGGATCTGGTCGTAGTGCTCGGCAGGGACCACGCCTTCGGCGATCCACTTCAGGTGCGTGCTCGTCTTAGGGCACTTAATCTCCAGCCCGCCATCCTTGCCTACCAGGCCATCCGGCGAGGCACCGCAGCGCTCGATGCTCGGGTGGTAAATGAAGCCCACTTCCTTGACATCGTTGCCGCTGCGCAACTCGTAGGCAGCGCGGGCAAAGGGCTCTTGCTCAATTCCAAATAACATTTCTGGACTTACGTAATGGTCGGCAACCTGCCCGGTCAAAATCTCCGCCAGTATCTCGGCCCGATAATTTGCCCTCGATTGGGTTTCCCCTCCCTTTTTTAGGAATGCCATTACATCACTCATGCGCGATGCGGTCACCATGCCACACCGGGCTTCCATCCACTCCTGACTTCCTTGGGTGCAAGACACTACGCGCATTGCCGTTCTCCTTTACACAGGGCGCTGACGCGCTGAAACGAAATCCCGAAAGAGTCGGCTATTGCCGAAAGTGTTCGCCCCTGACTGCGCCAGTACCTAATAGCAGCCACTTGAGCATCGTTAACCTTTGCGTTAGGGTGATTTTCCCCGCGAGGGCGATAATCGCGCCCCTTCCGAATCATGTCTTGCGTGTTGTCCCTCGGTGTTCCGAGAAATAGGTGGTTTACATTCACGCAGAGCGGAGTGTCGCAAGAATGGCAAACCAGTTTTCCTTTGGGAATTTCACCGTGCGAGAGTTCCCAAACTACGCGATGGACGCGTTTATTGGTGCTACGACCAATGCCAATGCTCCCGTACCCATCACTGGTCTTTGGGCCTTTCCATAAAAGGCAATCCCCGTTTTGCTCAACACGGGAAAAGATGCGGGATACCACATCTGTTCTGGGGCGGCCTGTTTTCATTGGTATCTCCCCTTCTCGGCCTTGTTGCACTTGATAAGGTCGAACATGGCGGACTTGTCGCCCAACTGTTCGGCTACCTTGTACGCGGCAGAGTAGGTGTTGAATAGCTCTCCGGGGTTCGTGCATGCACGCATCTTCTTCAGCCAGTCCTGAAGATCATCCGTGGGCATTCCGGTAAAAGGCTTCTTCTCGTCTTTGTCGATCGCAATGGCGATATTGAAGATATCCAGCATGAGGTAGCGCTTCACGCGGGATGCGGCTGATGCGTCGGCGTCAAGCTGGTTCATCTTTCCGTTGGCTGGCGTGCGGGAAATCTCGGCGAAGTATTCACGCGATACGCCCGCTCGCGAAACCGTGGCGCACATGCGCATCCGGCTAGGGTCACTGTGCCCTGCCTCGGAGAAACTGATGGAGATGCCAGCCTCGATGTAGATAGGGCGAACGATGCGGTCTATCTGCGCGTAGTCAGCCCATGCGATGTTGTTCTCCCTTCGCTGGTTAGGGGCGATACGCGAAATCTTGGACTGGCACTCGTTGAGGGCATTGTCGAAGTCGATCTTCGCTTGACGCTCCTCACGCTCCCAGTTGAACCGCTCCATTGACTGCTGCAAGGCGACCAGTTCGCGGATAACCTCTGGCGGCGTGCCCTGCGAGATGGCCTGAGCAATCATCTGCATCGGATTGCTGGCTTGCGTGATCTGCGCTGGCGTATCTGCGAGCGCGAGGGCTGATTGCGTGGTGGTGGTCATTGCGTCACCTCATGGCCGGGGCACCCAGTCTTGTAATCGAACCCTTCACACGCTGGCCCCATCGGAACAACCTCATGCCCCTTTGCTAGTTCGTCCATCAATGAGTCACGGAACTCTTCGACAGTGGCAAACCTCGAACCGTCATTCTTGGTTATGCTGCGCAGGTTGCGCTTCGTTTCTGTGCGATTCCACGCAAGCATGCCGCGAACAGAAATGCACATATGAATGGTTTTCATGCTGCACCGCCCATGTCTTCGTACGGCAGATCGTCGGAGCTAATGCGCTCAATGCGGGGGCCGTTGATGACTGCCCAGTAAGCGGCGTGGGAGCGGTATTGCCTGCGCGCTTCGGCGATGGCGTTGTCGAGGCATATCCACGCCAGCTCGGGATAGTTCGCGTCGATGAACGCGCGTGCTGCTGCTTTGGTGGTATTCATTGCGCTCTCCCTTCTGCCTTGGCGAGCGCGGCGCGATAAAGAGGGAGGCGTTCGGCGGCGGCTTCAATCTCATCCTTTTCCTTGCGACGCTTTCCTTGAAGCATCTCGGTCAAGATGTGGACGCTACGCACGGCCAACTTCAGCGCCTCGTACATATCCGGCGCGGCGGCGATGAGGTGGGCATCGGCTTCAATCAGTGGATCAGTGCGGTAATCGTTCATTGGCCGGCTGGGGATGTAATCTCCCAGACCGCCGCACATGAAAGTGATGAAGCGCGGAGACCAGCTATGCTCGGCTGGTTTGTAGGAGGTCTTTATCGCGTAATGCACAGAGCCGGTTCTGGATGAATCACTTTTCTCGACTTGCCACGGTCCCGGCGTAAAGTTCGTTGTCATCTCAGCACCTCGATAAGCTTCCACGCGAGGCTGACGATGATCAGGCAGATGGTCATGATTACGAGGGCGTTCACCATGCCCCGGAATGCGCCGAGGCCGTCATCTTCGGGCAGCTCGTCATAGGTGAGGCTCACATTACGCTTGGGTTCGAGGATGGTCGCGTGCGGGTAGGGCGGCAGGTAGTCGATATTGGCATCGAGTGCGGCCGGAAGCTGGGGGGAGGGTGCCGTGGGTTGGCTGGTGGAATTGCAGCTTGAAACGTGCCGATCAATGATGCGATCAACAGTTTCGAGGAGGGTGGGCCGTGCAGAATTCATGTTTGCCTCTCGCGCACCGGCTGATTTGGTGGTCGGTGCCCAGCCTCAGTAGGACGCTATTGAGAGTGCTCTATAGAGGCTGAAATGACTGTAAGCCCGTTCGGGGCGTGTGTCAATAGGCTAAATTGGGTTTTTTAAGCGAAAAATGTTGACTCTCACCTAGCGTTGGTGCATATTAGCTCAAGGGAGCATAGGCGATGATAAAAAACGAATCTGTCCGGGGAGTTCTTGAGGGCGGTCTGATGAGCACCCCACAGGCCGCAAAGTATCTGGGCATCAGGCCGCGAGCGCTGGCGAATATGCGCGTGCTTGGCGGTGGTCCCCGATTCATCCGCAAGGTTCCGAACGGGACCTGCTATTACACTGTTCCGTTGCTGGAAGAGTGGGCTGCGAAGTATCTGCAAGGCTCGAAGGTGGCATGATGGGAAAAGTGATCGTGCAGACAGTCAAGGCCAACGCCAAAGAGTTGGTAGAGACGGCATTGGAAATAGCCGATGACTACGCAGCCAGCATTATCGAATGCAACGGTGTGAACGTGCGCAGCAAGAGCGGAGCTTTGCTTTGGTACGAAGTGGACCCGAGCGACGAGTATTGCGGTTGGGAGATCGAAAGGGCTATTCGCTATCTCGATATGCGCGGCAAGTTGCGTCACAGAAACGGCTACCCTAACCACGTAAAGGTGGCGTAAATGACAGTCTCTCGCCGCATGGTCGATGGCCCGAAGGATGCAGACGGGCGCGTGACGAAGGTCGAGCGCTGGTACACGAGCATCTGGCATGCCGGGCGCACGATCCGCAAATCATGCGGGGCTGAGTGCAAGAGCGAGACGCGCGCCAAGCAGATCGAGGTTCAGCGCAGAGTCGAATTGGCCAAGCAGGGACCGCGTGTGCACAGCGGCCGCATCCCCGTGCTGCGCGAGGCTGCTGCGGAGTTCCTGCAGGCTGTCGAGGCCGCGGTCAAGGCCAAGAGCCTGCGCCCGAACACGCTGCGCCATTACCGCAACGCCTGGGATGCGTGGCTGTCCGATTCCGACCTGGCCGGCGTGCGCGTGGATCGCATCACCAGCGGCATGATCAACGCAGTCGAGTTCCCTGCAGACCCGTTCAGCCGCAAGAATGGGCGTCAGGCTCTCGGCCGCATCCTGCGCTGGTGTGCAGAGGAAAAGGGTTACATGATCGCGGCGCCGAAGATCAAGGGCACGCGCACGACAGGCCGCAAGATCCGAATCACTGAAGAGATTGAATCCGCTCTGCGGGCGCACATGAAGCGCGACTGCTCCGATGTGCTGACCATGATGCTGGACGAGTGCATGCGCAATACGGAAGTCTTTGCGATGCGCTGGGACCGGATCGACTGGGAGCGGAAGGAATATCACGTCGCCAAGAGCAAGAGCAGCGCCAGCCAGCGGACGATTCCGCTGAGTGACCGGGCGATTGCGATGCTCAGGGGGCGGCAGGAATCAAGTTTGCGCGGCGGCATGGATGGACACGCTGACCGACTCAAGGCTCCCTGTGCTTCACCTACGGTGGCAAACAGGGTCGAAATCGGAGCCAAGCAGGTATCAAGCCCTGCCCGCGCAGATTCACCATGGGTGTTCCCCTCGCGCATCGGTCGCGTCGGCCACCTGACCACTATCGCCAAGCAGTTCCGCGAAGCACGCGAGGCTGCTGGCATCGACAAGAGCGTGAAACTCTACTGCGCACGCCACACGGGCGCGAGCGAGCTTTCGGAGCTGGGCGTGGATTTGCTCACGTTGCGCGAGCTGCTCGGGCATGAGGACATCAGCACCACGAACAAGTACCTGCACGGGGAAGCTGCCAAGGCGAGGGATGCGATCAACAGCAAGCAGCGGAGTCGGAGCGGGCTGAAGTTGGAGAAGAGGGCATAGATGAGAAGCGAATTGACAATGTGGGTGGAGTGGGCATGCGGCCTTATCACGGGATTATATATGCGCCCCGTGCTGGACAAGCTGGTAGGCGCATTACGGCGCAAAAGGAACGCATAGACCGCCGATGCATAGCCAGCCTACGGGTGACAAGGTAACTGCACAGTGAGTTTTCGAGCGCAAATGGGAATAAGTTGCAAGTATCGGGGAATCATGGAGTTTCGTTGGAGCCGACGGTCAGACTTGAACTGACGACCTGCTGATTACGAATCAGCG
>Ga0207698_10002350_pt1 | contig 11205 bp, 9 predicted proteins | sample KBSCornC22_FD_184298 | JGI IMG/M metagenome (GOLD analysis project Ga0207698, IMG submission 184298) | Corn rhizosphere microbial communities from Kellogg Biological Station, Michigan, USA - KBS Corn C2-2 (SPAdes) (version 2) | ecosystem: Host-associated > Plants > Roots > Rhizosphere > Soil ...
AAATGCGAGCGAACCCACGATCGCCTGCGACCGCCCAGCGCCGATCAATCCGGTGACGCCAAGCCCTGGCGACATTGAAAATTCGGTGACGGCAGGGAGCGCAATCTGCTGCGCATTCGCATGCGCGACGATCGCCTGGGCAAGCGGATGCACGGCACTCTGCTCGAGCGCGGCCGCCACTGCGAGCAATGCTTCGGACGATGCCTCGCCAAACGGATGGACCATCACGACGCGTGGTGAGCCCTCGGTGACAGTTCCCGTCTTGTCAACGATCAGCGTCGTCAGCCGCCCCGCGTTCTCGAGCGCAACGGCGTTGCGAATCAGCACGCCCATTTGAGCGCCACGACCGGTACCGACGATGATCGCCGTCGGCGTTGCAAGGCCCAACGCGCATGGACAGGCGATAACCAGTACCGCGACGGCATTGACGACGCCGACGAGCGGATCTCCGGTGATCCACGCGGCTACACCGAAGGTCAGCACGGCGATCGCGACGACGACGGGAACGAAGATGCCGGCGACGCGATCAGCGAGCCGTTGCATCGGGGCCTTCGATCCCTGCGCATCCGCGACGAGCCTCACGATGCCAGCCAGCAACGTTGCCCTCCCCACACCCGTGGCTTCGCAACGGACGACACCGTCGAGATTGACGGTGCCGGCGTAAACGACGTCGCCGGATGCTTTTTCGATCGGACGGCTCTCGCCAGTTAGCATCGATTCATCGATCGTCGTGTTGCCATCGACGACGCGGCCGTCGACGGGTACCGCCTCGCCAGCGCGAACACGAAAGCGGTCGCCGACGATGACGCTGGCCAGCGGCACGTCGATGTCGCGTCCGTCGCGCTCGACGTGCGCGATCGCTGGCTGCAAGTGCAGCAAGCCTTCGATCGCGGCCGACGCACCGGCCTTCGCGCGTGCCTCGAGAGCCTTGCCGAGCAGCACCAGTGTCACGATCGCGGCCGACGCCTCGAAGTAAACGTGCTGGAAGGAGCCGAGGATCGTGACGATCGCGCTCCACAGCCATGCTATCGACGTGCCGAGCGCGATCAGCACGTCCATGTTCGCACCGCCCCCACGCAGCGCACGCCACGCGCCAATGTAGAAACGCCGGCCGATGACCAGCTGAATCGGTGTCGCAAGCGCGAGCTGCACCCAGCGTGGCAAGAGCTCGTCGTGCAGCGATGCGGGTTGAACGAACATCACGAGCATCTGGATGACGAACGGGGTGGTCAGCATCGCCGAAATGACGAGCTCGCGGCGCAATGATTTCCATGCGTCGTCGCGGCGGGCGGCATCGCGCGCGCGCTCGAGCGACTCGTCACGACGGACGTGCGCCGCGTAGCCGGCTTTCGTGACCGCACTGATGAGGTCGGTTGCAGCTACGCGAGCATCATCATAGTGGACGCGCGCCGTCTCCGTCGCGAAATTGACCGCGGCGGTAACACCCGGCAACCGATTGAGGCTCTTCTCGATGCGTGCGGCACACGCCGCACACGTCATGCCCTCGAGCGCGAGTTCGACATCCCCGCGGTCACCGGATTCTTGCGCGCGTGACCGCTCGACGTCGCGATCGGCGACGATGGTATCCATGGATCCATCGTATACCCCAGCAGGGTATGCGTCAAGCTCGGGCGATCAGCCTTCCGGCTTCAGCTGGGGAAAGAGGATTACGTCGCGAATCGATGCGCTGTCCGTCAATAGCATCACCAGGCGGTCGATGCCGATGCCCTCGCCCGCCGTCGGCGGCAAGCCGTACTCGAGCGCGCGCACGTAGTCGGCGTCGTAATACATCGCCTCCTCGTCGCCCGCCTCCTTTGCCTGCGCCTGCGCCTGGAACCGCGCCGCCTGGTCCTCGGGGTCGTTCAGCTCGGAAAAACCGTTCGCGATCTCGCGCCGCGTGATGAAAAGCTCGAAGCGATCGGTGACCGCCGGATCGGCGTCGCTCGCGCGTGCAAGCGGCGACACGTCGGTCGGATGCGCGACGATGAACGTCGGCTGCACGAGCTTGTCCTCCGTCGTCGCCTCGAACAGTTTTAGCTGCAGCAATCCGACGCCGTCGCTGTCATAGACGTCGACGGGAAATTGCTTCAATGAATGCCGCAATGTTGCAGAATCACCAAGGTCGACGGCCGCATATTCCGCATTGTGGCGGCGAATCGCTTCGGCCATCGTCAACCGCTCGAACGGCTGCGCCAAGTCGATCGTTTCGCCTTGATACGAGATCGTTGTCGTCCCGCACACCCGCTGAGCGACGTCGCGCAGCAACGCCTCGGTGAGATCCATCAGGTCGCGGTAGTCGGCGTACGCCTGATAGAACTCGAGCATCGTGAACTCGGGGTTGTGCCGCGTCGAGATGCCCTCGTTGCGAAAGTTGCGGTTGATCTCGAACACCTTCTCGAGTCCGCCGACGACGAGCCGCTTCAAATACAGCTCGGGCGCGATGCGCAGGTACAGCGCCATGTCGAGGGCATTGTGATGCGTGACGAATGGACGCGCCGCCGCACCCCCGGGGATCGGCTGCATCATCGGCGTCTCGACTTCGAGGAAGCCGCGCGCGACGAAGAATTCCCGAATCGCGTGCACCGTCTGCGACCGCTTGACGAACACGTCGCGCGACGCCGGATTGGTGATGAGATCGACGTGCCGCTGCCGGTAACGCTGCTCCTGGTCGGTCATCCCGTGAAACTTCTCGGGCAACGGCCGCAATGCCTTCGCAAGCAAGCGCACGCGATCGCACTTGACGGAAAGCTCGCCGGTTTTCGTCTTGAAGAGCGTACCCGTCGCGCCGACGATGTCGCCGAGATCCCAGTGCTTGAACGCGTCCAGCACCGCATCACCCACGCCGTCGAGCGTCACGTAGAGCTGGATCCGGCCGGACATGTCCTGCAGCGTCGCGAAGCACGCCTTCCCCATCACGCGCTTCAGCATCATCCGGCCGGCAACGGCAACGCGTGCAGGAGTCGCTTCGAGCGTCGCGTTGTCGTCACCGTCGTGTGCGGCATGAAGATCGGCCGCCAGCGCATCGCGCCGAAAATCGTTTGGATATGCGTTCGCGGATGCGCGCAGCGCCGCGAGCTTCGCGCGGCGCTCGGCGATCACCTGGCTTTCGTCGCTGACCGGCGGCTCGCTCACGTCACACCCCCTGCTTCAGGCTCGCACTGATGAAATCGTCGAGATCGCCGTCGAGCACGGCCTGCGTGTTGCCCACTTCATAGCTCGTGCGCAGGTCCTTGATCCGCGACTGGTCGAGCACGTACGAGCGGATCTGGTGACCCCAGCCGATGTCGGTTTTCGAATCCTCGAGCTTAGCCTGCTGTTCCTGCCGCTTACGAAGCTCGAGCTCGTAAAGCTTCGACTTCAGCATCGCGAACGCCTCGGCGCGATTGCGATGCTGCGACCGATCGGTCTGGCACTGCACGACGATATTGGTCGGCAAGTGCGTGATCCGCACGGCGGAGTCGGTCTTGTTGATGTGCTGGCCGCCGGCGCCCGACGCGCGATACGTGTCGATACGCAGGTCGGCCGGATTGATGTCGACCTCGATCGATTCATCGACTTCGGGATAAACGAACACGCTGGCAAACGACGTATGACGGCGCGCGTTCGAATCGAACGGGCTCTTGCGCACCAGCCGATGAACGCCAGTTTCCGTACGCAGGAAGCCGTACGCGTATTCGCCGTCGACCTTGATCGATGCGCTCTTGATACCGGCAACCTCGCCCGGCGATTCCTCGAGCATCTCGACGGCAAATCCCTTGCGCTCGCAATAGCGGACGTACATGCGCAGCAGCATCGACGCCCAGTCCTGCGCTTCGGTGCCACCGCTCCCGGCTTGGATGTCGACGAACGCATTGCCGGGGTCGAGCGGGTTGTGAAACATCCGCCGGAACTCGAGGTCCGCTACGGTGCGCTCGAGTTTCGCGACGTCCGCCTCGATCGCGAGGAGCGCCGCGTCGTCACTTTCCTCGCGCGCAAGCTCGTAGAGCTCTGCGCTGTCGTCGAGCCCCGAATGCAACTGCGTCAGCGTCAGCACGACGCCATCGAGCTGCTTCTTTTCCTTGCCGAGCTCCTGTGCGCGCTGTGGGTTGTCCCAGATCTTAGGATCTTCGAGCTCGCGATCGACTGCCGCGAGCCGGGCCGCCTTCACATCGAAGTCAAAGATACCTCCGAAGCTGCGACGTGCGGTCTCGCAAGCCGGCAAGCGAATTGGCTATCGCGTTCAGATGTTCGGCTTCCATGCCTGGCTCTTCAAAAAAATCGGTCGTACATTATAGCGGTACCATTGAGGTCACTCGTGACCGCGCACCGGCGCCGCATGGAGCGCGCCGTTGACTTGATCCTCGATCGCGGTCGAACGGGCACACGACGATGCACACGCCTGCGGGCTTCACGCCCCATCACATCACGCCGTCCGCGTTGTCGGAGACCACACTTGCCTTCGCATTCGTCGGCGCGAAGCTCTTGATCCGCGGCAGCGAGCAGGAACCCATCGTCCCTTCGTTCGATGACGTCATCCGCAACATGCCAACCGGTGCGCAGCATTACCTCGGCCGGCTGCAAGGCGCCGATTGCGTGGCGATCGGCTTGCCGGATGACGCGGCCGCCCCCGCTGGATTCCAGCTGACCGGATTGCGCGCATTGTTTCTGCGGCTACCCGAAGCGACGCTCGCACTCGCGGCACGCGCATTCCAGGTCGTGGAATGGGATCGCACGCACCGGTTTTGCGGCCGCTGCGGCACGCCGACAAAAGACAAGCTCGGCGAGCGCGCGAAACTCTGCCCCGCATGCGGGTACGTCGCGTATCCACGGATATCACCGGCAATGATGGTGCTGGTCACGCGCGAGCGCCAAGTGCTGCTCGCGCGCGCCAATCGGTTTCCGAATGCGATGTACAGCGCACTTGCGGGTTTCGTCGAACCGGGCGAGACGATCGAGGATTGCATTCACCGCGAGGTTCGCGAGGAAGTCGGCATCGACGTCGATAACCTGCAGTATTTCGCGAGTCAGTCGTGGGCTTTTCCCCACTCGCTGATGATCGCGTACACGGCACGCTACGCGGGTGGCGAGCTGCGGCCGGACCCAACCGAGATCGAGGATGTCCGCTGGTTTGCCGTCGACAAGCTTCCCGAGCTGCCGACGACCGTGTCGATCTCGCGCAGGCTCATCGACACGACCGTAGCTCGCTTGCGCGCACAACCCGAGTAGCGCGCGGTCGATCGAGCGCACTGGGTTAGAATTCGCTGCTCGAAAACGCCTTTGACTCGATCGTCGATCGAATGTCGATTTCCCGCCTGATCCGCAGCGCAATTGCGCTGGGTGCCGCCATGGCGACGCTCGCGCTCGCACAGTCGCCGCCGGCGGCGCAGGATCCGCGCGACATGGGCGAAGCCAATCGGAAGGTTTATGCCGAAGCGCTGCACACCGCCAAGGATCTGCTCGACCGCAAGCAATATGCGGAGGCGATCGAGAAGCTCGACGCACTGAGTGCAGAACGCCCGCGCGAATCGCAGGCGCGATTCATGAAGGGCGTGGCGCTGGCCGATCAGGGCAAGGTCGACGAAGCGATGACGGTATTTCGCGGCATCCTCGCCGATTTTCCCGAATTGCCGGAACCGCGCAACAATCTGGCGGTCCTCTATGCGCAGAAGGGCGAATACGCGCAGGCGCGTGATGAGCTCGAGCGCGCGATCGCAACGGCACCCGACTACGCGGTGGCGCATGAAAATCTCGGCGACGTCTACGCGCGTCTTGCGAGCGTCGAGTTCGAGAAGGCCGCAACACTCGACAAGCGCAACCGATCAGCGGCGGCGAAGCTCAAGCAGATTCGCGAGCTGCCTGCAAACTGACGCCGCCGGCAACGGCGCAACACGCCGTCGTTGCCGGATAGCATTCAGATTTCTTAACCCGAACGGAGTTTTCAACATGCGTCGTCTGTGGTCATTGGTCGTCATGCTCGCGGCACTCGTCGCGGGTCCGGCGTTCGCAGCCAACCCGCAAGTCGAGATTGAGACGACGGCCGGAACGATCAAGCTTGAGCTCTATCCTGAAGCGACGCCGAAGACCGTCGAGAACTTCCTCAAGTACGTGAATGCTGGCCAATACAACGGCACGCAATTTCATCGCGTCATCAAGGGCTTCATGATCCAGGGCGGGGGCTACGATGCGGAGTTCCGCGAGCGGCCCACGCGGCCACCGGTTCCGATCGAGTCGGAGCTGAGCGTCAAGGCCGGGTTGTCGAACAAGCCCGGCATGGTATCCATGGCGAGGACGAGCGATCCGAACTCGGCAACGTCCCAGTTCTTCATCAACGTCGGCGACAACAAGCGGCTCGACTTCAAATCGGCCGATCCGCAAGGTTACGGTTACACGGTCTTCGGCAAGGTGATCGCCGGCATGGACGTCGTCGACAAGATCGCCAAAGGCGCGACGGGGCCGGGCGGAAAATTCCCGACGGATGTGCCGGTCGAGCGCGTCGTCATCAAATCGGCGCGCGTCATCACGCCTTAACACGAAGGAGATGGCCATGGTGGTCCTGCATACGACTCAAGGCGACGTGACGCTCGAGCTCGACCGTGAGAACTCGCCGGTAACCGTCGACAACTTCCTCCGGTACGTTCGCGACGGTCACTACGACAACACGCTGTTCCACCGCGTGATACCGGGCTTCATGATCCAGGGCGGCGGCTTCGAGCCCGGCATGAAGCAGAAGCCGACGGGCGAAGCGGTTGCGAACGAAGCGGCGAACGGCTTGAAGAACACGCATTACACGGTGGCCATGGCGAGAACATCCGACCCGCATTCGGCAACGGCGCAGTTCTTCATCAACGTCGCGGACAACGCATTCCTCGACTACAAGGCACCGAGCGCGCAGCACTTCGGCTATTGCGTGTTCGGCAAGGTCGTTGGTGGCAAGGAAGTCGTCGACAAGATCGCGGGTGTCGCGACCGGACGCTCGGGCATGCACGAGAACGTGCCCACCAGCGACGTCGTCATCACCCGCGCCGAGGAAGTCGGCTGACGCGCGCGAGTCCCGCTGGCGCGCGGTCATGTCTTCGTCGTCGCGATCGACAGCCGCGCCATGAAACCAACGCTGTTCCTGTCGGACCTTCATCTCGCACCCGAGCGGCCGGCATCCGCTGCGGCATTCGATGCGTTCGCGCGCGGGCCTGCGCGGGACGCAGCCGCGGTTTACATCATGGGCGATCTCTTCGACGCGTGGCTCGGCGACGAGCAATGCCTCGAGCCATTCGCACGCGAAGTCGTCGCAGGCTTGCGCGAGATCAGCGATGCCGGCGTTCCGCTGTACGTCGCGCGTGGCAACCGCGATTTCCTGCTCGGTGAGGCGTTTGCCAAGGCAACCGGCGCGACGCTATTGCCTGAGCAATCGATCGTCGCCATCGGCGGCAAGAAAACGCTGCTTTCGCACGGCGACGAATTCTGCACCGACGACGTCGATTATCAACGCTATCGAACGTTGTATCGCGATCCCGCGTATCAGCGCCGGCTCCTCAGCCTGCCCTATTTCGTTCGTCGCTGGATCGGCCGCTACCTCCGCCGCAAGAGCCGTTTCGCGACGGCGCGAAAGCCGGAATCGATACTCGACGTCAACGGTCGCGCGATCGAGCGCGCGTTCCGCAGCGCGGGTGTCACACGGATGATCCACGGCCACACGCATCGACCCGCGAGGCACGATACGATGATCGACGGCCGGCCTCGCGAACGCTTCGTGCTCGCCGACTGGCACGATCGCGGTCACTATCTCGAAGTCGACGAGCAAGGCGCGCGTACGCGCGAAATCACTGGATGACACCCGAGCTCTTCTCCGCTGCATGGTTTTCCGCGCTGGCGTCGATCATCGTCATCGACCTGATTCTCGCAGGCGACAACGCGCTCGTCATCGGCCTCGCGGCGCGCAACGTGCCCGCCGCGCTGCAGAAGCGCGTCATCTTGTGGGGAACGGCAGGTGCGATCATCGTTCGCGCACTTTTGACGGCCGTCGTCGTCTGGCTGCTGAAGATCCCGGGTTTCCTGCTCGTCGGGGGGCTCGCGCTCGTCTACGTGGGCTGGAAGCTGACGCACGACGGTGGCAAGGATGAGACATCGGTTGCCGCGAAGTCGACCGTCCGCGGGGCCGTGCAGACGATCATCATCGCCGACGCCGTCATGGGTGTCGACAACGTGCTCGCCGTCGGAGGCGCTGCGCATGGCTCGCTGCTGCTCGTGCTGATCGGACTCGCAGTGTCGATCCCGATCGTGATCTGGGGCTCGACGCTCGTGCTCAAATGGGTCGTACGCTATCCGGCGATCCTTTGGCTCGGTGCCGCCGTGCTCGGCTGGACCGCGGCAAAGATGCTTTCAAGCGAGCCACTGCTCGCCGGATTTCTGCGCGAGCATCGCGGGCTGCACACGATGCTCTATGGGGTGATCGTGGGTGGACTCGCCGGGGCGCCAGCGTGGCGGATGCTCGGGCCGTCCCACCGGCTGCAGGTCGTGACCCTCGCGTTCGTCATCGTGTGGCTCACCGCATTCGGCTGGCTGGACGAGCGGATCGGCGCCGCATTCGATCCCGACGACGCGTGGCATTGGGACGAAAGCATCGTCGATATCGTCCGCTGGATCGGCTGGATTCCGATCGTCATCGCGATGCAACGCGCAATGCGCGCGCCGCGCCGTGCGCGCGCCAGCCCGCGCTAGCTGTTAGGGTTGCGCAGCTGGCTTGGCTGCGCAACGACAGCGTCAGGTCTTCGGTACGGGCTTTTTGGGTTGCTTCGGTTTCTTCGGTTCCTTGCCCTGCTTGTCGCGGTTTCCCATCGCGTCCTCCTTCGTCGGAGCGGACATTATGCCGAAATCGCGCGGCGCTGGAAGTGCAGTGCCCCGCTGCTAACCAAGCGCACGCGCGAAATCCGCAATCAAATCGTCGCTGTCCTCGATGCCAACCGAAAGCCGGACGAGCGATTCCGCGATCCCCATTTCGGCTCGGCGCGCAGCACCCATTTCCCAGAAGATCGTCTGCGCGACCGGAATCGCGAGCGTCCGGTTGTCGCCGAGGTTCGACGACAGCACGACGACGCGCAGACGATTCAGCATCGCGACGACGTCGAGTCCTGTCGCGAGCTCGAACGACAGCAATGCGCCTGGCGCGCGAAAGAGCTCCTTCGCGCGCGCATGCTCGGGATGCGTCGACAGACCCGGGAAATAAACGGCGCTGATGCTGCGGTGTCCTTGCAGATACTCGGCGAGCGCCTGCGCATTCGCGCATTGCCGCGTCAGACGCAGCGCAAGCGTCTCGGCACCCACGGCAATGTGATGCGCCTGATCGGCGGCCAGCGTTCCGCCCCAGTCGCGCAGCCCCTTCTTGCGTAACTGCGTGATGCCCCACAGCTCCGGCTTCTGGCGCTTGTAGCTCTCCGCGATGTTCGGAAACGTCGTCCAGTCGAAATGACCCGTGTCCGTCACGGCGCCGCCGAGCGCATTGCCATGGCCGCCGATGTATTTCGTCAGCGCATTGATGATGAGCCCCGCATGCACCGTCGTCGGCCGAAACAGCCACGGCGACGTCATCGTGTTGTCGACGACGTACAGCAGCCCGCGCTTGCGGCACAGCTCGCCGATGCCAGCGAGATCCGCCACTTGCGTGCGCGGATTGGCAATCGTCTCGACGAAGACGACTCGCGTTGCCGGTGTCAGTGCGCGCTCGACGTTGTCGACGCTCGTCGCGTCGACGAATGTCACCGGTGTGCCATGGTCGGCGAGCGTCGCGAGCAGGCTGTTCGTATTGCCGAAGATGTACGAGCTCGCGACGATGTGATCGCCGCCTTTAAGCAATGACAGCAGTGTCGCCCCGATGGCCGCCATGCCTGTCGAAAAGCACACGGTTGCAACGCCACCTTCCATCGCGTTGACCTTCGCCTCGAGCGCCGCCGACGTCGGATTGCCCTGGCGGCCGTACGCGTAGCCCGATTGACGACCCTGAAAGACGCCGATCAGATCGGCAGCGTCCTGGTATCCATACGCGACCGACAAGTGCACGGGCTTGTGCAGCGCGCCGTGCTCGATCTTCGCGTCGCGATCCGAATGCAGGATCGCCGTCGTGAAACCGCGGTGGGGATTGTGTTCGCTCATGGTCTTCCTTAGCGTAGGCCGCGTTGCAGTCGGGCCTTCGTCTTCTTCAAAAACAAAAAACCCGTTGGGCTTCCGCCAAACGGGTTTTGTGTGCCCCGCCCGATATCTTCGGGCTGGAGCGAACCTCGCTTTAGCGGTATTTGTTAAGCGCCCGCAAGCTGAAGCTCAAATCGGCGCACGACAACTATACCACCTCCCGCATGACACGCGCGTGACAGCTCAATCCGCCGTCGCCCGTGCATCCTCGACGAGGTCCGACTCCGCTTCGCCGCGCGCCTGATCGCGCTCCGATGCGAGGTGCGACAGGTAATCGATCGTGATGTCGCCGGTGATGTAGCGGCCGTCGAAGCACGACGCCTCGAAGTCGCGCAGCGCCGGGTTGCCGTCCCGCACCGCTTCCTTGAGTGCGTCGAGCTCCTGGTAGACGAGGAGATCGGCGCCGATCTCGACGGCGATCTCGGCCTCGGTGCGGCCTGTCGCCACCAGTTCCTGCTGGTTCGGCATGTCGATGCCGTAGACGTTCGGGAAGCGCACCGGCGGGCTCGCCGACGCGAAGTAGACCTTGCGCGCACCGGCGTCGCGCGCCATCTGCACGATCTCGCGCGACGTCGTTCCGCGCACGATCGAATCGTCGACGAGCAGCACGACCTTGTCCTTGAACTCCATGCCGATCGGGTTCAGCTTCTGCCGGACGCTTTTCTTGCGTAACGCCTGCCCAGGCATGATGAACGTCCGGCCGATGTAGCGATTCTTGACGAAGCCCTCGCGATACGTCTTGCCGAGCGTGTTCGCAAGCTCGAGCGCGGACGGCCGGCTCGAGTCGGGAATCGGAATCACGACGTCGATGTCCTGCGCCTGCGGGATGTTGCGGATCTTCCGCGCGAGCGTGCCGCCCATCCGCAGCCGCGCCTCGTACACCGACGTGCCATCCATCACCGAATCCGGACGCGCGAGATAGACGTACTCGAAGATGCACGGGTTCAGCGTCGCGTTGTCGGCGCACTGGCGAGCGTGAAAGCCGCCCGCCTGGTCGACGAAGATCGCCTCGCCGGGCGCGACGTCGCGCAATACGGAAAAGCCCAG
>Ga0207698_10002362_pt1 | contig 11191 bp, 6 predicted proteins | sample KBSCornC22_FD_184298 | JGI IMG/M metagenome (GOLD analysis project Ga0207698, IMG submission 184298) | Corn rhizosphere microbial communities from Kellogg Biological Station, Michigan, USA - KBS Corn C2-2 (SPAdes) (version 2) | ecosystem: Host-associated > Plants > Roots > Rhizosphere > Soil ...
AGCAGGCGGCCTGGACGGGCGCCAGTAAGACGGCCCGCAACGAAAAACCCTCCCGGCGGGAGGGTTTTTCGTTCAGCGCGACGGCGCGGACGCCGCCTTGCGGCCGCAGGCCGCGTGCTTCGCCGGATCAGGACGCCAGCGCGAGATCGTCGAGCATGGCCTTGAGGAAGCGCGCGGCTTCGCCGCCGGTTGCGGCGCGGTGGTCGAAGGTCAGCGACAGCGGCATGAGGCGATGGGTTTCGACGCCGCCCATGACCGGCACGAGTTCGAAGCGCAGCTTGCCTGCCGCGACGATGGCGACGCAGGGCGGCACGACGACGGGCGTCGCGTAGCGGCCCGCGAACACGCCGAAGTTGGAAAGGGAAATCGTATACCCTTTCAATTCTTCCGCCGGAATCGAACGGTTGCGCACCGAGTCGCGCAGCCGGTTGATGGCCTGACGCAGACCGGCGGCATCGAGCACGTCGGCATTGCGCAGCGCCGGTACGAACAGGCCGTCCTCGGTATCGACGGCGATGCCGACGTCGACATGCGGATGCATGGTGCGGGTCAGGTTGTCGCCGTCGAACCAGGCGTTGAGCGCGGGCACGGCCTTGCAGGCGCGCACGAGCGCACGGATCAGCCTTCCGGTGATGTCGTTGCCGGGCAGCCAGGCATGCAGGTCGGCGTCGTCGCACAACGTGGTCGGGACGACCTTGGCATGCGCATCGGCCATGACGCGCGCCATGTTGCGGCGCACGCCCTTGAGCTGTTCGGGCTGTCCGAGTGCGGCGGGCGCACTCGGTGGTGCCGTGCGCATCGGCTGGCCCGAGGCGGAGATCGCGGTGCGCTGTGGCACGGCTGCGGGTGCTGCTGGAGCCGGCGCCGGAGCATGTACTGCCGCCGCGACGGGCGCAGGCGCCGCGGGCGCGCTGCCGACGCGGGCCGTGCCCTTGCTTGCGGCATCCTTGACGTCGTTCATCGTGACCACGCCGCCGGCGCCGCTCGGCGCGACGCGCGTGAGATCCACGCCGAGTTTCTTGGCCAGTGCGCGCACGGCCGGCATGGCCTTGACGCCACCGACCGACACGACCTGCTCGGATACCACGCGGTCGCTCGCTTCCATCGCGCCGACCACAGTGCCGGCGTCTTCGCGCGGTTTGGGCTGGCCGCTGGCGATCTCGCCGCCTTCGTCGGACGCGATGACTTTCGTATCACCGCTCTGCGGCGTGGGCTCGCCGGCGCCTTTGCTCGCTGCCGCCTGCGCAGTCGGCGGCGGACCATGGTGATGGCCGGTGTCCTGCGCGTCGGCGCGCTGGGGCAGGCTCGCATCGAGTTCGATCTCGACGAGTGCGGCGCCCGTGTTGATGACGTCGCCGTTGGCGCCGTGCAGCTTCACGACCTTGCCTGAATACGGCGACGGCACTTCGACCACGGCCTTGGCCGTTTCCATCGACACGAGCGGTGCATCGAGGCGCACGATGTCGCCTTGCTTGACCGCCCATTCGACGATGGTGGCATCGGGCAGGCCCTCGCCGAGATCGGGCAGGAAAAATGTCTTGTTCGTGCTCATGCGTCGCCTCGTTCCTGTTCCATAGACAGATCGCGCGCCGGCAGCCAGCCCTGCGCGCCGCATTCGTTTTCAACCCAGTACCAGCCGCCGGCTTCTTCGATCAGGCGCACGCGCTCGCCGGCATTTGCATCGAGTTCCTGCGCGGTGTAATCGCGCACGGCGCTAGCCGACGCGGCATCGGCGTTGTCGAGATAGCGCTCGTGCACCCAGCCGCTGCGTCCGCCCGCATCGGTGGCCCAGACGAACTGCGGCCACTCCGTGTCACGCGTGCCGAGCGTCACGGTCTCGCCGCGCGCGAAGCGCACGGGATCGGTGTACTGCGTGCGGTAGTCGCGCAGCACGGTCGCGATCATGTCAGCTCGCCGCCAGCGTGCGCCTGGCCGCGGCGACGATGCGCTCGACGCTCGGCAGGTATTTCATTTCCAGGCGGAACAGCGGGATGTGCGTGTCATAGCCGGTGACGCGTTCGACCGGCGCGACGAGGTCGTACATCGCATGCTCGGCCAGACGCGCCGACACTTCGGCGCCGAAGCCCGCGGTGCGCGGCGCCTCGTGCACGATGACGCAGCGGCCGGTCTTCTTCACCGATTCGTGGATGGTGTCGAAATCCAGCGGCTTGAGCGTGGCCACGTCGATGACTTCGGCGCTGATGCCTTCCTTCGCGAGCGCATCGGCGGCTTCGAGCGTTTCCTTGACCTGAGCGCCCCAGGTCACGAGCGTCACGTCGGAGCCGTCGCGCAGCACGAAGCAGACATCCAGCGGCAGCGCTTCGCCGTCGTCGGCGACTTCTTCCTTGTACTGGCGGTAGATGCGCTTGGGCTCGAAGAAAATGACCGGGTCCGGGTCGCGGATCGCCGCGAGCAGCAGGCCATAGGCGCGCGACGGCGAGGACGGCATGACCACGCGCAGTCCGGGCACATTGGTAAAGATGGATTCGTTCGCTTCCGAATGGTGCTCCGGCGCGCGGATGCCGCCGCCCCAGGGAATGCGCAGCACCATCGGACAGGTCAGGCGGCCGCGCGTACGTGTGCGGAAGCGTGCGGCGTGGCAGATGATGTGATCGACCATCGGATACACGAAGCCGTCGAACTGCGCCTCGGCGATCGGCCGCATGCCCTGCGCGGCCATGCCGACGGCGACGCCGGCGATCGTGGTCTCGTCCAGCGGCGTGTCGAGCACGCGCACCGGGCCGAACTTGTCGCTGAGCCCCGCCGTGGCGCGGAACACGCCGCCGTTGATGCCGACGTCCTCGCCGAGCACGACGACGGACGGGTCCTTGGCCATCTCATGGGCCATGGCCATGGTCAGGGCTTCGATCAGAGTGATTTGCGCCATGAAAAAAGCTCCGGATTTGCTTTTTTTCCCTCTCCCCTGCGCTTGCGCGGGGGAGAGGGTTGGGGTGAGGGGGAGAAGCCGGAATCGACCTCGGCGCCCTGCATGCCGCCGCGACGACGGACACGCCATTCATTGCCGCGAAACTCGTGGTTCGGGCTTGCAGGCATTTCGCCCCCTCACCCAACCCTCTCCCCCGCGCGCACTGCGCGAGGGGGAGACGGCTCTACATCATTCAATGCTTCGCCGCGCGCGCCTGTTCCAGCGCGAGCACCTGCGCACGCTGTTCCTGCAGATCGACCGGCAGCTCGGCGTAGACGAAATCGAACATCGCCTCGACCGGCTGCACCTTGGTTTCGAGATACGCGTTGACCTCGACGTCGACGATCTTCTCGCACTCGATCTTCCAGGCTTCCTCGTGCTTGTCGCTCCAGGCCTTCTGCGCGACCAGGTACGCGCGCAGGCGCTTGAGCGGTTCGCGTTCCCAGGCTTCCTTGACCTCGGCGTCGGGGCGGTAGCGCCGCGCATCGTCGGCGGTGGTGTGGTCCGACAGGCGATACGTGACGGCTTCGATGACCATGCCGCCGTGGCCGTGGCGCGCGCGCTTGATCGCGTAGTCCATGGCCGTGCGCATCGCGATGATGTCGTTGCCGTCGACCTGCAGGCATTCGAGGCCCGCGGCGATGCCTTTCTGCGCCAGCGTCTTGGCGCCGGTCTGCGCCGAGCGCGGCACCGAGATCGCCCACTGGTTGTTCACGATGACGCTCACGTAGGGCAGCGTCTGCGCGCCGGCCATGTTGATCGCCGCATAGAAATCGGTCTTCGACGAGCCGCCGTCGCCGACCACGCTGACCGCGACGCGCGGTTCTTGGCGGATCTTGAAAGCGAGCGCCGCGCCGGCCGCGTGCAGGCACTGCGTGGCGATCGGCACGCACCACGGGAAGTCGTGCGCGGGGCCGGAGAAATCGTTGCCGCGTTCGTCGCCGCCCCAGTACATCAGCACTTCGCGCGGCTTCACGCCGCGCACGAACTGCGCGCCGTATTCGCGGTACATGGGCGCGAACACGTCGTCGATGTGCATGGCCGAACCGATCGCGACATGCGCGGCCTCGTGGCCGAGGCAGGACGCATAGGTGCCGAGCTTGCCGGTGCGCTGCAGCGCGACCGCCTTGCTGTCGAACACGCGCACGAAGCTCATGGTCTTGTACAGCTCGACCAGCTGCTTGGTGTCGCGGGCGAACTCGGGCAGGTCGTTGCGGACGAGCTTGCCGTCCGCGTCCAGGTATTGCAGGTATTCGATTTCAAAGCTGGCGGCAATAGACACGAAAGCCTCCGCAAATTGATGCAAAGCGTGCGAACGGCGGCACGCCGATGGCGGAAACGCGGCGGCGCACGGCTACCGTCGTCGATGACCAGCACGCGCGCAGATCCAGTGCTGCAGCGGACCGCGCCGGTCGAGGGGCTGCCTTGATAGCAAGGCAACCGTGGCGAAGCAAGATCGGGCGCAGCATTTGTGCACCTGCCTTTTCTCGCCGGAGATACGTCAAAACCGTCTTCCGTCTTCCCGAAGCATAGCCGGGAGGGTGGTTAGGATGGCGTATGCTTGTCCGGATATCTTTGGGCAGAACGGCCGTGACCGAAACGATCAAGCGCGAACTCGAAGCCGGCATCACGACCGACCTGACGGACCGGATCAGCTACGGCGGCTACCTGCAGCTCGACACGCTGCTGTCGGCGCAGCTGCCGCTGTCGCAGCCGGAACACCACGACGAACTGCTGTTCATCATCCAGCACCAGACGTCCGAGCTGTGGATGAAGCTCATCATCCATGAGCTCAAGGCTGCGATCGCGCATCTCGCGGTCGACGATGTCGATCCCTGTCTCAAGATCCTCGCCCGCGTCAAGCAGATCCAGCGCCAGCTGTTCGAGCAGTGGGCCGTACTAGAGACGCTGACGCCCTCGGAATACCTGCAGTTCCGCCATGTGCTTGGCCCGGCCTCGGGCTTTCAGTCGCACCAGTACCGCACCATCGAATTCCTGCTCGGCAACAAGAACGCCGACATGATCGCCGTGTTCGCGCATGCGCCGGCGCAGCAGGAATCCTTGCGCGCGGTACTGAACGCGCCGAGCCTGTACGACGAGTTCCTGCGCCATCTCGCCCGCGAGGGTCACGGCGTACCTCAGGTCTGCATCGAGCGCGACTGGTCGCAGCCTTACGAGCGCCATCCCGAACTCATCGATGTGTTCCGCCGCATCTACGAGAACACCGACCAATACTGGTCGGCGTACCACCTGTGCGAGCAGTTCGTCGATCTCGAAGAGAGCTTCCAGCTCTGGCGTTTCCGCCACATGAAAACCGTCGAACGCATCATCGGCTTCCGCCGCGGCACCGGCGGTTCATCGGGCGTGGCGTTTCTCAAACGCGCGTTGGAACTGACGTTCTTTCCGGAGCTGTTCGAAGTCCGGACGGTGATTGGCACGTCGGGCGCGTCCGGAAACGTCTGACCGCAGCACCGCGGGCACTGGAGCGACGCGGCTTCCGTGCCGTTAGTGCTCGCCCGGAGCGCCGCTTATGACGCACCGCAGCAACGCGCCGGTTTGACTTGGCCTAGCCGCAGCGGTTAAAGATTTGGCTCTTTCGTCGTGCCGCCAAGCGGTTCCGCGACTTTCTTCCACCCATTCGCAGGGGACCCACCGCATGAGCGGTTACGCCACCACGGGCGAGCAGCCCGCGCCGCCCGAATTTCCACAATTCATGGGGCATCCGAAGCCGCTCTGGATGCTGTTCATGTCCGAGTTCTGGGAGCGATTCGCGTTCTACGGCATCCGCTGGGCGCTGGTGCTCTACATCGTCGCGCAGTTCCATGACGGCAATCCCGCCGGCCAGGCCGCGGCGAACCTGACCTACGGTTCCTACCTCGCGCTCGTCTACGCCGGCGCGATCGGCGGCGGCTACGTGGCGGATCGCATCCTCGGCTACCAGCGCTCCATCCTCGTCGGCGCCGTGTTCATGGCGGCCGGGCTGTTCATGATTGCGATACCGCAACCGGAAATCTTCAAGCTGGGTCTCGCGACGATCATCGTCGGCAACGGCATGTTCAAGCCGAACATCTCGACCATGGTCGGCAAGCTCTACGCGCTGAACGACCTGCGCCGCGACTCGGGCTTCACCATCTTCTACATGGGCATCAATGTCGGTGGCTTCGCCGCGCCGATCATCACGCAGCTGCTCGCCGAGAACGTGTTCGGCACCGGCGGCATGCCGTCGTACAAGGTCGTGTTCATCGCCTCGGGCATCGGCATGCTGCTGTCGCTGGTGTGGTTCTACTTCGGCCGCGCGCAGCTCAAGGGCATCGGTGCGCCGTTGCCGGAAGCGCCGGGCCGCGAGCGCATCGTCTACGTGATCATCGGCGCGATCGTGGTGATTCCGCTCGCGTACTTCCTGCTCGCCCTCGGCGCCGAAACGCTGCAGTGGGTGCTGACCGCGATGTTCACCGCGCTGGCAGTGACCCTGCTCGTGGAAGGCGTGAAGAACGGCGTCGTTGCGCGTGACAAGACCATCGCGATGCTGATCATCTTCGCGTTCAACATCCTGTTCTGGATGTTCTTCGAGCAGGCCGGCAGCTCGTTCACCTTCCTGGCCGAAAGCATCGTCGAGCGTGACCTCGGCTGGATGGTGTTCCCTACCGCGTGGTTCCAGAGCGTCAACTCGCTGGCCATCATCGCGCTGGCGCCGCTGGTCGCATGGGTCTGGGTCGCGATGAAGAACCGCAATCCGATCATCCCGCGCAAGTTCGCGCTGGGCCTGATCTTCAACGGTCTGGCCTTCCTGCTCCTGATGTACGCGCTGACCCACCTCGTCGACAGCAACAGCAAGATCCCGTTCTGGACCTTGTTCATGGTCTACGTGATCCAGTCGGTCGGCGAGCTGTGCCTGTCGCCGATCGGCCTGTCCATGGTCACCAAGCTCGCGCCGGTGCGGTTGGTCGGCTTCGGCATGGGCGGCTGGTTCCTCTCCACCGGCATCGGCAACAACCTGTCGGGCATATTCGCCGGACACGTCAGCGGTGACTCGGGCATGAGCGTGGGCTCGGCGCTGTCGGGCTATACCTTCGGCTTCTGGGCCCTGGTCGGCGCGGGCGTACTGCTGTTCGTGGTCGCGCCGCTGATCAACCGCCTGATGCACGGCGTGCGCTAGCACCGCTGTCGGGTTGCGGCCTGCGCGCAGCCCGGCCACCGCCTGCCGGCGGGTGGTCGGTCTGCAATGTGAACTCTGCTACTGATGTGAGTTCTGTACAAAGCCACGGTCGCGCCGCTGCGGGCCGTGGCTTTTTTGCGGATTGATCCCGCATGACCGAAACGACGACCGCCCGGCGAATTCAGCGCTATTTAGCAGGCTGTTGGAAAACAGCCTGCTAGTGCGATCCGGCACGGATTCCCGGAGAACGTGCGCAAGCTCCACTTGCGCCGTTTGATTGAGAAAGAAGTTTTTGCTCCTTTCTCAACACCCTGCTAGAGGTCGAGGAGCTGCAACGACTGCAGATGCTGACGTTCGAGGCAGTCCGGGCATGGCGACGGATTCGGCAGGTGACGCAGTTCGATTGCCGATACCGTGCCTGCCAGCGGACTCGGTAGCATCAGGTCGACGCCACCGCCGCCGAAGGTGACAGTGCCGAGGTGATATTCGGGCGCCCCGTTGGCGTAGATCAGCCAGGCATCGAAACCGGGCCCGACGTAGCCGATGCGCAGCGTGTCGTACGCGCTGAAGCTCATCGCCGGTTGCAGCGATAGTCTGTAGGTTCCGGTCGGCGAACCGGCGCCGCTTTGGGGTACCTCGAACCAGTTGACGTCGTTGTCCGCGCTGACATCTCGCCCCACGCGTGCGGGCGTCCAGGCATAGTTTATTGGACCCTGAGTATCGCCGGTCAGCAGGTGCTGCACGAATGAACCCCGCGGATCGACGCCGTCCTCGAAGTCGGCCAGCATGCCGTTTCGCACGATGTGTATGCGGCGCCTGTCGCGCATCGGATAGACATTGTGGTCGCTGTCGGCGAGCGCGACCTCTACCTCGTGGTAACCCTGCTTGAGCCCACCCAGTGGAATGCTGTTACCGATGGCCACATCGCCCTGGTCGACGTCGTCGACAAACCAGTGCGCATGTCGGCCGCCTGTGGACCAGTTACTGGTCGTGAACTGCAGGTTCGGTACGGAAGTGTTGTAGTAGGTGCCGTTCTCGGCAGGACTGACCGGGTCGATCGCAACGCGCGGATCCACGTCACCGACGTGGACCTGCTGGATCGCAGTGAAAGACTCTCCATTGGTGTTCTTCGCGACCAATGTCAGCGGATGGCTGCCCGGGGGCAACTCGATGGAGAGGCTCACGGTTGCGGACAGCGGGCCGGTGGTCCAGTTCTGTAGGCTTCCCAGGGTATCGCCGGAATACAACTGTGCGGAGACCAGTCCCCCGGCATCGGCGAAGTTCGCGGCCACCGTTATCACCGCTGTGTTTGTGGATGGGTTCACGGCGATCCGTGCGTGGTCGGCAGGGCTCGTGATCTGCACCTGGGGCGGATCAATACTGCGTACTTGCGCGGGGCAGCTCGGATTGCCGCCGTTCATGCAGAGTACGACGTGTCTCTTGGCTTCCCAGTCGGTGCCGGTAGCGAACATCTTCAGGAACAGCGACGCCGTGGTTGCGCGGTAGTAATAGCTGTCGGTCGTCGCGGTCTGGAGCGCCGCCATCCCGCCGACAGAGGTCCAACTGCCTCCCCAATATGGGTGTGCGAGAACGAACGCACCCTGCGGCACATCGAGCAGTTCAATGATTGGGTTGGTGCCGAGGCGTGCCCAATCCAGAATCACCGAATACCGGTTGTGTGCCCAGCCTTCGAGAAAACGGTAGCTGTGCCGGTACGTGCCGTCGCTGATGAAGTTGTGCAGCGCGCGCTGCGTGATGAAGCCGTGTTGAGCAGTGTCGTGCACACCGTCGGACCGTTGGTAGGTGATCCAGGGTGAACGTACGAACGGTAGACCGGGTGTTTCCGTATCGATGAACAGCGAGGCGTATTCGTGTTCGCAGCCATACCCATCGACGCCGCGATTCGGTGGCCGCGAGCAGGAGGCGTCGACCATGAGAGGATGCGCGGAAGCGAACGTGCGTGGCGTGTTGCCAACGCCCAAACCGATCAGCGTACCGTCGAAGTCATGTAGCGCCTCGCCCCAGGCGGCGGGCTGGGTGCTGATCAGATTGGAATCCAGCAGTCCCTGGGGTCGCCACGCGCGGTGGATGTCTCGAAATACGTGCGGCGAGTTTTCGAAGCTCAGATTGCTGCTGCGATTGCTCGGTGACTTGTACGCACCGCCGCCGATCTGGAACACGCTCATGGCCGGCTGGTCGTAATTGACGAAATGGACGTTATCGAAGTCGAAGCCTTGGTCGTATGTCGTCACTGCAGCCCACGGTATATCGGCAACTCGCGCTGCACGTGCCGGCGCGTTGTCGGTGTAGGCCACGAAGAGCGAATCGCTGAACGTGAAGGGAGCCGGTGCCTGCATTCCATTTTCGGTATTGGCAACAATAGTCTTGTGGAAATGTCCATGCCCGAAACCGCAGGGCCAGATGCCCTGGGCAACGTTCATTACCGCCAGTCCCTCGTACAGTGCGCCTGCGGTTTCCGGTCCAGCGCCACCGCCGCCCGCTGTGCAGGAAGTGAACCCCTGCCGGCTCGCGCGGACCCGATTGTTCTCGAATCGGCCAAACGGCCGGAACATCGGGCTGATGCTGCAAGCGCCTGACGGCTGAGAGGACTCGCCTGTAGGCACTGTCTCGAGGTGATACCAGAAGCCCGATCCGCGGGAGCCGGCGGCGACGTTGTTGGTGTAGGTGTTGTTCGGGTTGGAGATCCAGAACACGGCCGGCCCGTTCGACGCACCTGACTCCCGGTAGTCGGTCTCCAGAGGCAGTGGTATCGGTGCGACCGGATCGGGCGGATCGTTCAGAAAGCGCGGGCAAAAGCTGTAGGGATCACCGGGAGTGGTACTAGGGACTGGACGACGTGCGGCCACGCCGAGGTTATGGTTGAACGTGTTGTTCTCCTCGATTCCGTCCTCAAGGAAATAGCCGTGACCGACGAAGTCGTAGCAGACGTTGTCGTCGACGAGCGTATCGTGCGTGCCGTGCACGGTGACGCAGCGGTTGTAGCTTTCATGGATGCTGCTGTTGCGGATGTACTGGCCCGGCGCGTTACCGACGAGATGCCAATGGAACGGGTAGCGTGCGCGAATCTTTTCCTGCCCCATCCGGAACAGTTCGATGCCGGAGACGTGCACCTGGCTGCCGGCCATGCTCATCATATGGCCGCCGATCTTGCTTCCTACCGAGCTTGAATCGCCCTGGATACGGATATTGCGTGTGAGCAGGCCGACTTCAGCACTTTCATCGACCACCCATGACGTCGGCGGACTGGTTTTGCTGTAGACGCTTTTTTTGCCGTAGTGCCGAAACTGCAGCGAGCGGTCGAGCGTTAGTTGAATGCCTCCTGCGCCGATTTCGGTGATCTGCGCCGTCTCCGACTGGTCGGTGCCCTCCGGCAGAGGAGATGGCGAGCCTGCCTCGGAGAAATACTGGGTCGGTGCGATCACAACCCAGTCGCCGACCCGCCAGTCGGTCGCCTTCGCGAGTACCAACTCGTTGCTGCCGTCGAGCGCATGCTCTGCAAGTTGGGTCCAGCTCATACGGGGTTCGCCGTGCAGCTCCACGACACCGGGCGCCATGACCATCAGCGCCTTATAGTCTTCATTGGGTCCCGGTAGCGCGCCGGCGATGGGGTTAAGGGTCAGCGTCAACTGATTCAGGTACGGCGTGTAGGGCGAGCCGCAGGTGATCCGGCCCATGACCATGACGGTTTCGGCCAACAGCGACAGGTCGTCATCTGCACAATGCAGGTCACCCTCGACCGTTAGCGTCTTAGTGACGGCCGCGGTGTCGAGTACGACCGAGCTGCCGACGGGAATCTCCACATTGTCGGTGAGTGTCGGCACGTTGCCGGTGTCCCAGGTCGAGCGCAGCGACCAAGCACGCGAACCGGCCGCTATGTGATCAACGTGGATATCGTCAATGAATGCGGTATTGCCGCTGGCAGTTGCCATTGCGGTGAACCCGATCTGGTGCGTGCCTGCGTCGAGCGCCAGTCCATCGAACACGAATCGCTCGTAGGCGCTGCTGGTGGGCTTGAACTGCCCGATCTCGCTACCGTCGATGGTCACGCGAACAATCTGGGCGTCACTTGCCCGCTGCGCGGATTGCAG
>Ga0207698_10002363_pt1 | contig 11188 bp, 11 predicted proteins | sample KBSCornC22_FD_184298 | JGI IMG/M metagenome (GOLD analysis project Ga0207698, IMG submission 184298) | Corn rhizosphere microbial communities from Kellogg Biological Station, Michigan, USA - KBS Corn C2-2 (SPAdes) (version 2) | ecosystem: Host-associated > Plants > Roots > Rhizosphere > Soil ...
CTGAGCAACTAATTGTCCGTGGGGTTGGGGATCGCTGGCGCTGCCGCGGCAACGCACGACGGCAGCGGTCGCCCGCTCCCGAATGATTCCTGTCCCCGTCTAGGCTGCGGATTAAGCCCCCGACCATTGGGGGCAGCAGCTGTCTCGGACGAGTGCGCCAGGCGAGCCCGACGCGGAGCGGCGCCTATAGCGAAATCGCCGTGCCGATCAAGCCTTTGTCAGGCAGGATGCGCCTGGAGCCACGCCGTGGTTTCGCTCTTGATCCGCGGCATCTGCGAGGATTCGAAGCGCAGCAGGTCGACCGCCGCCTCGATCGGCTTGCGGTCGGTCGACGCCAGGTTCGCGCTCGCGTAGCTCTCCAGGATGGGGATCAAGGCCGCGTCGTTGCTGCCGAACGACAGGCGCTGCATGAACCGCGAGCGGCCCGAAATGTCGATCAGCTGATTGACCTGCGCGAGGTGCGCAAGGACGAAGTCGATCGCCATCCGCGAATGCTGCCCGGAGACCGTCGTGATGATCCCTGCGCTCGTTGTCTTCCCGGGCTCGTCGGTCAGCGCAAGGTCGAGCGCGCGCTGGGCGAGCGCAGGGTCGCTGGCAGCCCCGAGCAGCTGGTAGAGCGACGTCTTTTCGACCTGGCCGGTCGCCGCCTGCGCCTTGGCGTGGATCGCGCTCCAAGTTGCCAGATCGGCATTACGAGCGATCACGGCGAGCCAGGTTGTCTTGAGCGAGCCCGGGATCGCATTCGGATTAGCCTGCCAGGCAGCGAACAACCGATTCGCTTCGGCGAGCACCTTCGGGTCCTTGAACTTGCCCAGGGTCCCGATCAGCGTGGTCCGAAGCAGCGCATCGGTCGCCGGCTCGCCTTGCCTCGGAGCGAACCCGAGCTGGTCGAGCCGCGGCCCGTAGAGCCGCGACACGCGGGCTGCGACCGCGGCCTGCGCCGCCGCATTCCCTTCGAGGTCGTCGTATAGGCCCGACCAGTCACGCACCGCGGCCTGGACCAGCTTGGCGTTTCCATTGCCGGGCACTTCGCCGAGGAAGTCGAGCCCGCCGGCCATCGGCTGATAGCCCGCCGTCGACAGCGCGAGCTGGTCGCTCATTACGCCATATTGGTCGACCGTTCCGAGCGAACCGAACGCGCCCTTCAGCGCCGTGAGCTGCGCGGGGGTGTAGAGCGTTCGGAAATAGCCGCTCTGGCCGGCGTTGATCAGCAGCGGGCCGCAGCCTGGCGCCGTGATCTGGTTGGTGCGGCCGTTGGTGACGATCCTGGTCACTGCTCCGCCGGCGGTCGCCCGCACCGGCACGTGCCAGGTGAGCGGACGCGCCGCGACCTCCGCCTTCTGGTCGTCGGAGAACTGGCTCTGCGTCAGCGTCGCGACGGTTTGCCCGCCGACGCACTGCGACGGGCCGACCTGGATCAGCGGGATCCCTGCCTGCGTCGTGAAGTCATTGGCGATGGTTGCAAGGCCGGTCGCGCCGGCGCGCTCCATCGACGCCCAGAGGTCGCTGGTGCGCGTGTTCTGGTAGGCATGGCGGCGCATGTAATCCTGCATTCCGCGCTGCCACACGTCGGGGGTCGCGAATCCCTCGAGCATGTTGAGAACGGACTCTCCCTTGGAATAGGTGATCGAATCGAACGCCTGATTGGCCTGCTCGACCGTGCGCACCTGCTGGACGATCGGGTGCGTCGATTTGAAGGAATCCTGCGCCATCGCGCCTTCGCGGATTCCAATGCGGTCGATGTCGGCGCCCCAGTCGGGATGAAAATGCTCGGTCGCCTTGGTCGCCATCCAGCTGGCGAAGCCTTCGTTCAGCCAAAGATCGTCCCACCACGCCATGGTGACGAGGTCGCCGGACCATTGGTGCGCCATTTCATGCGCTTCGATCCCGAAGATTGCTTGGCGGCCACCTTCGCTGGTGATCGCCGGATCGTTGAGCAGCGCATATTCGAACGTGAAGATCGCGCCCCAGTTCTCCATCGCGCCGAAGAATTGCGACTGGCCGGGGCCGGCGACGTTATCGAGCTTGGGGAGCGGGTAGGGCGTCCCGAAATACTGGTCGTAATAGGGCAGGATCTCGGCCTCGGCGTCGAGCGCGAGCTGGCCCTTCGGTCCATTTCCGCGGGTCATCACCACGCCGACTTCCTTGTCCCCGACGCGTTTGGTGATCCGGTCGAAGTCGCCGTCGGCGAAGAACAGCAAATAGGACGACATGATCGGCGTCGTCTGGAACTTGACCTCCTTGAGGCCGCCCGGGAGCGCCTTGGACGAGGCTGCGGGCATGTTGCCGACCGCCATCGTGTTCGCCGGGACGCGCGCGGTGAGGTCCCACGTCGCCTTGTAGTCGGGCTCATCCCAACTCGGCACGAAGCGGCGCGCGTCGGCCGCCTCGAACTGGGTGAACAGCGACCGCGCGTCCTTGCCCTCCTTGTTCTTGTAGTCGAGCGCGAACAGGCCGTTGGCCTGGGTGTGGATCTTCCCCGAATAGACGAGGCTCAGGTGGTACGCGCCGTCGGGAAGCGTGCGCGGGAAGCTGATGGTCGCCGTCTCGGCCTTGGGATCGAGCGCGACCCGCCCGATCAGCGCCGCGCCCCCCTTGGCGGGGGTCAGGCGCGCCGACGAGATGGTCATGTCGGCGGCGTTGAGCGTCAGCTGGTTCGTCGGCTTGATGACGTCGAGGTCGATCGCGACACTTGCGTCGAAGGTGAGGCGCTGGGCGTGCGGCGTGACCGTGATTGCATAATGGTGCGGGATCGCGGTGCGCGGAAGCTGCGTCGGGAGCGTCGGATCGACCGTGTCGTGGGGTGCAGCGGCCGGCTGGGCCTTGACTGACGCCGGCGCAACGAGCGCAAGCGCGGCGGACGCGAGAAACATGGCGGAAAGCTTCATGGATATCCCCTCGGACGATCGGCGGGTGCAGCGACGCTCAGGCTCGGCTAGCGCGCTCAATTCCCAAAGAAAAGGCCCGGCCGCAGCCTAAGCTACGACCGGGCGAATCCCTTCGACAAACCTCCCGTTCGGGAGAGGGCTGGAACCTAAGCTCCGGCGATCTCCGCAAGATCGACCTTCACGCCCGGGCCCATCGTCGAGGAAACCGACAGTTTCTTCACGAACTTGCCCTTGGCGCCCGACGGCTTGCCCTTGATGATCGCGTCCATGAAGGCCGTGAAATTCTCCTTGAGGTCAGCCTCGGAGAAGCTCGCCTTGCCGATTCCGGCGTGGACGATGCCCGCCTTCTCGACCCGGAACTCGACCTGGCCCGACTTGGCGTCGTTGACCGCCTTGGTGACGTCCATGGTCACGGTGCCGAGCTTGGGGTTTGGCATCAGGCCCTTGGGACCCAGCACCTTACCGAGACGCCCGACGACGCCCATCATGTCCGGCGTGGCGATCACCCGGTCGAAGTCGATCTGCCCGCCCTGGATGGTCTCCATCAGGTCTTCGGCACCGACCACGTCGGCGCCGGCGGTCTTGGCCTCGTCGGCTTTGGCGCCCTTGGCGAACACCGCGACGCGGACCGTCTTGCCGCTGCCCTTGGGCAGGTTGACGACGCCGCGGACCATCTGGTCGGCGTGGCGCGGGTCGACGCCCAGGTTCAGCGCAACTTCGATCGTCTCGTCGAACTTCGCCGTCGCATTGCCCTTCACGAGGCTGAGCGCCTCATCGACCCCGTAGAACTTCTCGCGGTCGACGGGGTTGAGCGCCTTCTGACGCTTGGAAAGCTTGCTCATCGCTTCAGCCCTCCCGCACTTCGAGGCCCATCGCGCGGGCAGAGCCTTCGATGATCTTCGACGCGGCGTCGAGGTCGTTGGCGTTCAAGTCCTTCATCTTGACCTCGGCGATCTCGCGCAGCTGCGAGCGGCGGATGGTTCCGGCGCTCTGCTTGCCCGTCTCCGAGGAGCCCTTCTGTATCCGCGCTGCCTTCTTGAGCAGGTAGGACGCGGGCGGGGTCTTGGTCGTGAAAGAGAAGCTGCGGTCCGCATAGACGGTGATCACCGTCGGGATCGGAGCGCCGCGCTCCAGCTCCTGCGTCGCGGCGTTGAACGCCTTGCAGAACTCCATGATGTTGACGCCGCGCTGGCCGAGCGCCGGACCGATCGGGGGCGCCGGGTTTGCAGCGGCTGCAGGCACCTGCAGCTTGATGTAGCCGGTAATTTTCTTTGCCATTTCACTCTCAATTTCTCCGCCTCGGCGCGGGCCTTGGCGGACGTTGAAGTTTAGCGGTTCAAGCGAACGCTAAAAGCGATCTCCCGCAGGTCTCCAGTTTTGCTGGAAGCGCGCGCCACTACACGAGATGCACGCACACCGCAACTTGTGCTAACAGCCGTATTGGGAAGGTGCCGATCAGGGGAGCCTGTGATGCGCAAGCTGCTTCTTCTCACTCTTTCGACATGCCTCGCCGCCACCGCGCCCGGAGCGCAGGCAAAAGGTAACAAGTGGATGGCCGGTCCGCCCGGGCTGCCCGCGGGTGCGACATTCACCGTGGTCAAAGGCGATCCGAGCAAGGCCGGCGAGTTCATCATCCGCGCCAGACTTCCGGCCAACTATGCGGTTCCGGCACACCATCATCCGACCGATGAAATCGTTCGCGTAATGGACTCGGGGACCCTTTCCTACGGAATGGGCGACAAGCTGGACAAGGCCAATGCCGGGTCGCTGACCAAGGGCTACCACGTGACCATGCAGGCTGGGATGAACCATTGGGTGTTCACGACTGACCCGGTGGAGATTCAAGTCTCCGGGCAGGGACCGTTCGCGATCGTCTATGCCGATCCGAAGGACGATCCGCGCACGAAGTGAGCGGATCGGGTAAAGGAGGCCGATCAGCAGCCGGTCAGGCTTGTTGATCCCTTCCGTGCTGCTTCGCCTCGAGCCGGCGGACATCGGCCTCGCCTTCCTCCGCCATTTGGCGGAGGATTGCGGCCGTGCGCTCGTCGGTGATCAAGTCGGCGAGGCGGCGGCACTGGGCGATTCGGGCACGGATGTTAGCGATCACATCGTCCGGCACCGGATTGCCGTAATGCCGCCGGGCCCGTTTCGCCATTGACACGAATCAATTCTGAGCACGCCACCGCCGGTGCATCGGCGCAACAGTCCCCTGCAATCCACCCATCGCCGCAACCCGCGACGTTGAGCCGCGTTCGCCTCCCCGTGGGTTAATTTTTTTGAAGAGACGTCCGCGTAAGGCAAGTTAAAATGCGGTGCCGGGGCGGGGGTTTCCTGCGGCGAGGGGAGCAGGAATGCGGTTGAGCCTGAGGGCGGGCATTTTTGCCGTTTGTTGCTTCGCTGCGTCGCCGGCGCTTGCCGATGACGGCGACCGGCCTCCGGCGACGGAAGACCTGTCGAACCTCTCGATCGAGCAGCTCGCGAATATCCAGGTGAGGTCGGCGTCGAAGCGGGCGGAGCCGCTGAGTGGCGCGCCCGCTGCGCTCTATGTGATTACTTCGGAAGATATCGAGAATTCGGGAGCGACCTCGCTTCCCGAAGTGCTGCGGCTCGCGCCCAACCTCAATGTGCAGCAGGTCGATGCAAGCCAGTACGTAATTGCTGCGCGCGGCTTCAACGGCATCCAGGCCGGCAACAAGCTCCTGGTGCTGATCGACGGCCGGTCGATCTATACGCCACTCGCCGACAACGTGATCTGGCAGCTGCACCAGCCGCTTCTCGAGGATATCCAGCAGGTCGAGGTGATCAGCGGCCCGGGCGGTACGCTCTACGGGCCGAACGCCGTCAATGGCGTGATCAACGTCACGACCAAGAATGCCGAGGACACGATCGGCGCGCTCGTTCGCGGCACGGCTGGCCCGGATGAGCGTACGGCGGCTGCCCGCTACGGGTTTGCACTCGGCTCGACCGGCGCGATGCGAATCTACGCCGACTGGGACGACCGCGACGGTTTGCCTGCAGGACTTGGGGGCTCGATCAACGACGATTACCGCAGCGTTCAGGCAGGCTTCCGCTCCGATTTCGGCGCCAACGCTGACAACTTCACGGTTCAGGGCGATATCTTCCACGCAACAGACAACGTGCTGGAGGGCGACCATGCGAACGCGCACAACCTCCTCGGCCGCTGGTCTCACGTAATTGGCTCGACCGCCTCGTTCCAGTTTCAGAGCTATTATGACTGGTACGGCAGCAACGTATCGCTGGTGCGGCAGTCCCAATCGACCTTCGACAATGAAGCGCAGCTAGACCTCACCGCCGATCGTCATGAAATTGTCGCTGGAGCTGGCGTGCGCAGGACCAGCGATCTCTTCATCAACAACCTGAACCCGTTCGAACTCGACCCCGAGCGCCGCCGGCTGTGGGTCTACAATGTGTTCGCACAGGACCGGTTCAGGGTGACGCCGCAACTTTCGCTGATCGGCGGAGTGAAGTTGGAGAAATCGAGCTTTGTCGGATGGCAGGTCCTCCCGAACCTTCGAGTGGCCTATCAACCCAGCGCCCGAACCTTGCTCTGGGCGGCGGTTTCACGGGCGGTGCGGACGCCTTCCAGGATCGATCGCCAACTCGAATTTCTTCCCGTGGTTGCGCCATCGACCAATTTCCAGGCGGAGAAGCTCCTGGCGCTCGAAGCGGGCTATCGCGGCGAGCCGTCGAGTTGGCTCAGCCTGTCGGTCAATCTCTTCTACAACATCTACCATGACCTTCGCACGACCGAGTTCGTGAACGGCGTGACCATCCCCATCGAGCTCCTCAACGGCCGCAAGGGGACGACCTATGGGGTCGAAGTCTGGGGCAAGGCGCAGGTCGTGCCATGGTGGAGGCTGTCGCTCGGAGCTTCGACGCTGCACAAGAACTTCCATGCCGTCGGCGACCGGGTCGACCTGCAGCCGCGAAACTCGCTCGGAGCCGATCCGCACTGGCAGGTCGTCGGCAGCTCGGACATGGACCTGAACCCCAAGCTCCGCCTGACGCTCGACATGCGCGGCGTCGGGCCGCTCGACCTGCCGCCGCATGTTCCAGGCTATGTCGAGGCGGGCGGGCAGCTCGCCTACGAGGTTGACGATCGCATCGAGCTGTTCGTTGCGGGCCGTAACCTGTTGCACCGCACTCACCTCGAGAATGGCGATCCCGGTGCTTCGCAACTTGCGAAGCGGACGATCTATGCCGGGGCGCGCGCGCGCTTCTGATGCACAAGGGGTGGCGCTCATTTCTGGCGATCGCGGCCCTAACCATCGTGATGGCATCGACGGCAGTGCAGGCGGAGCCGACGGACACGGCGGTCAAGGCGGCGTTCCTGCCGCGCTTCGCCCGCTACGTGACCTGGCCCGCCGTGGCGATGCCCAAGGGCGGCGACCCCTTCCTCCTGTGCATCATCGGCGCCAATCCGTTCGGCGGCCAGCTCGATGACGCCGCGCGCTCGCAGCTGATCGACGGCCGGCGGATCGTGGTTCGGCGCCTCGATTCCGCTGCCGCGGCAGGAGGCTGCCAGATCGCCTTCGTCGGCGGCGCCCGAACGGCTTCCATCCTGGCGGCGCTTGGCGGCAAGCCGGTCCTCACCGTGACCGATTCCGACAGCAACGGCCAGCGCGGGATCATCCACTTCGTCGTCGAAGGCGGGCGGGTGCGCTTTTTCATCGACCAGGTCGCAGCCTCCCAGCGCGGGCTGACGATCAGCTCACGCCTGCTCGCGCTGGCGGTAGGAGTGTCCCAGTGAGCCCCCGCGAGCGCGTCCGCAGCGGCTGGCATTCGGCGCCGATCGCGATCTTCGGAGTCGCGCTTTTGATCCTGCTCGGCGGGATCGCGGTCATCGCCCAGAACGAGTCGACCTACGACCGCGCGCGCACCGAGCAGACGCAGGGCCTCTCCGACGTCCTTGCCGCCTCGACCGCTGCCGCCGTCGACTTCGACGATCCCGCCGCTGCCCAGCAGGCGGTCGACGCCTTCGCGGTCAACAACCAGGTGCGGATGATCGCGGTCTATCGTCACGACGGCGCCGCGATCGCGGGCTACGATCGCTCGGGCCGCCCGGTCCCCTCGTCCATCTCGGCCCTGCCCGATGCACGCGCCAACGTGATCCGGGTCACGTCGCCGATCGTTCAGGCCGGGCAGCACATCGGCACCGTCTATCTCGACATCGATCGCGAGGCGCCGGCGCGGCGCATCTCGCGCTACCTCGTGATCTCGGTCCTGTTCGTGCTCGCCGCGCTCGTCGTCGTCGCTCTCGGCCTCGCCCAGGGCCAGCTGCGCCGCGTCAACCGCGAGCTCGCCGGCCGGGCCGAGGCGCTGACCCAGGCCAACGTCCTCCTCGAGGAGCAGATCGAGGAGCGCGCCAAGGCCGAGGAGCAGCTTCGCCAGAGCCAGAAGATGCAGGCGCTCGGCCAGCTGACCGGCGGCATCGCCCACGACTTCAACAACCAGCTGACGGTGATCCAGGGCTCGGCCGACATGCTGACCCGCCCCGGCCTCGCGGAGGAGAAGCGAATCCGCTTCGCCCAGGCGATCGTCCAGTCGGCGACCAACGCCGCCAGCCTGACCAGCCAGCTGCTCGCCTTCGCCCGCCGCCAGCCGCTGAAGCCCGAGCGGCTCGACCTCAACACGCTGATCCGCGACATGCGCGACCTGCTCGACCGGACGATGGGCGAGCGGGTCCGGATCGTCACCGACCTCAGCCCCGTCGCCTGCCGCGTCGAGGTCGACCGCGCCCAGCTCCAGTCGGCGGTGCTCAACGTCGCGTCGAACGCCCGCGACGCAATGGCGGCCGGGGAGGGGACCCTCACCATCCGCACCCGCGACCTCGGCCTCGACGAGGACGGCAAGCATTTCGTCGCGCTCGACATCTCCGACAGCGGCGGCGGCATGGCGCCCGAGGTCATGGACCGGATCTTCGAGCCCTTCTTCACCACCAAGGGCACGGGGCAGGGCACCGGCCTCGGCCTCTCCCAGGTGTACGGCTTCGCGACCCAGTCGGGCGGCGAGGTCAAGGCGGTGAGCGAGCCCGGCAAGGGCACAACCATCAGCCTCGTCCTGCCCTGCGTCGATGCCGCGCTCAGCCAGCCGGTCGAGGCCGCCGCGGCCGGTTCCGGAGCCCAGCCGTCGGCAACCATCCTCGTCGTCGAGGACAATGAGGATGTCGGCGCCTTCGCCGAGACGCTTCTGACCGAGCTCGGCCACCGCGTGACCCGCGCCGCGACCGGCGAGGAGGCGCTCGAGATCGCTCGAAGGAAGCGCTTCGACATCGTCCTCTCCGACGTCGTCATGCCCGGAATGGGCGGCATCAAGCTCGCCGAGGCGCTGGCGCGGGAGCAGCCCCAGCTCCCGGTCGTCCTCGCCACCGGCTACAGCCAGGACATAGTCGAGGGCGGAAGCGGCGGCCGCCCGGTAATCCTCAAGCCCTACCGCCTCGCGACGCTGTCGGAAGCCTTAGCCGAAGCCATGAGGCGATAGCCGCCGAGCGGTTGACTAGTAGGACTTCGTTTCCGAACCATCGGCATGGTTTCCAGCCGCAGATCCGGCAAGACCCTCTCCGCGCACGAGCTCGTCCGCTTCCTCGACCTCCTCAGCCAAACCGGCAATTTCGCGCTCGCCTGCTCGACTCTCGGCCGCTCCAAGTCGGGCCTCTACAAGCGCCGCCTCCGCGACAGCCTGTTCGACAGTCAGTGCGTGGCAGCCTTGGCGACGTTCAGAATGGAGGACCCCTCCCGTGAGAGGGAGGGGCAGGGAGTGGGTAGGCCACCAGTCGACCCCTGCCACCGGCATGGCTCGCATGCGGTGGTCCTCACCACCTACGCCGGCCGCCCGCAGCTCCGCCGTGCAGCGCCGGGGCAGCGCCTCACCCGACCGAGCCTCGAGACCTTCCTCCGCACCCTCGCCGCGACCGGCAACGTCCGCTTCGCCGCGAGGAGCATCGGCGTCGCCGCAAGCTCGATCCACGCCCGCCGCCGCCGCGACCCGGCCTTCGCCGCCGACATGGAGGCCGCGCTCGACGTCGCCCACGCCAGCCTCGAGATGAACCTGGTCGAGGCCAGCGGCGCCTTTTCCGACTGGTTCCCCTCTCCTTCAGGGGAGGGGTTAAGGGTGGGGCCGGACTCCGCGCTCCCCGACCCCAGCGGCCACTTCGCCACCCGGATGACCGTCAGCCAGGCGATCAATTTGCTGGGGCGGTTGGAAAAGAGGGCTGAGGAGAAGGAGGTTTAGACAGGAAATTCTTGAGTTTCGGCTGAAGCACGCCACAGTTGGATTGCTCGGGGCGGAGGGTGCGTGACCAACAAGCTGTATTACGGCGACAATCTCGACGTGCTGCGCGAGCATATCGGATCAGGCAGCGTCGACCTCATCTACCTCGACCCGCCGTTCAATTCGAACGCCAATTACAACATCCTGTTCAAGTCGAAGACGGGTGACGGCTCGGACGCGCAGATCGTGAAGCAGGCGCAGTGGAAGAATTTCGCCGAGTTGAAAGCGCAGTTCAGGAGCGCGAGCGCAGTCGGGAACCGGGTCGTGTTTAACAACGCCGGCAACAAGTACCGGCTGGTGGTGATCATCAATTACGGGGCGCAAATCGCTTTCGTGCGCTTCGTCGGGACACACAAGGAATATGACGAGGTGGATGTGAAGAATGCCTGAGACACTTGCGATCAAGCCGGTCCGCACGGAGGCGGATTACGAACGAGCTTTGAAGGACATCGAAGCATTGATCGATGCCCCGCCGGGTACGCCCGAGGGCGATGAGCTCGACGTGCTCGCAACACTAGTCGAAGCTTATGAAGCCGAACATTACGCCATCGATGTGCCCGATCCGATCGCCCTAATCGGATTCGCAATGGAGCAGAGGGGAGCAACCCGGACGGACCTGGAACCGATTATCGGTTCTCGCGGCCGCGTATCTGAGGTTCTTACGAAAAAGCGGCCGCTGACGCTCGCAATGATCCGGAAGCTGAACGAAGAATGGGGCTTGCCGACGGATGTGCTCGTTCAGCCCTATGCCCTGTGTCACGTCGCGCCGCGAAAATCGCTTCGCCGCAAGACGTCTCGTCGACGCGCGGTCTAGCGCAGCTTCACGATCCTCAGCCGGTCCGCCTTGGCGCGGTCCTTCACGCTCTCCTCGCTGCGGGTGAGCGCCTTGGCGATCGCGCGGACGCTCATGCCCTTGCCGGCGAGCTGGTGGAGCTTCTGGATCTCGTCCTGCCGCCAGGGCTGGCGGTGCCGCTCGAACTTCTCGCCGTGGGCCATCTCGCGTTCCCCCC
>Ga0207698_10002365_pt1 | contig 11183 bp, 12 predicted proteins | sample KBSCornC22_FD_184298 | JGI IMG/M metagenome (GOLD analysis project Ga0207698, IMG submission 184298) | Corn rhizosphere microbial communities from Kellogg Biological Station, Michigan, USA - KBS Corn C2-2 (SPAdes) (version 2) | ecosystem: Host-associated > Plants > Roots > Rhizosphere > Soil ...
GGCGGCTGGTACTTCGCTACCGAGGTGGCGCGGGTCCTCGACCTTCCCGGCGTCGTCACCCCCGAGCAGGGCGCCGCGGCGCTGGGGGAGGAGGGGCGATGAGCTGGGAGGTCGCCAGCTTCCTGATCGTCGGCGTCGTGATCCTCGCCGGCTTCGCCTGGTACGAGCGCTCGCGGCCGCCGGCGCAGGTCGTCGCCTTGGTCGCCGCCCTCGCCGCCCTGGCGATCGCCGGCCGTATCGCCTTCGCCGCCTTCCCCAACGTCAAGCCGACGACCGACATCGTCATCTTCGCTGGCTACGCCCTCGGCGGAGCGCCCGGGTTCGCGGTTGGGGCCCTCACGGCGCTGGTCTCCAACTTCTGGTTCGGCCAGGGTCCCTGGACCCCGTGGCAGATGGCGGGATGGGGACTCTGCGGGGTGATGGGCGCCGCGCTCGCCCTCGGCGTCCGCAACGCCGGCCGCTTCGCGCTCGCGGCAACCTGCGGTTTTGCTGGCATTTTCTACGGGGCTCTGCTGAACTTCTCGCTGATGGCGACCTACGGTGGGGACCTCTCGCTGCGGCATTTCCTCGTGCTCGAGGCACGGGCGCTTCCCTTCGAAGTGGCGCACGTGCTCGGCAACGTCGTCCTCGCGCTGGTCGCCGGGCCGGCGATGGTTCGCATGCTGGTGCGGTTCCGCGAGCGCTTCGAGTGGCGCCGCGGCGAGCGCCAGCCGGCGCCCGCCCGGGCCGACTCCGGCTTCGGCGGCGCCCTGCGCGGCGGCGGCGTCGCGGCCTTGCTGGTGCTCGCCGCGGTGGCGCTGATGCCGGCGCCCGCGCACGCCGCCGGCGACCCGGTCACCCGCGCCGCCAACTGGCTCGAGGCCCAGCAGCGCCCCAGCGGCGGCTTCCCGGCGACGCCGGGCCAGGAGGCCGGGGCGGAAATGACCTCTTGGGCGATGCTCGCCCTGGCCGCGACCGGGCGCAACCCGCTCGACGTCACCAACGGCGGCAAGAGCCCGGTCGACTACCTCCGCTCCCACGGCGACGAAATCTCCGACGCCGGCGACGTCGCCCGCACGATCCTGGCCCTCTCGGCCGCCGGGGTCGACCCGCGCAGCTTCGGCGGCGAGGACCTCGTCGATCGCCTCCTCTCCAAGCGGGCCGACAACGGCTCCTACCAGGGCTGGCCGGGATCGAGCGCCTACGCCGTCCTCGCCCTGCGGGCGGCGGGAGCCAACGACGCCGCCACCCCGACGGTCTCCTGGCTGCGCAAGGTCCAGGGCAAGGACGGCGGCTGGGGGAACGAACCGGGCGGGCCGAGCACGGCGGAGATCACCGGCGCTGTCCTCCAGGTCCTCTCGCCCGGCTCCGACGCCGCCGGACGGGCGCTCGACTACCTGCGCAAGGCCAAGCGCCAGAACGGCGGCTTCGCGCCCGGCAACAACCTCGGCGCCAACGCCCAGGCGACCGCCTGGACCTCGGCCGGCCTGCTCGCCGCGGGCAAGGACCCCGCCAACTTCGGCGAGGGACGCAGCTCCTACGCCTACATGCTCGACCTGCAGACCGACGCCGGCTACTTCCTCAAGGAACCGAGCCTCGAGGCGACGCCGGTCTGGGTCACCGCCGACGTCCTCGTCCCGCTGACCAGCAACCACCTGCCGATCGCCGCCCCGCCGCGCGAGCCGAAGCCGAAGGCGCCGAAGTCGAACGCCGCATCGACCAACCCGAGCACGGCCCCGAGCCTGAGCGGCGCGCCGCCGGCGGGCCTCGACTCCAGCTCGATCCCGCCCGAACTGCGGGGCGCCTTCGAAGGGGCGCTCGAAGGCGGCTCCTCCGGCGGCGGCAAGGCGCCGTCCGGCAAGGCCGGACCCGCCACCGCGCCGCCGAAGATCGCGGCCACGGGGGGCTCGGTTCCAGAGGGCGACCTCGGCAGCGCCCTCTCCGAAGCCCCCGCCTCCGAAGTCGCGGGCGAGCCCGCCTCGGAAACGACCGATTCGAGCAGCAGCACCGCCGGGGCGATCGTCCTCGGCCTGCTCGCCGGCTGCGTCCTCTTCGGCGCCGGCCTCGCCGGCCGCGCCGGCTGGATGCGCTGGCGCTACGGCCTCTGAGCGAGGCTGGCGCACCCGCCGCTGCCGATACCCTCGACCGATGGACGTCGAGACCGCGATCCGCACCCGCCGCACGCACAAGGCCTTCGGGCCGGAGCCGCTGCCGCGCGAGCAGATCGACGAGCTGCTCGAGCTCGCCAGCTGGGCGCCGAACCACAACCTGACCGTCCCCTGGCGCTTCCGGGTGATCGGGCCGGAGACGCTGCGGCGGCTGAAGCAGGTCGCCGGTTCCGAGGGCGCCGCCAAGCTCGACCGCGCCCCGACCCTCGTCGTCGTCTCCTGCGTCCTCAGCGGCGATCCGGTCGAAGAGGAAGAGGACCTGCACGCGACCGCCTCGGCCTCCTACATCCTCCTGCTCGCCGCCCACGCCCGCGGCCTCGCCGGCTACTGGCGCACCCCCGGCATCCTCCGCAGCGAGGAGGGACGCGCCGCCGTCGGCCTGCCGACCGAGGAGCGCTTCGTCGGCCTTCTCCACCTCGGCCACCCGCGGCAGGAGAAGCCGCCGCCCGAGCGCCCCGGCGCCGACCGGACCACGACCTACCTCGACTGATGCTGACCCGCGCCCGCGCCATCGAGGAGATCGCCGGCAGGCACTTCGAGGTGGTGGTGATCGGCGGCGGCATCACCGGCGCCGGCGTCGCCCTCGACGCCGCCTCGCGCGGCTACTCGGTGGCGCTGCTGGAGCGCGGCGACTACGCGCTCGGCACCTCCAGCCGCTCCTCGAAGATGGTTCACGGCGGCCTCCGCTACCTGCAGAACTTCGACCTCGGCCTGGTCCGCGAGGCGCTGGTCGAGCGGGCGCTGATGGTCCGCCTGGCGCCGCACCTCGTCTACCCGACGCCGTTCCTGGTCGCCGCCCTCGGCGAGGAGCGCCGCGATCGCAAACTCGGCCTCGGGCTGAACATGTACGACGTGATGGCGACGACCCGCTCGGGGCGCGGTCGCCGCCAGCGACGCGAGCCGGAGGAGGACCACTACTGGTCGCCGGACCGCCACCGCACGATCGACCGCGACGAGGTGCTCGACCTGGTCCCGGCGCTGGCCCCGCGCGACCCCAAGGACGCCTACCTCTTCTACGACTGCCAGACCGACGATGTCCGCCTCGTCCTCACCGTCCTCGGCGAGGCCGAGCGCTTCGGCGCGGTGATGCTGAACGGGGCCGAGGTGACCGAGGTGATCGCGACCGACGGCCGCGCCACAGGGGTCGCGTTCATCGAGGAGACCTCCGGCGAGCGGCTCGAGGTCGGCGCCGACCACGTCGTCAACGCGACCGGCGTCTTCGCCGACCGGATCCGGCCCGAGGAGCTGCTCGGCGAGGAGGACGTGCCGCGGATCTCGCCCAGCCGCGGCACCCACCTGCTGATCGACTCCGAGCAGCTGCCGATGGGCAAGGCCGCCTGCATCGTCCCGGCGGGGGAAGGGCGGATGATCTTCTCGCTGCCCTGGTACGGCCGCACCCTGGTCGGCACCACCGACAACGACTTCGAGGGGGACATCGAGCACCCGCGGCCGGCCGAGGCCGACGTCGAGTACCTGCTCGACGCGGTCAACGAGTTCTTCGGGACGACGATCGGCGAGTCGGATCTGGTCGGCGCCTACGCAGGCGTGCGGCCGCTGATCTCGACCGGCGACCCGCGCAAGTCGGTGGACATCTCGCGCAAAGCGGAGCTGTACGAGACCTCCTCGGGGATGCTGACGATCACCGGCGGCAAGCTGACGACCTGGCGGCGGATGGCGAAGCAGACCGTCGATCGGCTGGTGGAGCGCGAGGGGCGCGAGGCGCCCTGTCACACCGACGAGATCCCGCTGGGGATGCCGGCCCGGCCGGAGGATCTCGAGGCGCCGCCGGGCGTGGACCCGGAGGCGGTCGAGCAGCTTGCCTTCCGCTACGGCCACGCGGCGCGCAAAGTCCTGGCGATCGCCCGCGAGGACCCGAAGCTGGCGCGGCCGATCGTCCCCGGCCGGCCCGATCTGCTGGCCGAGGTCGTCGTCGCCGCCCGCCACGAGCAGGCGCGCAGCGTCGCCGACGTCCTCCTGCGCCGGACCCGGCTGGCGATCACCGCGGCGCCGCAGCTGCGCGGCGCCAAGGCGGTGCGGCCGGTCGCCGACGCGCTCGCGAGCGAGCTGGGGTGGGGGCGCCGACAGCGCTCGCGCGAGGCGGAGGCGTGGCTCGAGGTCGCCGCCGAGGAGGGGACCGACCCCGCCGCCGGCGCGGTGCCGGCCGCCCGGGCGGCCGGTTGAATAGTGTGCCGCCCCGATGAACAAGGCTGAGCTCGAGAAGAAATCCCTGTCCGACCTGCACCAGCTGGCCGCCGAGGCCGGCATCGAGAAGTTCCGGATGCTGAGCAAGGGCGAGCTGGTGGAGAAGCTCGCCGGCGGCAACGGCGACGGCGGCGGGAAAGAGAAGACTGCGGAGCGCCCCCCGCGCCAGCGTCAGCGGCGGGAGCGCCGCGAGCCGCGCGAGCGGCGCGATCGTCCCGAGAAGGCGCCCGAGCGCGAGCCGGCTCCCGAGCCCGTCGCCGAGGAGAAGCCCGCCGCGCCCGCGCCGGCCGCCGCCGAGGCCCCGCGCCCGCGCCGCCGGCGCCGCCGGCGCTTCGGTCGCCGCGGCAAGCAGGCGGTGACCCTGCAGGGGCTGCTGCTGCCGCCCGAGGCCGGCCGCCAGGCGCTGGTCTTCGCCGAGACCCGCGAGGGCTGCACGGCGCTGCTGCGCGGTGTTGCCGCCGACCTCGCCGCCGACTCCAAGGGTCCCGATCCCGTCGCCCTGCTGATCGACCCCAGCCCCGAGGAGCTGGCCGACTGGAAGCGCGACGCCCCGCAGGCGGAGATCGTCTCCGCCGGCCAGCCCCGCCACGCCTCCGACGCCCTCGCCCAGGCCGCCGCCCGCGCCGGCCGCGGCGAAGACGTGATCCTCCTGGTCGACTCGCTGACCCGTCTCGGCGAGGCCTACGGCGAAGCCGACGCGGCCAAGGAGTTCTTCGACGCCGGCCGCGTCCAGGGCGCGACGGGCGGGGGGTCGCTGACGGTAGTGGCGGCTCTAGAGCGCGCGAACGACTAGCGGCGATACGCGATGCGGCGCCAGCTGGGCTCTTTGCTGAGCTCGATCAGCTCGTCGCTGCGGTCCGGCTGGACGTAGCCGAAGGTCTGGGTGCGCTCGTCGAAGACGACGTCGAGCTCGCCCTCCTTGACCCGCTGGTCGAGCCAGGCGCCGCGGAAGACGAGGCGGCGGATCCAGTGGACGAGGCTGCGGTTGGAGGGACCGACGAGGTCCTCCCAGTTCTCGTTGATGTGCTCGCCGAGGCGGGAGCTGGGCTCGGCGATCTCGCCTGAGACCGCGAGGTCGAGAAGATCGTCGAGCTCCCCGGCGCTGAGTCCCTGGTCGACGAAGCGGAGCTTCACCGCCGCCTGCTCGACGCGCTGCGCGAAGTCCTCCTCGTTGAAGGCGAAGCGGAGCTCGCCGTACTCCAGCACGTAGTCGGAGCCGGACTCGTAGTTCCCTCTGCGGGTCGTCTTCTTTTCCATGAGTTGAAGCCAGTCCGCTCGCGCAAGCCCGGCGCGAGCAGGTCCATGATCTTGCCGATCATCGTAGAGACGTGCCGGTTCGGGCCCGTGCCTGAACGCCTGGTTGCACCTTGGCCGGGAGATTGCACTTCTTCACCTGAGAACTGGGTAGAAACCCTGGGGGAGACGCCGTGATCGACCTTCACTGCCACATCCTCGACGCGATCGACGACGGTGCCCGGGACGCCGACGACAGCGTCGCGATGGCCCGCCAGGCCGAGGCCGACGGGATCGAGGCCGTCTGCGCGACGCCCCACATCCGCCACGACCACGACGTCCGGATCGCCGAGCTCGCGGGCCGGGTGCGGGGGCTGAACGAGCGGCTGGAGCGGGAAATGGTCGCGGTCCGCATCCTCCGCGGCGGCGAGGTGGCGGAGACCGCCCTGGAGGGGCTGAGCGCGGAGGAACTGGAGCTGGTGGCGCTGGGCGAGGGCAGCTGGATCCTGCTCGAGCCGGCGCCGGGGCCGCTGGGGGACAGCCTCCTGCGGCGGGTCGGGCACCTCGCCGAGCGCGGCTACCGGACGATCGTCGCCCACCCCGAGCGCCACCTCTCGGCCGACATGTTCGAGCGGATGGCGGCGCTGGTGGCCGAGGGGGCGCTGATCCAGGCGACGGCCGACTTCTTTCTGCGCGAGAACATGGCCGAGGGGATGCTGGCGATGGCCGAGAAGGGCCTCGTCCACGTCCTCTCCAGCGACGCCCACACCGTCCTCGGCGGCCGCCCGGTGCGGATCTCCCCGGCGCTCGAGCGCCTGCGGGAGGTGGAGCTCCTCGCCCCGCACATGGAGTGGATCGCCGAGACCGCCCCGCGCGCGATCGTCAACGGCGACCCGGTCGAAGTTCCATTCGAGCCGATCGTCTAGCGACTCCGAACTTCGGGCCCCTATAGGGCGCCAAATCTCGGACTCGTCAATGCAGTGGGCGGAGTTGGACGCGCGGCGCCAGCTCCTCGATCACTTTGCGGGAGCCGGTGCCGAGGCCGGCGCGGAGGAAGTTGGTGGCGCCGGCGGCGGCGCTGAGGCGGAGGACGTCGTCCCACTCGCGGCCGGCGGCGATCGTCGCCGAGAGGGCGCCCATCATCGAGTCGCCGCAGCCCTCGCGGGAGCCGCGCTCGAATTTCGGCGGCGACAGCTCGGTGAAGGCGCCGTCGCGCAGCGCCAGGGCCGGCTCGCCGGCGCGGGTGACGATCACGCTCTCGGCGCCGGCCTCGCGGACCCGCTCCATCGCGCCCCGCATCCGCTCCTCGGTGTCGACCGGGTCGGAGATGTAGCCGGCGATCTGCCAGTCGTTGATCTTGACCAGGTCGGGGCCGCCCTCGAGCGCCTTGTCGAGCCGCGGCGAGGAAAGGTCGACGATGACCGGCGTGCCGTTGGCTTTGACGTCGGCGACGAGGCCGCCGTAGATCTCCAGCGGCACGGTGTTGTCTGGGTAGGGGCCGCAGATCGCGAGCAGGTCGCAGTCGAGCGCCGCCGCGACCGTGACCGAGAAGAGGTCGTCGACCTCGTGCCGCGAGGCGGGCAGCGCCGCGCTCTGGCCGATCGGCTCGCGCTCGCCGCTGCGGCGGTCGTGGATGTAGGCGCCGCTCGGCTCGGCCGTCTCGACCAGCCGCAGCTCGATCGGCAGCTCCTCCAGCAGCGGCCGCAGGACCGAGCCGACCTCGCCGCCGATGAAGCCGCAGAGGACCGGGTCGGCGCCGAGCTCGGCCGCCATCCGCGCCACCCATACCCCCTGGCCGGCGGGGTGGATGTGGATGTCGTCGCCGCCTTCGGCGCTGAAGGACTCGATCGCGATCGAGACCATCGGGTTGGGGGAGAAAATCGCGACCCTGGGCCTTATAGGTGCATGCATCTTCATCCCCAGTTTCCCATCGCGAAGAAATTCGGAACCCGGCTGCGCGGCTTGAGCTGGCGCGACCGCGCCGACGCCGGCCCCGGGCTGCTCTTCCCGCGCTGCGCCAGCGTCCACACCTTCGGCATGCGGTTCGCCCTCGACGTCTACTTCCTCGACCGCGACGACCGGGTGCTGGCCGTACGCCACCGGGTGCCGCCGAACCGGGTCCTCTGGCATCGCGGCGCCCGCAAAGTGCTGGAGATTCCCTCGCCGGAGGGGGAGAGTTAGAGGGCCGCCGGACCTTGGGCTCGCATGCTCCCTCAACGCGAAGAGATCGCCAGCGTCGTCGTCTGCGAGGACGACGACCTCACCCTCGACCTGCTCTGCGAGCACCTCGCCGCCGACCGCTTCGGCGTGATGCCGGCGCCGAGCGCCTCCGACGCGCTCCGGCTCTGCAGATACAACCACCCGGACCTGCTGCTCCTCGACCTGGCGCTGCCCGACGCCTCCGGCCTCGACGTCCTGCGCGAGATCCGCGAGGCCGACGGCGTCGACTCCCGCTTCGACCCGCGGCTGCCGGTGATCGTCCTCACCGGCCGTAGCGGCGACACCGACCGGGTCCGCGGTCTCGACTCCGGCGCCGACGACTACCTGACGAAGCCCTTCCAGTACGGAGAGCTGCGCGCCCGGATCGGCGCCGTCCTGCGCCGCCGCAGCCTGCCTCAGGGAGGGCCGAGCCGGGTCGGCGACCTCGTCGTCGACCCGGTCCGCCGCCGGGTCACGGTCGGCGAGCGCGAGGTGCCGCTGGCGAAGAAGGAGTTCGCCCTGCTGCGCGTGCTCGCCTCCGACCCGACCCGGGTCTTCACCAAGCAGGAGCTGCTCGACGCGATCTGGGCCTACCGCGGTCCGTCGAAGACGCGCACCCTGGATTCGCACGCCTCGCGGCTGCGCCGCAAACTCGACCCCGAGCACGGACGCTTCGTCTCCAACTGCTGGGGGATCGGCTACCGCCTGATCGAGGGGTAGGGAGGAAAGCGACGGCGCCCCGGTTCGCCGGGAGCGCCGTCGCCGCAACTACTTCTTGGCCTTCGCCTTGCCCTTCGGCTTCGCGGCGGCCGGGACCTCGAAGTGCATGATCGCCAGCTTGGTGGCGGTGCCTTCGGACTTGTCGTCGAGGCGGCCGGCGGCTTCCTTCTGGATCGCCGCCGCTTTCTTCACCGTCTCGGCGAGGACCTTGTTGAGGTCCTTCCAGCCCTGCTCGTCGAGCAGGAGAGGGGTGTCGGAGAGGTGCGAGTCCTTGCGCCCCTCGATCGTCCCCTCGGCCATCGCCTCGGTCGCGCTCTGACCGATCGACTCGAGGATCGAGCCGCTGATGCCTTTGCGCGCCGACGCCGGGATCTTCGCCCAGTCGGAATCGCTGAGGAAGGCGCGGTCGGTGGCGCGGTAGAAGTGCTCTACGGCGCCGCGGCGCGGCTCGGTTTTGACCAGCTCGACGCAGTCGTATTCGAGCAGCGTTTTGACGTGGTAGCTGACGTTCCCGAGCGGCTCGCCGAGCTCCTGGGCGAGCTGGTTCGGGCTCGAGATCCCTTTGTGAAGGGAGCTGAGGATGCGGACGCGAAGCGGGTGGGCAAGGGCCTTGGCTAGCTGCTGGGTGATGCCCTCTGGGGAAGTGCGGGACTGTGGCAAGGGAGGACCTCCATTTCTGTTGCTCGGGCGGAAGGGATCGGTGGCATTGGCGCCCGAGTTACTAGACAAGTATTCCAAAACGCTCCGTCGTTACCCGTCTCGATAGGGAGATATGCATTAAAAGAGATCGACCGCTGTAATCGAGCTGAGTCTCAAGAAAATTCTTGGGAACCCTTCTGTCGCGCCGCCGGGTCTCTCTCTCGCGCCCGTCCTCTCGACGCGCCTGGCCGAGACCGCTTCGAAGGACGGGCGCCGTTCGCCGCGCCCGCCGAAGCCGCGTTTTGCGACCTGCCTCTCGCCAGCGGGGGGAGAGAAGGCAGGGCCTCGCGCCTTGGTGGGGCATGGCCGAGACGCGGGAGACGAGCTGAGATGGCGGTCGAGCTGGGCGAGATCGCCGCCGGCCTGCCGTTCGCCGCCTCGATCGCGATGACGACTGGCATCAGCGCCCTGCGGGAGGGTCGGCGTCGGACGACGCTGAACGAGGCAATCCACGAGCTGCGCCGGCCGCTGCAGGCCTTGGCGCTCTCGCTGCCGGCCGAGCCCGAGGCGGCCCGCGCGAGCGGGTCGGCCCTGCGGATGGTCGCCGGCGCCCTCGAGCGGCTCGAGCGGGAGATCAACGGCGAGGCAGTCGCGCCGGTCGCCGAGCTGGTCGAGATCGGTCCCCTGATGGAGGCTGCGCTGGGCCGCTGGAGGCCTCGCGCCGCGCAGACGGGGCGGTCGCTGTCGCTGCGCTTGAACGGAGGCAGGCCTGTGGTCTGGGCGGACGCGGAAGAGCTGGCACAGGCGGTGGACAACCTGATCAGCAACGGCTTCGAGCACGGGCGTGGAACCGTCGAGATCGTCGTCGCCGAAGAGCGCGATCGACTGCGGATCGCCGTGCGTGACAGCGGGCCCCGCCGCCGACGGGCCGAAAGCGCTCGTATATGGAGCGGAATCGGCCCGTCGGCGACTGACCCCCGGCACGGCCACGGCTTGCGGGTCGTGCGGCGGGTGGCCGCGCGCCACGGCGGCAGCTTCCGACTGCGCCTTCGCCGCCACGGCTCCGAAGCGCGGCTCGAGCTGCCCATGGCGGGTGGTGAGCGATGAAGGGGCGGGGACGGGCGCTGGGCTTCATGGCCGCCGCGGTCCTGGCCGCGGTTGCCGCCGGGGTGGTCGCCGATGGCTACGGGCGCAGCGTCGTCCGCGGCTACGGCGAGCTGCGACCGGTGCTGGTCGCGGTGGACGACCTCGAGGAGGGAAAGAGGATCGACCCGCGGGCGGCCGCCGGCGATCTCGAGGTACGGCGGGTGCCGGTCCGCTTCGCTCCGCCCGCCGCGCTCGCCGCTCCTCCCGAAGCGCTGGGACTGGTGCCGGCGGTGACGATCCCGGCCGGTTCCTACCTGCTGGCCTCGCAGTTGCGCTCGCCGCGGTCCGCCCGCGGCGGTACCCGTCTCGGCCATGGGCGGCGGCCGGTCGAGATCGCGATCGGCGGCGCCGGGGCGCTCTCGGCCTTCGGCGCCCAGCCGGTGGGGTCGAGGGTCGACGTCGTCGTCACCACCGAACCGGCCGGCTCGGGCGACGGCCGCACCTACGTCGCCGCGGCGGCCGTGCCCCTGCTGGCGCTCGGGCCGGGCGCGGAAGGGGCGCCCGGCGAAGCCACCGCGACCCTGGGACTGACCCGCTCGCAGGCGCTGCGGCTGATCGCCGCCGAGAGCTTCGCCCGCCGCGTCACGGTGCTGCCGAGGGGCTGATGGCGGTCCGCGATCGCGACATCGCCGAGCTCGCCGCCGGCCTGCGGGCCCGGATCGTCGAGCGACGCCGGGCCGAGGCGGCGGCGGGCGGCCGGACCGGCGAGGAGCTCGCCGAGACCGCCCGCGCCGTCGTCGCCGAGCGGGCGGCGGTCCTGGCCCCGGCGGCGCGCGAGGAGGTGATCGGGCGGATCGTCCGCGACAGCGTCGGCCTCGGGCCGCTGGAGGCTCTGCTCGCAGACCCGACCGTCGAGGAGGTGATGGTCAACGGCCCCGACCGCATATATGTGGAGCG
>Ga0207698_10002366_pt1 | contig 11182 bp, 9 predicted proteins | sample KBSCornC22_FD_184298 | JGI IMG/M metagenome (GOLD analysis project Ga0207698, IMG submission 184298) | Corn rhizosphere microbial communities from Kellogg Biological Station, Michigan, USA - KBS Corn C2-2 (SPAdes) (version 2) | ecosystem: Host-associated > Plants > Roots > Rhizosphere > Soil ...
CTTGCAGAGCCGCCGAACTCGTCTTCAGGCCGCTCAGCAGCAGCTGCGTCTGATACGCCGGGGTGTCGTAGATGGCCTGCCGCTCCAGCGTGATGCGGAAGTTGGTGGCCTCCTGCGAGACCGAGAAGGTGGTGGGCGGCGTCGCGATCGCGGGCACGGCCAAAGCTGCGATGACGGTGGCTGCGGCGAAGGCTATATACGGGCGGCGGATGCGCATGGCCGACATCTTGGCTGGGGCCTGGTGTGGTCCGCGTGAGATATTGCGAGAGGTCACTCGCTAAGTTACGTTTCGTCCATGGCACCCTTCGACCTCGTCATCGCCAACGGCCGCTGGTTCGACGGCACGGGCGCCCCGTCGGCTATCCGCCACCTCGGTATCCGGGATCAGCGAGTCGTCGAGGTCAGTGCGACCCCGCTCGATGTCACCGATTGCCCTGAGGTCATCGATGCGACCGGTAAGTGGGTGACGCCCGGCTTCATCGACATCCACACCCACTACGACGCCGAGGTGCTCGTCGCCCCTGGCCTCACCGAGTCGGTACGGCACGGCGTGACGACGGTGCTGATCGGCAACTGCTCGCTCTCCACCGTGTACTCGACGCCCTTGGACGCGGCCGATCTGTTCAGCCGGGTCGAAGCGCTGCCTCGCGCACAGGTGCTCAGTGCCTTGGAGGGTGCGAAGACGTGGGACGGGCCGGGGTCGTACCTGGCATCGCTCGAGACGCTGCCGCTCGGGCCGAACATCGCGCCGATGCTGGGCCACTCCGACGTGCGCGCTCACGTGATGGGCCTCGGCCGCTCCACGGACGAGCACGTCACCCCGACCCGCGGTGAACTGCACCGCATGCACGAGATGCTGCGCGACGCGTTGGACGCGGGCTACCTCGGCATGTCCACGATGACCAACCCTTGGGACAAGCTCGACGGTGATCGCTTCCGCTCGCGCCAGCTGCCTTCGTCGTATGCACGGTGGCGCGAGAACTGGTCGTTCAACACGATCCTGCGTGACCGGGGTCGGGTGCTGCAGAGCATCCCGAACCTGAACACCAAGGTGAACGTCGGCCTGTTCCTGGCCGGCTCGACCGGCATCGGCCGTAAGCCGTTGAAGACGTCTCTGCTCTCGGCCGCCGACCCGAAGTCGGACAAGTGGCTGTGGCGGATCTTCGGCCCGCTGGCGCGCGCGGTGAACGGTCCGGGGCGCGGGGCGTTCCGTTGGCAGCACCTGCCGGTCGCGTTCGAGGTGTACTCCGACGGCATCGACCTGGTCATCTTCGAGGAGTTCGGTGCGGGGCGTGCCGCACTGCACCTGCAGGACGAACTCGCACGCAACTCGCTGCTGAGCGATCCGGAGTACCGGCGTGAATTCCGCGTCGACTACGAGAAGAAGTTCGCGCCGCGCGTGTGGCACCGCGACTTCTACGACGCGCAGATCGTGGCGTGCCCGGACGCGTCGGTGGTGGGCAAGTCGATCGGTGCTGTCGCCGACGCGCGCGGCGTCCACGTCGTCGATGCGTTCCTGGATCTGGTGGTCGAGCACGGCAAGGCGCTGCGCTGGAAGACGACGATCACCAACGCCCGTCCCGAGATCCTCGAGAAGCTGGCGCAGCAGCCGGGCATCCAGATCGGTTTCTCGGATGCCGGTGCCCACCTGCGCAACATGGCGTTCTACAACTTCGGCATCCGGTTCCTGCGGCGGGTGCACGAGCGGGCGGAGGCAGGCGCGCCGTTCCTGCCCCTGGAGCGCGCCGTGCACATGCTGACCGCCGATCTGGGCGAGTTCTTCGGGATCGACGCCGGTCGGCTCCGCCTCGGCGACCGCGCGGACCTGGTCGTGATCGATCCAGCCGGGCTCGACGCGAGCACCGACGAGTACCACGAACAGGCCCTCGCAGAGTTCGGTGGATTGCGCCGGATGGTCAACCGCAACGACGCCGCGGTGACGGCGACCGTCATCGGTGGGCGCACGGTGTACCGCAACGGGGAGTTCGTGCCGGGGTACGGGCGCGAGTGGCGTGCTGGCCGCGTGCTGCGCGCAGGCGAAGTGATCGGCAGCGTCGATGCGCGGTTGAGCGCCCCAACCGCGCCGGTGGCGTGAGCGCGCCTGCCGCCACGCCCCGGCGCACGCAGGCCGAGCGTCGCGAGCAGACCATCGGTCGCGTGATCGACGCGACGATCTCGGCGCTCTGCGAGCTCGGCTACACCCGCACCTCAGTCACCGAGATCGGCGCGCGGTCCGGGGTTTCGCAGGGCGGGATCTTCCGGCACTTCGACACGCGGCTCGACATCGTGGTTGCCGCGGCCGCTGAGGTGGCACGGCGGCAGCTTTCGAGGTTCGGCAACCTCGTCGCGCAGACCGACGGATCGCTGCGCGCCATCCTCGAGCTGACTCGTGCCGCTGCGCGTGCGCCGATCAACTCGGCGTGGCACGAGCTGTTGTCGGCCGCACGCACGGACGCCGACCTGCGCGCCCGTCTCGAAGAGATGATCACGAGCTACTACGCGGAAATCATCGCGCTGGCGCGGACCCAGCCTTCGTTGGCCGGAGTACCCGCAGAGCTCCTCGAGCCGCTGGTGCTCATGGTGATCCATGCTTTCGACGGCGAAGCGCTCGCTGCCGTCGTGCACCCGGCACCACAGCTCGACGCCGTCACGCTCGACCTGCTGGAAGCGATGCTCGCCACCCTCGCCGCCCGGTGATCCGCAGTGATCAACAGCCCTAGGTGAACCTGCGCAGGTACACCCGGGGCTGTTGATCAAGCGTAACTAGGCCTGGCCGGACAGCTTCGCCAACTCGGCCTCGACCATCCGCTCGTGCTCCTCTTCGGCTTCCTTCGCCTTGCGCGGGCTCCAGAATCCGGTGAGCAGCCAGATGAGCGGGATGAAGACGACCTCGCCGCCGACGGCGATCCAGAAGTAGTGCTGCCACTGCTTCGGTGAATCGTGAGCTGCCTTGATGACCGAAGGCGCATTCTTCTGCAGGAACGTCAGGTCGCCGACAACCTGCTTGTTCTGCAAAGCCGGTCCGTACTTTCCGACGAACGCGAGGTCGGCCGGCGGCACCTTGCCGAGTGCGACCAGATCGGCCTGCGCCTTCTGCACAGCGGGGCCGACATTCTCCAGGGTCAGCAGCTGCGGAATCGGAATCGTCTTCAGATCCTGAAGCCTGCTCACCGCGTCGGCCTGGGTGATGCCGAGTTTCTGCATCATCTCGCCGACCGCCTTCGTCAGGGCAGTCGTGTCGTTCGGGTTGGTGAGCAGAACGGTGATCGTCTGTGTGTCGATAGCAGCCGCGCCCGCGATTGCATTGGCGTGCGCGGCGAACAGGGTCGCCGCGGTAGTCACGTCTGCAACCGAAGCACCGCTCAAGTAGCTGACCGCTTGAGTGCCCGTCTGCTGATCCGTCGGGTCCGTCGCCAACTTGGTCAAGATCTGCGGGTTCTTGGCCTGCAACTTCGTCGCCGTCGCGAGCTCTGCCTGGTACTTCGCGGCGAGCGACTGCACCTTCGGCACAATCGTCGGGTCGGCCGCGACCGCCTTCACCACAGCGTTCTGTTCAACGGTCAGCTTGGGGTCGGAACCCGCGGCGATGCTCTGGACCGCGCTGCCCTTTTCGACGAGCGTCGAGACGGTGTTGATCACATGCGGCACGATGAAGACCGACACCGCGATGACGATGCGGATCACGAGACCCCACACCGCGAGGCCGGTTGCCGCGAGCGCAGGGTTCCGCTTCTCGACTGTCTCGGTGAAGCTCGCCATCCACGGCGCGTACGCGATACCCAGGCAGATCGCGAGCAGGCTGAGCAATACCGCGAACGTCGTGTAGCTCGTATCTGGATGAGTCGCGCGCGTAGCGAAGGTGACCGTCATGACAGTGGCACCGACAGCGCCGACGACCATGAACGGCTTGCGGACGCGGAGCTTGTCAGACAGGTAGCCGATCAAGAGCAGCGCGGCGGCGTCGAACGCCCAGATCCAGTTGCCGAGCGAGTTTGCGGTTGGCTGGCTGAACTTGAAGATCGTCTGGAAATACACCGGGAAGAACCCGACCGCGACGTAGTAAATGATCAAGAAGACGCTGATCGCGAACGCCGAGAGCACGATGTCGGGCTTCAGCATCTGGCGGAACGGGTGCTTCAGAGAAGCCTCGACGTCGATACCGGCGGCTCGCGCCTCGATGAGCGCACGGTCACGCGAGCTGACCATGACCTGGTCGCGCATTCCCGGTGAGAGTTCGCGCAGGAAGAGCAGGGACAACACAGCGACGACGAGACCGACAACTCCGGAAACGACGTACTGGTTGTGCCAAGGGGTAGTGCTGCTCGAGGCGCTGATCTGGATGCTGACAACCAACGAACCCAGCACCGGACCGAGGGTCCAGAAGCCCATCGCCGATGCACGCCCCAGCTGCGGGCTGAAGTCGCGGATCAACGCCGGGGTGGCGACCAGGATGACGCCCTCGACCAATCCGATCGCGGCGAAGACGACCGCGAAGCCGGCCTTGCTGTGCGCGAGGGGGATACCAACCATGCACAGCAACGACACGATGAACAGCCCGGCCGTGATGATGTTGACCCGGCCCCACTTGTCCGCGATGCCGGTCACGAAAGAGGCGACCGCACCGAGGATGTAGCCGACGACCGCAATGTTCACGTAGTACGTGAACGACATGTGGTAGTCGGTGAGGATGCTGTTCTTGCCGGTCGCGTTCGCGGCCACGGCGCCAGCTAGATAGAACTGGTAGTAAAGAACGATCGTGGCCAGCACCACGATCCCGAGGCACATGTACCTCGTCCGTCCGCTCGGATAGGTATCGAGTTCGGTGCGTCGTTTCCGGCTTGATCCCGCAGACGCAGGCGCAGTCGCAACCACGGTGTCCCCCAACCTCCGTTAGCGCGGCCTGAGTGCCGCGGGTCACACACTAACAGAGAGTTAACGCTCAACTAACAGCGTCTTCATACGCCGCGTGGCGACTTTCGGCACCCGGTCGCGACTAAAAGTCGCCACCTCGGCACGAAAGTCGCCACTCGACAGGAGGGGGACGGGCCTCCTACAGGTTTGCGATGTCTGCCTGCTTTGCGCGGACGGCTTCGGCCGCCTCCTTGAGGCCGGCGAGCTCGGACTCGGTGAGGTCACGCTCGACGATCTTCTTCACGCCTTCGCGCCCGATCTCGGCCTCCACGCCGAGGTAGACGCCGCTGATGCCGTACTCACCGTCGACCCACGCGCACACCGGGATGACGTCGCCGGAGTCGGTGATGACCGCCTTCGCCATGCGCGCCGCAGCAGCCGACGGGGCGTAGTAGGCCGACCCGGTCTTGAGCAGCGCCACGACCTCGGCGCCACCGTTGCGGGTGCGGGTGACGAGCTCCTCGATCGTCGCGGCGTCCATCACGTCGGCCAGCGGCTTGCCGTCGACGAAGCAGGCCGACGGAACCGGCACCATGGTGTCACCGTGCGAGCCGAGGGTCAGCGTCTGCACCGAGCCGACCGGCACACCGAGCGTCGTGGCCACGTTGTTCGTGAAGCGGGCGGTGTCGAGTACGCCCGCCTGACCGAACACCCGGTTCTTCGGGAACGCCGACGCGAGCTGCGCGAGCGCGGTCATCTCGTCGAGCGGGTTCGAGACGATGATGATCACTGCATTGGGTGAGTGCTCTGCGATCTTCTCGGCGACTCCGCGCACGATGCCTGCGTTGACCTCGAGCAGGTCCATGCGGCTCATCCCGGGCTTGCGTGGCAGGCCCGCCGTGATCACGACGACGTCGGAGTTGGCGGTGGCCTCGTAGCCGCCGCCGTCCGGCGTGGTGGTAGCGCCGACCACCGTCGTCTCGAAGCCTTCGATCGGACGGGACTGGTTCAGGTCGAGGGCCAGACCCTCGGGTTTGCCCTCGACGATGTCGGTGAGCACGACCGTCTCGAAGACGTCGTACTCGGCCAGGCGCTGGGCGGTGGTGGATCCGTAGAAGCCGGCACCGACGACGGTGACCTTGCCACGACGGGACATAAGACGTCTCCTCACGAGTCTGCGAACGTGCTCCGAGGGCAGGTTAACCCCCACCGAATCGGCTACCTCAGGCGGATGGCCACACTGAGAATGACGCCACCCAGCACGGCCATGCTCACCGTGTCGAGCGTCCGGCTGCGGATCTTGAGCAGGCCGATCCGGGTCACCGGCAGGGTCGCCCGGAAGATCGCCCCGAGGAAGACCGCCGACGACAGAACGGCCGCGCCGCGGCGCCAGTGACCGTGAAAGAGCAGCAGGTAGACGACCGACAGGGCGACCAGACCGAGGACCGAAAGGAACGGCCATTCGGCCCGCAACCACCGTCGGATGCGGTCTGCCATCTCAGCCGGCAGCTGCCCGTTCGGCGGCCTCGACCACGTTGGACAGCAGCATGGCGCGAGTCATCGGACCGACCCCGCCTGGGTTGGGCGACAGGAACCCGGCCACGTCCTCGGCACCGGGGGCGACGTCTCCGGCGATCTTGCCGTCGACGCGGCTGACCCCGGCGTCCAGGACCGCGGCGCCCGGCTTGATCATGTCCGGCGTAACCAGGTTGGCCGAGCCGGCCGCGGCCACCACGATGTCCGCCTGCCGGACGATGGCGGCGAGATCGCGGGTGCCGGTATGACACATCGTCACCGTCGCGTTCTCGGAACGGCGCGTGAGCATCAGGCCCAGCGGGCGCCCGACGGTGATGCCGCGGCCGATCACCACCGCGTGCGCGCCTGCGATCGGCACGTCGAACCGGCGAAGCAGCTCGATGATCCCGGTCGGGGTGCAGGGCAGCGGCGCGGGCTTGCCCAGCACGAGCCAGCCGAGGTTGGTGGGGTGCAGCCCGTCCACGTCCTTGAGCGGATCGACCCGCATCAGGATGTCGTTCTCGGCGTCGTTGCCCAGACCGGTCGGGATCTGCACGAGGAAGGCGGTGCAGGCGGGGTCGGCGTTCAGCTCGTCGACGACCGCCTCGACCTCGGCCTGGCTGGTGCCGGCAGGCAGGTCGCGGCGGATGCTCGAGATGCCGATCTCGGCGCAGTCCTTGTGCTTGGCGTTCACGTACCAATGGCTGGCGGGGTCATCGCCGACCAGCACGGTGCCGAGTCCGGGAACGATGCCCCGCTCGGCCAGCGCGGCGACGCGCGCCTTCAGCTCGACCTTGATCGCCGCGAGGGTTGCGGTGCCGTCCAACCTGGTTGCTGTCACGCGCCAATCCTTCCAGACGGTGATCAGCACTCCATGAGCGAGCTAATGAGCGAAGTGGCGGGTACGCGTGAAGTACATCGTGACCCCGGCCCGCTCGGCGGCCGTAATGACCTCCTCGTCCCGGATCGACCCACCGGGCTGCACGACCGCGCGGACGCCCGCGGCCAACAGCACCTCGAGCCCGTCCGCGAACGGGAAGAACGCGTCGGACGCGGCGACCGAACCGGCGGCCCGCTCCCCGGCCCGCGAGACTGCGAGCCGGCAGGAGTCGACCCGGTTGACCTGACCCATGCCGATACCGACCGTCGCGCCGCCGTGGGCGAGCAGGATCGCGTTCGACTTGACCGCCCTCAGCGACCGCCAGCCGAACTCGAGGTCGGCCAGCGTCTCCGGATCCGCCGAGTTGCCCGCGACGAGGGTCCAGTTCGCCGGGTCGTCACCAGGCGCGTCGATCCGGTCCGCGGTCTGTAGGAGCACGCCGCCGGAGATTGGCCGCTGCTCCACCGCTGCCCCACTCGAACGGGGCGGTGCCACGAGCACGCGAAGATCCGTCTTCTTGGCCCAGCGCTCGAGCACACCGTCTTCGTAGCCGGGCGCGATGACCACCTCGGTGAAGATCGGGCCGAGACGATCGGCCATCGCCATGGTCACCGGGCGGTTGGTGGCGACGACGCCGCCGTACGCGCTGACGGGATCACACTCGTGCGCCAGGCGGTGCGCTTCGGCGATGTCCGGCCCGACCGCGATGCCGCACGGGTTGGCGTGCTTGATTATCGCGACGCACGGCTGGTCGAAGTCGTACGCGGCGCGGTAGGCGGCGTCCCCGTCGACGTAGTTGTTGTAGCTCATCTCCTTGCCGGAGAGCTGCTCGGCCTGCGCGAGACCCGCCCCGCCATGGGTGACGTAGAGCGCGGCCCGCTGGTGCGGGTTCTCGCCATAGCGCAGCACCGCGGCGCGTTCCCACGAGGCGGCGATCCAGCCCGGGAACCCGCTCGACGCACCGTCGACCTCGTCGTCCGGCGACACCACGCTGCCCAGCCATGACGCGACCGCGATGTCGTACGCGGCCGTGTGCCGGAATGCCGCGAGCGCCAGCCGCTGCCGGGTGGCGAGGTCGAATCCGCCGCCCTGGACGGCAGCGATGACGTCTGGGTAGAAGGCCGGATCGACGACGACGGCCATCGAGCCGTGGTTCTTCGCGCTGGCCCGGACCATCGCGGGGCCGCCGATGTCGATCTGCTCGACGACCTCCGGGGCGCTGGCGCCGCTGGCCACCGTCTCGCGGAAGGGGTAGAGGTTGGCGATGAGCAGCTGGAACGGTGCGATGCCGAGGTCGTCGATGGTTGCGACGTGCTCGGTGTCGAACTGGTCGGCGAGCAGGCCGGCGTGCACGTGCGGGTGGAGCGTCTTCACGCGTCCGCCGAGGATCTCGGGAAAGCCCGTCACCTCGTCCACCGCGGTGACCGGAATGCCGAGGTCACGGATGCGCGCCGCCGTCGAACCGGTGGACACGATCTCGACACCCGCGGCGTGCAGGCCAGCGGCAAGGTCGTCGAGTCCGGTCTTGTCGTAGACGCTGATCAGAGCGCGGCGGACGGCGAGCTGGGTCACGGTGTCTCCATTAACTCGGTGCAGAGCTGGCGGATTGTCTGGACGTAGAGCGGCTTCTCTGCCGCCTGGATGCGGATCCGGAGGCTGTCCTCGTCATCCCCAGCGAGGATCGGCACTTCCTGCTGGGCGATGATCGGGCCGGTGTCGACGCCCTCGTCGACCCAGTGAACGGTGACCCCAGTCGTGTCGACGCCGGCGGCCAGCGCGTCGCGAACCGCGTGCGCGCCCGGGAACGACGGCAGCAGCGCCGGATGGGTGTTGACGATGCGAAATCGCCCGACCACCTCTGGCGCGAGCACCCGCATGAAGCCGGCGAGGACCACGAGGTCCGGTTCGTAGCTGGCGATCGTCTCGGCCAAGTCGGCGTTCCACGCGGCCCGGTCCGGGTAGTCGGCCAGTGACCGGGCGAACGTCTCGACATCGGCGTCCCTGGCTCGTTGCATCGCCTGACAGGTCGCGACATCGGTGCCCGCGGCGACGACGAGCGGACCCAGTTCTGGGTCGTCCAAGATCGCCTGCAGGGTGCTCCCCGAGCCGGAGGCGAGTGCCACCAGCCGAGGTCTGCGATCCTGCACGCGCCAACCCTATCGGTGCCCTCATCCCGCGAGTTGGTCGTCCTCGGGGTTCTCTTCGGCGGCGGTCTGGACAACCTCGAGACGTGGCGATGGAGCCACGGTCGTGACAAGCGCCGGCTCGTCAGGTGCGCTGCTGCGACTGCCCCCGCCGAAGCGGCGGATCAAGGCCAGGGCGCCCAGCGACGCCACGGAGACAAGGGCGAGTTCGCCGCCGACGGCCAGCCCGAGTTTCCAGGGCGACGGACCGACGGCGCGGAGCCGGCCGGAGCCGATCGACCCGCCGGCCTGCCACCCGAGGATCAGCATCGCGAACGTGGTGACCAGTGCGGCTGAGACGGCCGTGCGGACGGCGCCGGCGAACGTCTCGGCGGCATGGGCTACCCGGGCACAGGCCAGCCCGGCACCCACGGCCGTGACCGCGGCGATCGTCCAGACGAGCGGTGTGGCGCCGTGCCCGCTCGGCACCGCCCCGAGTAGGGGGAAGGCCGGGAGAGTGCCGTGAGCTGTGCCGGTCAGGCTGACGCCGGTGCCGGTACCGAGGGCGAAGCCAGGACCGGCCAGGTAGGAGATCGCGTAGACGATGGCGTTGGGCGCAGCGAGCACGCCGAGCAGCAGGATGGGCACGCCACCCCAGCCCCCGCCGACCTGCCGCGAGATCGTCTCGACCTGGCTGTGGTGCAGGGCGATCGACACGACGAGCACGACCGTCGCGCCGAGGACGTAGCAGAGCAGGCCGGCGAGCGCGGCGCGTATCGCGAGACGGGCCTCGTCCGGGATGAGCGCCATGATCTGGTCGGCGAGCGCCGGCGTCGACCGTGCGAAGGCCACCGCACCGCTGCACACGAACAGCAGCAGGGCAGCGCCCCCCGCGCTGAGGATCGGCGCGTCACTGGTGCCGAGGCTGGCGAAGGGCACGACGAGCACAACGGCAATCGCAAAGCTGAGGGCCTGGGCGCACCCCGCGATGATCAGACGTGCCGGGTCGATCTCGCCCAGCTCCGACGCGGCGTCGGCCAGACCTGAACCGGCGCGCCAAGCGGTGACCCCGACGATGATCAACATGCCCAGCGGGAGCCAGTGGCCGGAGACTCCGTCCACCGTGACCCCACCGTGCACCGCCGCTAGAAACGTGAGCAGCCCGGCGTGGATGGCTGAGCCGGTGCGGTTGCTGGCGTTGCCGGAGGCGGGTAGCCAGAGTGCGGCGACCGCGATGATCGCGATCGTCGCGCAAACCACGGCCGCGCCGACCCCCGTCCAGACGGCCGCGAGCCAGAGGGAGCGGCCGGCGGCATCCGGGACGACGCTGCGGCGCGAGCTCGCCTCGACGTCGGCGCTGTCATCACGTGGCACGGCTCCAGCGTCGCAAAATGTGCCGGCGATGTTCGGCTGGCGCGCCGAGGCCCTTCACCGCGAGTGGGCAGTTAGGGCGCGAGTGGGCAGTTCTACGTGCCCACTCGCACGCCTAAATGCCCACTCGCGAAAGAGCACGGGGAGCGCGGAGCCGGGAAACGACGAGGGCCGGGACGCAATCGCGTCCCGGCCCTCGTGCGGAGTGCTGGAGTTACTTGCCGATCTTCGGGATGTTGTTGAGCGGCCCCGGCATCGCGGTACCGGTCTGCTGAGCCCGCATGAGCGCGAGCACCGCTCCGGCAAGGACGACGATGAGGCTGAGCCAGAAACCAGCACCGTGATTTGCGCTGGCGTCGGCACCCAGGTACGAGTCGCCCGGTGTCACGAAGATCGCGATGATCTCGAAGACCGCAGCCGCCACGAAGAGATAGACGGTTAG
>Ga0207698_10002375_pt1 | contig 11163 bp, 6 predicted proteins | sample KBSCornC22_FD_184298 | JGI IMG/M metagenome (GOLD analysis project Ga0207698, IMG submission 184298) | Corn rhizosphere microbial communities from Kellogg Biological Station, Michigan, USA - KBS Corn C2-2 (SPAdes) (version 2) | ecosystem: Host-associated > Plants > Roots > Rhizosphere > Soil ...
GAACTGCCCCGAGCCTGTGGTCGTACCTTCTGATTCCTTCCACGACCAGGCGCTTGGGCCGGTGACTGCGACCGGGCCGGCATATGGGCAGGTCGCCGATCCGGCGGAGCCGAAGAGCTTGAGACCGGCATCAAAGACACCGTCACTTCCGAACTGCGTAGACGCGAACGAGAAGTGAATGTCGCCGGGGTAGGTGTAATCGACCTGGTAGTTGTCCCAGATGTCGCCCCAATGGGTGAGGACGTTACGGCCGCCGGTCGCGGTTGCCTTGAGGGGATGTGCGCCGACCATCCAGTTGGCGAGGTCGATGATGTGGATGTTCTGCTCAACGAGGATGTCTCCGGAGAGAACGCGATCCCAGAGCCAGTTGCGAAGGCGGTATTCATCGGGACCTTCGCCCTCGCGCTTCTTTTCTGTCGACATCGGTGCGTTGTAGTTGCCCGAGATGGTGGCGATCTTTCCGAGGGCGCCCGATTTGATTTTCTGTTGAAGCGCTGCGATGGGCGGAGCCATCCGGCATTGGAAGCCGACATCCACGCTCTGGTTAGGCTTCACGTGTTTTGCAATTTGCAGGGCATGCTTCGCCTGGGCGATGTCGATGCCCACCGGTTTCTCGCAATAGACATGCTTCCCGCCGGCAACGGCTGCTTCGAGGTGCTGCACGTGGAAGTAGGGCGGCGTGGAAATCTGAATCAGGTCAACGTCTTTGGAGTTGGCCAGCTGCTCGAAGGCATGCGGCCCTTTGAACAGCATCTTGCTGTCAATCTCCGACTGATTCAGGCTGGCCAGGATCTTGTTGAAGCGAACGTGCCCGGCTTCGAGCTTATCGCCGAAGATGTCCCCGAGAGCGACAATGCGGGCAGATGTGTTTCGTGCGAACGACTCAGCTACGGAGCTGCCGCGATTGCCACAGCCCAGAAGCGCGTGACGCACGGCTGAGTTCGCCTGATAGCCAAACGCCAAGCGTGAATTGACTAGAAGCATCCCGGATGCCGCTGCCGTTCCAGTCTGCAAGAACTCTCGACGATTCATCCCAGCACCTCGCTCAGAACCCGTTCCAGATACATCTTCTCGTTTGTCACGTCTTCGACTTGCTGCGGACCGGACGTCTCGCGCTCGATGGTGATCGCGCCGGTGTAGCCCAGTTTGTGCAGCTTCGTGAAGACCGTCTTGAAGTCGACCAGCCCCTTGCCGATCATTACTTCTTCGCCCAATTTGCTCGGGTCGGTGGGCCACTTACCGTCTTTGGCGTGAACGCTGCGCACGTGCTGCCCAAGGATGTCGACTGCATCAACGGGGTTCGCTTTGCCGTAGAGGATCAGGTTTGCTGTGTCGAGGCCAACGCCGAGATTCGGCATATTCACATCACGCAGGGCGCGCGACATGGCAGTCGGAGTCTCCTGGCCGGTCTCCATGAGAAAGTGCTGGCCGTTTGCCTGGCAGTGCTGCGCGACAGTGCGGATTGCTTCTACGGTTCCTTGATACAGGGGATCAGCCGGATCTTCGGGGATGAATCCGCAGTGGATTTGCACCTGGCCGATGCCGAGCCGTTTAGCGAAGTCGGACACCTGCTTCAAGGCGTCGATTCGCGCGGCACGATACTTCGGCGGCACTAGTCCGATAGTTGCCGGGCCCTGCTGGAAGTCCCACACGAGCGGCTGCGGTCCCACGACTTCCACAGTCGTGGCCACCACATCGTACTTCGAGAGAAGATCGCCGATCTGCTTTGCGTCGTTGGCGGTGAACTTTCCGATGTAGCCATCGAGGGAAAGGAAGCAGTTGGAGAAGCCCATATCGTGGACGCGCTTGATGGTGGCCTCTGGCGCACCATGAGGGCTGACCAGCAGACCGACGGCCATCGGCTTCAGCTTCGGCTGCTCAGGTTCGGCAAATGCGGGAAAAGGATAAAGGCCGGTTGCGATTGCGGCAGCAGAGGCGGTGCCCAGAAATGTACGGCGGTCCATGGAGTTCCTTTCGTGAAGAAAAAGACAGCGCGGAGGAAATCCTCTCTATCGTAACGCTTGAAATCTAAAAGTTCTGGCCACGGCTCCGCAAGTGGCGAGAGCGGTCCCATCCAGGAGTCATAAAGCTCGAAAAGAGTTGGGTATTTCGCGGGCTAGAGGATTTCGTTCAATTCCGCCGAGATTCGATGGACCGCTTCTTTTGTGGCGGCGAGACAGGCTTCGGACAGATCCATGGAGATCGGCTGCCTGGGATCAATGGAAATAGCATAGAGCACAACCTCGCGCTCACCGCTATGCATATAAAAGACGTCCAGCAGGTCTTTCACTCCGATGTCGTGAGCGGTGAGAGTGGGAGGGTAGTCCCTGGAGAAGCGTGGCGTGGTCCGGGTTACGGTGCCAGGTGGGTTTCCATCGTCGGTGGCGTCGATGAGAATGATGTGATCGGCTTTCTGTAGCGGCTCCAGGAGGATGAATCCGCCGGTTCCCCCGTCGAGGCATTCCACATCTTTTGGAAGGGGAACTTTCTCCAGGGCCCGGACGACATGGACGCCGACGCCTTCGTCGCCCATGATCACGTTGCCAAGCCCCAGCACCAGCGTTTTCCTGTTCGTACTCACTCGGACCTCAACCTCAACTTCTGCATTTCACTCCTACCAATGGCGGAGTTTAGTCGTTCCCTGGTCTCCAAAAACGGGAGACCTGGGGCACCCAGGCTTCTTGCGTCGCTAGCTCTTTGGTCCCTGATTTTCGGGCATCTTGTCGAACTTCCATCCGCCGACGATGGACGAGATGGTTCCGCGTCCCTCGATGTAATCGTGGTAAAAGGCCAGATAAATGTGGACCACGATGAACACTACGAAGAACCAGAGGAACAGGTGGTGCCAGTAACGCACGCTCATCTCTCCGCCCATGAGCGGCACAATCCAGGTGAACATGCGCGGAATCCACGAATTGCTCATCGAGGAATAGAGCGCAAACCCGGTGATCGATTGTGCGCAGAAGGCGAGAAAGGTAAAGAAGTAAATGAACGCCGCCAGAGCGTTGTGCCCGGTCGAGATTGCCCCGTGCAGCTTCACCTGGAAGACGTCCGTTTTCAGCACGTCCATGATTTCTTCCCGCTGCGCCTTTGTGATCGGGAAGAAGTTGTTCCACTTCGCGTACTTGTTGCCGACGAAGCCCCAGTAAAGTCGCGCCAGGAAGTTGAAGACGTAAATGTAGGCGCAGAGGAAGTGGAGGAACCGCACCCACCCGAACCAGTATTGCTGGTACGCCTCGCTGGCATAGAAGGCTCGGATCGGCGCGCCGATCAGGTAGCCCGTAATGCAAAGAACTACAAGTACGATGGCGTTGATCCAGTGATATGCGCGAACCGGGATCTCCCACACGTAGACGCGCCGGTAGTCTGCCGGATGTCCGTTGCCGAATTTGGTTTTGCCAACGATTCCAGTCGTACTCATCGTCATCACTCGAAGGAAACCTGGTTGAGGTGCCGCCCCTGCGGATCGTACAAATGCACGGCGCAGGCAAGACACGGGTCGAAGGAATGAATCGTCCGGATAATCTCCACAGGCTCGTCGAGCTTCGCTACTGGAGTTCCAATCAATGAAGCCTCAAACGACGAGTGCTGCTTCTTGGCATCGCGCGGAGAACCATTCCACGTAGTCGGAACCACGAGCTGATAGTTCGCGATCTTGCCGTCCTTGATCTTGATCCAGTGCGCGAGCGAGCCACGCGGAGCCTCTACGAGTCCCACGCCTTCCGCTTCACTCGGCCATGACTTCGGCTCCCAGCGCTCATTGTTGAAAGTGGAAGTTTCGCGAGTCTTCACCCGCTCCATCAACTCCTTGTAGAACTCCTTGAGGTAGCCGACTTCGATGGCTGCTGAAAGTCCACGCGCGGCGGTACGGCCAAGCGTCGAGAACAGCGCGTCTACAGGAACGTTCAGCTTCGCCAGCGTTGCACCCACAAGTTGCTTCACGTCCTCGTGTCCGGATGCGTAGGCAACCAGCAGACGAGCGAGCGGGCCAACCTCCATCGGGTTGTCCTTCCAGCGTGGAGTCTTCAGGAAGGAGTACTTCTCGTACCCTTCAAGCGACTCAAACGGAGGCTGCGGGCCGGCGTACTTGATCTGCGTCTCGCCTTCCCACGGATGCAGGCTAACGCCGTCGCCGCCCTCGTAGGTGTACCAGGAGGAAGCAATGTATTCCTTGATCTCTTGCGAGTCCTTTGGGTTGACGGGGTACACATGGCTCAGATCACGCCCGAGTATCGCGCCCCGCGGGTATTTGAATGCCTCGGGCTTGTTGTAGCCCTGCGTCGGATACTCACCATAGCTGAGGTAGTTCTTGAGGCCGCCGCCCCACTTTGCCCAATCTTTATAGAAGGAGGCCACGGCCAGCAGATCTGGCACGTAAACCTGGTTCACGAATTCATCGGCTTGCGAAATCAGACGTCCCACCAGGTTCAGCCGCTCCGTGTTGATTGCGGCGACCTCGTCGAGATTGATGGAGCAGGGAACTCCGCCCACCAGGTAATTCGGGTGCGGATTCTTTCCGCCGAACACGGCATGAATTTTGACGACTTCCTTCTGCCACTCCAGCGCGTCGAGGTAGTGAGCCACGGCGATCAGGTTGACCTCGGGCGGCAGCTTGTACGCTGGATGTCCCCAGTAGCCATTGGCAAAGATGCCGAGACCAGTTTCGGCAAACTGCTTTACCTTCTTTTGGACTCCGGTGAAGTGTGCAGTCGTGTTCTTGTCGTAGCTGGAAAACGACTGCGCGAGTTCCGCCGCCTTTTTCGGATCAGCCTTGAGAACGGTGACGATGTCGACCCAGTCCAATGCGTGCAGATGGTAGAAGTGCACCACGTGATCCTGCACATGCTGCGTTGCGGTCATGATGTTGCGAATCAGCTCCGCCGTGGGCGGCAGGGAAATGCCAAGCGCGTCTTCCACCGCACGGCAACTCGCCATCGCGTGGACCGTAGTGCAGACGCCGCAGACGCGCTCGGTGATAGCCCAGGCATCGCGAGGATCGCGGCCAATCAGTATCTTCTCGAGTCCCCGAATCATGGTGCCCGAACTGAACGCGTCCGTGATGACGCCATTCTCCACCACCGCCTCAACACGCAGGTGGCCTTCAATACGAGTTACAGGATCTACGACAATGCGCGTCATGGCGGGCTATTGCTCCTTCTCTTCTTCCGCGTGAACTTCCGCGATTACCTTGTGTTTCCGCACGTTCGTCACAACGGCGTGAGCGGCGACGCCGGCCAGCGTGGTTGCTGCGACGATGGTTCCTACCGTGTCCGCTGTGCTCTCGATGCCGAACCCAGGGAACGTCGCCAGATGCGCGTAGATGGGCCCCTGATCCCAGAAGCCCTCTTCGCTGCACCCAATGCAGCCGTGTCCTGACCGGATGGGCGAGCTCGTGCCCTCGTTCCAGCCCACCACCGAGCAGGCGTTGTAGGTCACTGGACCTTTGCAGCCCATCTTGTAAAGGCAATAGCCCTTGCGCGCGTTCTCGTCGTCCCACGATTCCACGAATAGCCCGGCATCGTAGTTTGGCCGGCGATAGCAGGTATCGTGTATGCGCCGACCGTAGAACTCTTTCGGGCGGCCGAGATTGTCGAGCGCCGGAATCTGCCCGAGCACAAGAACATGCGTCACCACGGCCATCATCACGTCGGCGATCGGGGGACATCCGGGCACGTTGATCACCGGCTTATTCACCAGCTTGTGAATGGGTGTGGCGTGCGTGGGATTGGGCTTGGCAGCCTGCACGCAACCATTCGAAGCGCAGCTGCCCCAGGCCACAATTGCTGCCGCGTCCTTCGAAACTTCCTGCAATATCGATTCGGCAGTTTTGCCGCCGATCATGCAGTAGACACCGCCGTCCTTTGTCGGAACTGCGCCTTCGACAAGGACGATGTATTTGCCTTTGTTGTTCTTGATGGTGTCCTGCAGGCTCTTCTCTGCCTGGAAGCCCGAAGCCGCCATCAGCGTCTCGCTGTAGTTGAGGGAGAGCACATCGAGCAGCGCGTCTGCCACAATCGGGTGCGATGCCCGAATGAACGACTCGCTGCAGCAGGTGCACTCCTGAAAGTGCATCCAGACGACCGCCGGCTTTTCCTTCTTTTCAAAGGCCGACACCACCTGGGCTACGCCGCTCTTCGCAAAACCGGCAGCCGCTGCGGCTGCCGTGCAAAACTGCAGAAATTGTCTGCGGTTGTAGCCCTTCTTCTCCATCGATTCCCAGATCGACTGCCCCATGCCCACCTCACGTGCGGCGCATTCGAGCGCCATGCAGGCACCGGAGAAGGCCGCGACCGGACGTCGATCGGCAGCTCATATCACATTACGAACTCCGGTGAATGATGGGACGGTACTTACCTTTCATCACGATCGGCTGTGAGCGTGATCACAAGTGTCGCAAATCACGTAGATCGCGCGTCGGCGATATAACAATGTGAACTGCATCACATTTCTTCGGGCAATCTTTTACCGGCAGGCGATGAAGACCAACGATGAATCACCGTGGCGGTGAAGCCTGGCGTAGAGGTCAGCCGGTATTGGGGTCAGGGGGCTTAGTTCTATTCTGAAACGGCCGGCCTATGAAATCGTTACGACTTCTGAATTACTTTGCTGCATTGCTCTTGATTGGCTCCGCTTACAGCTTGCGGGCGTCTGCTGAGTCTGCAGATTTGGTCACGATTGATGCGCGAAATCTGCCTCCTGCTCCGAAACCCTCTTCTTACCACGGCGGAACGCTCTCTTCTCCATCCGGTCATGCAATTGGGATCAACTCGATGTATCTGACTATGGACACGCGCCCCTGGCTGCCTGTGATGGGCGAGTTCCACTACTCGCGTGTTCCAGAATCCGAGTGGGAAGAAGAGCTCCTGAAGATGAAATCTGCCGGCGCGCAGATTGTGTCGACATACGTCATCTGGATTCATCATGAAGAGATCCGGGGGCAATTCGACTGGACGGGTCAGCGCAATCTCAGGCGCTTTGTCGAACTGTGCGGCAAGCACGGTCTCTACGTTGTGGCGCGGATTGGCCCGTGGACTCATGGAGAAAGCAGAAATGGCGGCTTGCCCGACTGGCTCTTGAAGCAAGGTCCAACCCGCCGCAACGATCCAGCTTTCATGTCATCCGTGGGCAGCTTCTATTCCCAGATCGGTGCACAGCTGAAGGGCCTGCTCTGGAAGGATGGCGGTCCTGTGATCGGCATTCAACTCGAGAACGAATACTCAGCGCGAGGTCCTGTGCAGGGCGAGGAGTACATCCTCGCTCTCAAGCAATTGGCGGTCAAAAACGGCTTGGATGTCCCTCTCTATACCGTCACGGGATGGGACAACGCAGTGGTGCCGAAAGGCGAGGTGCTGCCAGTCTTCGGCGGGTATCCGGACGCGCCCTGGGACGCTTCGGTTTCGGCACTGCCACCAAATGAGGTCTACATGTTCCGGCTTCAGAGCCGGGTCGCCGGCGACATCGAGCACGGATCTCGCGAGTCCAAGGCAGTTCGAACGGATACGCCGTTTCTTACAGCCGAGTTGGGAGGGGGTGTTCAGGATACCTACCATCGAAGGCCGGTTATCGCGCCCGACGATGTTGCGGCCATGGTGCCGGTGATGCTTGGCTCAGGTGCAAATCTGTATGGGTATTACATGTTCCAGGGCGGGCAAAACCCCGATGGCAAATTGACCACTCTTCAGGAATCACAAGCGACGGGCTACCCGACTGACGTTCCGGCGAAGTCTTACGATTTTCAGGCACCATTGAGCCAATTCGGACAGGAACGCGCATCTTTTCGGAAGCTGAAGGTCTTTCATTATTTTCTGAACGAATTCGGAAGCGAATTGGCTCCGATGCCCGTTTTTGCGCCTTCAAAGACGCCGAGCAGCCCGGAAAATTTCAGCGTTCTTCGCGCTTCTGTCCGGAGCGACGGGCAGCATGGGTTTTTGTTCGTGAACAACTACGTTCGCAGCGCGAAGATGCCCGTGCGAAAAGACGCTCAGTTCCAGATCCGTCTTCCACATTCGGAAATTCGGATTCCTGAAAAGCCGATCGATATTCCTTCGGGCGCATATTTCATATGGCCATTCAATCTGAACCTTGGCGGCTCGACCTTGAAGTACGCTACTGCGCAGTTGTTTACGCGGATCACCGAGCACGATCGCGAAACGTACTTCTTTGTAGAGACGCCAGGTGTTCCCAACGAGTTCGTCATCAAGAAAGCTCCGGGCTTGGCGTTGGTTGCAGACGGCGCACTGGTTCAGGAGCGGAAAGACGACTTCGCCATCTTCAAAGTGCCGATGGGTTTGAATCACGGCATTCAGATTCGGCAAAGAAATGGAGGCGAGATTCGGCTGATTTTGTTGTCGAGCAGGGATGCGGAAAATACATGGAGAGCCGAAATCGTTGGCTCCCTGCATCTGCTGGAGACAGAACAGGACTTCTACGAGGATGGAAAGTCAATAGTGCTTCAGTCAGATGGGGATGCCCGATGCGCCTTCACGCTGTTTCCGCCGACGCATGGCGCTTTGAGGCTCGCGGGCGGCAGTTTGGAGAGGCTCGGAACTGGCGAAGAGGCTCACTACACGGGTTCTGTTCCCGAGGTTCATCCCGAGATCAGAATCGAGGAACTAGGAGAGGCCTCACAGGCTCCGCCCGTGAAGCTTGGGCCACAACTAGCGTGGCGTCCGCGCGGAGTGGCAATGGTTCCAGACGACTCAGCGTTCGATCTGGCCGCGAAATGGAGGATCTCTATCCCCCGGGAAAGTCGCAGTACCACAGTCAGCAATCTTCTTTTGGAGATCACCTACACTGGCAACATTGCGCGACTCTCGGCAAATGGCCACCTGCTCGATGATGATTTTTACAACGGCCTGCCCTGGACCATTGGGGTCGAGCGGTTTCTTCCTAACCTCGACAACGGGTCTTTGGAACTCAGCATTCTTCCGCTGAGAAAGGATGCTCCGATATTTATCGAGAAAGAGTTTCAGCCCGATTTCGGAGACAGGAACCAGATCGTGGATTTGAAGAGTGCCAGGCTCATTCCTCAGTATGAGTTTCGGATCGACGCGGCAGGTAAGTGATTGATTGAGTCGCCCGCTAGTGCCGTCTGAGCCCAAGAATGCTCAGGAAAAAGCTGCTGCATACGATCTGCACGCCCAAAGTCAGCGAAAACACTGCAGGCATAACAATGCGCAGATTTCGCACCGGATCAAGATCCCCAAAACTGCTATGAGCCCATCCTGAGACTGCAAAGATGGATCCACCGATACCGGTTGCAACCAGCAGGACGCCCACCACCAATCCAGTTTCCAGCGTTATGTAGTTGAAGACGCGCGAGAGGCGCGGATCTTCAGGCAGCAGTCCCTCTGAGATTGCGAATATCTTGGTGAACACGGCAAATGCCGCAAGTTGGAATCCAAGGAGCACTGCGACGAACGCATAGAGAAGGGTGTGAACATCAAATTCGACACCACGAAAGACCTTCGGTCCTGGCAGCAGCCATGCGCATCCAGCCAGCCCCAGAACAATCAGAGCCATTCCCGGATAAAGAAAAAGCCATCGGGGACTGTACATCAGCAGAAAGCGAAGATGCCGCCAACCATCGCGCCATGTACGGAGGTGCGGAGGGCGACTTCGTCCGTCCGGTGCAAGCGTGGTGGGCACCTCTCTTACGTCCATTCCCAGCAGACTTGCCTTCACCACCATTTCGCTCGCAAACTCCATTCCCGTAGAGCGCACGTCCATCCTCAGAAAGCTGTCTTTTCGGAATCCCCGTATCCCGCAATGGAAGTCATCGCACGGAGAGTCAAAGAACAGTCTTCCTATACGTGTCAAAACAGGATTTCCGAGATAGCGATGCAGCGGCGGCATAGCGCCTTTCGCAATGCCTCCCCGGAATCGATTGCCCATGACCAGGTCTGAGCCGCTACGCAACTGCTCTAGAAACCGCATGACGTGACCGAATTCATAACTGTCGTCGGAGTCAGCCATGAGCACAAACTCTCCGCGCGCAGCGAGTATGCCACCCTTCAGAGCGTTGCCGTAGCCCTTATCCGTGATGTGAACTACGCGCGCGCCTTCTGACTCCGCAAGCTCTATCGATCCGTCCGTCGAGCCATTATCAGCGACGATGACCTCTCCGTGGATCCCGGCCTGACGCAGGCTCGCGAGTGCTTTGCGTACGCACACGCCCACGGTTTCCAGCTCATTGAGACACGGCATGACGACGGACAACTCGATCGCTTCGTCCGCAAAAAGCGGATCATTCTGGCTGTGGTCAAGCACCATGGTCGCGGTTCCAGGATCGATACTCATTGCCGGAATTCCTCCTTCGTAGTCAGCGATAAGCAGATTCCGAGGTCTTCTTTGCGGAGCTTGCCAGTGTTGAGAGTGGGTAGGCGTAGAACTGTGAAGAGCCAAGTCGATGCCAGCCAGTAGCCTGCTCAGGATTGGGTGGAGGAACTTCGGAGACAGCGAGTTTCGCTCCAGTGGTGGCTAGGGCATCCAAAACGCGCTGCTGGTCCGCATCACTGAGTTTCCAGAACCAAACGCTCCAATCCAACTGGGCGACAATGTGCGCACGCATCAGACGTGACGCAAAGACGATTGCAGTGTCGCCTCCGTGGCCCGCACAAGCCAGTTCATCCTGAGGTCGAAGACCTAGCTCCCGCAGATCGTTGGCGAGCTGCCAGGCTTCGTTCTCCGGCAGAGACCGGAACGCGTAAGTTGGGTCTCCCTTATAGGTCGTGACTGACGAGAATGCGAAAACCCATGCGAACCCGACGATTGCCACAGTACCGCCAAGAACCTTTCCGATTCGCCCTGACAGAGCTGCGAAGGGGACCAGGAACAGTGTGGCGACAAGGGATGCAATATACCTTGGCTCAACGAGCACGGCGCACAGGAAGAGAAACGCACCGACGGCGACCGTCCAGGCAGCCCAGCCTGGGGCTAAGTCTCTTCGTAGTTCCTTGTCCTTCCGCAGCAGAAAGCAGAGAACCAATCCAATCAGGAATCCTCCACCCTGCCCGAGCAGGAACTTCATAAGGCCGAGGCTGTTCTTGATGTACACATGCGCAAGCAGCCGTGGCGCAAACCACACGTGCAAACCCCGGTACCAGTAGGTCTGGTCGTACCAGATGGCGTTGGTCACAGGAAAGACTCCCCGTATGCATAGGT
>Ga0207698_10002388_pt1 | contig 11114 bp, 10 predicted proteins | sample KBSCornC22_FD_184298 | JGI IMG/M metagenome (GOLD analysis project Ga0207698, IMG submission 184298) | Corn rhizosphere microbial communities from Kellogg Biological Station, Michigan, USA - KBS Corn C2-2 (SPAdes) (version 2) | ecosystem: Host-associated > Plants > Roots > Rhizosphere > Soil ...
CGCGAAGGGCGCCGATGTCGAGCTCGCCAAGTCGAACATCCTGCTGGTCGGCCCGACCGGCTGCGGCAAGACCCTGCTCGCGCAGACGCTCGCCAAGACGTTCGACGTGCCCTTCACCATGGCGGATGCGACCACGCTGACCGAAGCCGGCTATGTCGGCGAGGACGTGGAGAACATCATCCTCAAGCTGCTCCAGGCGAGCGACTATAATGTCGAGCGGGCGCAGCGCGGCATCGTCTATATCGACGAGATCGACAAGATCAGCCGCAAGGCCGACAATCCCTCGATCACGCGCGACGTGTCGGGCGAAGGCGTGCAGCAGGCCCTGCTCAAGCTGATGGAAGGCACGACCGCGAGCGTTCCGCCGCAGGGCGGCCGCAAGCATCCGCAGCAGGAATTCCTGCAGGTGGACACGACCAACATCCTGTTCATCTGCGGTGGCGCGTTCAGTGGCCTCGAGAAGATCATCGGCGACCGCCTGCAGGGCAAGTCGATCGGCTTCGGCGCGCATGTGGCCGCGCCCGAGGAGCGCCGCACCGGTGAGGTGCTGCGCCAATGCGAGCCCGAGGATCTGCTGAAGTTCGGCCTGATCCCCGAATTCGTCGGCCGCCTGCCCGTGATCGCGACGCTGGAGGATCTGGACGAGGCCGCCCTGGTCAAGATCCTGTCCGAGCCGAAGAATGCTTTGGTCAAGCAGTATCAGAAACTGTTCGAGATGGAGGGCGTGAAGCTCAGCTTCACCGACGAGGCGCTGAGCGCGATCGCCAAGAAGGCGATCGTCCGCAAGACCGGCGCGCGCGGCCTGCGCTCGATCATGGAAGCGATGCTGCTCGACACGATGTTCGACCTGCCGTCGATGGATGGCGTCGACGAGATCGTGGTCGACAAGGACGTCGTTGAAGGCCGCAAGGAACCGGTCCGCGTCTTCGCCAAGAAGAAGGAAAAGGCCGGCGGCGACGCGGCCTGAGGCGTTCGGCTAGGCTTTACGTCACCCCGGACTTGTTCCGGGGTCCACCGGGCCGCACGCGATTCCCTCGTGGACGGGTGGATGCCGGGACAAACCCGGCATGACGGTTTCCCTTGAGATAGCCCTCCCCTGACGAATCCCTCCGCCGCGCCTATATCGCGCCGCAAGGAGTGATTCATGACCGATCCCGTCGTTATCTGTTCATACGCGCGCACCCCGATGGGTGCCTTCCAGGGTGCGCTGTCCGCCGTCTCCGCGACCGAGCTCGGCGCGACCGCGGTCAAGGCCGCGGTCGCTCGCGCGGGCGTCGCGCCTGAGAAGATCGACCGCATCTATATGGGCTGCGTGCTTCCGGCAGGCCTTGGCCAGGCGCCTGCGCGCCAGGCGGCGCTCGGCGCGGGGCTGCCGCGCTCGGTCGAGGCGACCACCGTCAACAAGATGTGCGGTTCGGGCATGCAGGCCGCGATCATGGCCGACGAGGCACTGCGCGCGGGGTCAGTCGACGTGGTGATTGCGGGCGGCATGGAGAGCATGACCAATGCCCCCTATCTGCTGCCCAAGCATCGCAGCGGCGCGCGCATCGGCCATGACCGGATCATGGATTCGATGATGCTCGACGGGCTGGAGGACGCCTACGAGCCTGGCAAGGCGATGGGCGTGTTCGCCGAGGAGACGGCGCGCGACTATCAGTTCACGCGCGAGGCGATGGACGGTTTCGCGATCGAGAGCCTGCGCCGTGCCAGTGCCGCAATCACCGGCGGCGGCTTCGCCGACGAAGTGGTTCCGGTGACGGTGAAGAGCCGCGCCGGCGAGACGTTGGTTGAGCAGGACGAGCAGCCCGGCAAGGCCAGGCCTGAGAAGATCCCCACGCTCAAGCCCGCCTTCAGCAAGGATGGCGCGATCACCGCCGCCAACGCCTCCTCCATCTCGGACGGCGCCGCCGCTTTGGTGATGGCGCGCGAGAGCGTCGCGAAGGAGTTGGGCCTCGCGATCGAGGCGCGCGTGGTCGCGACCGCGGCGCACGCGCATGAGCCCGCCAAATTCACGACCGCTCCGGTTCCGGCCATTCGGAAGGTGCTCGACAAGGCCGGCTGGAGCGTCGCGGACGTCGATCTGTTCGAGATCAACGAAGCCTTCGCGGCGGTGACGATGATCGCGATGCGCGACCTGGATATTCCGCACGACAAGGTCAACGTGAATGGCGGCGCGACTGCGCTCGGCCATCCGATCGGCGCATCGGGGGCGCGCATCCTCGCCACGCTCATCGCCGCGCTCAAGAAGCGCGGATTGAAGCGCGGGGTCGCATCGCTGTGCATCGGCGGCGGCGAGGCGACGGCAATGGCGGTCGAGCTGGTATGATCAAGGTCGAGGGCGGCTGCCATTGCGGGCTGGTGCGCTTCGAGGTCGAGCTGCCCTCCGCCCAGGTGCAGATCGACGATTGCGACTGCTCGATCTGCAGCATGACCGGCTATCTGCACCTGATCGTGCCAGAGACGAGCTTCCGACTGACCGAGGGGCGCAGGGAAACCACCACCTACCGCTTCGGCACGGGCACCGCGCAGCACATTTTCTGCAGCCAGTGTGGGATCAAGAGCTTCTACCGCCCGCGCTCGCACCCGAGACATGTCAGCGTGAACTATCGCTGCCTGGACGAGGGCCATGGGCTGGAACCCACGATCGTCAAATTCGACGGACGGAACCATCCCGGAGCGGTGGCGTAACGAGGCTGGCTTGGCGCGCCTCGCAACGGGCGATACACCGGGTCAGGGAGAGAAAAAGACATGAAGCCAGCCGCCGTCGACGTGGGCGAGCGTTCGCCGCTCCGCCTCGTCATCCTCGCCTCCACCTTGGGGACGGTGTTCGAATGGTATGACTTCTTCGTCTACGGCACGCTCGCGGGGGTCATCGGCCAGAATTTCTTCCCGGCAGGCAATGCCGCGGTCTCGCTGCTGATCACGCTCGCCACCTTCGGCGTCGGGTTCGGCATGCGCCCCGTCGGCGCGATCCTGTTCGGCGTGCTGGGCGACAAATTGGGACGCAAATATACCTTCCTGGTGACGGTGGCTCTGATGGGCGGCGCGACCGCAGGCGTCGGGCTGCTGCCGACCTATGCCTCGATCGGCATCGCCGCGCCCTTGCTATTGGTGCTGCTGCGCGTGGCGCAGGGGCTGGCCCTGGGCGGCGAATATGGCGGTGCGGCCATCTATGTCGCCGAACATGCGCCCAGGAAGAAGCGCGGTTTCTATACCAGCTTCATCCATGCGGGCGTCGCCGGCGGCTTCCTCTTGAGCCTGCTGGTCGTGCTCTCGGCGAGCAATTTCGCGCCCAAGGAGGATTGGGCGAACTGGGGCTGGCGTATCCCCTTCCTGTTCAGCCTGGTGCTGCTCGCCATTTCCTTGTGGGTGCGGATGATGCTGCGCGAAAGCCCGGTGTTCCGCGCGATGCAGATCGAGGGCAAGATCGCGGACAACCCGCTCAAGGAGAGCATCGACAGCTGGCCCAAATGGCGCAAGCTGCTGGTCGTGCTGTTCGGCATCACCGCCGGCCTGACCGTGATCTTCTACACCGCCCACTTCCAATCGCTCTATTTCATCCAGAATGCGGTCCGGATCGACGATACGCCGGCGCGGCTGATCGTCGGCTTCTCGGCCCTGCTCAGCATCGGCTGGTACGTGCTGTTCGGCTGGCTGTCAGACAAGATCGGGCGGCGGCCGCCGATCATCGCCGGCTATGTGCTGATGCTGGTGCTGGCCTTTCCCCTGTTCAAGATGATGGCGGCGAACGGCAATCCGGACCTTGCCGCCGCGCAGGGACGGGCGCCGGTGGTGGTGCGCGGCAGCGACTGCGGCTTCAACCCGCTCGCGACGCACGGCCAGTCGAGCGCGTGCGGCAAGGTGCTCGACAGCCTGTCCAAGCGCGGCATCACCTATACCAAGGTCAAGACCGCTGCCGGCGCGCCGATGGTCACGATCGGCAGCAAGGTGCTGACCGCGCCCGACGATGCGACGATCGAAGGCGCGCTGGCGGATGCGGGCTATCCGACCGGCAAGGTGACGCCGCCCTTCGCAAAGGCGGTGAAGGTCGCGTTCGGGATCATCGTGGTCGCCTTCATCTCGGGCATGACCTATGGTCCGGTCGCGGCCTTGCTGGTGGAGCTGTTCCCGGCGCGGGTGCGCTACACCTCGCTGTCCATCCCCTACCATATCGGCTCGGGCTATTTCGGCGGCTTCCTGCCCTTCATCAACCAATATATCGTCGCCAAGAGCGGCGATCCGCTGGCTGGGCTCTGGTATACGATCGCGGTGACCGCGATGGCCTTGTTGATCGTCTCCTTGGCCGTGCCCGAGACATCCGGCAAAGAGCTGGAATGATCGAATCCGACCTGAGCTTGGCGGCGCGGCTCGCCGACGCCGCCGCCGCCGCGATCTGCCCTTTCTTCCGCAAGCCGTTCGCGATGGAAGCCAAGGCCGACCTGTCGCCGGTGACCGAGGCCGATCGCGCCGCCGAAGCGGCGATGCGCGCGATCCTGCAGGCGGAGCGGCCCGGCGACGGGATGATCGGCGAGGAATATGGACCCGAACGCGCCGATGCCGAGCGCGTCTGGGTACTCGATCCGATCGACGGCACGCGCTCCTTCGTCGCCGGCCGGCCGATCTTCGGCACCCTCGTGGCGCTGGTCGAGCAGGGCAAACCTTTGCTCGGCCTGATCCATCAGCCGATCTCGGGCGAGCGCTGGACGGGTGCGGCCGGGCAGCCGACCACGCTCAACGGCGCGCCCGTACGCACCAGGGGCTGCGCCGACCTCGGGCAGGCGCATCTGGCGACCACGGGACCCGGTTACTTCACCCCCGAAAGCTGGACCGCGTTCGAGCGCGTGCGTGTCGCCGCGCGCGACACGCTCTGGGGCGGGGATTGCTACAATTACGGGCTGCTCGCCGCAGGGCATCTCGATCTGGTGATCGAGGATGGCCTCAAGCTCTACGACTTCGCCGCTTTGGTGCCGATCGTCGAGGGGGCCGGCGGTGCGATGCGCGACTGGTCTGGCGAGCCGCTCGACATGAGCAGCGACGGCAAGGTCATCGCCGCGGGCGATCCCGGTTTGATTGAAGCAGCGGTCGCGACGCTGGGTTAAGAGCCTCCTCCCCGAGATTTCTCGGGGAGGAGAGTCGGTCAGGCCGCGATGCGAACGCGCGCGAAGCTGCGGAACAGAGCCTTCACGGTTGGATTGACCACTTGTTCGGTAAGGCTGTCGACCAGCTCTGCGACGGTATGGCCGCTCGCAATGGCCACACGTTGCGAGGCCATCGCCCAATTGCCGAAGGCGCGCTCCGTAACTTCGTGCGAACTCAGCAGCACCATCGCGCGATGACGCGGATCGGTCTTGATACGCTCAAAGCAGCGCCGGACGCGGCCGGTCTCCCCTTCGAGCGCCTGGAGGAAACGATAGCCGTCATAGAGCAGCAGACCGGTGATGCCGTCGCTATGATTGTTGCGTCGCGAGGCGGCCAGAATTTGATCGATCGCTTCGGCCGGCAATTCCGGCCGCGCGGTGCTGATATAGGTGATCTGCAGCATTGAGGCTGTTCCTCTCAAGCCGCCATCATTCCATATTCGGGTTAAGAAGCTTTCAACCGCAAAGCGGGTAGACCCACGCGCAGCATCGCTCTATGGGCAAGCGCATCATGCAGTCCGGCCGCGGCCTCCTTCTTACGCTTCGACTTACGCGCCCTTAGGCGCGTCGATCGTTCGCGGCCGCTTTGCCGCCGCTCACCGCCTAAGGGACACGCCGCCGCGCCGACGATGACAGGCGCTCCGACGCTCTTTTGTGCCGAGACCAAGATGACCATGCTCGCCGATCCGTCCGTTAAGTACCGCGCCTTCCCGCAGGTCGATCTGCCCGACCGCCAATGGCCGAACCGCACCATCACCACGCCGCCGCGCTGGCTGTCGACCGACATGCGCGACGGCAACCAGGCGCTGATCGACCCGATGGACGAGGAGAAGAAGAATCGCTTCTTCGACCTGCTCGTGAAGGTCGGCCTGAAGGAGATCGAGGTCGGTTTCCCGAGCGCGGGCGCGACCGAGTTCGACTTCATCTCCGGCCTGGTCCGATCGGGCCGCATCCCCGACGACGTGATGATCCAGGTGCTGACCCAGTCGCGCCGCGACCTGATCGAACGCAGCTTCGAAAGCCTGGAGGGCGCGCCCAGGGCGACCGTCCACCTCTACAATGCGGTTTCGCCCGCCTGGCGCCGGATCGTGTTCGGCATGAGCCGGGACGAGATCAAGGGAATCGCCGTCACCGGCGCCAAGATCCTCCGTGACGAGGCGGCGAAGCGGCCGGAGACCGACTGGCATTTCGAATATAGCCCGGAGACCTTTTCCACCGCCGAGCTGGATTTCAGCCTGGAGGTTTGCGAGGCGGTGATGGACGTGCTGCGTCCGACGCCGGATCATCCGCTGATCCTGAACCTGCCGGCGACGGTCGAAGCAGCGACACCCAACATCTATGCCGATCAGATCGAGTGGTTCTGCCGCAACATCAGCAAGCGGAACTGCGTTGTCATCTCGCTCCACCCACACAATGACCGCGGCACCGGCGTTGCGGCCGCCGAACTGGGGCTGATGGCGGGCGCCGACCGGGTCGAAGGCTGCCTGTTCGGCAATGGCGAGCGCACCGGCAATGTCGACCTGGTGACCTTGGGGCTCAACCTCTACACGCAGGGCGTCAATCCGGGGCTGGACTTCTCGGATATCGACGAGGTGATCAACACGGTCACCTATTGCAACAATTTGCCCGTCCACCCGCGCCATCCTTATGCCGGCGATCTGGTGTTCACGGCCTTTTCAGGGTCGCATCAGGACGCGATCAAGAAGGGCTTCGCGGCGCAGGAGCAGCGCAACGATCAGATCTGGGACGTGCCCTATCTGCCGATCGACCCCAAGGATCTTGGGCGCGATTACGAAGCGGTGATCCGCGTCAATTCGCAATCGGGCAAGGGTGGCGTCGCCTGGGTGCTGGAGCAGGACAAGGGGTTCAAGCTGCCCAAGCGGATGCAGGCCGATTTCAGCCGCTCGGTCCAGGCGCTCGCCGACGAGACCAGCCGCGAACTCAACGCCGCCGACATCTGGGCGCGGTTCGAGCAGCATTACCGGCTGACCGGCGGCCAGAAGTATGAGCTGGTCGATTATAGCGAGACGCATGCCGGCTCCGACCGCATCTTCACCGGCCGCGTGCGGCACAATGGTGTCGAGAAATCGGTGAGCGGACGCGGCAATGGCCTGCTGTCGAGCGTGCTCGCCGCGCTGCACGACGGCTTCGGGCTCAATCTCGACATCGTCGATTATTCCGAGCACGCCATCGGTCACGGCGGCAACGTGCAGGCGGCTGCTTATGTCGAGGCCCGGACCGACGATGGGCGGACCCTGTTCGGGGTGGGCGTCGATACCGACGTCGCCACCGCATCGGTACGCGCGCTCCTCGGCGCCGCCAACGCGATCTGACCGGCCCCCTCGAGCAAAGAGGGGGCCGGACCGGCTCTTACCAGTGGCGCCAGGTGCAGTGCTTCACCTTATGGTGATGACGCCACTGGATGCGGCAGACCTTGCGATGGCCATGGTCCCGGTGGCGGCTCACATCCGGGCCGTCCCGACTGGTCGTGGTGGTGACGGTGCGATGCACCTCGACCTTGTCCTGCGCCAGTGCGGGCGCGGTTCCGCCCAGCGCGATCGCGGCGAGCAAAGCGAGACCTGAGACTTTCATCCTGCGCTCCTGTTGTTGTTGTGGTGCAGGTCCAACCGACCATTCGCTTCTCGGTTGCGCGGGCCACCGCGGGACCGCAGTCAAGCGGACCACAAAGCTCAGGGCGTCGCCAGCGCGGCAAGTTCGCGCGGCGTGACGCCGTAGGTCTGGACGATATGATCGTGCAGCGCGCACTTGGCCGCAGCCATTTCGGCATAAGCCTGCTCTTCCGCCAGCTCGTGCGTCGGGTCGACCCGATCGGCGGCGGGAACCAGCATCTCCCAGGTCATATTGTGGCGGTGCGCGGCCTCGCGGACCGCGGCGACCAGATCCTTCCCGTCCATGGCGGATAAACGACCCGAAACCGCGCGCGGTTTCGCGCGCTATTTGCGGCCGAACAGCTTTTCGATGTCGGTATGCCCCAATTTCACCCAGGTCGGGCGGCCATGATTGCATTGGCCCGAATGGGGCGTGACCTCCATTTCGCGCAGCAAGGCATTCATCTCCGCGACCGAGAGGATGCGGCCCGCCCGGACCGAACCGTGGCACGCCATGGTCGCCGCGATTCCGTCCAGTTTCTCCTTCAGGCTGAGCGCCTCGTCATAAGCGGCGAGCTCGTCGGCGAGATCGACCACCAATTGTTTCGCGTCGCTGGTGCCGAGCAGGGCCGGGGTGGCGCGCACCAGCACCGCCCGCGCCCCGAAGCGTTCAAGCTCGAGCCCCATTTCGGCGAGTTCGGTAGAGCGCGCCTCGAGCCGGTCGCAGGCGGCTTCGTCCAGCTCGACGACCTCGGGCAGCAGCAGGGCCTGCCGCGCGACTCCGCCGTCCGCGACCGCGCGCCGCATCCGTTCGAGCACGAGCCGTTCGTGCGCGGCATGCTGGTCGACCAGGATCAGCCCATCGGCGGCTTCGGCGACGATATAGGTCGCCGCCACCTGCCCGCGCGCGACGCCGAGGGGATGCTCGACCGGGGTCGGCGGCGCCTGCACGGCGATCTCGGCGCGCGCGGCAGGCGCCGGCATGAACTCGGGAACATTGTCCCAGACCGAGCCTTGGCTTGGCGCCCGCGTGGGGGCCCATTGTGGCGCGAGCGGCTCGGTCTGCCATCGCCCCAGCGCCGCCGCCGAGGGCTGCTGTGCACTGCGATGGCCGGCGCTGTCCAAAGCGGCGCGTAAGCCCCCGACGATCATGCCGCGCACCAGCCCCGCCTCGCGAAAGCGGACCTCGGTCTTGGCGGGATGGACGTTCACGTCCACCTCTTCCGGCGGCACCTCCAGGAACAGGGCCAGCACGGGATGGCGATCGCGCGCGAGCAGGTCCTGATAGGCGGCGCGCACGCTGCCGATCAGCAACCGGTCCTTCACCGGCCGGCCGTTGACGAACAGATATTGATGATCGGCGACGCCCCGGCTGAAGGTCGGCAGGCCCGCCACCCCGCCGAGGCGGATGCCCTCGCGCAGATGATCGACCGCGACCGAATTGCGCACCAGTTCGCGATCGATCAAAGCCGCGACCCGCTCGGGTCGGCTCTCATCCGGCTGGACGGAGAAACTGCGCCGTCCGTCATGTTCGAGCGTGAAACCGATCTCGCTGCGCGCCATGGCAAGCCGGCGCACCACGTCGGCGCAGGCGGCATATTCGGACCGTTCGGAGCGCAGGAACTTGGCGCGGGCCGGCACGCGCGCGAACAGCCCCTCCACCTTGATCCGCGTGCCGGGCGGCAAGGCGGCAGGCCCCTCCTCCACCAGCCGGCCATTGTCGACCACACGCCGCCAGCCCTCGCCGCCCCGCACGCGGCTTTCGAGGCTGAGCGTCGCCACGCTCGCGATCGAGGGCAGCGCTTCGCCCCGGAAACCCAACGTCGCGACGCGCTCGATATGGTCGTCGGGCAGCTTGGAGGTGGCGTGGCGTTCGAGCGCGAGCGCCATCTCCTCGCGCCTCATGCCGCAGCCGTCGTCGATCACCTCGATCCCGCCGATTCCGCCTCCGCTCAGGCGTATCACGACATGGCGCGCGCCCGCATCAATCGCATTCTCGACCAGTTCCTTGAGCGCGGATGCGGGGCGTTCGACCACCTCGCCGGCGGCGATGCGATTGACCAGATGCTCTGGGAGGCGCCGTATTGACATGGTGGAGGGTCTAGCCCAACCAGCGGACTTCCGCGACCGGGCTTTCAGGCATCAGCATCACGATTCTCCGGCCGGGTCGCGCGTCGGACGGACAGCAAAGATATGGGTTTCATGCGCTGGTTCAAATTCATGTCGCACGACATGGCGATCGATCTCGGGACTGCCAACACTCTGGTTTACGTGCGCGGGCGCGGCATCGTGCTGGACGAGCCGTCGGTGGTCGCGGTCGAGATGGTCAATGGCGTCAAGAAGGTCCGCGCGGTCGGCGACGATGCCAAGGTGATGATGGGCAAGACGCCCGAGCATATGGAGGCGATCCGCCCCCTGCGCGACGGCGTGATCGCGGACATCGACATCGCCGAGGACATGATCAAGCACTTCATCGAGAAGGTGCATGGCCGGCGACGCTTCCCCCGCGCGATCGAGATCGTGATTTGCGTGCCATCGGGATCGACCAAGGTCGAACGGCGCGCGATCCGCGACGCGGCCTCCAATGCCGGCGCCTCCCAGGTCTTCCTGATCGAGGAACCGATGGCGGCCGCGATCGGTGCCGACATGCCCGTGACCCAGCCGATCGGATCGATGGTGGTCGATATCGGCGGCGGCACGACGGAGGTCGCGGTCCTCTCGCTGCGTGGCCTCGCCTACACGACCAGCGTGCGCGTCGGCGGCGACAAGATGGACGAGGCGATCCAGTCCTACGTGCGGCGCAATCACAATCTGCTGATCGGCGAAGCCACCGCCGAGCGGATCAAGCAGCAGCATGGCACGGCGCAGATGCCCAAGGATGGCGTCGGCGAGCGGATCCACATCAAGGGCCGCGATCTCGTCAACGGCGTGCCCAAGGAGATCGAGATCACGCAAGGGCAGATTGCCGAGGCCTTGTCCGAGCCGGTCTCCGCGATCGTCGAGGGCGTCCGCATGGCGCTTGAGAACACAGCGCCCGAACTGGCGGCGGACATCGTCGACCAGGGCATCGTCTTGACCGGCGGCGGCGCGCTGCTCGAAGGCCTTGACGAAGTGCTGCGCCAGGCCACCGGCCTTCCCGTCACCGTCGCGGACAATCCGCTCACCTGCGTTGCGCTGGGCACCGGCCGCGCGCTGGAGGATCCGATGTTCCGCGGCGTGCTGCACACGGCGTAAAAGCGGAAAGGAGGCGGCGCCATGGCACCGCCGCGTCATCGCGACCGCGGCTTTTCGCGGCGCATCCAATACGGGCTGTTCATCGGCTATGTCGCCGCGGGGATCGGCGTCGTCGCCGGGATCGGGCTCGTCC
>Ga0207698_10002389_pt1 | contig 11113 bp, 9 predicted proteins | sample KBSCornC22_FD_184298 | JGI IMG/M metagenome (GOLD analysis project Ga0207698, IMG submission 184298) | Corn rhizosphere microbial communities from Kellogg Biological Station, Michigan, USA - KBS Corn C2-2 (SPAdes) (version 2) | ecosystem: Host-associated > Plants > Roots > Rhizosphere > Soil ...
ACCGTTGACTTCACCAACGTCGCTGAAAGCAGGACCTCGTGGCCACTCCGACTCCCACCCCCGCCGACAAGTTCTCGTTCGGCCTCTGGACGATCGGCTACAACGGCGCAGACCCGTTCGGCGGGCCCACCCGCGCTCCGATGGACATCGTCCACGTCGTCGAGAAGCTCAAAGAGGTCGGTGCGTACGGCCTGACCTTCCACGACGACGACCTGTTCGCCTTCGGATCGTCGGACGCCGACCGTCAGAAGCAGATCGACCGCCTCAAAGGCGCCCTCGCCGACACCGGCCTGATCATCCCGATGGTCACCACCAACCTGTTCAGCCAGCCGGTCTTCAAAGACGGCGGCTTCACCTCGAACGACCGCGGGGTGCGCCGCTTCGCCCTGCGCAAGGCCCTGCGGCAGCTCGACCTGGGTGCCGAGCTCGGCGCGAAGACCTTCGTCATGTGGGGTGGACGCGAGGGCGCCGAGTACGACTCCGCCAAAGACATCCAGCTGGCGCTCGAGCGGTACCGCGAGGGCGTCAACCTGTTCGCCCAGTACGTGACCGACAAGGGCTACGACATCCGCTTCGCGATCGAGCCGAAGCCGAACGAGCCGCGCGGCGACATCCTGCTGCCGACCCTCGGTCACGCGATCGCCTTCATCAACACGCTGGAGAAGCCGGAGCTGTTCGGCATCAACCCCGAGGTCGGCCACGAGCAGATGGCGGGGCTCAACTTCGCGTCGGGCATCGCGCAGGCGCTCTACCAGGGCAAGCTCTTCCACATCGACCTGAACGGCCAGCGCGGCATCAAGTACGACCAGGACCTGGTCTTCGGCCACGGCGATCTGTACAACGCCTTCGCCCTGGTCGACCTGCTCGAGAACGGCGGCCCCAACGGCGGCCAGGCCTACGACGGACCGCGCCACTTCGATTACAAGCCGTCGCGCACCGAGGACGAGAACGGCGTGTGGGACTCCGCCCGGGCCAACATCGCCAACTACCTCATGCTCAAGGAGCGTGCGGCGGCGTTCCGCGCCGACCCCGAGGTGCAGGCGGCCCTCAAGGACGCGCGCGTCGACGGTCTGGCGACCCCGACCCTCGCCGAGGGCGAGAGCTACGACGACCTGATCGCCGATCGCTCGGCATTCGAGGAGTTCGATCACGGCGCGTACTACAACGGCAAGGGCTTCGGCTTCGTGCGCCTGCAGCAGCTCGCGACCGAGCACCTGCTGGGCGCGCGATGAAAAAGAGACGCCGACGCGTCTCTCTTTCCCTCGCGCGGCGTGACGGTTACTGTGTCGTGGCCGAGACCTGGCGCCGACACCGATGACGCTGGTCGCCGGCGTCGACTCGTCGACGCAGAGTTGCAAGGTCGTCATCCGTGACGCCATCACAGGTGAGGTGGTGCGCACCGGCCGGTCGCCCCACCCCGAGGGCACCGAGGTGGCACCTGACGCCTGGTGGATCGCGCTGTTGGCCGCCATCTCCGACGCCGGGTGCCTCAACGACGTCGCGGCGATCTCGATCGGCGGCCAGCAGCACGGCATGGTGGTGCTGGATGTCGATGGCCGCGTCATCCGCGACGCCCTGCTCTGGAACGACACCCGCTCCGCCGGCGCGGCCGCCCAGCTGACGAGGGAGTTCGGCGCCGTCGAGCTGGCAAACCGCACCGGACTCGTGCCGGTCGCGTCATTCACCATCACCAAGCTGCGCTGGCTGCGCGACGCCGAGCCCGAGAACGCCGCCCGGGTCGCCGCCGTCGCCCTGCCGCACGACTGGCTGACCTGGCGGCTGCGCGGCTACGGTCCCGAGGGCGAGAGCCCGCTCGGCCCGATGCTCGACGAGCTGACCACCGACCGCTCGGATGCGAGCGGCACCGGGTACTGGTCGCCCGCGACGGGCGAATACGACCGCGAGCTGCTCATCGCCGCCCTCGGCCACGACGCGGTGCTGCCGCGGGTGCTGGCCGCCCACGACTCCCCGGGGGTGTCGGCCGAGCACGTCGGCATCCCCGTGGGTCTGCTCGTGGGCGCGGGAGCCGGCGACAACGCGGCCGCCGCGCTGGGGCTCGACGCGCGCAGCGGCGACGTGGTGGTGTCCATCGGAACCAGCGGCACCGTCTTCGCGGTGACCGACGCACCGACCGTCGACCCCAGCGGCTCGGTCGCCGGATTCGCGGATGCCGGCGGCGCGTTCCTGCCGCTGGTCGCCACGCTGAACGCGGCGCGCGTGCTCGACGCGATCTCTCGCCTGCTCGGCGTGGACCATGACGAGCTCGGCCGCCTCGCCCTCGCCGCCGCCCCCGGCGCCGACGGCCTCGTGCTGCAGCCGTACTTCGAGGGCGAACGCACCCCGAACCTGCCGGACGCCACCGCCACCCTGTTCGGCATGACCCTGGCCTCGACCACCCGCGAGAACCTGGCGCGCGCTGCCATCGAGGGGATGCTGTGCGCCCTCGCCGACGGACTGGACGCCGTCGAGCACCTGGGCGTCAGCGCCTCGCGCCTGCTGATCGTCGGCGGCGCGGCGCAGAATCCTGCCGTGGCGGCGATCGCCGCACAGGTGTTCCCGGTGCCGGTGGAGGTGCCGCAGCCCGGCGAGTACGTCGCGCTCGGAGCTGCCGTGCAGGCCGCGTGGGCGCTGACCGGGGAGCGCCCGAACTGGCCGGTGGCCGTGAGCGCGGCGCCGGCGCTCGATACGCGGCCCGAGATCCGTGCGAGCTATGGCGCGCACGCCGTAGCGGGCTGAGCAGGACTCCTCCACCCCGCGGGACGTTCGGCCCGTGACGCGCAGCGCCATGCGCACCAGCCTGGATGCACCGGGCGCTGGGCCCGGCCGCTGGGAGGAGCTCCATCATGTCTCGCACCTACGTCGTCACCGGTTCGGCAAGCGGAATCGGCAAAGCGACCACTGAACTGCTGACCGAGCGCGGAGAGCGCGTGATCGGGGTCGACACGCATGACGCCGACGTCACGGTCGACCTGTCGACCGCCGCCGGTCGCAGCGAACTGGTCACCCGGGTCAGCGAGTTGGCCGGCGGGCACATCGACGCGATCATCGCCAACGCCGGTCTGGCGACGCCGACCGCATCGACCGTGGCCGTCAACTTCTTCGGCACCGTGGCGACCCTCCAGGGGCTGAAGCCGCTGCTCGCCGGATCGCCGGCGCCGCGGGCGGTGCTCACGGCATCCATGGCATCGCTGTTCCCGCCGGACGACGCCCTGCTCGACGCCCTGCTGCAGGGGGACGAGGCGAAGGCCATGTCACGCGGCGCCGAACTCGAGGCGGCTGGCGGCGACCAGGCCGGCCTGATCTACGGCACGACCAAGCGCGCCTTGGTGCGGTGGGTGCGTCGGAACGCGGCGACCGCCGAGTGGGCGGGCGCGGGCATCCCGCTCAACGCCATCGCACCGGGCGTGGTCGAGACCCCGATGACCGCGGCGTTCACCGGCTCGAAAGAGGCGCGGGAGTCGATCCTCAAGATGGTGCCGATGCCGCTCAACGGCATCTTCGAACCGCGCGACGCCGCCTACCTGCTCGCGTGGCTGACCAGCGAGGAGAACGCGCACCTGTGCGGCCAGATCGTCTTCATCGACGGCGGGTCGGATGCGGTGATGCGCGGCGAATCGATGTGGTGAGGGCGGTCACCCCCGCGTCAGCGGCTCCAGCGTCGGGTCGCTCGCGTACGACTCCGCGGCGTTCTCGCGCGTGACCAACTGCGGGGTGAGCAGGAACGTCGGCACCACCTTCGCGCCGTTGTCGTAGGAGGTCGGGTCGTTGACATCCACCGGCTTGCCCTTCTGGAGCTCGCCGACCATCTTGATCGCCTCGGCGACGAGCTTGCGGGTGTCTTTGTTGATGGTCGAGTACTGGATGCCGGCCATGATCGACTTCACCGATTCGGCCTCGGAGTCCTGCCCGGTCACGATCGGGTAGGGCTTGCCCGCGGTGTTGATCGACTGCAGGATCGCGCGCGCGAGGGTGTCGTTCGGCGAGAGCACCCCGTCGAGTTCCGTGCTCGTGTAGAAGCCGGCCAGCAGAGTGTCCATGCGGCTCTGCGCGTTCTGAGCCAGCCAACCCTGGGTGGTCACCTGCTTGAAGGCCTTCTGGCCCGAGACGACCCGCAGGGTTCCGTCGTCGATCTTGGGCTGCAGCACCTTCATCGCGCCCTGGAAGAACACGCCGGAATTATTGTCGTCTGGTGACCCGGCGAACAGCTCGATGTTGAAGGTCTTCTTGCCCGGGTACTTGGCCTGCATGCCGGTGAGCAGGGCCTGACCCTGCAGCTCGCCGACACGCTCGTTGTCGTAGGCGACGTAGTAGTCCACGTCCTTGGTGTTCAGGATGAGGCGGTCGTACGCGATCACGACCGCGCCTGCCTTCTTGGCATCCGCGACCTGGGTGGAGAGCTGACTGCCGTCCTTGGCGCAGACGATGATCACCTTGGCGCCGTTGGTGATCATGGCTTCGATCTGGTTCTGCTGCTCGGCCACGGTGTTGGTCGCGGGGGCGTACTGCACGTCGGGCGAGTAGCCCGCCTTGGTCAAGCCGTCGGTGAACAGTCCACCGGCGATCGCGAAGTTCTCGCTCGTCTTGTCGGGCAGGGCGACGCCGATGGTCGCGTGGGCCGGGAAGCCGGCGGCCCCGCCCGCGGCCGCCTCCTGGGTGCGGGAGGTGCAGCCGGTGAGCGCGAGCGACGCCAGCACCACGCCGGTCAGGATGGATGCCGCAGCGCGCCGCGTCATGAGTCGCTCCCCTTGTCGTGCGCCACGGTGTCGGGCGGCGATACCTCGGCAGTCGGCGCCAGGGCGCGGCGCTGGAGCCGCGCGATGATCGAGGGTCGTCCGCGGCTCTTGCTGTAGACATCCACACCGACCGCCACCAGCAGCACGAGACCCTTGATGATCTGCACGCGATCCGAGCTCACCCCGAGCAGCGACAGCCCGTTGTTGAGCACGGCGATCACCAGGCCCCCGACCACCGAGCCCACGATGGTGCCGATGCCGCCCGAGACGGCCGCACCGCCGATGAAGACGGCCGCGATGGCGTCGAGCTCCCAGCCGATGCCGTCGCCCGGCCCGGATGCCGCGGCCCGCGCCACCCACATCTCGCCAGCGAACGCGGCGATGACCGACATGTTCATCATCACGAAGAAGTTGACGCGGCGGATGCGCACGCCCGAGAGCTCGGCCGCCCGCCAGTTGCCCCCGACCGCGTAGATGTGCCGCCCGATGATCGTGCGGTTGGCGAGGAACGAGTAGCCGAGCACCAGCACGACCAGGATGAGCCCGGCGATCGGGAAGCTGGTTCCGAGGGGGCCCTTGGCGAACAGGTAGGTCGCACCCGAGATCACGGCGATGAGCAGCGCGGCCCGCACCACGGCGACCCAGAGCGGGCCGGCATCCGCCCCCATGCGGCGTCCGCGGCGGCGCAGGAGGACCTCGCGGGCCACCACTCCCCCGATCGCCAGGATGCCGAGGATCACCGTCGACAGGTTGAGCTGCACCCCCCACGCCGGGTCGGGCAGGTAGCCGCTGCCGATGAACGCGAAACTGTCGGATGCCGGCAGGCTCACGCTCGTCGAGTTGCCGACGAACTGGTTCGCTCCGCGGAAGATCAGCATGCCCGCCAGGGTGACGATGAACGCGGGGACCCCGACATATGCCACCCAGAATCCCTGCCACGCCCCGACGACCGCGCCGACGCCCAGCCCGAGCAGCAGAGCGAACGGCCACGGCCAGTGCCACTGGTTCACCGAGATCGCGACGATGATGCCCGCGAACGCCGCCACCGAGCCGACCGAGAGATCGATGTGGCCCGCGATGATCACGAGCACCATGCCGATCGCGAGGATCAGCACATAGGCGTTGCCGTTCACCAGGTTGAGCAGGTTGATCGGGTCGAGCGTCTTGCCGCCGGTGAGCACTTGGAAGAAGATCACGATCGCGATGAGCGCGCCCAGGATGCCGAACTGGCGGCCCGACCCGCCGACGATCCTGCGCAGGTCGCCGAATCGGAAGGTCTTCTGGTCGGGTGCGCTCATCGGGTGGGTGCCTTCTGCTGGGTCTTCTTCTGGGCCGTTTGGTGGGCCGTCTGCTGGGCCCTCTGGGTGGTCGTGATGCTGCGCATCAGGGTCTCGGGGTCGGCCTGGCTCACCGGGAGGTCTGCCGTGATCCGGCCCTCGAAGATCGTGTAGATCCGGTCGCAGATGCCCAGCAGCTCTGGCAGCTCCGACGAGATCAGCAGCACGCCGCTGCCCTGCGCGGCCAGGCGCTGGATGATCCCGTAGATCTCGAACTTGGCGCCGACATCGATGCCCCGGGTCGGCTCGTCGAGGATCAGCAGCTGTGGATCGGTGAACATCCACTTGGCCAGCACGACCTTCTGCTGGTTGCCGCCCGAGAGCTGCCGAACGCCCTCGTCGACGCTGGGCGCCTTGATGCGCAGGCCGGAGCGGTACCCCTCGGCGGCGCGGCGCTCCTGCGCCTCATCGACGACACCGGCGCGGGCCACCTTGCGGAGCTTGGCCGAGACGACCGATTCCTTGATGTCATCCAGGAGGTTCAGCCCCAGCGTGGTGCGGTCTTCGCTGACGTAGGCGATACCGTGCGCGATCGCGTCCGAGACCGAGTTCAGCACGACCTCGCGGCCGTCGATGAAGATCTGGCCCGAGACGTAGCTGCCGTACGACCGGCCGAAGACGCTCATCGCGAGCTCGGTTCGGCCGGCACCCATCAGGCCGGCCAGCCCGACGATCTCGCCGCGCCTGATCGAGAAGCTCTCGCTCTTGCAGACCAGCCGCTCCGGCGCCTGCGGATGGCGCACCGTCCAGTCGCGCACCTCGAAGAACACCTCGCCGATCCGCGGGGTGCGATCGGGGAAGCGGCTCTGCAGGCTGCGGCCGACCATGCCCCGGATGATGCGGTCCTCATCCACCTCGTGCGCCTTCACGTTGAGCGTCTCGATGGCGTGCCCGTCGCGCAGGATCGTGATCGAATCGGCGATCTGCTCGATCTCGTTGAGCTTGTGGCTGATGATGATCGAGCTGACGCCGCGCTCCTTCAGGCCCAGGATGAGCTCGAGCAGGTGCTGCGAGTCGGTGCCGTTCAGGGTGGCGGTCGGCTCGTCGAGGATCAGCAGCTGCACGTCCTTGTGCAGCGCGCGGGCGATCTCGACCAGCTGCTGCTTGCCGACGCCGAGGTGCTTGATCTGCGTCTGCGGGTCTTCGTTTAGGCCGACCAGGGCGAGCAGCTCGGACGCGCGGCGGTTCTCTTCATCCCAGTCGATGACCCCGGCGCGGGTGAGCTCGCTGCCCAGGAAGATGTTCTCGGTGATCGACAACTCGGGGATGAGCGCGAACTCCTGGTGGATCGTCACGATCCCGACCGCCTCGCTCGATCCCACATTGCGGAAGCGCTGCAGCTGCCCGCGGTACACGATGTCGCCCTGATACGTGCCGTACGGGTAGACCCCCGAGAGCACCTTCATCAGGGTGGACTTGCCCGCACCGTTCTCGCCGGCGACCGCGTGGATCTGGCCGGGGCCGACCGAGATCGAGACGTCGGAGAGCGCCTTGACGCCGGGGAACTCCTTCGAGATCCGGCGCATCTCGAGGATCGGCGCGGGCGCCGCGCCCGCCGCGTCGGTCGTCATGCGCGACCTCCCGGACGGCTCGTCGAGTCGCGCAGCACCAGCTCGGGACGGATCGGCTCGCCGTGCCGCTTGCCGCCGACGCCCAGCTCGGCGAGCAGCAGGTCGATGGAGCGGCGTCCGATCTCGGCGAAATCCTGGCGGATCGTGGTGAGGGGCGGCCAGAAGTGAGCGGCCTCGGGGATGTCGTCGAATCCCACGATGCTCACGTCGTCGGGCACGCGCACCCCGTGCTCGCGGAAGGCGTGCAGCAGTCCGAGCGCCATCTGGTCGTTCGAGCAGAACACGGCCGTGAAGTCCTCGCCGCCCAGCAACTCGCGGCCGGCGCGGTAGCCGAACTCGGCGGTCCAATCGCCCAGCACCGGCGGCCGCACCATCAGTTCGGCGTCGGCCACCTCGCGCAGGTACCCCTGCATGCGGGCTTCGGCCTCGATCCAGTCCTGCGGGCCCGCCAGATGGATGATGCGGCGGTGGCCAAGTTCGATCAGGTGCCGAGTGGCCAGGCGCGCGCCCTCGAACTGGTCGACCGAGATGCTGTGCGGCACGTCGCGGCGCTCCGGATCGAGCAGCACATACGGTACGCGCAGCGGCGTGGAACTCAGCAGGTCGAACACCCGCGACTGCGGAGCGACGACCGCGACCGCCTGGACGGCCTGCCCGTCCAACTGGGTGAGCGCACTGCGCACCGAGCTGTCGTCGCTGGCTGTCGTGACGATGGAGAGCGTGTATCCGGCCTCGCGGGCGGCATCCTCGATCTCATAGAGGATCGTCTGCGCGCCGTAGTTGGCGGCCCGGGTGGCGACCAGCACCCCGATGACCCGCGAGTTGCTGGTGACCAGCGCCCGCGCTGCCTGGTTCGGGCGGTAGCCGAGCTGCTCGATGACTTCGAGCACCCGCGCGCGCGTCTCGGGCCGCAGCCGCGGCGAGTCGTTGAGCACCCGTGACACCGTCTGATACGACACGCCCGCCTCGCGCGCGACATCGCGGATGTTGGGTGCGCGCGTCACGGCGGGCTCGCTCGTCACGGGCCTCCCGACCTGTGTCTCAGCGCACGGGTCGGAGGGCTCAGCGGTGAGCGCCTCCCGAGTGGCTGCGGACCATGATCGCACGGAATGTGACAGGACGCCACATTGTCACATCGCGCCCGTTCCGGTCAGGGGACGAGCGCGAACGCTCGCACCGGGAAGGTGCCGAAGCCCTCCACGGCGGGCGGCGCTGCGGTGAATCGCGCTCCGCTCGCCGGCAGCGCGTCGAGGTTCGTCAGGTGCTCGACCACATGGATGCCCGCCGCCAGCAGTCCGCTGTGCGCCGGCCGTTCGCCGCCCGACTCGGTGTCGTCGATGTTGAGCGAGTCGATCCCGACCAGGGCGACACCTTGACGGATCAGTTCGGCCACGCCGTCCACGCCAAGGAAGGGCGCGCCCTGCGCGTACTCGGGGGTGCCGAAGTGCCGGCTCCAGCCGGTGTCGAGCAGCACGGCGCAGCCGGCCAGGTCGCGATCATGGAAGGTGGCGGCCGGGATCTCGCGCGGTCCGGGCGCGCCGGGCGCGACATCCCGCAGGTGGAACACCTCAGCCGGCAGGTCGACGAGCGTGCTCAGATCGAGCCCGGCGAGATCGGCTCCGCCCTCGTAGCGGTGGAAGGGGCTGTCGAGATAGGTGCCGGTGTTGCCGATCATGGTGATGATGTCCATCGCGAACTCGGTGCCCGGTGCGTAGCGGGCGCGCGAGTCGGCGCGGGTCAGGTGCGGCGTGATCACCGGCGCGGGCAGTCCGGGGTAGGTCACCAGGCCCTGCCGAATGACATGGCTCAGGTCGATCACTCGGCGGGCGCCCGCCAGCGCTGTCGAGTCGCGGGTCTCGAGCCCGCGGGAACCGCGGTGCGGCTCGGCGACGATCCGGAGGTTCTCAAGCTCGACCGAGCCCACGAGGGCGAGCCCGAGATGGCCGACGAACAGCCGGGCGACCTCGGCGTCGTTGACCTCCGCGGACGGCAGGTCGAGACGGAACCCCTCGGCGGTCAGGCCACCTCCGTTGGAGAAGAGGACGCGGGCATCGAAGTGGGCACGGTACTGCGTGGGCTCAGACTCGGGCACGGATCCTCCTGACGACGGTCACCGCGATGGCGACAAGGGCGAGAACGGCCGGGACGACAAGATGCCATCCCGTCAAGATGAGCAGACCCGCCATGAGGACGACGGAGATCACCGCCATCACCCACCCGGCGCTGCCGACCCGCAGGAGCTTGACGGCCGCGATCATCCCGAGCGCATAGACCGCGACCAGCGAGCTGATGTGGATGAGGATGAAGGTCTGCAGGTCGAGGTGGAACACGAAGAAGATCGTGGTGTACACCACCGCTTGGATGCCGTACCCGCCGAGCGCGCGACGCGGCACGGCACCCGGTTCCGCACCCTTCGCGAACCTGGGCGGCAGGTCGCCGTCGCGCCCGAGGGAGGCGCCCAGGTTCGCGAACGCCGGGTAGTAGGCGTTGGCGACGCCGAGCACGACGATCCCGGCGATCACCGCCACGATGATGGGTCCGAAGCCGGGCAAGGTGATCGCGACGAGATCGATCAACGGCACCGAGCTCGCGGTCGCCGAAGCTCCGACCACTCCCACGGTGACGAACTGCAGGGCGAGGTATGCGATCCCGACGATCGCGATGGCGATGGCGGTCGCGAGGGGGATGGTGCGACGCGGATTGCGGAACTCTCCTGCGATGTGCGTCACCGCCTCCCACCCGGCGAACGCCCACACGAACAGGCTCACCGCGAGCCCGACCCCGCCCCAGCCGTGCGGCAGGAACGGGGTGAAGTGCCCGGCGCGCACGGACGGCAGCGCGGTCGCCACCACTCCGACGACCACGACGACCAGCAGGGCCGAGAACACGAGTTGCACCCGACCGCTGACCCTCAATCCGAACAGATTCAGGGCGAGGGGCAGGAGTACGACCCCGAACCCGATGACCGGGACCGCGGATGGGCCCAGCCCGAGAGCGGCCGACAGGTAGCCACCGCCCAGGGCTGCGAGCACCGGGACGCCGAATCCGACCCCGAAGAAGAACCAGTAGCCGGTGGCGCGGGCCGCGGTCGGCCCGAGGGCGAGGCGCACGAAGGTGGCGACGCCCCCGGCATCCGGATACCGTGCCGCGAGCGCCGCAAAGGTGCCGGCCAACGGGATCGACAGCAGCAGCACGACCGCGACCGCCAGCACCGAGGCCGGGCCGGCCGCGTCGGCCGCGAGACCCGGAAGCACGAGCACGCCGGTACCGAGCACTGCGGCTACGTAGAGGGCGGATGCCGTGGCCAGGCCGATGCGGCCGTCGGGCGCCGCGGTGTTCGACGCGTCCGCCGCGTTCGTCGGCTTCTCGGTCGTGGTCACGGCTCCCATCCTGACAGTGGCGGGAGCGAGGCCGATGCCCCGTTCCCGCCACCGTTCGTGGCGTTCACGCCACGTTGTCAGACGCCGCCGAC
>Ga0207698_10002392_pt1 | contig 11109 bp, 7 predicted proteins | sample KBSCornC22_FD_184298 | JGI IMG/M metagenome (GOLD analysis project Ga0207698, IMG submission 184298) | Corn rhizosphere microbial communities from Kellogg Biological Station, Michigan, USA - KBS Corn C2-2 (SPAdes) (version 2) | ecosystem: Host-associated > Plants > Roots > Rhizosphere > Soil ...
CGAACTGGTCGTGGAAGCGCGCCTGCTGGATGTAGAGATCCTTGCCCCCGCCGGTCAGGTCCACCGCCGGCGCGAGCGTCGGGCCGAGCGTGCTGCCGGGGAACTTGCCGGTGAGGCCGAGCGCGGTCTCGCCCGCATCTGGTGCGAAGGCGGCGACATAGACCAGCGCCTTCACGTTGGGGCGGCCCTCCGCCGCCTCGCTGATGACGCTGCCGCCATAGCTATGCCCGACCAGCACGACCGGGCCCTTGATGCTCTTGACGACGTCGGACACCGCGTCGGCATCGGTGCGGACGCTGCGTAGCGGATTGGCCGCCGCCACGACGCGATAGCCGTGCCGCTGCAGGATCGTCACGACCCCATTCCAGCTCGATGAATCGGCGAAGGCGCCGTGCACCAGCACCACCGTGGGCTTTTGCGCCGTCGCCGGCGCGGCCTGCACCTGAATCGTCACGCTTGCGGCAAGCGCCGCCATGATGAGCGTCTTCATATCTTCCTCCTGTTGGTCGGTTCAGGCGAGCACGACGATCGCGTCGATATTGCCCTTGATCGCCTTGGAATAGGGGCAGGTGCGATGCGCCATCTCGATGATCTGGCGGGCGGCGTCGCGGTCGAGTCCCGGTACGCTGACGTTCAGTCGCGCGCCAAGCGAATAGCCGTCCTCACCGTGCAGCAGGCTGACCTCGGCGTCGATCGCGACGTCTTCGGGCAGCGCGATGCCCTTGCTCTTGGCCGCGATCGCCATCGCGCCTTCGAAACAGGCGGACCAGCCCGCGGCGAACAATTGCTCGGGGTTGGTCCCCTGCCCCGCCCCGCCCGGGGGCGACAGCTTGACGTCGAGGCGGCCGTCCGAGCTTCGGGCCGCACCCTCGCGGCCTCCGGTGACGTGGACATTGGCGATGTAGAGGGTCTTGGGTGCGTCACTCATGGCATTTCTCCAGTTCGGGTTCGGGTCGGGACGGTTCATCGCAAGGGGCGGAAGGCGGCGCGGACCTCGTCCGCGAAGATCAGGGGCTTTTCCCACGCCGCGAAATGACCGCCGTCGCTCGCCTCGTGGAAATAAAAGAGGTTGCGGTAGCAGCGCTCGGCCCAGCTTTTGGGCGCGCGGAAGATCTCGCCCGGGAAGACGCTGACCGCGACCGGCAGGTCGATGGTCCCGCGCGCGTTGAAATTGTTGCTATGATCTTCCCAATAAATGCGCGCCGCCGACGCCCCGGTCGCGGTCAGCCAGTAGAGCGACATATCGTCCAATATCTCGTCGCGCGTCAGCACGCGTTCGGGCTGGCCGCCGCTATAGGTCCATTGCGCGATCTTCTCATACATCCAGGCGGCCATGCCGACGGGAGAATCCACGAGCGAATAGCCGATCGTCTGCGGCCGGGTGTTCATCTCGATCGCATAGCCCGCATTGTCCCGATAAAAGGCCTCGAGCTGGTCGAAGGCACCGCGTTCCTGCGGGCTGAGCGTCGCCGGCGCGGGGTCGCCCGCCGCCAGGATGCGGGCAATGTCCGCCGGAACCACCGCCGGCATGTTGAGGTGGATGCCGATCAGGCCAGGCACCTTCTGCAAGGCCATGCGCTGCGAGATGACCGATCCGCAGTCGCCGCCCTGGCTGACATAGCGATCGTAACCGAGCCGCCGCATCAGCACCGACCAGGCACGGCCGATATGGTCCGATCCCCACCCGAGCGTCGTCGGCTTGGCGGAAAAGCCGAAGCCGGGGATCGATGGGATGACGAGGTGGAAGGCATCTTCCGCCTCGCCGCCATGCGCCACGGGATCGGTCAGCAGATCGATCACCTTCAGGAATTCCAGCACCGATCCCGGCCAGCCATGCGTCAGGATCATCGGCAGCGCGCCGTCGTGGCGCGAGCGGACATGGATGAAGTGGATGTCCAGCCCGTCGATCGCGGTCATGAACATCGGCATGCCGTTGAGCTTCGCCTCGACCTTCCGCCAGTCATAGGCTTCGGCCCAATACGCCATCAGCGGCTTGAGCGTCTGGCGGCGCACGCCCTGGCCGTCATCAGGCGCGGGCTGTTCGTCCGCCCAGCGCGTGTCGCGGATGCGGCGCTTCATCGCATCGAGCTCCGCCTGCGCGACATGGACCTTGAACGGCCGGGTCGCCTCGCTTGGACCTTCCGGCCCTGCGAGTGACGGCGCCGCCGCCATCGCCCCCGCCAAAGCGGCTCCGGCGACGAAGCCGCGGCGCGAGGTCGAATGCGCATCGAACATTTTTGTCTCCTCCATCCCGATCCCTGGTCAGGTAGAGGAGCCCGTGCGGGCACGCTTGTTATCTGCGGTGATGCCTTGTTAGCGGGCGGGCCGGCCGATCAGCGCGGCGATAACGATCCGATCAGATCACCGTCGACCGCACGGCGGCGAGCCTCTGATCGGGCACCTGCGCGCAGCTGCTGACGGCGAAGTTTCGGACGTCCTCCAGGCTGAACAAGGAGCCGCCGGGCGCTCGAACGTGGAAGAAGTCCGCCCCATCGACATGCTCGATCCGATAGGCCGGTCTCGGGTCGGGCTGCTGCACCGCTACCTCGACATTGTTGAATTCGACGTTGCGCGCGTGGCGGATGAAGAAGCCGCTGGCGGGAAGATCGCCGAACATATTGGGTTCGGGATAATGGTCTTCGTTGGCGGGCGGGTTCAGGTGCGCCATCGACTCCGGTGCACCGCCCACCTGCTGAAGGTAGACGTCGCTGATCTTGATATCCTCGACCGGATGATCGGGCAGCCCGGCGATGATCGACGGCAGCAGGCTGGCGCCGGAGCTGCTGACATTGCTGATCATCACCCGCTTGAGCGTGCCGACCGGCCGCTCCTTGGGCCCCCGCATCCGGCGACCCAGCCGCATGAAGATCGGCGACGAGACGCAGCCGCGCATCGTAATGTTGCTGATCGTCACGTCTTCCAGGTTCGCGCCGTCGACCGTCTCCAGCGCCAGCCCCTGGCATCCGTCGAAGGTGCAGTTGGCGATCGTGATGTTCTTGAAGCCGCCATTGCTTTCGGTTCCGAGCTTGATGCGGCCGACGATGTACTTCGCGGATTCGGGGGCGTGCTTCTTCCAGGTCCCGGCCAGCACCGACCCGACCTCGTAATTGCCGGTGACCATGCAATTCTCGATCGTCAGGTTTTCGGTCGAACGAGGATAGCCAAGCGCGAAGCTCGACTTGGGACAGATGCCGTCGTCCCAGGGGCTGTTGACCGTGCAGTTCGAAACGCGGACGTTGCGGCAGCAATCCAGGTCCATTCCATCACGGTTGGTGTCGATCAACAGATTGTCGATCGTGAGATTGTCGACGCCGGTCAGCAGCAGGCCGAACCAGCCGCCCTCCAGGATCCTGAAGTCCCGCAGCAGCACGTTGCGGCAATTCTTGAGTGCGATCGTCTTGTTTCCGGTGCCCGGCCCGAACGGATCCTGTCGGTAGCCATCCGAGCCCCGGCCGAGCCCTTTTCCCCAGATCAGGCCACCGCCCGTGATCGCGATATCCGTGAGGCCATCGCCCCAGATCAGGCTGTTGCGCCAATGATTGTGACCATAGTCCTGATAGGGTTCGAAGGACGGATCCTGCGGTTCGGCGAGGTCGTAGCCGCCGACGCCCGATTCAGGGGCCTTCGCGGCCAGGATGATCGCGCCTTGATCCAGATGGAGCCCGACGCGGCTCTTCAACCGGATCGAGTAGCAGGCATAGGTGCCCGCAGGGACATAGACGGTCCCCCCGCCACGCGCCGCGGCATAGTCGATCGCCTTGTTGATCGCGGGCGTATCGATCGCGGAACCATCGCCTTTCGCGCCGAAGCGACGCACATCGACCCAGCCTTCGGCAAGCATGTCGGCCGCCAGAAGCGGCGTGGCCAACAGCCCGGTTGCACCCATCAGCAAAAGCGAGCGACGATCCGGCTGAAGTCTGGAAATCATCTGCGCCTCCCCTCGTCGACGCATGACCTGCGCCATGTTTGCGACGTCAACCTGCCAAAATCATGCTGCTTGATACGAACCGATCTCGATGACCGCAATCGAGTGGGGGCGGCCATTTCATGGCGCATGGCAACTGGATCCAGCGCTTGTGATGGCGAACGAGGAGAAGCAGTCAGGCGGATTAAGCCGCTTTCACTGGAACATGGTCCTGTGGTCATAAGTCCGCACAGCTGAACGGTCCGAAAATTAGGCCGATAGCTGATCGGCAACTTCCGGAAGACGGAGCCGGAAAGGGGACGCTTGCTCAGAAAGCCGCGGCGTCTGGAAGACCCAGGAACGGTCACTCAGGTCAGCCTCGTCGCCCGTCGGCGGCGGACCGCCCGCTTCCGGCGCACCAGGCATAAATTCCGGCCGTTCTCCTTCGTTCATCAGGATTTGGGTCTAATGTAATCCCCATGACCTTGCATTGCATGATAGACTGCTATACACGTGCGACTCATGGAACTCGCAACTTGGCACACGCAATTGCGAAAGGGCGCAGCGGAACTGGTGGCGCTTGCGCTTCTGGAGCGCCGAGAGCTTTTCGGCGCGGAGCTTCTGGAGGCGGCTACGGCCGCCGGCCCGGTGATTTCCGGCGGAACCCTCTACCCACTGCTTAAGCGGCTGGAGAGCGACGGCAAGTTGGCGTCTCGATGGGTCGTCGGCGACGACGATGCGCCTCGAAAATATTATCGTCTTACCGATGCAGGGGACCGGCTCCTCCGCGAGATGCGCCGAAGCTGGATCGAGTTCAGAACCACGATCGATCTCATCGTGCAGGAGAATGCGGATGTCCAAGCGGTACGAGGATTACCTGAAGCAGTTCGATGCCGCATTGGGAAAGACGGGCGCGAACGATCGCGATGACATCATGCGCGAGATTGAGAGCCATCTCGCCCTCGCCGCACAGCGCGGGCCGTCCGGACTTGATGACGCCATTGCCGAGCTTGGGCCGCCGACGGCTTTGGCCGAGGCTTATCGATTGGCGCTGGACATCCCGAAATCGGCGACCGGATCGGTCCTGTCGGAGGTGCTCAGGGTCGCGGCGGGCCGGGCTCGCGCACGAGCCTTCCTCATTCGATCGACTGCGCTGACCGGTCTATTGCTGATGCTCGCGGCGATGTTCGCCAGCATAGCATTGCTGCAGCCCTTCGCGCCTCAGGACCTGCCAGGCTTTATCGGCAAGTTCATGCTCGGAGGACTCGCAAGAACCACCGAGCGCACGACAATGGTCGGCTGGTCATTGACGGTGCTCGGCGGCCTATTGGCCGTCGGCTCTCTGTTCGCTGCGTCAACACAGGCAAGAAACGCGTGGCGGCGGCTGGTCCTGACCAAGGCTGCGCCGGCCACGTAGGCGCGTTTCGATCCAGCCCTTGCCCGAGCTGTTCCCGGCGCGAGTTCGTGGGCGCTGACCTCGGCCGCACATCCCATTTCACGTGAATTGTCCCAACGCTGCTCATGAAGCGCGCGCGAGGCTTGCTGCTATCCCAAGTGATCGAAAGGCGCGGCGGAGCTTAGTTGCTCGACCGCCACTTTGCCGTTGGCGAAAGAGCAGCTTTCGGGCGGCAAGTGCGCGAACACGGCCGTTTGCCGAGCCGGATCGTCTTCGTCGGAGCGACGTTGGCTGCCAAGGGTCAACCGGGGCGATCCAGCGTGCACCGGGCCAAGGTCGCTGCGAATGACCGCTTTTCGGCAGGAACATTGAACCATGACGGCCATTCCCTCCCCGAAACCGATCCTGGCGAATTTGGAGCTTGCCCGACGGAAGGTCCTGATGACAATCAGCACGGTCGCCATCCTGCCGAGCCTGGCATGGGCCGCAGGGTCCAAGCTGACCTCCCGCGTGGTCAGCACGCGTCGTCATAGGACGCACTTTCTCGAATGCGGGCCAGCGGATGGCCCGCTCATGATCTTCCTGCATGGCTGGCCGGAGCTCGGCTTGATCTGGCGCGCCCAATTGGAGGCGTTTGCGGCCGACGGTTGGCACTGCGTCGCCCCCGACATGCGCGGCTATGGCGGTTCTTCCATCCCACCCGAGAGCCATGCCTACACGCACGAGCAAGTGGTGGCCGACATGGCGGAACTTCACGATCATCTCGGCGGCAAGCCCGCAATCTGGGTCGGACATGACTGGGGAAGCGTCATTGCCGGCTCGCTCGCAGCGCATGAGCCCGCCCGCTGCCGGGGTGCGGCACTGATCTCGGTGCCCTATTTTCCTGATGCCAACGCGCTGCCCACGCTCGTCCCGCTGGTTGATCGGTCGATCTATCCGGCCGATCAATATCCGGACGGCCAATGGGACTATTATCACTACTACACCGAGCATTTTGACGCTGCGGTCGCAGATCTCGATGCCGACAAGGCGTCCTCCCTGGCCTCGATTTACCGACGTGGAGACCCCAACGTGATGGGGAAGCCCGCAGCCAGCGCCATGGTCACGCGCAAGGGTGGGCGCTTCGGCGCCGCCCACCGGGCTCCGCCGACCAAACCCGACCCGGCGCTTTGGCCGGCCGCCGATTTCGAGCGGCTGGTGCAATCGTTCGACGCACACGGCTTCCGCGGGCCCTGCTCCTGGTATCTTAACGACGATGCCAACATTGCCTATGCGCGGAGAGCACCCTTTGGAGGCCGCCTCTCGCAGCCCGTCCTGTTCGTCAACGGCGATCTTGATCAGATAAACACCATCAACGGCAATCGGCTTGGCGATCCGATGCGCGCAGCCTGCAAGGAGCTTACCGTCGCCCACCTCCCAGGGGCGCATTGGCTGCCGGTGGAGCGAAAAATGGAGCTGGTTCAAACAATCCGCGCGTGGGTTGCAAAAATGGGTCTGCGAGCGCCGTAACGAACAGGTGCCTCGAACCGGCAGCCACCGCCGATGGCAGGCTGGCCGTCGCCGACCGGACGAACGGCGCCTAACACAATCGCACGAGGTCTAACGGGCGTGGACTGCGTCGCCAGCCTATCTGACCGCCAGCTCCCAGCTGGAGGATCTGCCCATGAACCCCCGTTCGATCGGCTTTGTCGGCGCCGCGGTCGCCGCCGCCGGTGCCACCGCCGCCATCTGTTTCGCAGATGCCCTGCGCGCCGTGCCGGGCCAGGCAGCGATCGAGCAAGGGATCGATCCGGCACCCGCCGGCGCGGCCACCGATCCGATCGGCGTGCTGGGTGCGGCCGGGCCGTGGCTGTCGCCGCCGGCGGGCGGGCCCAGGGCGCTGCGCGGCAAAGTCGTGGTCGTGAATTTCTGGACCTATAGCTGCATCAATTCGCTGCGCGCGCTTCCTTATCTGCATGCCTGGAGCGACCGCTACGGCAAGGACGGGCTGGAGGTGATCGGCGTCCACGCGCCGGAATTCGGGTTCGAGAAGGATCCGGCCAAGGTCCGCGTCGCGATCGCCGAGCTGGGCGTCCGCTATCCCAACCTGCAGGACAATCGCTATGCCGTGTGGCAGGATTTCGCCAACCAAGGCTGGCCCGGCATCTATTTTATCGACGCGCGCGGTCGTGTGCGTGGCTACCGGCTTGGCGAAGGCAATTATGCCGAAGGCGAGCGGCTGATCCGCGCCCTGTTGAAAGAGGCCGGCCACGATCCCGGCCCTGCCCTCGCCAGCGTCGATGCGAAGGGTGCCCAGGCGCCGGCCGACTGGGCCGACCTGCGCTCGCCCGAATCCTATCTGGGCTATGCCAAGGCGGACGGGTTCGCCTCTACCGGCGGGCTGCGCCACGACGTCGGCACCGATTATGCCGCCGCGGCGGCGCTGCCGCTCAACCAATGGGACCTGGCGGGCAACTGGACCGCGGGGCGTGAGTTCGCCACCGCGATGCGGCCCGGCGGCGCGATCCGCTTTCGCTTCCATGCCCGCGACGCGCATCTCGTGCTCGGCGGCGTGCCCGGCCGGCCGGTGCGGTTCCGCGTCACGATCGACGGCAAGGCGCCTGGCGCGAGCCATGGCGTGGATGTCGATGCGCAGGGTTGGGGCACCGTAAAGGAGGATCGGCTCTACCAGCTGATCCGCCAGTCCGGGCCGATCGCCGACCGCGCGCTGCGGATCGAGTTCGCCGGCCCCGGCGTCCGCGCCTACGTCTTCACCTTCGGCTGAGCGGCCTTCCCTGAAAGGATGATCTGCATGACCAGGACATGGCTCGTAACGGGCAGCTCCCGCGGCTTCGGGCGCGCTCTGTGCGAACGCATCGTCGCGGCCGGCGACAAGCTCGTCGCCACAGCGCGCGACCCCGCGCGGCTCGCGCCGCTGGCGGAGATGGGTGGCGATCGCGTCGCCATCGCGCGGCTCGACGTGACCGACGAAAAGGATGCGCAGGCCGCCGTGGCGATGGCGGTGGATCGGTTCGGCGCGCTCGATGTGCTGGTCAACAATGCCGGCTATGGCGATATCGGCTCGGTCGAGGACACACCGCTTGAGGCGTTCCGCGCGCAGATCGAGGCCAATCTGTTCGGCACGATCATCATGAGCAAGGCGGCGATCCCGCATATGCGCGCACGGCGGCGCGGCCACATCGTCCAATTCTCGTCGGTCGGCGGCCGGCTGGGCGCGCCCGGCCGCGCGGCTTATTCGGCCGCCAAATGGGGCATCGAAGGCTTTTCCGAGGTGCTCGCGCAGGAAATGCGGCTGATCGGCGTGCATGTCACGATCATCGAACCGGGCGGATTCAGGACCGATTTCGCGGGCGCCTCGACGCGGATCGACACGGGCCGTCCGGATTATGACGCGGTCGTCGGCCGCGCCGCGCGCATGCAGCAGGCCTATGACGGCAAGCAGCCGGGCGACCCGCGCCGGGGGGCCGAGGCCATCATGGCCGTGGTCGATACCAAGGACCCGCCGCGGCGGTTGGCGCTGGGGCGCGACGCCATGGCCGCGATCGAACAGGCCGATCGGGCGCGGGCCGAAGAATTGCAGCAATGGCGGGCGCTTAGCGAGTCCACCGACTATCCGGAATGATCTTGCCGTTCCCAATCTTGCCGGATCGCGGTCGTCGGCAGGAGGATAACGCTGCCGCCGTTCGATTGCGCATCCGTGATTGCCCGCGCCTGCGAAATGAGTTGCGTCCCCTCCCGACCTTTGGTCTGGAAGCCGTCCATTCGGCGAGTGACGGGATCGTGGCGGACGTGGATATCGGCCCTGTTGGCGAGCGTCTCAGCTTCGGCCCCTTCTGCCTCGCGCCCGGCGAACGGCTGCTGACCAAGGACGGGCAGCCGGTCGAGATTGGCGGCCGCGCTTTCGACCTGCTCGTCGCGTTGACCGATCAACCGGGCCGCATCCTGTCCAAGCGCGAGCTGCTCAAGCGGGTCTGGCCCGACGTGGTGGTCGAGGATGGCAGCCTGCGCTTCCACATGGCCGGTTTGCGCCGGCTCCTCGGCGACGGCCAGGACGGCGCGCGCTACATCGCGACGCAGGTCGGCGTCGGCTATGCCTTCGTCGCCGCGATCGAGCGATCGGGCCCTGCCTCTCCCGCCACGTCGCGACTGCTGGCACCGGCAGCCGGCACGACCAATCTCCCCGCGCGGCTCCCCCACCTGATCGGTCGCGACCAGGACGTCGAACTGCTCGTGAATCGCGTCGTGAGCGCGCCGCTGTTCACGATCGTGGGCCCGGCCGGGGTGGGCAAGACCTCGCTAGCAATCGAGATCGGGCATCGCCTGTGCGAGCGTTTCGACGGCCAGGTAACGTTCGTCGACTTCAGCATGATCGAAAATGCGGGCCTCGTGCCGGCGATGCTGGCGGGCGCGATGGGAATCGCGGTGCAGACCGACGATCCGACCGCGGTGGTGCTGGGGCACCTGCGCGAAAAGCGGATCCTGCTGATCCTCGACAATTGCGAGCATGTGATCGAACCCGTGGCGGCAATCGTCGAGCGGGTCGTCGACCAGGCGCCGGATGCGCGGATCATCGCCACCTCGCGCGAGCCGCTGCGCGTGCGGAGCGAGCATGTGCATCGCCTCGACGCGCTCGCCTTTCCCACGGATCCGGCCGGGCGGACGGTGCAGGAATTGCTCGCTTATCCGGCGGTCGAGCTGTTCTGCGAACGGGCGGCCGCGGCGGACAGCAGCCTCATCCTCGACGAGGATGCAGTCCGCGCCATCGCCGACATGTGTCGGCGCCTGGACGGCATGGCGCTCCCGATCGAGCTTGCCGCGGTCCAGGTGGCGACCCATGGCATCGCCGCCACCACCCGCCAGCTGGGCGAACGCTTCAGTCTCGGCTGGTCCGGTCGCCGCACCGCCCAGCCGCGCCAGCAGACGCTGCAGGCGGCGCTCGACTGGAGCTACGATCTTCTCTCGGATGTCGAGCGGATCACATTGGAACGTCTCGCAATCTTCGTCGGCCCTTTCTCGATCGACGCCGCGCTCGAGGTGGCGACCGAGGCGGAGATCGGCGCCGATGCGGTGGCGGCCACGCTCGACAGCCTGGCCGCCAAATCGCTGATCGCGTCCGATCGATCGCAGCGCACCGGCACCTATCGCCTGCTCGAAATGACCCGCGCTTATGCGCGCGACAAATTGCTTGGCCGAGGATCGGGCCGCTATCACGCGGTCGCCCGCCGCCACGCCGCCTTCTTCCTGACGGAGCTGGAAGGCGTGGCCGGCCGGGATGAGGATCTGCTGCGGGACATTCGCGCGCTCCGGCTGCAGCTCGGCAATATCCGCAGCGCGCTCGCCTGGAGCTTCGGCGACGATGGCGATCGCAGGATCGCCGTCCGGCTGGCCGCCGCGAGCACGCCAGTCTTCCTGACCCTGTCGCACATGATCGAATGCCGCACCTGGTGCCAGCGCGCGGTCGAGATGATCGACGAGCGGCATCGCGGCACCGCCATCGAGCTTGAGCTCCAGGCCTCGCTTGGCATCGCGCTGATGTTCACGCGCGGCAACAGCGAGGCGGCCGGCGGCGCCTTGTCGCGCGCGCTCGAGGTCGCGACCCTGTTGGACGACCGCGCGAACCAGCTGCGCATGCTGGCGCTGCTGCACATCTTCCACGAACGGATCGGCGACTATGACGTGGCGCTGGCCCATGCCGAGCGCGCCGTCCAAATCGCCGAGGCGATGGGAGAAGGCGAAGCGCTCGGCGTGGCTTATTCGCTGTCGGGCATTTCCCACCATCTGGCGGGCGACCAGGCGCGTGCCCGTCAGG
>Ga0207698_10002393_pt1 | contig 11105 bp, 9 predicted proteins | sample KBSCornC22_FD_184298 | JGI IMG/M metagenome (GOLD analysis project Ga0207698, IMG submission 184298) | Corn rhizosphere microbial communities from Kellogg Biological Station, Michigan, USA - KBS Corn C2-2 (SPAdes) (version 2) | ecosystem: Host-associated > Plants > Roots > Rhizosphere > Soil ...
GCAGCCATCGTTGCCGTCGCGCTGCAGTTCCGCGCGGCCGTCGGATCAGTACAACCGCGAGCCGTTCACCTTCGCCATCTTGCGTCCGAATTTCGCATTGTCGCCATCGACCGCAAGCACGATGACGTCGAACGGAAACGCGATGCGCGACAGGATCTGGCGCTGCTGGTGCTCGGCGCGGGCCGCAGAGTGCCAGCGCAGCGGCTTGGTCGCGCGAAAGCCGAGCGCGAGCTGCGGCCGCTCGGGCATGTGCGTGAGTACGCGCTGTACCAGCCAGGCGCGGTAGATGCCGAGTTCGCGCAACTGCGCGACGATCGCGGCGACCTGTTCGGGCGCGAGGCCGTGGGGCTTGAGTTTGTCGCTGACGGTGAAGCGCGCACGCTCGGCGCTGGCCTGGTCGGTGATTGCCTCGTGGCGTTCAACCTGGTCGTGCCACGCATTCGCGCTCGCCTTGTCGCCATTGCGCCAGTAGTAATCGCGCAGCGCCTCGCTGACGGCTCCCTTCGCATCAGGCTGCAGTTCCATCGCACGCGTCATGAACGCGACGCCGGCCACATCGTTGCGCGCGAGCAGGCGCAGTCCGTAATAGAAATTCGCCGGCGCGCTGTCCGCATGCGTTTCGACGGCTTCGCGTAGCTGATCGAGCGCGGCGTCGGGATCCTTGCGCGCATCGGCCAGCAGGTGTGCGCGTTCGAGCTTTTCCTCGACCTCGAGTGCGCGCATCAGCGCGAGCTGTTCGAGTTCCTCGAGCCGGCGGCGGCCCTGCTGCACGGTGTCGTAGCGTTGGCGCCAGTCGTGGCTGACCTGTTCTTTCCAGCGTGCGTCGAAGGTTTCGATGATGCGTTCGCGCAGCTCACCGAGCAGATGATCGGCCGAGCTGCCCTCGGCCGGCGGCGCGACGCAGGCCTGCTCCTTCAGCGCGGCGAGCCGGTCGCGCAGCGCCGGATGCGTGTCGTCGCACGTGGTTTCGCGCGCGAGCGCCTGATCGAGCCAGCGGCGGCCATCGTCGCTGTGGAAATCGCGGTCGAGTCCCTGGCCGATGCGGCTGTACGGCAGGAACGCCGGTTGCGGCTGTTCGTCGGCGTTGCGATGCAGGTCCGGCCAGAAGCGTTCTTCGAGCAGCGCTGCGCCGACATTGACGCTGGTCAACGCCTCGGCCGCGACGCGCGGCGAGGTCAGGCGCGCGGATACGGCATCCGCTTCGTATTCGTTCGCGCGTGCGAGCGGGAAGGTCCAGGCGCGGAAATACGGCACATACCACTGGAAAAATCGGCGGAACAGGAAACTGCCGCCGCCGCCGGCGCGGCCGATGCTCTCGGCCAGTTGCAGCCAGACCGTGCGCGAGCGGTACAGCCAGTTGCCGAAGCGTGCATGACCGCCGGCGAGATGGCCGAACTCGTGCGCGAGGACCGCATCGAGCTGTTCGCGCGTGAGGCATTTGAGCAGCGGCAGGCCGAGCAGCAGGTAGTTGCGATGCCAGCCGAACAGGCCGAGCAGCGGCACCTGCATCACGGCGGCGTTGAAATCGTCGGTGATCAGCACGCGATGGAAGAGCGGCGCCTTCAGCGCGTGGCGCAGTTCGTCGATGCGTTCGAACAGCGCCGGCGCGGTGCGCGCGGTCACGGCGAAGCCGACCGGCGGCGCGATGCGCACCCACAGCGCCCGCAGCACGACCCAGATGAAGGCGGCCAGCGGGATCATGAGCTTGACTGCGAGCGCTTTGAGAAACAGCACCGACAGCGCCGCGGCGAGCAGCAGCGCCAGCAGCAGTCCGACGATGCCGGCCAGATAGCCGTAGCCGAGCAGGGCCAGTCCGATCAGGCGCAGCTTGTAGCCGCGCGGGTCGTTCTGCGCGAGCGTGTCGAGGCGCGCGACGAGCGCCTCGAATTCGATGCGGGTCATGCGGTGTTTCCCCTGTGCCGAGGCGCCATGATCGCCGCGTTCGGCGCCCGCTTCAAATTGGCGTCGGACACGCCGGCGTAGGGTGGAATGGCGCGCCGCAACCGATGTCGTCGCTACCGCTGCAGTGCGCGCCAGAGGGGTTCGACCAGCGCAACGGCGGCATCGCGTTCCAGGCCGCGCGCGCCGATCTCGAGGATCAGGCCGCGGCCCTGCAGCAGGATCTGCCCGCTGCTGCCGTGTGCGAAGCCGAACACGACACCGCTTCGTGTGCGTCGGAGCGCCAGGGCCTCGCCGTCGCCACCGTAGGTGTTGCGTGCTTCGGCCACGGCGATGCGCCAGGTCCGATCGAGCGAGTCATCGTGCAGACGCGCCGCCGCGCTAGTGTAGATGTGTACTTGAACCTGTATCTGCCGCGGCGCGTCCGCGTCGGACCGCAGCAGGCACGCGCCGGCCAGCGTGTCGCGCGCCGGCGAGGCGATGGCGATCGGCAATTCGGACGTGCCGATCGAGGTCGTGACGAGCACGCACGCGTCGATCTGCGTCTGCGCCGCGCTGCGTGGCTCGCAGGCCGTCAGCAGCAACGCCAGCGCGAGCAGTCCCGCGGCGCGCGTGCAGACCACACGCATTTTCGTGTGCCGCGGCGTCGCGAAATCCAGCACTTCCGCCACGGCCTGCGCGCGCCGCGCATCGATGCGTTGTGCCAGTTGCGGCAGCCGACGCGCCGGCACGGCCGGATAGGCATGGTGCTCGTCGTGGTAGAGCATGTTGAAGCTCAGGCGCAGCAGCCAGCCGCGCCGGCTGCTGCGCGCCTGACCGGCCACGCAGTCGCGGTGCACACCCCAGATGCCGATCATCGGCACGAGCATGTTCGCGAGCAGCAGCGCGAGCGACACCGTCTGCAGCGCGCGACTGCCGCTGCTCCAGACAGAAGATTGCACCAGTGCGATCGCGACGAGCTCGCGGCGTACCCAGCGCCGCTGCCGCGTGCTGCCGCGGCGCAGCGTCTCGATATGAATGCGCAGCGGATACAGCGGGCTGCGTATGAGAGCGGCCCAGAATCCGTAGCGGGCGATCTGGCCTTCGATATCGTCGGCGCCGAGGCTGTCGCGATGGTGGCGCAGGTGGGTGTACTCGATCGCGTGCAGAGCGCCGCCAAGCAGGACACTCAGCACGAACAGCAGCAGATCGCCCGCACGCCGTCCGAGCCCAAGGTTGCGATGGAAGGTGTCATGGGTCAGGCGCAGCGCCGCGGTGAAGAAGGGCGCGACCGCAAGCATGGCGAGCAGGGACCAGCCCTGCGCGGCGAGGCAACCGGCTAGCAACAGCCAGGGCAGCGGCAACGCGATCTCGGCCAGGGTTTCGCGCGGACTCAGCCGGGCCAGGTCTTGCCAGTGCACGCGCTCAGCCATGTCGCTGCTCCCGCACGCGCCGGCGCAACCCGGGCCGGTAGTGCGTGAACAGGCGATACAGCGCGTCGACGGCGTTGCGCAGTCGTGCGGAACGCCGCAGCGGCTTCACCAGCAGGCGCCAGCCGGGCAGGTGCTGCCACAGGCACAGATGCGCGTCGAGACCGATGCGCAGGCAGCCATCGGCGTCGCGCACATGCAGCAGTGCGAGCGCGGCGGCGAGATCGAAGCCGTCGTGTTCCGGCGTCGGCGCTGCTTTGGCGATATCGCGCCAGATTACCGGTGCGTCCGGTGCGAGGCGGCGGTAAGCCGCGACCTCGCGCCGGCATACGGGGCAATAGCCGTCGAAGAACACGGTGATGGCTGGGGCAGAGGACATGCGGAACGCTCCGTCGTGGCGACGGAGGGCAGCGTCGTGCGGCGGGTGCAGGCCGCGCTTCCACAATGACAAGACCGGAGCAGATTTTTCTGCGTGGGCTCAGCGGCCTTGTGCGATCAAGGATTTGGCGATTTCCAGAATGATCAGAACGCAGAAACTCAGACCTCCGGATCGCCGCCGCGCTTGCGATAGCGCCCCGGTACCTCGCCGGTGATCTCGCGGAAGGCCGCGTAGAAATTCGACTGCGAGTTGAAGCCGACCGCCAGGCCGACCGACAGCACGGACGCCTGCGGCTCGGCCAGCAGCATGCGCTTGGCCGCTTCGACGCGGTGCTCGCGCACGTGGCGCGAAAAGCCGACGCCGTAGGCCGTGTTGATCAGTTCGGACAACTGGTGCGGCGTCAGGGCCAGGAGCTCGGCCAGGCCGGACAGGCTCAGGTTCTCGTCGGTGTAAACCTTTTCCTCGGCGAGCAGGCGACGCAGCCGCTGCAGTGCCTCGTCCTTGTCGATGCGCGCCAGGGTTGAGTTCGCGTACGCGCTGCGTACCGCGTCGGCGGCGCGGCCGGGCAGGTCGGGGTAGCGCAGCAGCAGCCACAGGGCGAGCCAGAACCCGAGCCCGATCAGCTGCGCATAGCCGAGGAAGAACACGCGTTCGCCCAACCACGTCGCGCCAAGACCGAGTGCGAGCACGAGCGCGGCGATCAGCGCAAAACCCGCGAACGCGGCGGCCTCGACGCGAAAATGCCGCCGCTGCGCACGCAGGCGATAGACCAGACGCAACAGCAGCAGCGCATGCACGGTGCCGACCAGGAACGCGAGCGGGATCGATACGCGCGGTGGCAGCAACAGTGCGAGTAGGGCCGGCACGAAGTGCAGCAGGCGCCAGGCTTTCAGCGCTGACGGTGGCTGCAGCGCTTCGACGAAAAACAGGTAGAACGCCGCTGCGGCCACGTACAGCAGTGCCGCATAGGACGCTGAGGCGAACAGCGCATCGCCGTGCAGCAGGTAGCCGCCATGCAGCCATTGCAGCGCGGCGAGCGCCAGCAGCAGGACGATGCCCGCGCCGCGCGCGAGTGCGCCCAGCGCCGCCGCGCCGTAGCCGCTGAGATTCGCGGCAATCAGCAGCACGGCGCTGCCGAGCGAGAAGCCGATCAGGAACAGGGTCAGCGTATCGGCCATGGCGAGTGTGCGTCCGGACGGATGCGCAGCATCGCGGTAGGGGTCTGGTCGGCGCAAGGCGTCGCGGCCGACAATGGCCGCCTGTTCTGGAGTCCGCCGATGAGCGCCCCTGCCGATGAGCCCCGCGCGAACGAACACTCGATCGCGCACGCCCAGTTCACGATCGAGCGTATCTACGCCGCGCCGCCGCCGCAGGTCTTCGCGGCCTGGGCCAATCCGGCCGCGAAGAGCCGCTGGTTCGTCGCCGGGGAGGGCTGGGATCTCGCCGACTACGAGCACGATTTCCGCGTCGGCGGCCGCGAACACGGCACGTTCCAGCGCAAGGCCGGCGAGTCCGTCTATCGCAACGAAGTGCGCTACTTCGACATCCTGCCGCCGCATCGCATCGTCATGGCCTACAGCATGGTCCGCGATGCCGTGCGCATTTCCGCCTCGCTGCTCAGCGTCGAGTTCATCGCCGACGCACGCGGTACGCGTCTGCGGCTGACCGAGCAGGGCGCCTTCCTCGACCGGCACGATTCGTCGGCCACGCGCGAACAGGGCTGGCAGCATCTGCTGACGGCGCTGGAAACCGAAGTGTCGAACTCGCGCTGATGTCGCTTGCCGGCGCCTCGCTGACCACATGTGCGCGTTCGCCGGCTGCATCGTGTCGATCTGGCTCTTGCTCGTTCGACGCCACACAGGAATGCGCAGGGCAGGCCGCGTGCCGCAGGGGCAATGTCCCCGACCTGTGCAGCATCACCCGCAGTCGTTCCGCATCCCCGTCAACTCCGTCTCCGAGGAACTCCGCCATGTCCCTGCATCCGCGCCTGTTCGCCCTGTTCGCCGCCGTCGCACTGCCGGCCTACGCCGCGCCCGAGAAATACGTGATCGATCCCGACCACACCTATCCGAGCTTCGAGATGCCGCACATGGGCATTTCCGTCTGGCGCGGCAAGTTCACGCGCAGCTCGGGCGAGGTCACGCTGGATCTCGCCGCGCACAGCGGCAGCGTGAAGATCGAGATTGCGTCCGGCAGCATCGACTTCGGCCATCCCGGCATGCTGACGCACGCGGTCACCGAGGACTGGCTCAACACCGCGAAGTACCCGACGATGACCTATACCGGCACGCTGCGCTTCACCGGCGACACGCCGAGCGGCATCGACGGCATGCTGACGCTGCGTGGCGTGACGAAACCCGTGAAGCTGACGATCAATACGTTCAAGTGCATCGATCATCCGTACTTCAAGAAACCGGTCTGCGGCGCCGATGCGAGCGGCGAATTCGACCGCGCCGATTTCGGCATGACCCAGTACGCCGACAACGGCATGGGCCGCATTCGCCTGCAAATCCAGGTCGAGGCGTTCAAGGACAAGCTGCCGGCGCCGCCGGAGGCAGCGAAGAAGGATTGAGCGTCGGGCCGAGGGGCTGAAAAAGCTCGCGCGATTTTCAGAAACCCTCCGCTGGCACGGGAGGGTTTGCTGCCCGCGTGCTAGACGATCGCGTCGAGCGCATCGCTGAGCCGATCGACGCCGACAATCTCCATTTCTCCCATCCGCGACTTTTTCGGCGCGTTCGCGCGCGGCACGATGGCCTTGAGGAAACCGTGCGTCGCGGCTTCCTTGAGGCGTTCGTCGCCGTTCGGTACGGGCCGGATTTCGCCGGACAGGCCAACCTCGCCGAACGCGACGAGCTTGTCGGGCAGGGCGCGGTCGCGGAAGCTCGACAGGATCGCGAACAGGATCGGCAGGTCGGCCGCGGTTTCCTGCACGCGGATGCCGCCCACGACGTTGACGAACACGTCCTGGTCATAGACCGCCGCGCCGCCGTGGCGATGCAGCACGGCCAGCAGCATCGCGAGGCGGTTCTGCTCCAGGCCGAGCGCGACGCGGCGCGGATTAGCGAGCGGCGACTGATCGACGAGCGCCTGCACTTCGACCAGCAGCGGCCGTGTGCCTTCGCGCGTGACCATGACGGCGCTGCCGGGTGTGGGTCCGGTGTGCGCGGACAGGAAGATCGCCGACGGGTTCGGCACTTCGCGCAGGCCTTTTTCCGACATCGCGAACACGCCGAGTTCGTTGACGGCGCCGAAGCGATTCTTGAACGCGCGCAGGACGCGGAAGCGGCTGCCGGATTCGCCTTCGAAATACAGCACCGCGTCGACCATGTGCTCGAGCACGCGCGGTCCGGCGATGCCGCCTTCCTTGGTCACGTGGCCGACGAGGAACACGCTGATGCCCGATTCCTTGGCGAAGCGCGTCAGCTTTGCCGCTGATTCGCGCACCTGGCTGACCGAGCCCGGCGCGGCGGTCAGCAGTTCCGTCCAGATGGTCTGGATCGAATCGATGATCAATACGTGCGGCTTCTGCGCCGCCGCGTGTTCGATGATGCGCTCGACGCAGGTTTCCGCGAGCGCGCGCAGCGGCGCGAGCGGCAGGCCGAGGCGCTGCGCACGCGCGGCGACCTGGGCCAGCGATTCCTCGCCGGTCACGTACAGCCCGCTCAGGCGTTCGCCGAGCGCGCCGAGCATCTGCAGCAGCAGCGTGGACTTGCCGATGCCCGGATCGCCGCCGATCAGCACGACGGAGCCTTCGACCAGGCCGCCGCCGAGCACGCGATCGAGTTCACCGATGCCGATCGAGGTGCGCGCCTGCGAATCCTGCGCGACGTCCACGAGCGACAGCACGCGCGGTGCGCTCGCGTCGCCGGCATAGCCGCCGCTGCGCCGCGTCGCCGCGGGCGCGGCTTTCGCGGTGCTCAGCACGATCTCGCTCATCGAATTCCAGGCACCGCAATCGGTGCACTGGCCCTGCCAGCGGCTGTGTTCACTGCCGCATTCGTTGCAGACGTAGGCAGTCTTCGCCTTGGCCATGGACGTCTCCGTGTCAGTCTTCGACGAACAGTACGCGCTTGGTCATGCCACAGGTCAGATCGTAGGAAATCGTGCCGGCGCGCGCGGCGATTTCCTCCACGGCCAGGCCGCGGCCCCAGAGCAGCGCGCGGTCGCCGACGCGGGCGTCCGGCACATTGCGCAAATCGATCGTGACCAGGTCCATCGAGACGCGGCCGATGATCTCCGCGCGCCGTCCGCGCACGAGCACCGGTGTGCCGGTCGCTGCACTGCGCGGATAGCCATCGCCGTAGCCGATCGCGATCACGCCGACGTCCATGTCGACCGGGCATTCCCAGGTGCCGGCGTAACCGACCTTGTCGCCGCGCCGCAGCGGGTTGATCGCGATCAGCCGCGTCGACAGGCTCATGGCCGGATCGAAATCCAGATCGCTGCCACGCTTGCCGGCGATGACGGACAGGCCGTAGAGCAGTCCGCCCGCGCGCACCCAGTCGCCGCGCGCGGCGGGCCAGCCGAGCACACCGGCCGAATTGGACAGGCAGCGCAGGCCCGGCAGGCCTTGCGTGGCTTGCGCGAAGCGCGCGATCTGCTGCGCCGTGGCGTCGTTGTCGAATTCATCCGATGCGGCGAAGTGCGTCATGAGCACCACGTCGTCGTCGACGGCCGGCGCGGCGTTGAGTCGCGCCAGTACCTCGGCCGCGCGTTCGGGCGCGAAACCCAGCCGATGCATGCCGCTGTCGATCTTGAGCCAGACGCGCAGGCGTCGCGCATCGCGGTCGGCTTCGAGCCAGGCGAGCTGCGAATCGTGGTGGATCACCGCCTCGAGGCGCAGGCGGCGCAGCTCGGCGAGATCCGCCGCCTCGTCCGGCCCCGACAGCACGACGATGCGCTGGTTGAATCCGGCCGCGCGCAGGCGCTGGCCGTCGGCGATCGCGGCGACGCCGAATGCATCCGCATCGGCCAGCGCGCGCGCAACGCGTTCGAGCCCGTGGCCGTAGCCGTCGGCCTTGACCACCGCCATGACCTTCGCGCCCTGGCTCAGCGTGCGCAGTCGCGCGAGGTTCGCACGCAGCGCGGACAGATGGATCGTGGCGACGGCGGTGCGACTCATGGGGGCAGGAACTAGGGAGTAGTGGGTAGGAACTAGGGAAAAAGCAGGGGGAGTGGATTAGTCGGCAGAGTGTAAAAAAGCGGCGGACTGTCGCTCGCTAGTTTCTACCTGCTACTACTCCCTGGTTGCTGCCTCTCGCTCGCCTCACTCGTACGACCCGAGATAGTTGTCGGACGCGTAGTTCTCGAACTTCGTGTACTGACCGAGGAAGGTCAGCTTGAGGCTGCCGGTGGGGCCGGATCGCTGCTTGCCGATGATGATCTCGGCCAGCCCTTTGTCCGGCGAATCCTGGTTGTAGTAGTCGTCGCGGTAGATGAACATGATGACGTCCGCGTCCTGCTCGATAGCGCCGGATTCGCGCAGATCGGCCATGACCGGGCGCTTGTCCTGGCGCTGTTCCAGCGAGCGGTTGAGCTGGGACAGGGCAATCACCGGCACATTCAGTTCCTTCGCCAGCGCCTTGAGGCTGCGCGAGATTTCTGAAATTTCGGTGGCGCGATTCTCCTTGTTCCCGGGCACCTGCATGAGCTGCAGGTAGTCGATCACGATCAGGCCCAGGTCGTGCTCGCGCTTGAGGCGGCGGCAGCGTGCGCGCAGTTCGCCGGGCGACAGCGCCGGCGTGTCGTCGATGAAGATCTTCGCTTCGGACAGCAGCGTGATCGCGCTGGTCACGCGCGGCCATTCCTCTTCCTGGATGTCGCCGTTGCGCAGGTGCTGCTGGTTGATGCGGCCTACCGAGGAGATCAGGCGGAACGCAAGCTGCGAGGCCGACATTTCCATCGAGAACACGGCCACGGCGCGCTTGGTCTTCATCGCCGCGTATTCGGCCATGTTGAGCGAGAACGCGGTCTTGCCCATGGCCGGACGCGCCGCGACGATGATGAGATCGGAAGGCTGCAGGCCCGCGGTCATCTCGTCGAGATCGGTGAAGCCCGTCGGCATGCCGGTGACGGTGCCCTTGTTCTCGAAGCGGTGATGCAGGATCGCGAACGCGTCCTTCACCGCGGTCCGCATCGGCACGAAGCCCTGGCGTCCGCGCGCGCCGGCTTCGGCGATGCGGAACACGCGCTGCTCGGCGCCTTCGAGGATTTCCTGCGTGCTGCGGCCTTCCGGCGCGAAGCCGTCGCCGACGATCTCGGTGCCCGCGTCGATGAGCTGACGCAGCACGGATTTCTCGCGCACGATGTCGCAGTAGGCAATGATGTTCGCTGCGCTTGGTGTGGTGTTCGCCAGCTGCAGGATGTAAGCCGTGCCGCCGACGAGATCGGACAGGCCTTGCGATTCGAACCACTCGCCGAGCGTCACCGCATCGCAGGGCATGCCCTTGTTCGAGAGTTCCGAGATCGCGCGGAAGATGACGCGATGATCCTTGCGATAGAAATCGTCTTCGTTGAGACGATCGGCGACCTTGTCCCAGGCTTCGGGGGACAGCATGAGGCCGCCGAGCACTGCCTGCTCGGCGTCGATCGAGTGCGGCGGAATGCGCAGGGCATCGAGGCGTTGGACGGTTTTGCGATCGGGTGAAGCGGCCATTGAACTCTCGCGGCGAGCGACTGGCACGGCGTTCGATGATGCGAACCGCCGTCTCATCTGTCGAGACAACAAGCTGGGGATAAGTCGAGGATATGTTGTGCAGTCACATTCAGGTGTCGCAGACACCGCAACGGCTGCGGGTGGAACGTGTTGCACACATCAGGGCTGCGCCGAGGTACAGCCTTCTACGAAAAACAGACACCTGCTGCGACGTCGCCAGGAAAGTGACCGCGCGCCGCGAAGGCATTGCCGCCTGCAAAAAGACCGGCGCCGCGACGGCCTGCGGCCTGGAAAAGAAACGGGCGCCGCGAAGGCGCCCGTCGATTACGCGGTTGCAGCGCTTGCGCGCAGCGATCAGCCGGCGGTGATGACGACCTTGACGGTGGTGTGCACGTCGGCATGCAGGTGGACCTGCACTTCGAATTCGCCGATGTGACGCAGCGCGCCTTCGCCCATGATCACTTCCGACTTTTCCAGCGGCTTGCCGGCGGCGCTGAACGCCTCGGCGATTTCGCGCGGACCGACCGAGCCGAACAGCTTGCCTTCCGGGCTCGCGTTCGCGCTGATCGTGACGCTGGCGCCTTCGAGGGCGGCCTTGCGCGCTTCGGCACCGGTCAGGACCTGGTTGGCCTTGGCTTCGAACTCGGCGCGGCGCTGTTCGAACTGCGCGAGGTTCTCGGCGGTGGCGGCGACGGCCTTGCCCTGCGGAACGAGGTAGTTGCGGCCGTAACCCGGCTTCACATTGACCTTGTCGCCGAGGTTG
>Ga0207698_10002401_pt1 | contig 11079 bp, 10 predicted proteins | sample KBSCornC22_FD_184298 | JGI IMG/M metagenome (GOLD analysis project Ga0207698, IMG submission 184298) | Corn rhizosphere microbial communities from Kellogg Biological Station, Michigan, USA - KBS Corn C2-2 (SPAdes) (version 2) | ecosystem: Host-associated > Plants > Roots > Rhizosphere > Soil ...
CCGAGGCCAACCTGGCCGAAGGCCGCCTCTCGGCCGAGTCGCCGATAGGCCGCGCCCTGATGGACGCCCGGGTCGGCTCGACCGTCGTCGTCGAGACGCCGAAAGGCGACCGCTCCTTCAAGGTCCTCAAGCTGGTCGCCTAGCCGCGCGATGCTGAGGCTGCGCTCCTCCGTCGCCCACCACCAGGCCGACGACTTCGGGGCGCTGCTGCGCGAGCTCGAGGGCGTCACCCGGGTGGTCCAGCAGGAGGACTCCTCCGCCCCCGGCACCGCCTTCGTCTTCGTCGCCGACGTCGAGCCGGTCGCCGCCGACCAGCTTGTCGAGGCGGTCGGCGAGTTCGGGATCGGCAGCGAGGACTACGTCCTCACCCGCGTCGAGGTCGTCGCCCCCCAGCACCGCCACCACTTCGGCGAAGGCGGCGTCGACGGCTACTCCTGGGTCGAGGTTGTCGGCCAGGCGAAAGCCAACTCCCGTCTGCTCGCCCGTTACCTGGCGCTGATCAACGTCTCGGCGGTGATCGCGGCCTGCGGCGTCATCACCTCCAGCTCGATCCTGATCGTCGGCGCGATGGCGGTCAGCCCCGACCTGCTGCCGATCTGCGCAACCGCGGTCGGGCTCGTGCGCGGCAAACTCGGCCTCGCCCGACGCGCCTTCGTCACCCTGGTGATGGGCCTCGGCCTCGTCGTGCTCACCGCGATGGTGCTCAGCGCCCTGCTCAAATGGACCGGCTTCCTCCCCGACGACTTCAAGGTCGAGGAAAGCAGCCTCAGCACCCTGGCCAAGACCGACTACACCACGGTGCTGGTCGCCCTCGCCGCCGGCGTCGCCGGGATGCTCGCCTTCGAGACCCGGGCCAGCGCCGCGGTAGGGGTCGCGATCTCGGTGACGACGATCCCCGCCTCCGCCTACCTCGGCGTCGCCCTCGGCGCCGGCGGCATCGAGCACGCGCTCGGCGCCGCGGTGGTGCTGGCGATCAACGTCTCGCTGCTGCTCGTCTCCGCCACGCTCACGCTTTGGGCGCAGCAACGACTTCCGAATCGTTCTCGGGCTCCGATCTAGGCACGGCCGCCGGCCGCGACCAGGGCGCCGGCTCGGGACGGCGCTCGTCGTAGAGAACCTCGGTCCCGGAGAGACGGTCTTCCCAGGCGCGGCGGCGCTCGCCGAAGACGACGCCGAGGAAGCCGATGCCGAAGGTGAGGACCGAGAGGCCGAGTCCGACCAGGCGCCGGAAGCTGCGTCGCAACGGCAGCCGCTCCTCGGCGAGGCGGACCCCGAGGAACCGCATCCCGGGCGTCTGCCCGGCCAGCGACCAGAAGCCGAGCAGGTAGACGGCGCCGAAGGAGAGCCAGGCGGTCGAGCCGACCGCGATCGCCAGGCTGGTGCCGCCTTCGCCGTTGCCGCCGAAGGCGTTGGCGACAAGGGTGACGAGCGCGACGAAGGCGGTGAAGGCGAGGTTGACGAAGACGCCGTCGACGAGCAGCGCCAAGCCGCGGCTGACGATCCCGGCCCGGTCGCTGGGCATCAGCCGCTGGGGCCGGAAGAAGATCCGCCGCACGATCCGCTCGAAGCGGTCGTCGAGCCGGCGCGCGGTCTTGCCGATCGTGCGGCCGACGTCCTCGACCAGGCCCATCCCCTGGGCGCTGATCGCGGCCCGCACCTCGGGCGCCTCGGCGATCCGCTCGACCAGCTGCTGCGCCTGGTCCGAGGCGAGCAGCCGTTTCCAGACCTCGTCGACCAGCTCGGAGTCCATCGCCTCCAAGAGCGCCTTCTTGACCTTCTCGCTCTCGAGGGCGCCGTCGACCGCCTCCTGGACCACCGGGCCTTCCAGCACCCGCGCCATCGCCCGCTCGACCGCTTTGCTCTCCACCGCGGCGACGATCGCCTCCTCGGCGGCGACTTCGACGGCGCGGTCGATGCCCGCCGCTTTGGTGACCGTGCGTGCGCCTTTGAACCCGACTCCGAGCAAGCGCGCGGGAATCGGCGCTCTCCCGTTCGGCGGAGCACTACCGTTCCGGGACGCTCCGTTCTCCATCAGCCGACTCTAACCGCTCCAGCAGGCGATCCAGAAGCTCTGCCTGCGCGGGAAGGATCTTCTCCCGCGCCGCCGCGAGGTCGAACCAGGCCGCGCGATCGACCTCGGGGAACTCCTGCTCGGAGCCGCTGCGCGGCGGCCATTCCATCGTGAAGGTGTTGCTGGCGAGCGCCGCCGGGTCGAACTCGGCCTCCGCCCCCCACGCCTCGACCACTTTGCCCGCCTTCTGCTTGATCGAGCCGAGCTCGATCAGCTGCTCGGGATCGAGCTCGGGCGCGGCGCCCAGCTCCTCTTCCATCTCCCGGATCGCGCAGGCGCGCGCCTCCTCCTCGTCCTCGATCTGCCCCTTGGGGATCGTCCAGGCGCCGGCGTCTTTGCGTTTCCAGAAGGGCCCGCCGGGATGCACGAGCAGGAACTCCAACCCATCGCCCCCGCGGCGGTAGAGAAGGATCCCGGCGCTGTGCTTGCCAGCCATCGACCCGAGTCATACCCGACCCGGGCCCGCCGAGACCGCAAGAACCCTTCCTGAGGGAGGGTTTTTGCGGTCTCGGCGCTTTTGGGCCGGGTCAGCCCGGGAGCTTGTAGGCGACCAGTTTGGCCTGCTGGCCTTCGGCGGCCGGCAGGCCGGCGCCGGCCACCAGGGTGTCGCCGCTGATCATCACGCCGGCGTTCGAGCCCGAGGGCAGGGCCGCCTGCCACACTTCGCCGCCTTTGGCGGAGTCGAGGGCGTGGATCACGCCGTCGGCCGTGGTCGCGAAGACGACGTCGTTGGAGACCAGCAGCGAACCGTAGGCCGGCTGCGACATTTCCGTCGTCCAGAGGATCTTCCCGGTCTTCAGGTCGAGCGCCGCGACTTCGCCGGTGGCGGTGCTTTCTTCGCTCGTTTCTTCGCCATTGATCAGCGTCGCCGAGTGGTTGACGATCGGCACGTAGATGCGTTCGTCGTCGGCCGCCGCGAGGGCGATGACGCCGCCGAGGGCGCCGGGGAAGACCTCGCCGGGCTTGATCTTGCTGTATTCGCCCTTCATCGCGTACATCGGGTCGTTGTCGTGCCCGTTGTGCGTGCCGACGCTCGTCCGCCACACCGGCTTGCCGGTCTTGACGTCTACCGCGACCACGAAGCCGGACTTGCCGGAGCCGATCGCGACTTCCCTGCCGCCGGCTTTGGTGATCACCGGGGAGTTCTGGAAATCCCAGTCGTAGATGTTGTGCGGGGTCTCCTGGTAGTACCAGAGGAGCTTGCCCGTCTTCGGGTCGAGCTTGACCAGCGAGTCGGCGTAGAGGTTCGGCCCCGGACGGCTCGAGCCGAACGGTTCGCCGGGCGCCCCCGGCAGCGGCGCCGGGTTGCCGGTGCCGGCGTAGACGAAGCCCTTGCCGTCGAAGGAGGGCGGGTACCAGAGGCCGCCGCCGGAGTTCACCTTCGGCTTGCCCCAGAGGCTTTTCGGCACCGTGTCCCAGTGCCACAGTTTCTTGCCGGTCTTGCCGTCCATCACCCACAGCGTCCCGACCTCGCCGGCTTCGTATTCGGCCGCCGGGGTCTCCGGCACGGTCGAGACGTAGACGCGGCCGTCGTCGACGCCCGGAGCCATGTCGACCGCCCCTTCGAGGTCCACCTGCCAGACCTCCTTGCCGGTTTCCTGATCGAGGGCGAACGCTTCCGAGGAGGTGGCGCCGTAGACGTGCCCGTCGGCGACGGCGAGCCCGTTCGGTCCGTGACTCGGCGATTCGTACTTCTTCGTCCAGAGGACGTCGCCGCTCGCCAGGTCGATCGCCTGGACATTCGATTCAAGGTCCTGGGAGTAGATGACGCCGCCGGCGATCACCGGGGTCGAGGCGTAGCTGCCGTAGACGCCGACGCCTTCGACCGGGTTCGACCAGATTTCTTCCAGGTCGGTGACGTTGCCGCTGTTGATCTTGCTTTCGACCGCGCGCGTGCTGGCGGCGTCGACGTTGCTCACCGCGTCGCCTTTGAAGCTGACGTCTCCCGAAGAAGAGGAGGAGTCCGACGATGACCCGCATCCCGCTATGAGCGCTGCCACCGCGACCACCGCCGCAAGCAGCGGCAACCTCCAGAACCTAGACGACATCGAACCCACTTCCTCCCTAGTCGAGTAATAAGGATTTGTCTTCTATCCTGTCAGAAATACCTGCAAAGCGGCCACCCATTTCGCTGAGCAGCGGTTGCAGAACCCGGTTGGCGAGCAGGCCGAGGCTGCCGAGGTTGGCGAAGCCGGGTCCCTGCCGCAGGCCGCCGAGGCCGGGGATGTGCATCCGCGGACGCACGCCCTCCAGCTCCAGGCCGCGGCCGATCGGCACCTCGGCCTGCGGCGGCCCGTCCCAGAGCGGCCCGCACTGTTCTTCGACCTCGTCGCGGACCGCGTCGGGGAAGAGGCCGCGCAGCTGGCGCAGCAGGTCGAACCCGGTGCAGTTGATGACGAAGTCGTAGCGTTCGGAGCGCAGGCCCTCGGAGGGGCTCTCGAACTCGAGCAGGGCGCCGTCGCCGCCCTCGGCGAGCGAGACGTGGACGGCGCGTCCGGTTACGAAGGAGCAGTGGTCGTCGTCGGCGATCCGGGCCAGCACCGTCTGGTCGAAGACGCCGCGGTCGCAGTGCTTGACGAAGTCGCGGCGGGTCTCGACGTCGAGGTGTTCCCAATCGACGTTGTCGGGGTCGGCGAAGACCCGGTTCTCGAGGAAGCTCTCGCCGCGGCTCAGCGGCAGGGTCGGGGTGTAGACGATCAGCCGCGCCTGCGGCCGCAGGTCGCGGAGGAAGACCAGGGCGCTGAGGGCGCTCTCCCCTCCCCCGACGATCGCGATCTCGACCGGCTCGTCCTCCGGCACCCGGGCGAATTCCTCGCGCCGGCTGTCGCAGTGGAAGACGCGCGGCTCGACGTCGGGGTCGTGCGGGAAGTGGCGGTGCACCCCCGGCCCGGTGAGGACCAGCGAGCCGCCGCTGTGGCGCTCGGGGTCCTGCGGCCGGCCTCGCTCGGCGACCTCCACCTGCCAGCGATCGCCACCCTCGCCGAGCGAGACCTCCGTCACCCTGCCGTCGTAGATCTCGATCCCCTCCGTCGCCCGCTCCAGGACCCAGCCCAGGTACTCGCCGTAGTCGCAATGCCGCACCGAGGGCGAGCCGGAGTTGACCCACGCGGCCCATTCGTGGCGCTCCATCGCGAACCGCTGCCAGGTGAACGGCAGCAGCGCGGCGTCGATCTCGTCGCCGAGCTCGCCGAACTGGCGGCTGCTCTGGTACGGGAAGCCGACGTCCTTGATCGGCGGGATCGCCAGCGGCTCCTCGCCGGAGGTCATCCCGTTGCGGCCGAGCCACGACGCCGCCGGCTCGGTTTTCTCGATCACGGTCATCGAGACCTCGGCCAGGCCGAGGGTGTTGATCACGTGGATCTTGGCGGCGAGCGCCGCGGCCTTGGCGCCGGCGCCGACGACGAGGATGTCGCTATCGCTCACGGTTCCTCCTCAGACCGGGGCCAGGGCGCGCCGCCCGGCCGGCTCGGTTTCCCTCGGTTCGGCGATCACCAGGCCCTTCTGGTCGGGGCTGAAGGAGATCGCGCTTTTGCGCGCCCGCTCGCCGCCGCTCTCGACGGCGCGCAGCTCGGTCGTCTCCAGCACGATCCGCAGCACCCGCTTCATCTCCATTTCCGCGTAGCTGGCGGCGAGGCAGCGGCGGACGCCGCCGCCGAACGGGATCCAGGTGTAGGTGCCGGGCTGCTTGCCGAGGAAGCGCTCGGGCAGGAAGCGGTGGGCTTCGGGGTAGTGGCGCTCGTCGCGGTGGATCAGGTGGATGCAGGGCGCGACCGTCGTCCCCGCCGGCAGGTCGTGGCCGGCGAGCCGCATCGGCTCCAGCAGGTTGCGGACCACGACCGGCACCGGCGGGCGCAGCCGCAGCGTCTCCTTGACGACGGCGTCGAGGTACTCGCCCTCGCCGGCGAGGATGTCCTCGCGCAGCAGCTCGAGCTTGTCGGGGTTGCGCAGCAGCCGCTCGAAGGTCCAGGCCAGGGTGCTCGAGGTCGGCCCGTCGGAGAGCAGGGTCACCAGTTCGTCGCGCAGGTCCTGGTCGGAGAGCGGCTCGCCGTCCTCGTAACGCGCCTGGACCAGCATCGAGACGACGCCCATCGCGCCGCCGTCGGGGTCGGCCTTGCGGCGCCGGACCTCGGCCATCACCTCCGCCTCGACCGCCCCCATCGCCTCGCGGTAGCCGCGGCTGCGGGTCACCCAGCCCGGGCCGAGGAAGGCGAGCTTCGCCAGGTTGCCCGGTTCGTTCATCCAGGTCGTCAGCGTCCGCAGGCTCTCGCGCAGCGGCGCCAGGCGCGGGCTCTGCGAGTCCGGGCCGAACACCGCCCGCATCACCACGTCGAGGGTGATGTCCTGCATCCGCGGCCAGAGCGCGAACGGCTCGCCGACCGGCCAGCGGGCGATCTCCTGCCCCGCCACCTCGGCCATCATCGCCGCGTCGGCCTGGACCGCCCTGCCGTGGAAGGAGGGCAGCATCAGCTTGCGGCGGGTCATGTGCTCGGGTTCTTCCAGCAGCATCACCGAGCGCGGGCCGAGCAGCGGCCCCAGCAGCGGGTTGGCGGTGTCGACGCCGACCGCGCGGCCGGCGGTGAAGACCTTTTTGACGTCGTCGGGGTCGCTGAGGATCACCCAGTCGCCGTAGTGGCGGATCCGCAGCGTGAAGGCGTCGCCGTAGCGGCGCTGGCACTTCTCCAGCCACGGCAGCGGCCGCTGCGTCCAGCCCCATGCCTGCACCGCCCGCGGCAGCCGCGGCCCCGGGGGCAGCGCGCTCATGCCGCCTCCTTGCCGTTCCGCGCCGCGAGCTCGTCCATCAGCTCGTCCTCGAGCCGGCAGGTGGTGCCGATCAGGAGCTCGAAGAGGTCGGCGCTGAAGTCCTCCGGCAGGTCGTGCTCGGCGCCGCGCGCGAGGTAGCGCTCGCGGACGATCTTCACCCGCTCGGGCTGCATCATCGGGATCTCGTGCTCGCTCTTGTAAACGGCGACTTCGCGGCAGATCTGCAGCCGCTCGCCGAAGAGGCGGGCGATCGCGTCGTCGATCTCGTCGAGGCGACGGCGAAAGGGCTCGAGGCCGGCGGCGCTCATCGTCCCCCCTCCCCCAGCAGGCCGGTGGCGAAGGCATGACTGCAGGCGGCGAGCTCGTCGAGCGCGTAGCCGCCCTCCTGGATCACGCAGACCGGCAGCCCCGAGCGGGCCAGCAGGCGGCCGATCTCGGCGAAGATCTCCGGCTTGAAGCACCAGCCCCCGTGCGGGTCGCCGGCGACGGTGTCGTAGCCGAGCGAGACGACCAGGGCGCGGGCGATCTCGGAGAGATCGTGGATCGAGTGGGCGACCTCGCGCAGGTAGGTGTCTTCGGCGGGGCTCTCGGCGAAGGCGACGGCGCGTTCGCCGGGAAACTGCGGCAGCGGCGTGCCCGGCGGCAGGTTGGTGACCGGAGCCGCGTGCAGCGAGTGCAGGGCGGCGACGGGCCCCATCCGCTCGACCAGGGCCGAGGTCCCGTTCGGGTAGTGGAGGTCGAGGTCGACGATCCCGACCGGCTTCAGCCCGCCCTCGGCCAGCCGCCGCACCGCCGCGGCGGCGTTGTTCAGGTAGCAGTAGCCGGCGTGGAAGGCGGGTCCGGCGTGGTGCCCCGGCGGGCGGCAGACGGCGTAGGTGTAGCGGGCGCCGGCGAGCAGCCGCTCGGCGGCGGTGATCGAGGTCCGGATCCCCTCCAGGGCGGCGGCGACCAACGCCTTGTTGACCGGGATGTCGGGCTCCAGCCCCGGCGGCGCGAAGTCCGGCATCACCACCGGCTCGCTCGAGGAGACCTCTTCCAGGACCCGCAGGTACTCGGCCTCGTGCAGCGCCTCCAGGGTCTCGTGGACCTCGGTGTCGCCGGCGTCGGCGGCGACCGGGCGCACCCGCGAGTGGCGGACGAGACCGGCCCGCAGCTCGACCAGGCGCTGGTTGGAGTCCTGGCCTTCGATCAGCCGTTCCCCTTCCCGCACCCAGAAGGCGGCGTCGCCGCTGCCCTGGCGCTGCTCGATCATCAACAGCTCACTGGTCATCCAGGAGCCTCCGCATCCGCGGCCCGAGGTGCTCGAACCCGTTGCGCCTGTAGAAGGACTCGGTCGAAGCGATCGCCGCGAAGGTCTCGCGCGGGAGGCCGACCTCCAGCCGGCTGACACCGCGCGTTCGCGCCTGGGATGCGATCGCCTCGACCAGCTCCGCCCCGACGCCGCGACTGCGCCAAGCCCCATCGACCCAGAGGTCCTGGATCGTCGCGTAGATGCCGGGAACGTGGATTGCCCGCTGCCAGCTGGCGCTGAGGACGCCGACGATCTCGCCGTCGGCCTCCGCGATCAGCACCGAGCCCCCCGCCGGATCCTCCAGCAGGGCGCGGGTCTCAGCTTCTATCTCGGCGCGCTCGGGAGAGCGGCCGCCGAGCTCGGCGAGCAGCGCCTCGATCGCGCTCGCCACCCCCTCGACGTCGCCGGCCTCCGCTTCGCGCACCGTCGACTTCGTCGCCAGCGGCTCGGTCACGCCGCCTCCGCCTGGCGGGCGACCGGCTCCAGCTCGACGCTCCAGGCCTCGCCGGGTACGTCGGAGCCGGTCACGGTGCGGGCGATCGCCGCCATCGGCGCCCGCGCCTTGAGCAGGATCTCGTCGAACTCCTCGACGGGGTCGGACTGCATGACGATCGCGCCGCCGGCGCCGATCGTCGTCCGCCCCGGCCGCATCACGATCGTGCGGATGACGATGTTGAGGTCGGTCGAACCGTCGGCGCCGAAGTAGCCGATCGAGCCCGAGTAGACGCCGCGCGCCTCCTCCTCGAGGTCGTCGATGATCTCCATCGTCCGCTCCTTCGGGGCGCCGGTCATCGAGCCGCCGGGGAAGGTGGCGCGGACGCAATCGACCGGGCTGCGGCCGTCCTCGAGCCGGCCGACGATCGTCGAGACCATCTGGTGCACGGTCGCGTAGGGCTCGATCACCATCAGGTCCGGGACGGTGACGCTGTCGACGTCGCAGACGACGCCGAGGTCGTTGCGCAGCAGGTCGACGATCATCAGGTGCTCGGCGTAGGTCTTTTCGTCCTCGCCCAGCTCCTTCACCCGGGCGGCGTCCTCGGCCGGGTCCTCGACCCGCGAGATCGTCCCCTTGATCGGCCGCGCCATCACCTGGCGCTGGCGGTCGACCGAGATGAAGCGCTCCGGCGAGGAGCTGACGATCGCGTTCTCGCCGAAGTGCAGGAAGGCGGCGAACGGCGAGGGGTTGGTGCGGCGAAGCTGCCGGTAGAGCTCGAACGGCTCCGGGCTGGCGCTGGTCGTGAACTGGTCGGTGAGGCAGACCTCGTAGGACTCGCCGGCGAGCAGTTCAGCCTGGGATTTCTGGATGTCGGCGAGGTAGCGACTGCGGCCGCGGCCCGACTGGAAGCCGACGTGGCCGCCGGGTTCGCTCGGCGGCGCCAGCGGCCGAGCCGCCGGCGGCTCGGCGATCGCCCGCGCGATCAGCTCCTCAGCGGCGTCGAGCCAGAGCTCAGCCTCGGGGTCCTCGCCGCGGCAGAGGGCGAAGACGTAGGTGACGTCGTTTGTGTGATCGACGGCGACGACCCGGTTGGCAAGCATCAGAGCCGCGTCGGGCAGGTCGGAGCTGTGGACGTTGGGCGAGCCGCAGTCGGCCTTCAGCTCGTAGCCGAGGTAGCCGACGTAGCCGCCGACGAGGCCGGGCGCGACGCCCTCCGGCGGGTCGACCTCGATCCGGCCCAGCTCCCGCTGCAGGTAGTCGAAGATCGACTTGTGCTCGACCGTCTCGACCCCGCCGCGGTTGACCGCGACCTCGCCGCTGTCGACGTCGTAGCTGACGAAGCAGCGGTCGGCCCCCGCGGTGGTCCCCATGTAGGAGCACTGCGCCAGCCAGGTCGGCGCGTCGGCGCTGTCGAGCCAGAAGGACGGGTCGTGCTCGGCGAAGAGCCGTTCGTAGACGTGCTCGGTCGGCGCCTGCCCCGGGATCGTCCGCATCCGCAGCTCCAGCTCGCCGGTGGCCTCGCGCTCGGCGGCGCGCGGCTCGCGCTTCGCCGCCTGGGGGACGATCGTCGCCCTCCCGACCGGCCGCTCCGGCCGCTGGTGGCGATCGGCCATCTCGAAGAAGTTCTGGGCGATCTTCAGCCCGTACTCGGTCGAGATCGACTCCGGGTGGAACTGGACGCCCCAGATCGGCCGCTTGGTGTGCTCGACGCCCATCACCACGCCGTCGTCCGACCAGGCGACGATGTGCCCTTCCGGCCCGGGCGGGCTGGTGATCGCCAGCGAGTGGTAGCGGACGACCGAGAAGCCCTGCGGGACGTCCTTGAAGAGGCCCTTGCCTTCGTGCATCACCCGGCTGAGGCGGCCGTGCATCGCCATAGGGGCGCGGTTGACGCCGCCCTCGAGCAGGTTGCCGATCCCCTGGTGGCCGAGGCAGATGCCGAAGACCGGGACTTCTGAGTGGCGGAGGATGTCGCTGCAGACGCCGAAGTCGTGCCAGCGCGAGGGGTGACCCGGCCCCGGCGAAAGCACGATCGCGTCGAAGTCCATCCTTGTCAGCACCCGCCAGGAGACGGCGTCGTTGTTGACCACCATCGGCTCCTCGCCCGAGGCCGCGGCCAGCAGGTGGAAGACGTTGTAGGTATAGGAATCGTGGTTGTCGACCAAAAGCGTCTTCACGTCAGGCTCCCTCTAGTCCCAGGCCCTTGAGGCCCTGCTCGAGCACCGGCTGGACGACCGCCTCGACCTCCGGTGCCCGCTCGTCTTCTCGGTACCAGCGCGCGAAATGCGACAGGTACTTTGAGAGCGGCGCGACGTCGAACTCCGCGACGGCGCTCGCCAGGTGCACCCGGTAGTGCTCGGACTGGACCACGGCGAAGCGGTAGTCCGGGTCCTCCGCCGGACGCTCGCCGCGCAGCTCCGAGCTCGCGTGGTGGGCCTGGGCGCGCGCCAGGTCCCAGCCGAGGCTCCCCTTGCCCTCCACCAGCAGCTTCTCCTTGCCGAACTTGACCTGCTTGGTCGT
>Ga0207698_10002404_pt1 | contig 11077 bp, 15 predicted proteins | sample KBSCornC22_FD_184298 | JGI IMG/M metagenome (GOLD analysis project Ga0207698, IMG submission 184298) | Corn rhizosphere microbial communities from Kellogg Biological Station, Michigan, USA - KBS Corn C2-2 (SPAdes) (version 2) | ecosystem: Host-associated > Plants > Roots > Rhizosphere > Soil ...
CTCCATCACCTGTGCCGAGGCCTCTCGGTAAGCGGGGAAGTCAGGCCGCAGATACACGGCGTCCGGCAGCCGCCGCCGGGCGACCGCCGCCGGCATCGCCGAGTGGATCCCGGCCAGCCGCCGCGCCTCGTAGCTTGCCGTGGTTACCACCGCCCGCGGCCCAGACCCGCAAACGACCACCGGCTTCCCCTTCAGGTCCGGCCGCCGCCGCAACTCCACCGACGCGTAAAAGGCGTCCATGTCGAGATGGGCAATGGTGCGCTCGAAGGCCATCCCACCGATGGTAGGAGGGACCCTGGACGGGCGAATCGGTTGGCTCACTCCAGGCAGGCGCCGCCGACCGTCACGGCTGCGAAAAACAACACCATTCCCAGCCCGATGAGCAACACGGACCCCCAAGCGGAGACCAGGAAGGCCCTGAACCTATCGCCGAGGCCGAGCGTTTGCGCTAAGACCGCGGCAGCCGCAGATGGGATCGACATCAGAAGCACGAGCTTGCCGACGCTGTCGTCGGAACCGAAGAATCCCGCGTAAAAGGCCGCGATCACCAGCGGCCCGATCGCGACGAACAGGACCAGCAAACCGACCAGCCAGCGGCGCTCGCGCCGGTTCGGAGCGGTCTTGACGACGAACCTCGCGGCCAGGACCCAGATCAACGCCGCAAGGCCGCCGATCCCGTAGGTGAGTACGACGCCTCCCGCGCCGGTGTCCCCGCATGCCAACAGCACGGCGATGATCTTAGACTCCAAGCGTGGCTTCCCCGGAGGCGAAGAACCTGGAGGCGATCTCCAAGGCGATCGACCAGCACAACGCCAACTGCCCCTTCCCGGCGGCGGAGGTGCGGATGAACCCGTTCGAGGTCGAGCGGCTCGGCTGGGACACGATCCGCGGCCTGCCGGTCGTTCCCGACGGCGCGGTCGGCACGGGCCGCTTCCGCATCGTCTGCTCCCGCGACATGGAGGACGACGGCCTGGAGATCGTCGAGGCGGTGGGCAAAGAGCTCGAGACGGCCGCCCCGGCCCGCAACTGACTCGCGAGTCCGCGAAAAAGCACCCTCTAGGTGTCTTTTCGCGGACTCGGCGCTAGACGTTCCAGAAGTCGAGGCCTAGTTCGCTCAATAGGCGTTCGGCCTCGCGGTTGAGCTGGAAGAGCTCTCCGGTCCAGATCAGGATGCCCATGCCGATCAGGATCACGCCGCCGACGGCGATGATCGCCTGATAGTGGCGCTTGACGACGGCGAAGGCGGTGGTCATCTGCGAGAAGGCGACGGCGGTGAGGATGAAGGGGATCGCCAGGCCGGCGCTGTAGACGGCGAGGAGGAAGGCGCCGCGGGCGGCCGAGCCCGAGAGCGAGGCGGCGCCGAGGATCGCGCCGAGCGTGGGGCCGATGCAGGGCGTCCAGGCGATCGCGAAGGCGGCGCCGGCGACGATCGGGCCGCCGCGGCCCGCCCGCTCGAGCAGGGCATCGACGTGCCACTCGCGGTTGAGGCGGGTGATGAAGAGCGAGCTGACGAAGAGCACGCCCATGGCGATGATCAGGCCGCCGGAGATCTTGGTCAGCAGCTCCCGGTGGTCCTGGAGGACCGAGCCGATCCCGGTCGCGGTCAGGCCGAGGAGGATGAAGATCGCCGAGAAGCTGGCGACAAAGAGGAGGCTGGGGCCGAGGACGCGGCGCCAGCCGGCGCTCTCCAGCTCGCTCGCCGAGACGCCGCTGACCGCCGAGAGGTAGCCCGGCACGAGCGGCAGGACGCAGGGGGAGAGGAAGGAGACGACGCCCGCCGCGAGGGCGGCGAGGATTCCCACTCCGGCTGCGGGATCGGTACTGACCTCGGCAAATACCACGGGACCTCAGGTTACCCTCAGGTCCGTGCCGGCCACCCAGTCGCAGCCGCTCTTCAACGCCGCCGGTACCGCCCGCCGGCTACGCGCCTCGCCGCTCTTCGCGATCGGGCCCTCCGAGCCGGGCCCGGCGATCCGGCGCGGATTTCTGCTCTCGGTCCCGGTCGGGCTGACCCTGATCCCCGAGCTCGGCCTCGACACCGAGAGCGCCGCGGCGATCGGCACCGCCGCCCTGCTCAACGGCTTCCCGGGAATGGACGCCCCGGCTCGCCCGCGCGCCGGCTGGCAGGTGGCGACGGCGCCGCTGATCGGCATCGCGGCGGCCCTCGGCGTCCTCAGCAGCCAGACCGGGCCGACCGCGGTCCTCGCCCTCGGCCTGATGGGCCTCCTCGCCGGCTACTGCTTCTGCGTCTCGCTGCGGCTGGCGATCGTCGGCCTGACCGTGACCCTGGCGATGCTGATCGCGCAGGGCCTCTTCCTGCCGGCCGGGGACGCGTTGCCGGCGCTCCTCTACGCCACCCTCGGCGGCCTCACCCAGGTCGCCTGGTCGCTGCTCGTCTGGATCGTCCGCGACCGCGAGGCAGACGAGGCGGAAAAGGCCTGGAGCAGGAGGGAGGCCGCCGCGGCGCTGCGCGCCAACCTCTCGCTCGAGTCGCAGAGCGCCCGCCACGCAATCCGCTTCGGCTCCGCCCTGGCGGCGGGGGTAGCCGCCTACTGGCTGCTCGGCATGGACGTCCACGGCTACTGGATCCCGCTGACGATCCTCTTCGTCATGCGCCCCGAACGCGACGAGACCGACAACCGCCTGATCCTGCGCGGGCTCGGAACCGCCCTCGGCCTCGTGCTCGCCACGGCCATCGCCGAGGCGTTCGGCGGCGAGGACCTGGTCCTCAGCGTCATCCTCACCGTCGCCGCCGCCCTCACCTTCGGCCTGCTGACGGTCCAGTACGCGCTCTTCACCGCTGCGATCACCACCTTCGTGGTCGTGATCAGCACCGCGCTCGGGGAGCCGGCCTTCGAGACGGTCGACGAGCGCGCCACCGGCACGGCGCTGGGCATCCTGATCGCGTTTTCGGCCTGGCGGCTTTGGTCCAACCCGGCCGGCACGGTAGATTTGGCCAGTCAGCCAAACATGGGAGGAGCGAGGAGTTGAGCAACAAGACCTACGTGATCGGGGTCGGGATGACCAAGTTCGAGAAGCCCGGCACCAAGGAGGGCGACTACCCCGACTGGGCCAAAGAGGCGGGGGAGAAGGCGCTCTCGGATGCCGGAATCCCTTATGAGGACGTCGAGCAGGCCTTCGCTGGCTACTGCTACGGCGACTCGACCTACGGGCAGCGGGCGCTCTACCAGCTCGGGCTGACCGGGATTCCGGTCGTCAACGTCAACAACAACTGCTCGACCGGCTCCTCGGCGCTGTTCCTGGCGCGGCAGGCGGTGAAGGGCGGGGTCGCCGACTGCGCCCTGGCGCTGGGCTTCGAGAAGATGGAGCCGGGCAGCCTCGGGGTCAAGTACACCGACCGCACCAACGCGCTCGACAAGCACGCGATGAGGATGTTCGAGATCCGCGACCCGGAGGCCTCGCCGCCGGCGCCGCAGATGTTCGGCAACGCCGGCCGCGACCACATGCAGAAGTACGGCTCCAACCCCGACCACTACGCCTGGATCGGCTGGAAGAACCACAAGCACTCGGTCAATAACCCCTACGCCCAGTTCCAAGACGAGTACACGCTGGAGGACATCAAGGCGGCGAAGATGATCCACGACCCGCTGACCAAGCTGCAGTGCTCGCCGACCTCCGACGGCTCGGCCTGCGCGATCGTCGCGTCGGAGAGCTACGTCGACCAGCACGGGCTCTGGGACCAGGCGATCGAGATCGCCGGCCAGTCGATGGTCACCGACCTCAGCTCGACCTTCGACGAGAACGCCGACTGCATGACGATCGTCGGCTCCGACATGTCGAAGACCGCGGCCGACGCCGCCTACGCCGAAGCGGGCGTCGAGGCGGCCCAGGTCGACGTCTGCGAGCTGCACGACTGCTTCAGCGCCAACGAGCTGATCACCTACGAAGCGCTCGGGTTCGCCGCCGAGGGCGAGGCGCACAAGCTGGTCGAGGCCGAAGCCACCACCTACGGCGGCGAGGGCCCGGTCGTCAACCCGTCCGGCGGGCTGATCTCCAAGGGCCACCCGCTCGGGGCGACCGGCCTGGCGCAGTGCTCGGAACTGACCTGGCAGCTGCGCGGCGAAGCCGACAAGCGGCAGGTCGAGGGCGCGAAGGTGGCTCTGCAGCACAACATCGGCCTCGGCGGAGCCGCCGTGGTCACCGTCTACAAACCGGCGGCCTAGGGAAGGGTCGCCGAGGGTAAGGAGGAGCACGATGGCGAAGCAGCGGCGTTCACTCAGCGGCAAGGTCGTGGCGATCACCGGCGGCGCGCGGGGGATCGGCAAGGCGACGGCGAAGGCGCTGATCGCGAAGGGTTGCCGCGTCGCCATCGGCGACCTCCAGCTCGAGCTGGCCGAGCAGACGGCGACGGAGCTGGGAGGGGGGACGGTCGCGCTGGCGCTCGACGTCACCGACCGCTCCTCCTTCGAGCGCTTCCTCGAGGAGGCCGAACGGCAGCTGGGCCCGATCGACGCGGTGGTCAACAACGCCGGGATCATGCCGGTGACCCCGTTCGAGGACGAGAGCCCGGAGTCGGTCCGCCGCCAGATCGACATCAACCTGCACGGGGTCATCACCGGCACCCAGCTGGCGATCAAGCGCCTTCGGCCACGGGGCGGCGGCTACATCGTCAACATCGCCTCCCAGGCGGGCAAATCCGGGTTGCCGGGCATCGCCACCTACTCGGGCACCAAGCACGCCGTCGTCGGCATCAGCGAGGCGGTGCGGGCGGAGCTGCGAGGCAGCGGCGTCGAGGTCCTCTGCGTGATGCCGACCGTGGTCAACACCGAGCTGACCAGCGGCGTCGGCCAGAAGTGGGTGAAACCGGTCGAGGCCTCCGACGTGGCGAACGAGATCGTCGACGCGATGGAAGTGCCGCGCTTCGACGTCTTCGTCCCGCGCGCCAACGGCGTCCTCTACAAGGTCCTGGCGCCGCTGCCGCGGAGCTGGCGCGAGGCGCTCGGTCGGGCGATGAAGGTCGACAAGCTGATGATCGAGGTTGACCACGGCGCCCGCCGCGCCTACGAGGAGCGAGCAGCGGCGAGCGAGCCCGGCGTCGGCGAGGGCGAGCAGTCACCCGAGCCACAGCGCGACGCGGCCTGAATTTCGGCGCTTGGTGAACTTTGGCCCCTATAGGGGCGTAAATTCACCAGAGGACCCATGAGCCGGATCTACGACGCCACCTGGGGCCGGATGTTCTCGGCCTTCTACGACCGGGCCTTCGAGGCGACCGAAGAGGCGGGCCTGCGCGAGATGCGCCGCCAACTCCTGTGCCAGGCGCGGGGGAGGGTGCTCGAGCTGGGAGCCGGAACCGGACTCAACCTCGAGCTGTACCCGCATGAGGGTCTCGACAGCCTGACCCTGACCGAGCCGGACCCGCACATGTTCAAGCAACTCCGCCAGCGCGCGACGGAGGGCTGCCCGGGCGCGGACCTGGTCCAGGCCGGAGCCGAGACGCTGCCTTTCGAGGACGACAGCTTCGACACGGTCGTCGTCACCCTGGTCCTCTGCACGGTCCCGGACCAGCCGGCGGCGCTGCGGGAGATATCCCGAGTCCTCGCGCCCGGCGGCCAGCTGCTCTTCCTCGAGCACGTCCGCTCCGACCACGCCGACCTGGCCAAATGGCAGGACCGCCTCGAGAAGCCCTGGCGCTTCCTCGGCGACGGCTGCCACTGCAACCGAGACACGGTCGCCGGCATGCGCGCCGCCGGCTTCGAGCTGACCGAGCTGGACTGCGCCGAGCTGCCAAAGGCCCCACCGATCGTGCGGCCGCTGGTTCAGGGAACCGCCCGAATCGCCGCTTAAGCTGTCGCCGATGCCCGGGACCGATGTTGACTATCCGGCGGGGCCGGTTGCCGATCGACTGACCCTGTGGCCGGTGGACGACGGGCGCTACGGACTGGACGCCGTCTTCCAAGGCGCCTCCGGCTATGAACGCTGCGAACAGCACCATCAGGCGCTCGCGGCGGCAGGCGCCAAATGCAGCCTGGTGCAGAACATGGACAACTCCTGGTCGCTGCGCTTCGGTCCGCTGACCGCCGCGGAGGTAGGAAGGGCGATCGCTGCTTTCGTCCGCTGAGGTCCGAGATCCAGACCCAACGCACGATAATGGTGGTTATGTAGACCTGGAGCAGGAGAGCCCGGGGAACGCTCAGCTGGCCCCTGCGATTGCCGCTTCGAGTTCGCCCGTGCCGCCTACGGTCCCCATTGGCTGAAGGCCGTTGGTCTTGGGGCCCTTGATCGCGAAGGACGGCGTGCCGGTGAAGCCGAGCTCCCGGGCTTCGGCGGTCGTTGCTTCGACCTCGGGCTCCAGTTCGGCACGTTCGCGGTTCCACCGGCCCAGATCCTTGACGCCGGCGGCTTTCGCGATCGCCTCCAGGAAAGCGTCGTCCGCGTACGGCTTCAGCTCGTTGCCCTGGTTCTTGTAGAAGATCTCGACGAAGTTCCAGCCGCGGCCCTGCTTTCCGGCCGCCAGGGCCGCCGCCCCGGCCGGCTGAGATTGATCGTCGATGATCGTGTAGAGGCGGTAGCTGAGCTTCGCCTGGCCATTCTTGACCTGATTTTCGATAATCGCCGGCAGGACCCCTTCGGCGAAGGCTTTGCAGTACGGGCACTTGAGGTCGGCGAACTCGGCCAGTTCGATGGGTGCCTGCGGGTCCCCAAGGACCATTTCGCTCTGCGGGATGCCGCTCAAGGCACGGTTGACCGCGCCGGCTCCCTCGATCTCGGTGTCGCCGCCGTCGCTCTCGGAGGCGTTGACGACGATCAGCACAAGAACGACCGCGATCGCCAGAAATGCGGCTCCGGCCGCCAGCTGGAGCAGTTGCTTCCTGCGCCCGCCGTCGTTCATGCCCGGTCCGGCAGCGGTTCGTCCTCGTTGCCGGCGTGGGCGACGAGGCGCGTCGCGCAGAGCAGGAAGAGGATCGTCATCAGGATGGCGCTGGCGACGCACCACTGGCAGATCGCTTCGATCTTGAAGATCTCGATGTAGGTGAGGAAGACGCTGTAGCCGAAGCCGCCGAGGGCGACGAGGAAGCCGCCGAAGCGCGCCAGGTCGCTGGCGAAGAAGGCGCAGGCCAGCAGCAGCGCGTAGCCGACGATCCCGAAGACGGCGATGTTGACGCCGGCGACGTGCGAGTAGGAGCTTTCGGCCACCGTCTTGCAGCCCGTGCTGCCGGCGAGGCAGACCGGCGAGCCGCCGCCGGACTCGGCGATCGCGATGTAGGTGGCGACGCCGATGCCGAGGGCCGCCACGAAGGCGATCGCCCGCTGCAGGTTGCCCTCGCTCGGGTAACTCACGCCGCGGAAGATAAGGCTTCGGCGTAAAAGGCGGCTAAGGCGCGCGAGAGCTTGCCGCCCTGCCACGCCAGCGGCGACTCCCCCTCGCCCTCGCTGAGCAGGCGGGCATTGGGCAGCGCCGCGGCGTAGGCGGCCGCGGCCTCGTAGGGATGGCCGGGATCGGCGTTGTCGTTGCTGGCGACGACCAGGGTTGGGACACCGAGTTCGGCCAGCTCGTCGAGCGAGCCGAATGGGCGCGAGCGGGTCACCTCCCGCAGCGCCCTGGCCAGCGCCTGGGGATGGCGCTGAAGCGAGATCCGCTCGCGGGTGAAGCGCAGCACCGAGTCGCGCCAGCGCGGATCGATCCCCTGGTTGGCGTCGATGTAGGCGACGAAGCCGTCGACGCCGCCGTCTTCCAAGGCCGCCGCGAGCCCGTCCCAGTAACTGAGCGAATCCGCCTCGATCGAGCCCGTATAGACCGGCCCGACCAGGACCAGGCCCGCGAGTCGGCCGGGATGCGCCAGCGCGTAGGCGATCGCCGTGTGGGCGCCCATCGAGTGGCCGCCGAGCAGGAAGCGCCCCTCGCCGACCTCCGCCTCCACCACCCGCTCCAGATCGGCGACCAGCTCCGGGTATCCATAACCCTCCCCCTCCGGGGCGGGGTCCGACTCCCCATGCCCGCGGGCGTCGTAGGTGGTGACCGCGTAGCCGGCCCGCGGCAGGGCCTTGGAGCCGTGCAGGACGTAGCGGCGGGTGGCGGTGATCCCGTGGCAGAGGACGACCGGCGGTCCCTCCCCCGTCGTCTCGCCCCGCAGCGCCGGCGCGCCTGCGACCGTGAACGGCCGCGGCTCGATCGCCATCAGGCCAGAGCGGCGACGGCCCGCTCGAGATCCTCGACGGACTCGTAGCTGCTGCCGGTGCGGGAGACGGCGCGGTGGCGGATCACGCCGTCGCCGTCGATCACGAAGATCGCCCGCTGCACGTAGCGCCCGCCCGGCGCGTCCTTCAACTCGGTCAGGCGCGCGAGCGGGCCGATCCAGCCGGTTACCCCGTAGGCCTTCGCCACCGCCAGGTCCTCGTCGGCCAGCAACGGCACGTTCAGTTCCTGCTCTTTGACCCAGTGCTCGTGCGAGTCCACCGACTGGGGCGAGATCCCGAGCACCTCGGCGTCGAGCTGGTCGAGCCGGTCGCCTTCGTCGCGGTAGTTGCAGAACTGCTTGGTGCAGACGGTGGTCGCGTCGCCCGGGTAGAAGGCGAGGATCAGGTTGCGGCCACGGTAATCGGCGAGCCGGTAGGTCTTGTCACCCGTGCCGGGCAGGGAAAAGTCTGGGGCGCGGTCACCGACGTCGAGCTTGGCCACGCGCCGGAGCTTACTCCGCGGCCGGGGCGTCCTAGCCGGCTGCGACCGTCATTTCTTCGATCAGGACCGTCTGTTTCGGTTTTTCTTCCGGCGTGCCGAGGGCGTCGATCCGTTCGACCGTGTCGTAGCCACCGCTGACCCTGCCGACCAGCGCGTATTCGGGCGGCAGGCCGGCGTCGGGTGCGGTGACGACGTAGAACTGGCTGCCCGAGCGGCCGGGTGGCTCGGCCGAGCTCTTCGCCATCGCGACCACGCCTTTGGTGTAGGCGAGGTTGGCGGGCGGCTTCTCGTCCACGCTGTAACCGGGTCCGCCGGTCCCGGTCCCTTCCGGGTCCCCGCCCTGGATCACGAAGCCGGGAGCGACCCGGTGGAAGGTGAGGTCGTCGTAGAAGCCTTCCTCGGCGAGGAAGGCGAAGGAGTTGGCGGTCTTCGGCGCCCGCACGGTGTCGAGGGCGATCTCGAAGGTCCCGCAGCTGGTCTTCACCGTGACGGTCGCTTCTTCGCCCTTCTTCAGCACCTGCTTCGGGGCCTTGAAGCTCGTCGTCTTCGGTGCCGGCGCTTCGACTTCCTTGCAGCCGTCGGCGCTTGCCTGGCCCGAGCCGGAGGTGTCGCCGTCGTCGGAGCCGCCCCCCTGTCCGATCAGCACGGCGGCGACCACGCCGGCCGCGATCACGGCAAAGACGGCAAGAATGATCAGGCGCCGGTCGGTTTGCTGCTCCTCCACGGGCGGGAACCCTAGTAAACGTTCCAGAGGCCAGATGACGTCCCCTCCCCCACTCACCCCGCTCGCCGCCGCCGTCCTCCATGTCGGCGACCCCGAGCGGATCCTGCAGCTCGAGTGCGGTGAGGGCGAGGGGGCGCTGTTCCTCGCCCGCGAGTTCCCTGCTGCTCGCATCCGCGGCATCGACGGCTCCGCCGAGGCGATCGCGGCGGCGACGGCGCGGGTCGGGCTCGACCCCGAGGGACGGATCGCCTTCAAGCGCGGCGGCCCGCGGCGAATCCCCTTCCCCGACGGGCACTTCGACCTGCTGGCAGCCCTCGACGCGCGACCCACCGCGGCCGAGGCGGCGCGGGTCCTGCGCCCGGGCGGCTTCCTCGCCCTCGCCGTCTCGCGTGGCGAAGCGCCGCTGGCCGGCCCGCGCGGAGCCCTCTATCGGCGCGGCCTCGCCCGGCACGGATTCCAACCGATCTGGGAGGAAGCGGCCGGCGACGGCAGCTTCCTGGTCAGGCGCCTGCGCGGCGGCGGGCCGGTCGTCTAGCCCTACTAGGCTGGGCGCCGATGGAGATCGCCGGCGCGCCGCTCACCCTGCTCGTCAATCCCTCCTCGGCCGGGGGCAGGTCGCTGAAGCTGCTGCCGCGGGTCGAGGCCGCCCTCGACGCCCAGCGCGCCGTGTTCCGGGTCGAGCGCACCCGCAGCCTCGAGCACGGCTGCGACCTCGCCCTGCGGGCGGTCGAGCTCGGCGAGGTCCCGGTCGTGGTCAGCGGCGACGGGCTGATGGGCGCGATCGGCGGCGCGATGGCGGGCTCGGAGACGCCCATCGGCCTGATCCCCGCCGGTCGCGGCAACGACCTGGCGCGGGCGCTCGGCATCCCGACCGATCCCGAGGAGGCGGTCGAGGTCGTGCTCGCCGGTCACAGCCGCCGGATCGACGTCGGCGAGGCCAACGGCAAGCGCTTCCTCGGCATCGTCAGCGTCGGCTTCGACTCCGAATGCAACCGGCTGGCGAACGAAACTCACTTCATCCGCGGCAACCTCGTCTACGCCTATTCGATGGTTCGCACGCTGATCGGCTGGCGCTCGGCCCGCTTCACCATCGTCGCCGGCGGCGAGCGCAAACGGCTGACCGGCTACTTCGTCGACGTCGCCAACAACAGCGTCTACGGCGGCGGCATGTACATCGCCCCGGAGGCCGAGATCGACGACGGCCAGTTCGACGTGGTGGCGATCACCGAGGTCGGCAAGCTGCGCTTCCTCCGCGGCCTGCGCGACGTTCTCAAGGGCGCCCACATCGACAAGGAGGAGGTGACGACCTTCCGCGCCTCGCGGCTCGAACTCGACGCCAGCCGGCCCTTCCCGGTCTACGCGGACGGCGACCACCTCACCGACCTGCCGGTCTCCCTCAAGGTGCTGCCCACCTGCCTCTCGATCCTGGTCCCGGCGTGAAGCCACTCTTCGGCGCCAAGCTGGCGCTCGCCCGCGCGGTCGGCGCCGCCAGCCGGCGCAGCGGCCGCGGCGGCGGAACCACGCTGCCCGGCCGGGTGCTGCTGCGGCTCGAGCCCGAGGCGATCGCCCGCCTCGGCCGCCGGCTCGACGGCGGCGCGACGATCGTCAGCGCCACCAACGGCAAGACGACCACCGCCGGGATGATCGCCGCGATCCTCGCCGCCGACGGCCGCCACCCGGTCCACAACCGGGCCGGCTCGAACATGACCTGGGGG
>Ga0207698_10002405_pt1 | contig 11076 bp, 12 predicted proteins | sample KBSCornC22_FD_184298 | JGI IMG/M metagenome (GOLD analysis project Ga0207698, IMG submission 184298) | Corn rhizosphere microbial communities from Kellogg Biological Station, Michigan, USA - KBS Corn C2-2 (SPAdes) (version 2) | ecosystem: Host-associated > Plants > Roots > Rhizosphere > Soil ...
AATCCACGCGCTGGCAGCGCGAGCGGATCGTCGCGGGCAGGCGCGTGGACTGGTCGCTGATCAGCAGCATGACCGTGCCGGGGCCGGGCTCCTCGAGCGTCTTGAGCAGCGCATTCGCCGCCGCGTTGTTCATGAGATCGGCCGGATCGATCAGGGCGACCTGATGACCGCCGAACTGCGCCGTCATCGACAGGCGCTTGGAGAGCACGCGGATTTGCTCGACCACGATCTCGCTGCGCAGCGTCTTGCCGTCGTCGCGCAGTTCCAGGTTGATCTCGACACGATCCGGATGGCTGCCTGCCGCAACGAGCAGGCAGCTGCGACAGGTGCCGCAAGCCATGTCGGCGGGCTTCTCGCACAACAGCAGCGCGGCGAGATTCGCGGCGAAGACGCGCTTGCCGAGTCCGGCCGGGCCGCCGAGCAGCAGCGCATGCGGCATCGCGCCGCGGCGCCGGCGCTCGAGCACATTGTCCCAGAGTGGACGATTCCAGTCGGCGCCGCTCATGCATTTCCCCGCGGCATCGCGCTCATGGCGTCCGCCGAAGCTGGTAGCGCGCGACCGCGCGATTGTGCGCGTCGAGGCTCGGGCTGAATTCGTGCGAACCGTCGCCGCGCGCGACGAAGTACAGCGCGTCGCCCGGCTCCGGATGCACGGCGGCTTCGAGCGCGGCCAGTCCCGGCAACGCGATCGGCGTCGGCGGCAGGCCGGTGCGCGTATACGTGTTGTACGGCGTGTCGGTGTCGAGATCGCGCCGGCGCAGGTTGCCGTCGAAGCCCGCACCGAGGCCGTAGATCACGGTCGGATCGGTCTGCAGTTTCATGCCCAGGCGCAGGCGTCGCGCGAACACGCCGGCGATGGCCGGGCGCTCGGCGGCCTTGCCGGTTTCGCGCTCGACGATGGAGGCGAGGATCAGCGCCTGGTACGGCGATTCCAGCGGCAGATCCGGCGCACGCTTGGCCCAGGTTTCCTCCAGCGCGCGGGTCATGGCCTGATGTGCGCGGCGCAGCAGATCGAGATCGCTGTCGCCGCGTGTCCAGGTATAGGTTTCGGGCAGGAAGCGGCCTTCCGGATGGTCCGCGCCGGCACCGATTTCACGCATGATTTCCGCGTCCGACAGCGTCGTCGCGCTCTGGCGTACGCCGACCGCATTGGCCAGCTCGGCGCGCAACTGGCGAAATGTCCACCCTTCCACAATCGTAAAACGTCGCTGGATCACGTCGCCGGCAGCCATGCGCCGCAGCAGTTCGCGCGGCGTGGTGCCGACCGGCACGGCGTACTCGCCGGCCTTGAGCCGCGTGGCGACGTCCATGCGCTGCGCCAGCGCGCGCCAGTACAGATCGTGTGCGTCGCTGAGACCGGCTTCGCGGATCTGCCGGCGTATCGCCGCAAACGACGAACCGGCCGGTACGTCCAGCACGACCGGCGCGTCGACGCGCAGCGGCACATCGGCGAAGTGGTCCGCGTCCTGCCAGGCGAACCAGCCTGCGACACACAGACCGATCAGCAGCAGCCAGCCGAGCACACGCCCAAACCCACCACGTTTCTTCGGCGCTGCCTTGGGCGCGCTCTTGCGGCTGCGTTTAGCCATGGGCCCACTCCATCAGGCCGAGCGCGCGCCATTCGCGCTGCAATTCCTGCGTGACCGCGCCAGGCGCGAACGTCTGCGCGTCGATAGCTCGTACGGGCACGATGCCGCGAAGGCTGGAGGTCAGGAAAATTTCGTCCGCATGCATCAATTCGTTCCAGGTCAGGCTGCCGACGACGACGTCGTGCCGCGCCAGCACTTCGGCGCGGCTCACGCCGGCTACGCCGCACTCATCGAGCGCCGGGGTGAACAGCCGGCCGCCGCGAACGGCAAACAGATTGGCGGCGGTCGCGCTGATCACGTGGCCAGCGCTATCGCCCAGCAATCCCTCGGCGATGTCCGCATCGTTCCATTCGGCTCGCGCGAGCACCTGCTCCAGCCGGTTCAGATGCTTGAGCCCGGCCAACAGCGGCTGCGCCGCGAGACGCAAACCGCAGCAGCGTACCCGGATTCCCCGGGCATACCAATCCGGCGGAATCGCCGGCGCCGCAGATGCGGAGACGACCCAGTTCGGCGTGGCCGGCACCGGCGGCGCATAGCCGCGCTCGCCGACACCGCGCGTGATCGTGATGCGCACGGCCGCGCGCTCGAGGCCGCCAGACGCGCGCTGCGCGATCGCGTACATCGCATCGATTGGCGGCAGCGCGATTCCCAACCGCGCAGCGCCCCACTGCAGTCGTTCGCGATGGCGCGGCCACAGCGGCGCCGCACCTCCGACGAACAGAATCGTCTCGAACAATCCGTCTCCGTACATGAGGCCGCGATCGTGCACCGGAATCTGCGCACCTTCGACGCCATTGATGTAGACGCGCGCGTTCACGCGTCGAGACCCAGCGCGCGCAGCAGGCCGCGTGCCTTGTGTCGGGTTTCCTCGAGTTCACGTTCGGCGATCGAGTCGACGACGATGCCCGCGCCGGCGCGCCAGCGAAGGTCGCGCCCGTTCTGGCTGATGGTGCGGATCAGGATGTTGAGATCCATGCCGCCGTCGCGGTTGAGATAGCCCAGCGCGCCCGTATACGCGCCGCGCCCGCCGTGTTCGAGCTCGGCAATGATCTGCATACAGCGCACTTTCGGGCAGCCCGTGATGGTGCCGCCGGGAAACACCGCGCGGATCACTTCTCCCGGTGTCACGCCGGCGCGCAGCGTCGCACGGACGTTCGACACGATGTGATGCACATGGGCATAGGTCTCCACGCTCATGAGTTCGTCGACAACGACGCTGCCGGGTCGCGCGATGCGACCGAGGTCATTGCGCTCCAGGTCGATGAGCATGACGTGTTCGGCGCGTTCCTTGGGATGTCCGACGAGTTCGCGAATGCGCGCCGCATCGTCGTCGCCCGGAAAGCGCGGCCGCGTGCCGGCGATCGGCCGCGTCTGCACGGTATCGCCCTGCACCTGCACCAGCCGCTCGGGCGAGGAGGAAATTACGGCCCAGTCATCGAGCTGGAACAGGCCCGCGAACGGCGACGGATTGGCCTGACGCAGATTGGCGTAGACCTGTGCCGGCGCTGCCGCCTGCGCGAGGCGCGCGCGCCATTCGCGCGACAGGTTGACCTGGAAAATATCGCCGGCGCGCAGGTATTCATGGATGCGCGCCACGCCATCGAGAAAGGCCTGCGGCGCGTCTTCCTCGATCGACGACATTGCCAGCGCCGTCGGTTGTGGCGCCCGCGCCTGAGCCAGATCCGCTTCCACAACTTCCAGCAAATGCGCGTAGCCGGGCTCGGCCACGAGCACGGTTCGACCGAGCCGATGATCGACCAGTACGCCGACCGGACAGCGCAATGCGATCGCACGCGGCAGTGTCGCATCCGGCGCATCGGGCAGCCGCAGCACCGGTTCGATGCTCGCCGCGATTTCGTAGGCGAGGAACAGCGCCCACCCGCCGCGGAACGGCAGCGCGGCCGCAGCGGCATCAGGCTTCAGACGCAGCGCGCTCCACTGCGCATCGAGTTCAGCGAGGAAATCATTGCCGAGCGTGCGGCCCTGCGCGTCGACGACAGCACCGCTCCGATCCAGGCACAGGCTGTCCTGCGGAAACGCCGGCATTACATCCCACGCCGCCGTATTGCCGATCGCCACGCTTTGCAGCAGGCAGGGATATCGGTCCGGCTTCAGCGCAGCCAGAGCCAGCAGGTCATGTCGCTGCGGCAGCTCGCGCGTGACGACGCGCGTGTCCGTATCCGCAGGCATGGAAGCGGAAACCGGCACGAGTCAGGCGAGTCCTGCGGCGAAACAGATGGGCAAGGGTGCGAGCACGTTCAGACGATACCGCGTGTTGTTGCGCACCGGATCTCCATGCGTCGCGAGCCGCGTGCGATGTAGGCGGCTCGCGGTGCTCTGATTCAATGCGGCGCCGAAGAACCGCGATGTCTTGCGGACGTCGCGGCCGGAATCACGCCGGCAACAGCGCGCGTGCACTGCTGTTTGCCCGCCGAATTCTGCTCAGACGCGCCGGAATACCAGCGTGCCGTTGGTGCCACCGAAACCGAACGAATTGGACAGCACGACATCGAGCGCATGCTGGCGCGCGGTATGCGGCACATAGTCCAGATCGCAGCCGTCGCCGGGCTGATCGAGATTGATCGTCGGCGGAACGACGTTGTCGCGCAGCGCGAGCACCGAGAAGATTGCTTCCACGCCGCCCGCGGCCCCGAGCAGATGGCCCGTCATCGACTTCGTCGACGAGACCATGACCTTGCCGGCATGGTCGCCGAGTACGGCCTTCATGCCCTGCGTTTCGGCCAGATCGCCGGCCTGCGTCGAGGTGCCGTGCGCATTGATGTAGTCGACGTCCGCCGCCGTCATGCCGGCGTCCTTGAGCGCGTTGGCCATGCAGCGTGCGGCGCCGTCGCCGTTCTCGCTCGGCGAGGTCATATGGTACGCATCGCCACTCATGCCGAAGCCCGCGAGTTCCGCATAGATGCGAGCGCCGCGCGCCTTGGCATGTTCGTAGTCCTCGAGCACGAGCACGCCGGCACCGTCGGAAAGTACAAAGCCGTCGCGGTCCTTGTCCCACGGACGGCTGGCCCGCGTCGGGTCGTCGTTGCGCGTGGAAAGGGCGCGCGCCGAGCAGAAGCCGCCGATCGCGGTACCCGTCGTCGAGTATTCGGCACCGCCGGCGATCATCACGTCGGCATCGCCATACGCGATCATGCGTGCGGCCACGCCGATGTTGTGTGCTGCGGTGGTACATGCCGTGACGACGGAAATGTTCGGGCCTTTCACGCCAGTCATGATCGAGACGTTGCCCGAGATCATGTTGATGATCGTCGAGGGCACGAAGAACGGCGAGATCTTGCGCGGTCCGCCTTCGGCGAGCGCCTGGCTGGTGCGTTCTATCGTCGCAATGCCGCCGATGCCGGCGCCGACGCTGACGCCGATGCGTTCGGCGTTGGCCTCGGTCACTTCGAGGCCGGAATCTTTAAGCGCATCGAGCGACGCCGCGACGCCGTAGTGGATGAAGGCATCCATCTTCTTCACGTCCTTCGGCGCGATCCACTGCGCGGGATCGAAGTTGCGCACTTCGCCGGCGATGCGCGTGGAGTACGCGCTGGCGTCGAAATGCGTGATGGGGCCGATTCCGCTGACACCGCCCACGATGTTGTTCCAGGCCGTGGTGAGATCGTTGCCGACCGGGCTGAGGATGCCCATGCCGGTGATGACGACGCGACGCTTGCTCATGCGAATACTTCCAGACTGGAGTGCCGGCACCGCCGGGAGGCGGCGCGGCCGCGCGAGGCCCGGAATGGCCCACGCAGGCCCGAAGCGGCTGGGCGGCGAATCAGGATGAGCCACACCGGAACGCTGCAATCGCGGCGCTCCCAAAACGCGAACTGCGCCATGCGGCGCAGCTCGGATGCAGCTTGGGACTCAGGCTCAGGCCTTGACGTGGGCCTTGATGTAGTCGACCGCCTGCTGCACGGTCGTGATCTTCTCGGCTTCCTCGTCCGGAATCTCGCACTCGAATTCTTCTTCGAGGGCCATGACGAGTTCGACCGTGTCGAGCGAGTCGGCGCCGAGATCGTCCACGAAGGAGGCGTTCTGGGTCACTTCGTCTTCCTTCACGCCGAGTTGCTCGACGACGATCTTCTTGACGCGTTCTTCAATGCTGCTCATTGTGCAAATTCCTCCCGAAGGGAATAGTTCAAAAATCGAAACCACACTTCCTGTCATTCACGGCGCGCCGGATGGCAGCACCGTATCCCGGCGGGCAACCCGCCCCTGCGCGGGCCAATTCCCTGGCAACACAAAGCCCGGCGATTGTAGAGGAATCGGAACTCACCAGCCAGATACGCGCGTTTGATACGCGCCCGGCAGGCAAACCGCTGATTTCTCAAGGCATGTACATGCCGCCGTTGACGTGCAGCGTTTCCCCGGTGATCCATGCCGCCGCGGGTGACGCGAGGAACGCGACCGCCTGAGCGATGTCGTCAGGCTGGCCCAGACGGCCCAGGGCGATCTGCCCGAGCATCGCTTCCTTCTGTTCCTGCGGTAGCGCCGCCGTCATGTCGGTCTCGACGAAACCGGGCGCAACCACATTGACCGTGATGCCGCGCGAACCGATCTCGCGTGCGAGCGACTTGGAGAACGCGATGATGCCGGCCTTTGCCGCGGCGTAGTTGGACTGGCCCGGGTTGCCGGTCAGGCCGATCACCGCGGCGATGCTGATGATGCGGCCCTTGCGCGCCTTCATCATGCCGCGCAGCACGGCTTTCGAGGTGCGGAAGACCGAGGTCAGGTTGGTATCGAGTATGGCCTGCCAGTCCTCGTCCTTCATGCGCATGAGCAACTGGTCGCGCGTGATGCCTGCATTGTTGACGAGCACGGAGACCGGACCGAATTCCTTTGCGACCGCCTCGATGAGCCCTTCGACCGCTGCGCCGTCAGTGACGTTGAGCACGCGGCCGTGTCCGCCGAGCGGCGCGAGGGTCTGGCCGATCGCGGCGGCGCCGGCTTCGCTGGTCGCCGTGCCAACGACAGTGGCGCCGGCGTCCGCCAGACGCCGCGCGATCGCCGCACCGATGCCGCGGCTGGCGCCGGTGACGAGCGCGATTTCACCCTGCAGATTTCCACTCATGGCATTGTTCCTTAGTAGCTTATGCGTGAGTCGTGTCGGCGAGGGCGGCGCCCAGTTCCGCCGGCGCGCCGATCGCGCGCGTTTCCAGGCTCTTGTCGATGCGCTTGATCAGTCCAGCCAGCACCTTGCCTGGGCCGCATTCCAGCGCGCGCGTCGCGCCGCCGGCAATCAGCGCCTGCACGCACTGGGTCCAGCGCACGGGCTGGAACAGCTGGCGCTGCAGCGCATCGCGGATCTCATCGATCGTCGCGAACGCACGCGCATCCGCATTCTGGATGACCGGAATTGACGGCAGCGACCAGGCGATGGATTGCATGCGCTCCGCCAGCCGCTGCGCCGCGTCATGCATGAGCGCGCAGTGCGACGGCACGCTGACGGCGAGTCTGACGGTCTTTTTCACACCGAGTTCGGCCAGTCGCGCGAGCGCGCGATCCACGGCAGCGGCATGACCCGCGATGACGAGCTGGCCCGGCGCATTGAAATTCGCCGGCGCAACGACTTCATCGCCCGCAACGTCGGCGCACACCTCGGCGATCTGCGCATCGTCGCCGCCGATGATCGCGGCCATCGCACCGACGCCGGCTGGCACCGCGGCCTGCATCAGTCGACCGCGTTCGGCCACGAGCGCCGCCGCGTCGACCAGCGACAGCGCACCGGCGGCGACCAGCGCGGAATACTCGCCGAGGCTATGTCCGGCCAGCTGCGCCGGCAGCGCGCCGCCGCGCTCGCGCCACACGCGCCAGACCGCGACCGACGCGGCCAGCAGCGCCGGCTGCGTGTTCTCGGTGCGGTTGAGTTGTTCTTCCGGCCCGTGCTGCGACAGCGCCCAGAGATCCGCGCCGGCGCCGGTCGACGCTTCCTCGAAGGTCTGCTGCACCAGCGGATGGGCGCTGGCGAGTTCGGCCAGCATGCCGACCGACTGCGAGCCCTGGCCCGGAAACACGAAGGCGAGATGAGTGTGCGTCATAGGATTGAGAACAGAAGGCAGAGAGGAACGAACAGGCGGCGCGAACCCGTCGCGCCGCGCGTTCTCAATAGCGCACGAGCGCCGAGCCCCAGGTGAAGCCGCCGCCGAAGGCTTCCATCAGCAGGAGCTGGCCGCGCTGGACGCGGCCGGAGCGAACCGCATGGTCGAGCGCCAGCGGCACCGATCCCGAGGACGTGTTGCCGTGCTTGTCGACCGTGACGATGACGCGGTCCATCGGCATTTCGAGCCGCTTGGCCGTGGCCTGGATGATGCGCAGGTTGGCCTGGTGCGGAATCAGCCAGTCGATCTCGGACTTGTCGAGACCGTTCGCGGACAGGGTTTCCTCGACGACGGCGTCCAGGGTCTTGACCGCGACCTTGAAGACTTCGCTGCCGATCATGAGCACGCGCACGCCGGCGTTCTTTTCCTCGGGCTTGAAGCCGGCGGAAACACCGACCGGGTTCCACAGCAATTCCTTGTACGCGCCGTCGGCGTGCAGGTGCGTGGAGATGATGCCCGGGGCATTGTCGGCCGTGAGGACCACCGCGCCGGCACCGTCGCCGAACAGCACGCAGGTCGCGCGATCGGACCAGTCGAGCATGCGCGTGAGCGTTTCGGCGCCGACGACGAGCGCCTTCTTCACGGCGCCCGAGCGGATGAACTTGTCCGCCACGCTGAGCGCGTACATGAAGCCCGAGCAGGCGGCATTGACGTCGAACGCCGCGCAGCCGTTCGCGCCGAGGCGGTGCTGCAGCAGACAGGCGGTGGACGGAAAAATCAGGTCGGGCGTGGTCGTGCCGACAACGATGAGTTCGATCTCGCGAATGTCGACCCCGGCGGCATCGAGGGCCGTGCGGGCCGCGCGCTCGGCGAGGTCGGACGTGGTCTGGCCTTCCGCGGCGACGTGGCGCTGGCGGATGCCGGTGCGGCTGTGGATCCATTCGTCGGTCGTGTCGACGAGCTTTTCCAGGTCCGCGTTGGTCAGGATCTTCTCCGGCAGATAGCTGCCGGTGCCTGCGATACGGGAATGAATCAGAGCGGCTTCCCCCTGAATCGGTCGACCTCGCCGGCGCCCTGGCGGGAGCGGCGGCGTGGCCTGCAAACGAATTCCGGCGCTTGCGCGCCGGAATTACATGTCCACGGTTCCGGCCGACAGGCGGCCGGAATGATCAATCTTCGCTGTGGACCGGGGTCTTGCTCGGAATCACCTGGCGGCCGCGGTAGTAGCCGTCCTTGGTGATGTGATGGCGGATGTGGACTTCACCGGTCGTCGGATCGGTGGCCAGCTGCTTGGCCGTCAGCGCATCGTGGGAACGGCGCATGCCGCGGGTCGACGGGGTCTTGCGGGATTTCTGAACTGCCATGGGACTCTCCAAAAACGCGTGTGTTCGCTTGCCGAAGCGGTGACGAACCAATCAGTTACGCGGCATTCGCCGCACCTGCGCCAATCGCGTGGCGCCACCGCCGCTGCTTCTATTCTTTCTTCAGACTGCCCAGCGCGGCGAACGGGTTCGGCCGCTGCGGTACTTCAGTCTGTTCCGGATCGGTCGACCAGTTCAGGTCCGACTCCTCCAGGCCCGGTTTGACCGGAATCAAGGGCAAGGCCAGCAGCAACTCGTCCTCGATCACCTCGGCGGGCCTGAGCTCGGACGATTCGAGCAGCAAAGGCTCGTAACCGGCCGGCAGGCCTGCTTCCTCTTCTTCCCGCGTGATCAAACCCAATCGGGTGTCGATGCTCACGGGCAGTGCAAACGGTTCCAGCGTGCGCTGGCAGGTCAGCGTGAGCTCACCTTGCGCACGCAGTGCGATATAGGCAATGCCCAGATCGTCACGGTCGAACTCGATATCGTACGCGATCGTCCCGTCCGGCGCTGCCAGCGCGTCAGACAGACGCGTCAGGTGAGCGACAGGCAGGATGCCATTGAAGGAGCGCCGCGCCGAAACCATGCGCCAAGCGTCCACAATCTCGGGGAAAGGCGCAGACATGGGCGCGCGATGGTAGTTTCGGCCGTGGTTGAAGTCAAACGAAACCCACGCCCGCTCCGTCACTTAGAAGGTTCTGGACAAGCCCCGGCGCTGTCGCTCATGTACTCGGCACCCGATCTCCAACGACCCTGCCTTACGCATGCTGTGCGGGCATTTGGCCGTTCCGGCCCGATGGGCGTTCAGCCTGGTCAGAACCTGCGGTTCTGAGCGACCACTCTTCACCCCCTTGGCTCAAGGGGGCTCCGGAATCAAAAGCAAAAATCGACGTATTCAAGGCTCCTGGGGCGCATCCGGGTCGATTTACGCCCGCGCAGCCTTGGGGCAGACTCGGCGCCGATGAGCTATCTGATCGCGATCGTGGCCCTGCTGCTGGCCGGGCTGATTCTCCTGCTATTGCGCGAACGCCGCTGGCGCCGCCGCGAGCAGGCCATACGGACGCTGCTGGACGAGGCTGATGCGCTGGAATCCGGCCTGCTGACCTGCCGCGAGCGCATGCAGACGCTGCGCGGCATGCTGGTCGACTTCCCCGAGGAAATGACGCTCGACGCCGACGAGGCGCTCGCGGCCGACGACAAGGTCCAGGCCGCGCTGCGCGACCTGCTGCAGCACCGGCTCTGGATCAAGCAGCACGCGGAGGCGGCCGACCAGCCGGCGCTGGACACCGCGGTCGGTGCGCTGCGCCAGTCGCGGGGTTCGGTCGACGCGCAGCTGCAGCGCCTGGACGAAATCACGCGGGCGCTGCGCGAGGCGCGGTCACGGTGAGCACGACTGGAAGCACGGCTCGCATCGACCTCGTACTTGGCTCTACCTCGCGCTACCGCGCCGAACTCCTGCGCCGGCTCACCCCGCATTTCCGCCAGGCCGCACCGGACGTCGACGAGAGCCGCCAGCCCGGCGAAGCGCCGGCCGCTCTTGCCGCGCGCCTCGCCAGGGCCAAGGCCGAGGCCGTCGCGCGGCGGCATCCGGGCGCGATCGTGATCGGCTCGGACCAGGTCGCCTCGCTCGACGACCAGATACTCGGCAAGCCGGGCAGCGCCGAACGTGCCTGCGCCGATCTGGCGACGTGCAGCGGGCGACGCGTGCAGTTTCATACCGCGCTGTGCGTGGTCGATGCGCGCGTCACGCCCGCGCAGGTCCATGCCGACATCGATCTCACCGAGGTGCACTTCCGCGAACTCAGCGCCGGCGAGATCGCGCGCTATGTGCGGCGCGAACAGCCGCTGGACTGTGCCGGCAGCTTCAAGTCCGAGGGCCTCGGCATTGCCTTGTTCGAACGCATCACGAGCGACGATCCGAGCGCGCTAATCGGCCTGCCGATGATCCCGCTGTGCCGATTGCTGGGCCGCGCGGGGATCGACGTGCTGTCGCTGGCCGAAGCGGACTGACAGGCCCCGCGCGCCTAATCACGGTCTGGACGTCTGCGTACCGGCTTCACTGTCGCAGTCGGGAGGTTCACC
>Ga0207698_10002409_pt1 | contig 11067 bp, 6 predicted proteins | sample KBSCornC22_FD_184298 | JGI IMG/M metagenome (GOLD analysis project Ga0207698, IMG submission 184298) | Corn rhizosphere microbial communities from Kellogg Biological Station, Michigan, USA - KBS Corn C2-2 (SPAdes) (version 2) | ecosystem: Host-associated > Plants > Roots > Rhizosphere > Soil ...
GCTCAGCGCGAAGCCGGTCCAGAAGCGGCGGGTCGGCCGCTCCCGGTACAGCAGCCATGCGCCAAGCGCGACGAAGATGGGCGCGTTGACGCCGAGCAGCGTGGCGTTGGCGGCCGAGCTGACCATCACCGCCGTGTTGAAGAAGGCGAGGTCGGCGGCGAAGAAGACACCGGCGATGACCGCCGCGTTGACGGCATGGCGCTCGAGCGCCGGCTTGGCGGCACCTTGTCGAGCACGAGAGCCAATCGCCCATGGCACGAACACGAGCTGGGCGATAGCCATGCGCCAGAAGGCCGACGTCCAGCCGGGAACGGCCGACCAGCGCACGAACAGCGCCGACCAGCCGATGGCGAACACGCCGAGGGCGAGAACGAGATACGCCCTCGCGTGACTGATGTGCTCACGCGAGGGCGTATGGACCTTCGTCATGCGAGCGTGCGAGAGTGGAGCGTGATGCTGCGTCTCCGCTGAAAGCTAGCGACCGCCGCGCATCATCTGTGGCGGGCTGATCTCGAACTCCTTCGGCGGCTCGGCGCCCATGAGGTTCTTCACGAAGTAGTCCCAGCGGCGACGCATCATGTAGTACGACATGTCGCCGTAACCATGGTGCTGGTTGGGGAGCAGGATGAGATCGAAATCCTTGTTGGCCCGGATGAGCGCGTCCACGACGAGCATGGTGTTGTTGGGCGGGACGTTGTCGTCCATGGTGCCGTGCGCGAGCAGGAGCTTGCCCTTGAGGTTCTTCGCGTAGGTCTGATTCGCCTCGGCCGTGTAGTTGTCGGTGCCGTCGGCGTTCTTCACGAGCAGGCCCTGGTAGCGCTCGCCCCAGTCGTCCTCGTAGACGCGGTTGTCGTGATTGCCGGATTCGGCGATGCCGACCTTGAAGAAGTCGGGATAGCGGAACATGGCATCCGCGGTGGCGAAGCCGCCGCCGGAGTGGCCCCAGATACCGGCGCGATCGAGGTCGATCCAGCGGTAGCGCTGCGCCAGCTCCTTCATCCCCGCCACCTGATCGGGGAGGGTGTTGTCGCCCATCTTGCCGTAGTAGGCGTCGTGGAAGCTCTTCGAGCGCCACGGTGTGCCCATGCCGTCGATCTCGACGACGATGAACCCGAGCTCGGCGAGCGCCTGGTTGTCACCGCGCGCGGGGCTGAAGCCGCGACCACCGACGCTGCCCGTCTGCGGACCCGGGTAGATGTGGTTGATGATCGGATACTTCTTCGTCGAGTCGAGATTGGTGGGCGTGTAGAGCAGGCCGTAGAGATCCGTCTTGCCATCGCGCGCCTTGACGATGATCGGCGTCGGCGCCTTCCAGCCCGTAGCGTAGAGCTTCGAGGCATCGGCTTTCTCGAGCGTCGCGACGAGCTTGCCCGCGGCATCGCGCAGCACGCTGACCTGCGGCGTGGTGGGCGTGGAATACGTGTCGACGAACCAGCGGCCCGAGGGCGCCATCGTGATCTCGTGATCCGCATTCTCCGGCGTGAGCGAGGCGAAGCCCTTGCCGTCCATGCCGATGCGATAGAGGCCGCGGAAGTACGGATCGCGTCCGGCCGTGAGTCCGACGCCGGTGAACCAGAGCGTGCGCGTCTTCGGATCCACGTTGAGGAGCTGCACGACGTTGCCGGCCGCGGTGGTGATCTTCGACTTCACCTTGCCGGTGGTGAGGTCGTACAGGAACAGCTGGCCCCAGTTGTCGCGTTCAGAGAACCAGATCACCTCGTTGGTCGCCGGCAGCGCGACCCAGTTCGCCTTGCCGTTCCCCGACTCGTACTGCGTGGGCACGGTCTCCTCGAACACGTCGCGCACGTCGCCGGTGGCGGCGTCGGCGACGCGGAAGGTTTCCTTCTTGTGGTCGCGCGACGTGGAGACGAACGCGACGTGCGAGCCGTCGGGATACCACTGCACGTCGGTCCAGTCGCCGCCGCGACAGGAGATGTCGTCGCACAGCGTGGAGCGATGCTGGTCGGCGGGCATCTTGAATCGGACAACGGCGCCGTTGTCGACGTCGATCACGACGCGCTGAATGGTGGTGATGATGCTGTCACCCGGCAGCGGGTAGGGCCACGCCTGCAGTTCGGGGTGACCGACGCGCGTGCTGACGAGGTACATGTCGCCGACGCCGCGCTCGTCCTGCTGGAAGGTGGCGATCTTCCTCGAGTCGGGGGACCAGACGAGGATGGGGCGGTCGCTATGGGTCCAGCCAGCATTGTCCGTGGCGTAGCCGAACCGCTGCACGCCGTCCCGCGTGAGCTGCTTCTCGGCGCCGGTGGCGACGTCGCGCACCCAGAGGTTGTAGTCGCGGATGAACGCGGCGCGCTTGCCGTCGGGCGAGAGCTCCACCGGAGGCGCACCGTTGCGCGAGGCAGGAGCGCGCATCTCCTCGTGCACGTCCATCGCTGCGCCGCAGCGTCCCGTCTCCTGATTGCAATCGAACGTCCGACGGCCGACGCGAACGCGAACGAGGCCGTTCGGCGTGTACTCGAACGTCGTGAACGGCAGGGCGCTGGCCGAGACCTGCTGTCCGGTCGCGGCGGAGAGTCCGGCGGCGATGCGCGCGGCGTCGAACGCCGGTGCGCGCGACCCACGCGCCGGATCGACGACGACGAACTCCGCGCCCGCGGGCGACGTGGTGCGATACCAGAAGCGGTCGTTGGCCAGCCAGGTGGGCCGGACACCGGCGCCATAGACGAGCGGCATGGTCCACGGCGCGAGGAACTTCTCGGCGCGCGTGTAGTCGTCGGCGGTGATGGCGCGCGGCTGCTGCGCCACGAGCGGCGCGGCGGTACCGAGCAGCAGCAGGGCGGCCGCAGCGCGGTTGGCGAGAGACGAGGGCATGCAACTCGTTGGTTTGGGTTCGTCGAAATGTATGGCTGGTGAATGGGAACGACAAAAAGGCGAGAGGAGCGGGAACGACCGGATTCGAACGGCAAGAAAGGCCGGCTACTCTCCTCGGTGCTCGAGCTTCCATACGCCCTGGAGCCTCCCGAGGCCGCCCAATCGATTCAGAAACTTTCGGTCTGTGGCGCTGAGCGTCGGCGCGCGGCGCTCAGCCCAAGCACGGGACGGACCCGGCCGTTGCAATCGGGTTCCGGCCTTTTCCGTTCCGAACGCATTTCCGAATGTCCTACAACGCCGCCCGCGCGAGTTTGGCCATCCGTCGCCAGAAGCTGGTGGGCTCAGGCAGGAGTCGATCGAGTTCGGCCCTCGAGTTCACCCACGTGCTGCGGGCCATCAGGTAGTAGAGGTCCACCAGGCCGGCCGCCGCGGGGAGGCCGGAGACGACGAAGGTGGCTTCGCCGTCGAGCATCATGCCGCGCGGGTCCTGGTTGTGGGTGCCGAGGGTGAAGTAGAAGCTCACGCGCTTGCGCTCGGCTTCGGGAATGTCGGCTTCCCATCCGCGGAGGAGCGTGTCGGTGGAGCGAGTGGCGAGCGTGTCCACGTCGGGCGTGACGTAGCCGAGCTGCTCGGCGAAGGTGGCGGCTTGCGTGGCCTCGGCTTCCATGGAGCGCGCGAGCACCTGGTCCCAACCCGGCCGGCGGACGAGTGCGGCGATGGCGCCGGGTCGCGCGATGACCTGCGTCTTCTGGTGCAGCTGCGGCGGACGATTGCGTTCGTCCTCGGCGATGTCGGGCGCCTGCTGCGCCTTCTGCGCGGTCTGCGCTTCGGCGGCATTGAGGACGGCGAGGGTCTGTGCGTCGAAGGGGATGAGGTCGCGGATCCACGGCGCACGGGCGAGCCCCTCGCGCACTTCGCGCCGCTTGCCGGCCCAGTCGTCCGCGTGGGCCTGCGCCGCGAAGATGCCGACCCGCAGCTCACCCCCGCTCTGCTTCAGGCGATCGGCGAGCGTGGAGCGGAGCTCGAGGAGTCGCGCCATGATGTCATGCGACAGCGCCATGAGCGGCGGCTGCGGACTCGGTGCGTTGGCGAGCGCCGGCGCCACGACGTGCACCCGCGCGCCGCGCGCGGCAGCGGCGGCGAGCATCCCTGCCCACTGGTCACTCAGCCAGAGCGGATCGGGAACGATGACGACGCTGCCGGGCTGCGCGAGATCGTAGAGCAGCGCGCGGGCGACGGACGACTGCTTGGCGCCGAAGCCGACTTCGTTCTGCACCTGCAGCGCGCGGCCGAGATAGTTGCCCGTCGCAGCGCGCCGCTCGACGGCGGCCACACTGGCCACCGCGCGCAGCGGGAGCGGGATCTCACTTTCCTTGAAGCCGTTGGCGATGAGCAGGCGTCGCAGCGCCGCACGAGCCTCCAGGGTCGCCGGCCCGCGCAGGCGGAAGCCGCGGTCCTCCCAGGTGTTGCTCGCGTAATGCTCGCCGATGCCGATGCCGGTCAACAGCATCTCCCCCGCATATGGGTTGGCTTCGTTCAGGTCGTACAGCACGATCTTGCGGTGATCGCGCATGATGTTGTCCGTCGTGAACGGGAGGGGCGGCACGATGGACACGCTGCGGTACGCAAAGTCGGCGGGGTGCGTGATGTTGACGTTCACCTTGATCAGGTCGTGCAGCCAGCGGTCGCCGCCGTGGCGACGGGCGTCGGCCTGCAGGCGCGTGGACGCCGCAACCGCGGCGCGAAGCTCTGCCTGTCGCTGCCGCAGGTGCGCCACGCGCTCCGCGTTGTTGCCGGGCAGGTTCATCGACGCGCCGAGCGGGTCCTCGAGCATCGTCATGAACAGGCGGCCGTCGCGCGGCTCGTAGAAGAACTGGTCGAGCATGATCATGTAGACGGGAATCTTCCCCGTCTGGTCGTACCGCTTCACGGCCTCGGTGAGGGCCGGCAGGTACGCGTTGGCCACCATCTCGTAGCTCACGTTGTCCACCGTCCCCGTCTTCTCGCGGCGGCCAGTGAAGTCGTGGATCCACAGCACGTGATAATCGCGCGTGGCGTAGATGGAGCGCGCGATCTCCAGGGCGAGATCGGTGCTGCGCAGCATCGTGAGCGCGTTGTTGTCGGTGAACGGCCGACCGACGAAGCGCGTGAGGAGCGAGTCCACTTCGGTCTGGTCGTCGTACTGGTCCGGCGAGAGGGCGAGCTGGAGCGGCAGCCAGACCTCGCGCGAGTCGTTGTCCCAGCGATCGAGCAGCTTGTCGTGCAGTTGCTCCACCATGGCCAGCCAGCGCGCGTTCACGCGCAGCGCGGCGTCGCGGACGCCTGGCGCGACGCGTGACGAATCGCGCAGCCAGCGCTCGAGCGAGTGCTGCGCGTTGCCGGTGAGGCCCTCGACCTGCGGCTCGTCCTTCACCTGGCCGAACAGCGAGTCGTAGGGCAGGAGCACCTCGTCGAGGAGTGCGGCGCGGGCGCGCGCGGCGATGCGAGCGCCCATCGCCGTGTCACCGGCGACGGCGGCAAAGGCGCGCGCGAGACCCCAATCGTAGTTGCGCTGGGCATCGGCGAAGCTCGCGCTGGCGCGCAGCGTCTCGACGTCCTGCACGAGATAGAGGTTGTCGTACACGCGGAGCGCGTCCATGGCGTGCTGCACGTCGCCGAGTGCGGCCTCGGCCGCCACGGGAAGTGACGCGCGACGTTCGGCCCCCAGGTCGATCGGGTCAGGGAGCTCGGCGTCGGTGTGGCGCGGGCGGGTGCGGCCGGCGAAGGGCTGCATGAGCGGCACGGTCACGCCGGCGGCAAAGGAGCGGCCGCGCGTGGGGAGCCAGTCGAGGCGCAGCATGGAGCCGTGGCCGAGGAGGCCGCCGCGGAAGATGGCCGTCTGGTACGAGAGCATGAAGTCGACGCGCCGGCGCTCGATGTTCCAGTCGAGCCCTGCGCCGAGTGCGAGGAGGCGCGAACTGGCGAGGGCGCGGATGCCTTCGCCGGCATATCCGCCACCGCCGATGGCGTACGCTTCGGCCGAGGCACCGAGCAGTCCGACGACCGGGTTCATGATCGGGTGGTGCACGCCGAACAGCGCACTGGCTGCGGGCCCGTTGTCGGTGCGATCACCGACGGCCAGCGCAGCGCCGTACATCTGCCAGCGCGGCGGCTGGCCCATCGACATCACCGGCTGGGTGACGTCAATCGAAGGAGCGGCCTGCTGGGCGCTGGCGGCGGACACGAGCAGGGCGAGCGCGCTCACGGAGATTGTGGCGCGCCTCACACTTGTTGGCACGTTCATGCGGCCTCTGCATCGCAGAGGGAGTGCCACGGCCGGCCGGCCGGTACGTGCGCGGCAGCCTGCCGGCAGCGGCGACGGAAAGGCGCGCGTGCAGTAGCGCGCGGTAGGTCAGGGAGGCATCGTTGCGCATCGCTGCAGCCTGGCTCCGGCAGCGCCGCGTCGCAATCGATGCGACGACCGGCAATACTTCACCTTCCTTCTCCATCTGGTCCGGTTTCATGAAGAAGCTCTTCGCGTTCGCCTGCGCTCTCGCTCTCGTTCTGGTGGCGTCCACCGATGCCGCGGCTCAGCAGCGCCGCACCTTCACGCACGCCGATACGCTGCGCGGCACCATCGGGCCGGCGCGCGCCTGGTGGGACGTGGCGTTCTACGACCTGCATGTCCGAGTGAACCCGTCGGACAGCAGCATCTCGGGGCTGAACCGGATCACGTATCGCGTGCTGTCGCCGGCGAAGGAGATGCAAGTCGATCTGCAGCAGCCGCTGGCGCTGGACAGCGTGGTCCAGGACGGCCGTCGGCTCGCGACGCGTCGCGACGGCAATGCGTTCTTCGTCACGGTCGCGGCGCCGCAGCAGAGGGGGGACACGAAGACGATCGCCGCGTATTACCATGGCAAGCCGCGCGCGGCGACGCATGCGCCGTGGGACGGTGGCTTCGTCTGGGCACGCGACAGTCTGGGCAATCGCTGGATCGCGACGGCCAACCAGGGACTCGGCGCCAGCGTCTGGTGGCCCAACAAGGACACTCAAGCCGACGAGCCGGACAGCCAGCGCGTGGCCATCACGCTGCCCGACTCCATCATGGACGTGTCCAACGGCCGCCTGCGCAGCGTGACGCACCACGACGACGGCACCACGACGTGGGAGTGGTTCGTCACCAACCCGATCAACAACTACGACGTGGCGGTGAATGCGGCGCGGTACGCGCACCTGGGTGGCGTGTATCACGGCGAGAACGGTCCGCTCACGCTCGACTTCTACCCGCTGGCGTATCACGCCGACACGGCGCGCGTGCAGTTCGAGCAGGTGCGACCGATGCTCGCCTGCTTCGAGCACTGGTTCGGCCCGTATCCGTGGTACGAGGACGGCTACAAGCTCGTGGAGACGCCGCACCTTGGCATGGAGCACCAGAGCGCCGTCGCCTACGGCAATCACTACCAGAACGGCTACCTCGGGCGTGACCTCTCCGGCACGGGGATCGGCCTGAAGTGGGACTTCATCATCGTGCACGAGAGCGCGCACGAGTGGTTCGGCAACAGCCTCACGTCGAGGGACCTCGCCGACATGTGGGTGCACGAGAGCTTCGCCAACTATTCCGAGGCGCTGTACACCGAGTGTCAGCAGGGAAAGGAGGCGGGTGCGAGCTACGTGATCGGCACGCGGCGCCTGGTGCGCAACGACGAGCCGGTCGTCGCGCCGTTCGGCGTGAACGCCGAGGGTTCGGGCGACATGTACTACAAGGGCGGCAACATGCTGCACACCATCCGCCAGCTCGTGAACGACGACGAGAAGTGGCGGAGCATCCTGCGCGGGCTGCAGTCCACGTACCGGCACCAGGTGGTCACCGGCCAGCAGGTGCGGGACTACATCAGCTCGCACTCGGGGATGGACCTGAGCAAGGTGTTCCAGCAGTACCTGAACACGACGAAGATTCCCGTGCTCGAGTACCGCGTGAACGGGACGACGCTGTCGTACCGCTGGGCGGATGTCGTACCCGGCTTCGCGATGCCGGTGCGCGTCACCGTCGGTGGCGAGACGAAGCTGCTGCGTCCGACGGAGAGCTGGCAGACGACCACGGTGCCGTCAGGCGCGACGCTGACCGTGGACCGCAACTTCTACGTCACGGCGCGGGACGTGAAGTGAGTCCGCGCTGATGCACGAGTAGCCGAACGTTCACTCCAGCAGGAGGTCATCGTGTGGCGTGACTGCGAACGTCGTCTCGTGTCGATCACCGGAGCGCTGCTCCTCGGCGTGGGAGTCGCGCCACACGTCGTCGCGCAGGCGGCGCCACCGGCAACCGCGACGATCGTGAAGCCGCGGGCGCGCACGGTGAGCGGCGGGCGCTGCCTCAACGACCAGCACGGAACGCTCGGTGGCGTGTTCGGACCGAGTGCGCTGCCGCCGCTCGCGTTCACGATCGGCCCGCGGTCGGCGATGGCCGAGCAGATGCACGCGAGCACGGCGCCGTTCACGGGGCCAGGCAAGTATCACAACGTGATCGTGGCGGTATACCTCGGGAAGAACGCGCTCGAAGACGCGTACGGCGGGCTCGGGACGGTGACGGTGAACGCCGACAACCGCACCGGTTCCTTCACGCTGAACGACGGGACGGCGAGCGGCACCTGGGACTGCGGCGTGAAGGTGAAGTAGCCGACCAGAGCCGCCCGACGCTCCTCGCGTGACGCCCGCCGACGTCGTCCTCCTGCTGCTCGTCGTCGCGCTGGGAGCGGCGACGCTCGGCCAGCGCTCGCGCACGCCGGCGCCGGTGCTGCTGGCCGTGGTTGGCGTAGTGGTGGGAATCGTGTGGCGGCACGTTCCGTTTCTTCCGCCACTCGCGTTTCCCCCGCGGCTGGTGCTGCTCGTCTTCCTGCCGCCGCTGTTGCTCAACGCGTCGTACTCGCTGCCGCTTGGCGGGTTCCGCGCGAACATCCGCTCCATCCTGATGCTCGCCGTGGGACTCGTGCTCGCGACGATGTTCGTGGCCGCGTTCGCGGCGCATCTGGCGATGCCGGCGCTGCCGTGGGTGGCCGCCATCGCGATCGGCGCCATCATCTCGCCACCGGATCCGGTGGCCGCATCGGCGGTGGCGCAGCAGACCGGGCTCTCGCATCGCCTCGTCACGATCCTCGAGGGCGAGGGGTTGGTGAACGACGCGATCGCGATCGTGATCTACCAGCTCGCCGTCCAGTCGGCGGTCACGGGCCACGTCACGCTCGGCGAGGGCGCGCTCGCGCTGGTGCGCGAGGCGCCGGAGGGGGTGCTGATCGGGTTCGTGATCGGCTGGATCGTCGTGCAGATCCGCCGCCGGCTCGACGACAGCGCACTGGAAAGCGGCATCTCGCTCCTCGTGCCGTTCATCACGTACCAGCTGGCCGACCGGCTCGGGGCGTCGGCGGTGCTGGCCGTGGTGACGCTCGGCTTCGTCCTCCGCCGGCACGACCTCGAGATCTCCAGCCCGGCGACGCGCCTGACGACACGCACCGTCTGGCGCGCGGTGGACTTCATCGGCAACACGCTCGTGTTCATGCTCGTCGGCATCGAGATCGGCGCGGCGACGGCGGCCCCGATCGGCCGGTCGATGATCGGCGCGGGCGCGCTCGTGGCCGCGAGCGCCATCGTGCTGCGGCTCGCGTGGATGCTCGGCGCGCCGCACCTCATGCGTGCGCTCGGGATGAATGCGGACGAGCCCGCGCCGTCCTGGCGCGAGCTCACCGTGCTCGGCTGGGCAGGCATGCGCGGCGTGGTCTCGCTCGCGCTCGCGCTGGGGCTGCCGTTCACGACGAACACCGGCGCGGCCCTGCCCGCGCGGAACGAGATCATCCTGCTCTCGTTCGCCGTGATCATGGCGACGCTGGTCCTGCAGGGACTCACCCTGGTGCCGCTCACACACCTGCTGCACGTGGGCGACCCGGGCGCCGAGCGGCGCGCCGAGCAGCAGGTCCGCGACCGGGCGCGCCGCGCCGCGCGAGCGCTGGTGATGCGATCCGATGCGGCCGGCGAGCTCCCGCACACGGAGTGTGTGCGGCTCGCGGAGGTGATGGATACCGGTGAGGTGGGCATCGCGGCCGGCGTGAAGCCGAATTCACGGGAGATCCTCGAGCGTGCGATCGAAGTACAGCGATCCATCGTGGCGCGGGCACGCGACGGTGGCCGGATCGGGGATCCGCTGGCACAGCGGCTGGAAGGTGAGCTCGACCGCGATCTTCTGCGGCTGCGCGAGGAGGATGCGAACAGCCAGCTGCGCCTATCGACCTAGAGTGCAGCCGCGCGTGGCATGGCGCGCGTCACCGAGCAGAGTGCCGACGTCGCGAGGGCCAGCTTCTGCGGAGCGCTGGTGACGGCGCGACGACGGACGTTGTCGTAGTCGTTGCGGCGAATGGCGTCGTGAATGCCCTCGTACACCGCGGCCGCGACGGCGACGGCGCGGCGGAACGACCGCGGCAGGTAGCGCATCACCGCGCGCGCGGCGGCGTAATCCGCTTCGGCAACCGCCATGACGTCCTCGATCAGGCGACGGTAGGCGTCGTCGATCCTCCGTTCGCCTCGATGCAGCGCGCCGATGTCCCGCACCGCGATGTCGTGGCGATGCATGAGCGGCTCGGCATACGAAGCGCGCTCCTTTGTCCTGACGAGACCCTCCACCATCTCCCGGTCTTCACCGGTGGCGACCCGGTCGCGGGCTCGGTCTTGAGCGACGACGCGATCGTCCATCACGATGCTGTCGTCTGGGCTCATCTCGACCATCTCGGATCGTCGGTCAGCGTCCATCCCCATACGAACGTCACGTCGATCGAGCGCGACGGATCTCGCGTTCGCGCGGTCGTGACGGATCGCGGCCGGATCGAGGCGCCCATCGTCCTCAACGCGACCGATGGCTGGTCCAGCGAGGTCAACGCGATGGCGGACGTCCGGATGCCGAACCGGCCACGCCGCCGTGAGGTCCTCGTGACGGCGCCACTGCGTCGGACGATCGAGGCCGCCGTCACCTTCTATCGACCGGCCGAGGGCTGGTTCAACCAGACGTTGCGAGGCGAGGTCGTGATGGGCGCGGTCGATCCGGACGAGGCGGTCGGCGTGAACCAGGGCTCATCGTGGGCGTTCCTTCGCCGGACGGCCGAGCTGATGACCCGCAAGGCGCCGGCACTGCGCGATGTGACCGTCATCCGCCAATGGGCGGGGATGTACGACATCACGCCCGACCACCAGCCGATCGTCGGTCCGACCACGCAG
>Ga0207698_10002411_pt1 | contig 11064 bp, 16 predicted proteins | sample KBSCornC22_FD_184298 | JGI IMG/M metagenome (GOLD analysis project Ga0207698, IMG submission 184298) | Corn rhizosphere microbial communities from Kellogg Biological Station, Michigan, USA - KBS Corn C2-2 (SPAdes) (version 2) | ecosystem: Host-associated > Plants > Roots > Rhizosphere > Soil ...
GGGTAGGTAGTTGCACCCTGGGGCGCGTTGCTGTATTCCATTTCGTGGTTCCTGCTTTTCAATGCCGATTGAAATTAAGAGACCCCGAGCGCCGCCAGCGTTTCGGGGTTTCGCTTTTTTACGCGCACGCACTCACGGGCTGGGACGTGGAACGTCGTTTCCCTTCGTTTTTGAAATTTTCGATTGCTTCGTCGCTGTAGCGGACGGCGCTGCCGAGTTTTGTAAACTCGGGGCCTCGCCCCTGTACTCGCCAACCGTTCAGGGTATGGACGGAAAGTCCAAGCTCCGCGGCGGCCTCTTCAACGGTCTTCATAGTGCAAATCCTCTCTGGTTTAGAGTGATTGCACTTAACGCCGGGTTGGGCCGCTTCGCAAGTTAAGTCATTGATATTACAAGGACATTAAGTATTGGGATTTTTGGACTACTTAATGTCCACTAGCCGGATAGCGGGAGTCTGCAGGCGAATGATCCGCTGTGTTTCGGCGTCCTGCTCGTCCATCTTCCGCTTAATGCGCTTGGCGTGTGTGGCGTATTGTTTCCTCACTCTGTACCGCTCCCGGATCGCCGCCGGCTTCGGCTTGCCGTTACGGATATCGGCAATCACCATTTCGTCCCTGCTCAAATACTTCTCTTCTTTGCTTCCCTGGCGCCGACCGTCTCCCTCCGGCACATTTCGATTGTGAAGGAGCGTTGTTGGTGCCTCGCCTATCAATTTCAGCAACTCTTCAATGTCGCCGCCTTCTCCCGCAAGATATTTCCAGCCCCGCGCCTCTAAACGAGCAGCCTTAGCAATCGCTGCATTCAATTTCGTCGGTGAAAGTTTCGACGGGTCGTCCATCAACCGCCCCAAAAAATTGAGCATCCCGCGAAGCGAAGCCCTCTTGTTTTCGCGGGTCATGCTCCGACCCTTTCCAGCTTCACAACATTGTTGTCCGGCGGGTTTAGTATCAGCGCGATCGACTTCGCCAGCGCCTCGAATGCTTTCCGCTTTTCCTCAAGATATTCGTAGCGGTCATAGGTGCCGCGAACGCCCCCGATAACGTGACCCATCGCCCGCTCTGCATGATCGTCGGCAATGCCGGCGCGGGACATGAGGGTGCGTCCGGTTCGTCTGAGGTCGTGCAAGGTCCATCGCTGCATGGCCGGCTTACCAGCGGCCTTCCTCGCCCTGGCAATGTACCCATCAAGCTCGGACTTGGCCTTGCTGAATCCGCTAAAAGCTTTCTTCCCGCCCTTTGTTGAAAAAACGAATCCCTTCCCCTTGGGAATTATTGCCAGCGCGTCCGCCGTCAGCGGGATAACGTGATCCTGTTTGTTTTTGTATCGGCTGGCGGGAATTACCCAAAGGTCGCCGTCAAGCTCGGCGGAATGCATGTCCGAAACCTCGTTTCGGCGCGTCATCGTCAAGAGAAGGGTTCGGACGTAGCCGGGATAACAGGCCGGCGCGTCGATATGGTCGAGGGCGGCCCATACTTCCCTGATTTCGTCATCGGAGAGGATGCGTTTGCGCTTCCGTTCGCCGGGCTTCGTTCGGGCCATGCCCCGGACAATCGGAGACTTGAAGTCTTCGTCCTGCACCATCCACCAATTGAACGCCTTGCGGACGTGAGCCAAAACGCGGTCAGCCATGACGGGGCCGTGGTCGTCCTCGATCGCGTCAAGCATTTCGACAATATCGCGCCGCTTCAAGTCATAGACGGACTTAGTTCCGATCCGGGGGCGGACATAGACCTTGAATGCCCGCTTGATCTGGTCGCCGCTTCGCAGCTTGCTTGAGTACCGCAGTTCAAATTTGTCTAGGATCGCGTCAACGGTGTTCGTCGCTGCCAGCTTGGCGACCTTTGCAGCCGCCCGGCTCTCTTCCTGCTCGGCAACTGGATCGCGAGAATCTGCAACCTCGCCCGCGCGCTTTTTCGCCAGTCCCCGCGCCTCTTCGGCGGTGATGGCGCCATGAAGCCCCAAGCCGATCCATCGCTGTTTGCCGGTAGCGCGATCTCGATACCGAAAGCCATATGAGGCGGCGCCACTTTCCAGCCGCCGCACAACAAATCCTTTGATCTCGCTATCCGCCAAGATCCCGCTATCGAGCGCATCAACCGTTCGCTTGCTGATCTTCGGCATCGGCTCACCTGTTTGTGTGCAGTAAAATGACCAAGTGGGGTCTACGTGCACACTCTATGCACACAGCCACGGCCCAATGCAAGATAATTTGAGGCAAGACGACGCAAGGCAGAATAATTGGCTTATTGCAGCCACTTCCGGCGCTTTTTGTGAAATGAAAGCATTTTCATGCAGTTGACGACCACCGAAAAACATAACTTTTAATCATGGGGTCGAGGGTTCGAGTCCCTCCGCGCTCACCAATCAGATCAATAAGTTAGACCCTGAAATCGCTCTTTAGATTAGAGAATAAAAACCCGCCTGCACACACAATGCACACAGGCGGGATTCGTGGATCGGCCTTAGATCGGCCAACGGAAACCGGTTCTTCATCGGAACCGGTTTTCGGACGGCCTCTTGAACCTTTCGCAGATAACGGCCCGCCAGCGTGAACCGGCGGGCCTCTGCGCCACAGCTAAACTGTCACTACGCCGCTATCGGCCTGCCTACGTTCAGATAGAAGGGCCTTATGCTCGGGCGAGAGCCCATGCAGGAAGCGGCGATAGGTGGTCTCCACGATCAGTTTGTCGGCCCCAGGAATGTTGGTGCGGTTCTGCGGGCCAACGGTCGGCAACGATAGCTCTGCATCACAATCGGCGGTCGGCGTGTTGCTGATTACCCCATCAACGGTCCACCCTAGCGACGGCTCGTTATCCGGGCTGTCGTCGCTTTCGTCTTCGGGCTCGCGCCCGTCGTGTTCGTCGCCTTCGCAATCGATCTCGATGGAATACCCGGTACTGACGACGTGCTGCAAATACATGATCGGGCCGCCACCGCCATGACCGTGAGAGCCAAGTGATGGCTCGTCGTCAGCGCCGTCCTCGTCATCTTCGTTCGGATTGCCTAGCAGGTGCGACCCGCTTCCGGGATAGGAGGAGTCTTTCTCGTCGCCGTTCTCCTCCAACTCCGTCGTGACGTAGGGATCGCACGCGTCCAGGAATGCAATCAGCCGATCAATTCGGCCGCTGCCTCTTTCCTGAGTCTGGCGAGGCTGAGGAGAGTCGTTTCGCGCTCCCGCTGTTGGACAGCTAGACCGGGTGGAATCGCATCAGCGGAGTCCGCTGGCCGTTCTAGGATGGTTTGCATGTTGACAGTCTTTCGGTTTGGCTGATCAAAGCCGTTACCCGGAAACGGACCGGGCAGCCGGGGGTTGATCACCTGCCGAAAGACAGGTCGTCGCGCTTTTAAGCCTCGCGGCTCTGGACATGGCGCAACGCCCCCGGCATAAAGCCAGAACGGCGCGCCCGCCAAGGCGCTCCTTAGCGCCCGACAAGCCCGCCAAGGCTTGTTGCGCTTTCGGCAGCAATCGACGCCAATCGACTGCCGGCCTATTTCGGTCCGGGTGATCAAACCCAAATAGGATGCTGCGCTGATTTGCGTTAAAAATCCACCCCCTAGAGGGAGTCCCGGCAAATGTTCATGATCCTGATGGATGGACTGGCCTGGATAGTCGTCATCGGCCTTGTCGTGCTGGCCTTCATGTTCGCATCCGCCGGCGTCGGAACGCTGATTGGGAAGACCATCGTCGCCATCCGCAAGCCGCGCCCCTAAAATGCGTCCGCATGGTCGCCTATCACGCTAACCTGGCGACCGGTGCCCCGCTTCCGGGGCTTTCTCGTGCGCAGGACGTTTCTCATTTTCATGGCGTCATTGAGCACGTTGAGTCCATTGACGAGGCCAACGCTCGAAAGAAGGAATTTGAGGACCAACAAGCTCGGGGTCCGATCGCCGGAGACTAAGCAACACTCCCTCCCCGATAATGGAGAGGTCGGTTAAAATCCGACTCGCCCCGTGACTTCCGCCAAGCCTCTCTTGCGAGACGCCCCGCCATCTGTCTGGGATCTTCGCCATCGCGAAGGCGGTATGAAGCCCCAATGGTCTTGCCGGCCTCATCGTGTATATGCAGGACGCCATTGGAAACGGAGTACCGGCCTAGTTCAACCTGGCCGGCGTCATTGGCGCCAGTAGGCTGGCGGGTCTGAAACCATACGTGAAGGATTTCCGGCTCCGGCTCGCGAGGTGCTTCGATCTTCTTCGTCGGCCTTGGTGCCGGCTCCTCAAGATCGCTTAACCAGCTATCCAGCCAACCCATTCTCACGCACCGCGCGGGCGAAACTGAATGACGTTGCTCGGCGGGGCGGCTCGTTCCAGCTCATATTCCCGCAAACGATCGGCCGCCCGCTCGCGTTGAATGGCGAAAGCCTCCTCACTTGAGACGCCCAATTCTTGCATTATTTCGTTGGCTTCGGTCAGGAAGCCCAAGATCCCCGCGTGTTGACTCATGCCGCCCTCTTCGCTTCCTCAGCATCCTTGGTTTGGATATCGAGATAGGCGCTGCATTGGCAGCCGCCGCTCCGAGCGGTTATCAAATTGCGGATAACCTCAACGGGGACGCCCTCGCACGTCTCTTTGATATGCGCCGCCCTAGCGTCAATGAAGGCGTCGATTTCAGCCCGAATATCTTTGATCCGCTCATCAAGCGGCGGTGTGCGACTGATTGCCATTTGGTGTCCTTGCTGGTTTCTGAATTTCCGAAAGTGCCTGTTTGACCTTCGCCGCCTCGCTCTGCGCGCGCCGAACTTCCTTATCCCGCTGCGCTTCGTGCCTCGAGAGATAGACCTGCAAATCGTATGGCAGGGTAGCGAACCTGGCCTTCTTGTCCTTTGGCCAGGAACGCGGCGGATCGATCTTGGCGATCTCGTTGACCGCAACCGATACCCACCCCCCAAGGGTGGGGTCGGCAAGTCCACGCACATAATGCGCGCGTGAGATTTCCTCGATCATCGGCCAAATCTTTTCCATCCCGAGTGGTTCGCAAACGGTGACAAACCGTGCAACGTCTGCCGGCCTCGCCGGCAGCGAGGGAACGTCATTTAGGGCGCACCAATTTTCAAACGTAGTCATCGGCCGATCTTGCGGAGCTTTTCATGGGTGGCGCGGAGTGCGCTTTCAAAAGCATATCGCCGCGAGGCATCCTTGATCGATAATTCGCCTCGGTCCTCTGCCAAGCCTTCCAGGACGGAAACCCGCGCGTCGATGTCGCATTTCATAAATTCAGCCGCCATTTCGTCCGGCGTCAGCTCCTTGCCCATGTAGCCAACCGCGCGCGATTGCGTCCGTTCAATGTAGTCCCTGGTATCCTCGGCCATTGGGTTATCCTCTTGCTCGCATTTTCGCCGCCATCAGCTTTTGGGCGACCTTGATTGATCCGGTTCGCGTCAACTCCCGATCGAGCGCCGCAATGTCGTCATCGCTAGACGATCGCGAGCGCGAAACCCCAGGGCGCTGCACGGGCGGGAGCGCATTACTGGCAACAGCTTTCCTGGCGTTCTCTATTTGATGTAGCCTGCCAACATCCCACAAAAGCCGCTGCACTGTCGCGCTCGCAAATTCAGTGCTCTTCATCAGGCGCACGAACTGCTGCATATCGCCGCCATATTCCTTAATCTTGGCAACGATGCCATCCTCGATCGCCTTACGCTGCGACTTCGGAACGTCTGAAATCATCTTCTCGAAGCGGTCGCCTTCCTCCTTGGCGTAGGTCGCAAGGCGGGAGTGCTTCTCGTGGTCGATCCGCTGCTGTTCGGCACGGTGCTGCTCTGCGAGGCTCGCGAAGTTCTGCACAGCCACATAGACCTTGGCCGCCCGAGCCGGGTCGTTCTGTTGCATGATGGCGAGCGCTTGCGCCTGCTGCCCCTCCGGAATGTCTGCAAACTCCGGAAACTGACTAAAGAAAGTCGCCTGCGCAATCGCGGTCGCGGCAGTCAATCCGTTCTGATAGGCCGATCGGGTCTGTTCCGCTTCGCCGGTCAGTTTTTCGACGGCTTCCTTGACGTGTGGGAGTGCAAGGAACTTCTCAACGTCCGCCTTGGGGTCCTTGCCGATCTGGTTTTCTTCTGCGCTCGCCTTGTTTTCCTCGGCCTCGCCGCGCAGCTTGTCCACCTCGGCCCGCAGTTTCTCGGCCTCTTCGAGCTCCGATTGCGCTGTGTCGGCGGCATCCATTTCGGTCTGTAACTTGACCGCCTGTTCGAGCGTCAATGAAACATTGTCCGGCAGTTCATCGAGAGCGCTGTACGTTTTGATATCGCTCTGCGGGGTGCTCGACTCGGTCTGCTCTACGGCCTCCTCTAGCGTCAATTCCTCGCTGTCGGCAGGCGCTTCCTCCTTATACGGAACGTAGCCCGCATCGCGCTCAATCTGCTCTCGTCCGAACACGGGTTCGGCGGGAGCAAACTGGCCGTCATCATTGCGGTTCTCGTCAGACATTCGTTTTCCTCAGTTGAAGATGTTGGGTCGCGGTTTTGATTTCTTCTGCTGCGCTGCCGATGACGCACCACCAGCCGCCGCCCGCGTGGCGCCGTTCGCAAGTCGCTGCATGGTCTGCAGTTGCGTTACCGTGCGACCGACCATCTGTTCGAGTTGTGCAGGCGTCACGTTGACGCCGTGCTGAAGCAAGATCCTTGCAACTGCCTCGCGCACCTGTGGCGTGTTGCCAGTCAGGGTCCGGCTTCCCGCATGAATGAGAGACCGAACAGCCCCGCCCCAATCGCCCGCAAAGATGTGTCCGACAACGGATGGATCGATCCCGAGCGCATCGGCGTCCGCTAGATTGTCGGCAGTCTTTGAACCGCCCAATGCCTGGGCGCGCGTCTCGAACATCGTCTGTTCGCGGGCAAGCCGGCGCTGCATCATGGCGTTACCCGGCGCTATCGCATCCGCCTCCGCCGCAAAGGCGTCATTGAGGAAGGGACGCGCCTTGTTCACGCCAAACGCCGCGCCCTGAGTCTGCGCTATCGCCGGATCGACATACCCGGATCGAAACGCCTGCTGTCCTTCAGGCGTGAGGTTTTGATAGGCCGGGATAGTGTCTTCGGTACGTCCGCGAAGATATGAGTCACGGCCCGTTTGCACAGCCTCAATGTTACGTGAAGCCTGCGCAAAATTGCGATTCGCGGCACGATAGCCGTTCGAAGCATTTTCCATCGCTGAGTCGAGTTGTCTGACAGCGGCGCCAATCAATCGGGCGCGATTGCCCTGACCGCTCCGCTGCGCTGTCTGCGCCGCGTCGGACATATCGCCGCGAATGCGCTGGACGGCCTCAAAATCATCGGGGTTGACCCGCGCAAGCCGCTGCCGGAAGCCGGTCAGTACGCCCTCGATGCTGTCATTGGCTGGCGTGATCGTCTGTCCAGGCTGCGTCCCGATAATAGCGTCGATATGATTCAGCGTCGGCGTCAAATCGACTCGGCCCGCGTCTGCACGGACAGCCCCGAAATCGGCGTCCGCCTGTGCTCCGCGCGCCGCAGTCATCCGCGCCTCGGTCTGCGCCGCCGTCTCCGGCGCGTCGAAACCCTCCGCAAGCGCATTGGATACCCGCCGCCCTTGCGTCCCCTGCCTGCCCTCTAGGGCATTCACCACATTTGTTCGGCCCTCGCCGGGCGCTCGCGCCACGGTTGAAAGCATCCGCTGGCCGGCGTTGCCCATTGCGTCCGCCACGTTGTAAACGCCCTGCCCTTCCATGGCCGCGCCTACAACATCGTTGGCAATGTCGCCGGTTGACCGGCCGCTTTCCATGATGCCACGCGCAACCTGACGCTCGGCATAACCTTGCGGATCAATCCTGGCCATGATGTTGGAAAGGAACGGTGACGCAACCGCCTTTCCCGCAGCGACACCGACCGGCATAGCCGCACCGAAAGCACCGCCAATGGCAGCGCCGACCAACGGGTCTGTCCCTCGAATAGCTGCATCCGTCCCGCCGATCGCAGCGCTCGAGAGGCCGCCTCGGAGTGCCATGCCTGGAACGCCGCCCGTGGCGCCCATGAGCCACGGCGCAGCCGCGACAGCCGGGATCGTCGCTGCCACGCCGCCGGTCATCTTGGCGGCGGTATCGACGTTCGGATGTTGAGCCGCGAATTTAGCGTCGGAGCCTTCCTGCATCGCAAGCGATTTTTGATAGCGATCTCCGAAGGTCGCGCCCTGTAACTGGTCCTTTTCGTCAAACAGCGGGTTGAGGAGCGGCGCTAGCGCGGCATTCGTCGCGGCGTCAGCCTTGTTAAGGAGGCCACCAACAATCGGAACACCAGTGGCGGCCGATCGAACAACGTCATTGGTGCTAACCGGATCAGCAGCCGGAGTAAATGATGACGCAATTTCGTCAACCGTCGCCTGCTGATCCGCTTGGGATAGTTTCAGAAAGCTATCGTCAACTTGGACTTTGCGGCCTTCGATCTGGAGCGTTGCCATTACTGCACCACGCTCCAGCTAACGCCGGTCTTGGTCTGCCCGGGAGTAGATGCCTTCTCAGGCTCGGAATTGCCCTTGAGTTTATTGATATTCTGGTCAATTCGATCGATCGTCTTTTGCAGGTCAGGCGTCATAACCGGGTGCTTGGAAAGATAGTCCGCCCCCATCACGTCGCGGATTTGGTCTTCCTTCTGCTTCAGGCGCCCGAGCATCAATTCTTTTTCGGACTGAAGGAAGCCGACCATCGTCGCGGACGACGCGCTGCCGTTCATCACCTTGCGCGCCTCCATGCGTTCGGCCTCGCCACCGCCTGAGCCTGCGTAAAACTTGGTGCTTTCCTGGCCGTACTTCAGTGAGGCGTCATTGAGTGCCGAAACCTTGGCAGCGTTGGCAGACGAAGAATTGCCGACCGCGTTAGCCGCGCCCGCAAGATAACTTCCGCCCGGAAAATTCGGGCCGTCGTAATTACCAAGGGCCGCCGCCTTGTCCGAGAGCGTCGCAAGGTGCTCGAAGGCAGATTTGCCGTTGCTAATGATGCCGCCGATCGAACTGTTGCTGGACTTACCCAGGTCAGTCCCCATCGCGGCGCGCGATTTCCACGTCGTCTCATCGAAATTCGGATCGACATTCCGCGCGGCCGCAATTCGGTTGGCCCAAATGGGCTTCCCGAGCGCAAAGGAAGTCGGGGGCGCCATTTTGCCTTCAACCATCTGTTGAACAATGGCCGCTTCCGAACGCGGCAACGTCGCCAGATATTCCGCGCCGGTTTTCGTCATATCCCCGAGCGCGCCGCTGCCACCACTGCCCATACTCGGGCCAATGGCCTGCCGCGTACCGTCCGCCTTGTTGAAAACGGAATAGTGCTTCTGTCCGAGCTCGTTTTCGCCGTCTTGGACAACGGAATATTGGTCGGTTGGATACTGCTGCTCGATAAGCTTTTCCGCCGCCTTCGGATTAACCGCCATCAACTGCGCCTTTTCAGGCGAGAAGCCGGCAGCGAGATAGGAGTTATAGCTTTGCTGCAAGGCACGGCGCTGCTGGTCCTGGGCAGATCCCTGACCCATGCCCATGCCGCCAGCGAGCGCGCCCCCGATAATGCCAAGGGGGCCGGCCTGCATATTGGAAAGTGCGCCTCGCAGCGCGCCGCCGAAACCGCCGGGAGAGTTTTGCGGCTGCATGAATGTGGGCTGTGCAGCGGGTTGCGCCGACTGCGGCACCTGTCCTTGCGTGGGCTGCGCGTTCGTCGGCACAGAAGCGTCGTCGGCGGACGGCACATATTGCGCCGCGTCTCCAATGCGCGGCATCATATAGCCACCAATAGCGATTGGCGACGCACCCGGATTGTTCGGAACTGGTGCCGGCGACGGACCAGCCGCAGCCATTTGAGGGGCGGTTATGCCTGCGACCAACTGCTGTTGCGGCGTCATCCCGACAAGCGGCTGGTTCGGACCTGCCATCGACATCATCTGCTGTTCGATCGGAGACAGCGGCGCATTTGACGCTCCCTGATACGGGTCATAACCGCCGGCTTGGACGGACTGTATTAGCCTGTCGAGAAAGCTCGAATTGTCCGGCTGCTGCGAGCCAAAATAGCCGTCGAGTAGTCCCATCTAAGATGCCTCAGAAGTTGAAAGTCATCGGGGCCTTGGGCATCAAGCTCCCAAAGCCGTTCATGATGGTGGCGAGCTGCTGTGCCCCAGACATCGTTGATGATCCGGTCGAAGTGCCGCTTGACTGACCTCCGAGGCCAGCAATGGGGATGCCGATGTTGGCGAGCATCCCGAGCGCCTGAACCGGAATTCCACGACGCGCCGCCTCAGCGGCCAAAACAGCGTTCGGACCCCAATTCTTTGCGCTGAGGGCATCGGTCGCGGCCTGGGTGCCGGCCTGTCGGTTCGCCACGTCCTGCTGCTGTAAGCCGGCCTGAATACCCGCGTTGGTGTTGCCGGCGTTAAAAAGATTGCTGGCCGCACCCTGCTGGTTCTGGACGTTCTGATTATATTGAGCCGCAATGGTGGGAGCCAAGCCCTGTGTCAGGCCGCGCCCGAGCGCCATTGAGTTGGCGCCGCTGAAATCCCGGCCCGCTGCCGCGAACTGCCCGTTAGTGGCGTTAGTGATATCCGAGGTCGCCGTATTGATGGCATCCCGGAATCCAGGCGTATCGAATGGATTGTAGTTCGTGTTCGACGCGAGCGGGTTAGTCTGCGCTTGATAGTTCTGATAGTTCTGATTGACCGCGCCCGCCTGGTTGGTTGCGCCGCCGCCGTTCAAAAGCCCATTTGCGTTTGCGCCGATCTGCGAAGCATAGGGATTTCCTCCTGCAGCATTGGTCGATAACTGGTTGATCGCGCCGGTCTGAGCGCCGTTCAATCCGCTGTTTTCAATCATCGGCTTGAGCTGGGTGAGGATACCCTGCAACGCGGGTTGCGCTGCGGCCCATGGCTGGGTCGTTGAACTCTGCTGCTGGGTGCTGGATGATGTGCCGCTCATAGTTGCTTTTCCAAAATGATGTGTTCGACGCGATAGTCGTTAAGCACGCGCTCCCAGCCCCTACGGCCGAATATCCGAAGGCATGTGCAGCCCTCATCTTTGGCGAATTGTTCGATCTTCGCTAACAAGGGTAGCCACCTCTCGCGTTGATGCCCGCCGCACGCGGTA
>Ga0207698_10002412_pt1 | contig 11063 bp, 10 predicted proteins | sample KBSCornC22_FD_184298 | JGI IMG/M metagenome (GOLD analysis project Ga0207698, IMG submission 184298) | Corn rhizosphere microbial communities from Kellogg Biological Station, Michigan, USA - KBS Corn C2-2 (SPAdes) (version 2) | ecosystem: Host-associated > Plants > Roots > Rhizosphere > Soil ...
CGCTTTCGGCGAGGCCGAGGACTGGGAAGCGCTCGGCTCGTTCTTCGACGCGCCCGACCGCGAGGCCGAAGCCACCGCGCGCGTGCTGAAGCGCATCGCAAGCTACGCGCGCACGAAGCCTCGCGGCAACGTGGCGATGGTGACGCACGCGGTGAACATCGCCGCAATTTCGCAACGCACCGTGAAGCCCGCGGAGATCGTCGTCATGCGGCCCGACGGGTGCTGCGGGGCGCGGACGGTCGAGGTGCTCTCGTTTTCGCCGTAGATACCGCGAACTCCCGAAGGCCGCTGTCGTGCGATTTCATCGCGTCGTGGAAGAGGATGTGGCCAGATGACTCAGCACGGTCGACCCGGGCAAAAGTATGCGTTTCGTTGCGGGGCGGCCGATAAGTAGCTATCCTAGCGCATGGCCGCCAAGTGATAGGTGTTTCAGCACAGTGCTGCGGGCCCGGAAGGCCTTTGAGCTCGGAGACCCCATGCCTGTAGACGCCCCAGCTCCTTCCGCCCCTTCCGACCTCTTGGGGTATGCCGCGCTGCGCGAGCATCTGGGGCTTGCCTGCCCGCCCCCGCGAGTGGAAAGCCACGTGGGTGCGGTGCGCGGCACCACGCGCACCGTGCACGCCGGCGGCTCGGAGGTGGTGCGCTACCGCGCCGCGCAGTTTCGCTCGTACACGACGACAGTGGCGAGCATGCTGGACTTCGCGCTGCGCCACGAGCCGCTCGATCTCACCGTCTGGGCCGCCATGGTCGATCAGGAGGCGGCGCGCCACGCACTGCGCTCGACCATCGTCCACTGGCTCGAGGACACGCCGCAATCGCGCTATGCGCGCATCGCAGGCCACCTCTATGAGTGGCTGACGGACGAGCAGCTCGACTATCGCCTCCCCGCGGGCGCGGCACGCGTGCCCGTGCTCGATCCCGACGCGTACTTTACCGGCCCGGCGGTGCGTGACCCACGCTATGGCGTCGTCCACAACCTCATTGGCTCGCGAAGGCTCTCGCCTATCGTGCGACGCACGCCGGCGCTCGCCGCACTCGACTCGCACGCGCTGCACGAGCGCATCGTGCACGTGCTGGAGACGGTCGATCCCGGAATCCTCGATCGCGCGCTTTCCTACCTGTACCTGGCGGAGACGCAGAGTTCCTTCGCCATTGAAAAGGAAATCCCGGACCACGAGCGGCGCGAGGCCTTTCGGCGGCTCCTCGAGCAGGCTGGGGCCCCGGGACGCATCACGGAAGACACAGTCGTGACCTGGCAGCGCGCGATCATCACGCAGGCGCTGCGCCAGGAGATGAGCTATCGGACCAAACAAAATTGGCTCTCGCTCGGCTCGAGCTTTCGCGCGGCGGTGGACTTCATCCCGCCCGCACCGCGCGACGTGCACGAGCTGATGGAGGGGGTGGCGGACATCGCCGGGCAGGCCGCCGCGGGCCAGGTCGATCCCGTGATCGGTGCGGCGTGCGCGAGCTTTGCGTTTGTCTTCGTGCATCCGCTCCTGGACGGCAACGGCAGGCTGCACCGCTTCCTGTTGCATCACGTGCTGCGCCAGGCCGGCATCACGCCACGGCAGGTCGTCTTGCCGCTCTCGGTCGCACTCGAGGCGCATCTCGCCGAGTACGGGGCGGCACTGCGGCGCTACTCGCAGCCGCGAACGCGGCTTCTCGACTATCGTCTTGATCCCGACAACAACACGCTCGAGGTGCGCGGGCCCCAGCCCGCGTGGCTGTACGGTTTTTTCGATGCCACGGAGCTCTGTGAGCTCATCGCGCGCGCGATCGAGCGCTCCCTCACGCGCGATCTCCCCGCCGAACTCGCCTGGCTGCGTGCGTACGACGCGGCCATGAAGAACCTGGGGTTCTGGCTCGATGGCGCGCAGGCAGAGCTGGATCTCCTGATCCGCCTCGTGGTGCAAAACGGCGGCAGCCTTTCGAAGAGCAGGCGTGGGCGCTTCCAGCGCTTCACGGACGCCGAGATTGAAAAGGCCGAGGCGCAGATCCGCGCGGCGTTCACGGGCTGGGAAGCGCAGGTGAAGCTCCACGACTGAGCGACTTTTCGCACAGCAGGCGCTATCCGCTGGTCATGCAGAAGCAGGGGTCACTCTTCGTCGCCCTGCGCGAGCCACTTCTCGTAATCCCGCCGTGTCTTCTTCGTGGGCCGCCCCTTGAAGCGCGGCTGCGGCATCGACTTCATCTCCGCGGCGAGCACCGTGCGCCGCGCACGGCTCTCCGCGGTTTCCTCGAAGAGCAGCGCGGCGACGCTCGCGGGACCGCGCTTGTCCGAAAGCTCCTTCACCACGACCACGTGCTCGAAGGGCGGCCGGCGGATGGCGAGGGTGTCTCCGATCCGCACTTCCTTCGCCGGCTTGGCGCGGTCGCCGTTCACCGAGACGCGGCCGCCCTCGATCGCCTCGACCGCGAGCGTGCGCGTCTTGAAGAAGCGCGCCGCCCAGAGCCACTTGTCGAGCCGCATCTACTTGCCGCTGTTGAGCTTCACCTGGTGCACCGTCATCGGCAGCGACGTGCCGGTGTCGAATTCCGCGCCGGCCATGATGCCCGCCTCGGCGATGGTCCTCGGGCTCTTCGTCTTCTCGTAGAGCGCGTGCATGGCCCCGAGCGCGAAGTCGCGGCCCGAGCCGATCGCCCAGAAGCGCTCGAACTCGAAGACCTCGCGCATCGAGTACACCGCGTACACGCCGGAGGGATTCACGATCATCAGCGTCATCTGGCTGGATTCGTACGGGTCGTCGTCCTCCTCCTTGGGGTTGAGGAACGCCTCGTCCTTGAGCACCGGATGGAGCTTGCGGAAGGTCTCGTAGATCGCCGCGCGGCCGTGGAGCTCGAGGTCGGGGTGGCGCTCGAGCAGGTTCTCGAGGACGAGCTGGTGCGCCGCGCTGCCGGCGACACCGATGTACGAGTCGCGATAGATCGCCACCTTGTGCGGCGCGCGGTCGTATTCGGGCGCCAGGCGCGTGGTGCCGAACGTGGTGAGCGAATCGGCCGCGATGATGGCGGTCTCGGCCTTGCGGACGACGACGATGGTGGTCATTGGCGAGTCGCGGGCGAAAGGAGGGAATTCTACGTCGGCACGCGCAGGGGCCGGGAAGGTTGGAAGCCGGCGCGGCGCGCGGAGTTCCTGGGCGCCGTTCCCGTCCGTGCGGCAAAATCCCCGGCATTTCCCGTTCCGGCAAGGTGCTGGCATGTGCTCCTCCCGCGAGGCATCGACGACATGAACGTGGCGAGCTGGCTCGAGCGTGCGGCGCGCGCCACGCCGGCAGCCCCCGCCGTGTACGTGGGGCACCGCGCCTGGGCCACTTATGCGGAGCTGGCCGCTCGCGTGGCGCGCCTCGCGCACGGCTTGCGCACGAAGGCGGGCCTTGCCGCGGGCGAACGCGTAGCCATCGCCATGGCCAACGCGCCCGAGTACCTGGAGTGCCTGTACGCCACCTGGTGGGCCGGGCTCGCGGCGGTGCCGATCAACGCGAAGCTGCACGCGCGCGAGATCGAGCACATCCGCGGGCACTCGCAGGCGCGCCTGCTCGTCGGCTCCCCGGGCGACCTCGATCCATTCCGTGGCGACGAGCCTCTCGCCTTGCAGGAATGCGATCCCGCGGGGCTCGCGTGGCTCTTCTACACCAGCGGCACGACCGGGCGCCCCAAGGGGGCGATGCTCTCGCATCGCAACCTCGCGCAGATGACCTTCTCGTACCTTTGCGATGTCGATACCGTGCACGAGCACGGCCGGCTGCTGCATGCGGCGCCGATGTCGCACGGATCGGGCCTCTACACGTTCACGCACCTCGTGAAGGGCGCGGCCCAGGTCGTTCCCCGGAGCGGCGGCTTCGATGCCGCCGAAGTGCTCGATCTCCTCGAGGCGCATCGAGACGTCTCCTTCTTCGCCGCGCCCACGATGGTGAAACGCCTCGCCGATGCGGCGCAGGCGAGCGGCGCACGCGCGACCGGCCTGCAAACGCTCGTGTACGGCGGCGGTCCCATGTACGCCGCGGACCTGGAGCAGGCCACGCGCGTGCTGGGACCGCGCCTCGCGCAGATCTACGGGCAGGGCGAGAGCCCGATGACGATCACGGCGCTGTCGAAGCGCCACCACGCCGACGCCTCGCATCCGCGGCATCGCGAACGCCTCGCTTCCGTGGGCCTGCCGCACAGCGTCGTGCGCGTCTCGATCCGCGATGCCGGCGGACGTGAGCTCCCCGCGGGCGAGGTCGGCGAAGTGTGCGTGCGTGGCGACGTGGTGATGTCGGGCTACTGGAACGATTCCGAGGCCACGGCCCGCGCGCTGCGCGACGGGTGGCTCTGGACGGGCGACCTCGGAGCGCTCGACGGCGACGGCTTCCTCACGCTCAAGGACCGCAGCAAGGACCTCATCATCAGCGGCGGCTCCAACATCTATCCGCGCGAGGTCGAGGAAGTGCTGCTGCGCCACCCGGCGGTGGCCGAGGCGGCGGTGGTCGGGCGCGCCGACGCCGAATGGGGAGAAGCCGTCGTCGCGTTCATCGTCGCGCGCGGCGAGGCGCCGGGCGCGGAAGAGCTCGATCGCCTCTGCCTCGAGCACATCGCGCGCTTCAAGCGGCCCCGCGAGTACCGCTTCGTGGAGCGCCTGCCGAAGAACCATTACGGCAAGGTGGTGAAGGGCGAGCTGCGCGAGCTGCTGGGGAAGCCCTGAACAAGCCGCCGCGACGGCGCGCTACGATAACGGCCACCATGGCACCCACTTCTCCCTTCTTTCCCGGTTTCCGCCACGTGACCATCCCCGTCGACGGCGCCGACATCCATGCAGTGGTCGGCCCCGAAAGGCCGGGCCCGGCGTTGCTGCTCCTCCACGGCTACCCGCAGACATGCACGATGTGGCACCGCGTGGCGCCCGCGCTCGCGCAGCGCTTCAACGTGGTCGCCGCGGACCTGCGCGGCTACGGCGACTCGGGCAAGCCCGCCGCGGCCGCGGACCACGCGAGCTACGCCAAGCGCACGATGGCGGCGGACCAGGTGCAGGTGATGCGCGCGTTGGGCCACCAGCGCTTCTTCCTCGCGGGCCACGATCGCGGCGGGCGCGTGGCGCACCGCCTCGCCGCGGATCATCCGCAGGCGGTGATGCGCATCGCCGTGCTCGACATCGCGCCCACGCTCGCCATGTACGAGCAGACGAACGACGCCTTCGCGCGTGCGTACTGGCACTGGTTCTTCCTGATCCGGCCCGCGCCCGTGCCCGAGCGCATGATCGGCGCGGACGTGAAGCAGTACCTGCGCCACAAGATGGCCGAAGGCAGCGCGGGCATGAAGCCCTTCGCGCCCGAGGCATGGGCCGAGTACGAGCGCTGCTTCACGCCGGGGGCGATCCACGCGAGCTGCGAGGATTACCGCGCCGCCGCGGGCATCGACCTCGAGCACGATCGCGCCGACCGCGAAGCCGGCAAGCGCCTCGCCGCACCGCTCCTCGCGCTGTGGGGACGGCATGGCATCATCGAGCGCTGCTTCAGGCCGCTCGACGAATGGCGGCGCGTCGCGAACGACGTGCGCGGCAAGGCCCTCGAGGGCGGCCACTACCTGGCCGAGGAGGTGCCGCAAGCCGTGATCGCCGAGCTGGAGCAGTTCTTCGAATGACGTGTACCCAACAGACAAGGAACAGGGAACGCCCGTGAAGAGTCATCGCATCGCAGTGATCGCCGGCGACGGCATCGGCAACGAGGTCGTGCCGGAAGGCCAGCGCGTGCTGGAAGCCGCCGGCCGCAAGTTCGGCTTCGCCCTGGAATGGGACGAGAAGCCGTGGAGCTGCGAGTACTACAAGAAGCACGGCCGCATGATGCCCGAGGACGGCCTGGCGCAGATCCGCAACCACGACGCGATCTTCCTCGGCGCCGTGGGCTTTCCCGGCGTGCCCGACCACGTCTCGCTGTGGGGCCTGCTGATCCCCATCCGGCGCGAGTTCCAGCTCTACGTGAACCTGCGTCCCGTGCGCCTCATGCCGGGCGTGCCGAGCCCGCTCGCCAACCGCAAGCCGGGCGACATCGATTTCTGGGTCGTGCGCGAGAACAACGAGGGCGAGTACTCGAACGCTGGCGGGCGCATGTACGCCGGCACCGACCAGGAGTTCGCGACACAGCTCTCGGTGTTCACGCGGCGCGGCACCGACCGCATCATGAAGTTCGCCTTCGAGCTCGCGCGCACGCGCCCGCGCAAGCACGTCACCTCGGCGACCAAGTCCAACGGCATCTCGATCACCATGCCGTACTGGGACGAGCGCTTCAAGGCGGTGTCGGCGCAGTATCCCGACGTGAAGACCTCGCAGTACCACATCGACATCCTCACCGCGCACTTCGTCCAGCACCCGGACTGGTTCGACGTCGTCGTCGGCTCCAACCTCTTCGGCGACATCCTCTCGGACCTCGGGCCCGCGTGCACGGGCACGATCGGCATCGCACCCTCGGCGAACATGAACCCCGAGCGCGAGTTTCCGTCGTGCTTCGAGCCGGTGCACGGCAGCGCCCCCGACATCCATGGCAAGAAGATCGCGAACCCCATCGGCCAGATCTGGTCGGGCGCGATGATGCTGGGGCACCTGGGCTACCGCGAGGCCGAGGACGCGATCGTGCGCGCGATCGAGCGTGTGTTGCAGGAAGGCCCGCGCACGCGCGACATGGGCGGCACCGCGGGCACCGGGGAAGTCGGCAAGGCGATCGCCGAAGCGCTGTAGCGGCGCGAGGCGCCGCCCCATGAATATCCAATGAACGGAGGAGGGACCATGAGAAGGCGTGAATTCATGACCGCGGGGGGTGCGCTGGCGGCATCGCTCGCGCTTCCCGCGCGCGCGGCGTATCCGGACAGGCCCGTCCGCTACCTGATCGCGTTCGCGCCCGGCGGCGAGTCGGATATCGCGGCACGGCTGCAGCAGGATGTGTGGCGCAGGAAGTGGGGCCAGGAGCTGGTCATCGAATCCAAGGCCGGGGCCGGCGGCGCCCTCGCCTGGTCGCAGCTGAACCAGTTCCCCGGCGACGGCTACCTGGTGATGGGCACCAACCTGCCGCACATCGTTCTGCAGCCGCTCGAGGGCAATGTCCAGTACAAGACCGAGGACATCACCAACATCATCTTCTTCAACTACACGCCGGACGCGATCGCCGTGCGCTCCGAGTCCCCGTTCAAGACCTACCAGGACTTCATCGCCGAGGCGAAGAAACGGCCCGGCGAGCTGAACCTCGCGGGCTCGGGCACCAACTCGGCCAACCACGCCGCGCATGCGCGCCTCAACGACGCCGCGGGCATCAAGACCACGTATGTCGCATTCAAGGGCACCGGCGACCTCATCGCCTCGCTCCTCGGCGGGCACGTGGATGGCGCCATGACCTATTCCTCGCTCGCGATCGCGCAGCGCGGCAAGACGCGGCTCCTCGCCGTGGCTACACCCCAACGGTTGCCGTACTTCCCCGAGGTGCCCACGTTCCGCGAGCTCGGCATCGACTGGGTGGACGGCGGCTACCGGGGCATCGGCGTGCCGAAGTCCACGCCGGAGGAGATGCGCCGCCGCCTCTCGGACATGTTCGAGGAGATCAATCGCGACCCGGAGTTCCGCCGCAAGATGGTCGAGCAGGGGCTGGAGCTGATCGACTACACCTACGACAAGATCCCCGCCTTCCTGGAAGAGCGGAAGAAGGCGTACCTGTCTTCGGCGCGACTGCTGGGCCTCATGAAGTAGCACGCCCGCTGCGCGGGGGACGAGGCCTCCGCCGCCGGCGCTGCGTGGATGCGAGGGTGATCAGCCGAGGTGCTGCTCGATGTCGGCGAGGCTGGTCACCACCGCATCGGGGCGCACGCCCAGCCGTTCCACGGGCGCGCCGTTGCGGTTGATCCAGAAGACACGGAAGCCGAAGGCCTTCGCGCCCGCGGCGTCCCAGCCGTTGGAGGAGACGAACCCCATCATCGAGCGCGGCACGCCGAGCGCCTCCTCGGCGAGCGCATAGACCTGCGGGGCGGGCTTGAAGAGGCCGGTGGAATGCACCGACAGCACGCCGCCGCGGAAACGTTCGTGCAGGCCGTTGTGGGCGACGACCGCATCGAGCATCCCGGGGTGCCCGTTCGACAGGATGGCGAGCGCGCAGCGCCTCGAGAGCGACTCGAGGGCCGCGGGCACCTCGGGGAACGTGGCGAGCCGGCGATACTCCTCGATCAGCGCACGCGAGGCACGCTCCTCCTCGCGCAGGCCGAGGGATTCCAGCGCCCACCCCAGCGAGGAGACGGTCACGCGGTTGAAGTCCTCGTAGCGGCCCATGAGGCTGCGCAGCCACGTGTATTCGAGCTGCTTCGTGCGCCACGCGGCCGACAATGCCGCTCCCTTGCCGGGATAGAGCGATTCGGCGAGGCGCGCGACGGAGTGCACGTCGAACAGCGTCCCGTAGGCATCGAACACCAGCGCGGATATCTCGCTCGTCATCGCGGCTCCTTCTTTTCGGCGATGCTAACATCTGGCCGGAAGCCTTCCTGCCGCGTTCCCCTTCGCAGAACACTCCCTCCATGCTTGCGCGATTCATTGCCTGCTGCGTGCTCTCGCTCGCGAAGAGCGCGCCCGACGGCTACACGCTCGAGCTCGCCACCAGCAGCACGCATTCGGTCAATCCGTACCTGTCGAAAGTGCCGTACGACCCGGAGAAGGAATTCACGCCGATCGTGTGGCTGGGCAGCGCCGCACGCGTCCTGGACGTGCCTCCCTCGCTCGGCGTGAACGACCTCGCGGAGCTGATCGCGCTCGCGAAGAAGAATCCGGGCCGGCTCAACTACTCCTCGAGCGGCGTGGGCAGCGTCGTGCACCTGGCCACCGCGCATTTCGCAAGCCTCGCCGGCATCCGCCTCACGCATGTGCCCTGCAAGGGCATCCAGCAATCGGTGCCGGACCTCATCTCCGGGCAGCTGGCGATCCTCTTCGACAACATCATGACGGTGCAGCCGCACGTGAAGGCCGGCCGGCTGAAGGCGCTCGGCATCTCGACCGCGCAGCCCTCGCCGCTGCTGCCGGGCGTGCCGCCGATCGCGGACACGCTGCCGGGCTTCGAGAGCCGCACCTGGTTCGGCCTGTATGGCCCGGCCGGGTTGCCGGCGCCGATCGCCGGGCGCCTCAACCGCGAGGTCAACGCGGTGCTCGCGGAGCCCGGCGTGCGCGAGCGTTTCGACCAGCTCGGGTTCGAGCCCGCGGGCGGCAGCGCGGCGGAATTCGCGCAGATGGTCCGCGCCGACACGCAGCGCTGGGCCAAGGTCATCCACGACAACGACATCAAGGCGGAGTGAAGCGAATGTTCTCCTGGAATTTCCCGTATCCCTCGCAGCGCATGCCCGTGCTCGCGAAAAACGTCGTCGCCACCTCGCAGCCGCTCGCCGCGCAGGCCGGGCTGCAGATGCTCGCGAAGGGCGGCAACGCGGTCGACGCGGGCCTGGCCGCCGCGATCGCGCTCACCGTCGTCGAGCCCACCTCCAACGGCATCGGCTCCGATGCGTACGCGATCCTCTGGGATGGCCAGCGGCTGGTGGGGCTCAACGCGTCGGGCCGCTCGCCCGCGGCGTGGACGCCGGAGCGCTTCGCGGGCAAGAGCGAGATGCCGAAGCTGGGCTGGGACGCCGTCACCGTGCCGGGCTGCGTCTCCGCCTGGGTCACGCTCTCGAAGCGCTACGGCAAGCTGCCCTTCGAGCAGCTCTTCGAGCCGGCGATCCGCTACGCGCGCGAAAGCTACCTCGTCTCGCCGATCACGGCGCAGAGCTGGGCCAACCAGGCGGTCGCGCTGAAGGCCTTCTCGGAGTTCGCGTGGACCTTCCTGCCGAAGAACCGCGCGCCGTACGCGGGGGAACGCTTCTACTGCCCGCAGCAGGCCGAAACGCTCGAGGAGATCGCCTCCACGCGCGGCGAGAGCTTCTATCGCGGGCCGCTCGCCGAGCGCATCGCGCTGGCGGCGCAAGCCGAGGGCGGCGCCATGACCGCGCAGGACCTCGCCGAGCACCGCAACGACTGGGTCGATCCCATCGCGGTCGAATACCGCGGCTACGAGCTGCACGAGATCCCGCCCAACGGCCAGGGCATCGCCGCGTTGATGGCGCTGGGCATGCTGCGCCATTTCGACCTCGCGTCGATGCCCGTCGACTCGCCGGACAGCGTCCACCTGCAGGTCGAGGCGATGAAGATGGCGCTCGCCGACGTCTGGGCGAACGTGACCGACATCGAGCACATGCGTGTCACGCCCGCGCAGCTCCTCGATCCGGCGTACCTCGCGCAGCGCGCGAAGGCCATCGACATGAAGCGCACGCAGGACCACAAGGCCGGCATTCCCGCCGGTGGCGGCACGGTGTACCTCACCACCGCGGACGAGCGCGGCATGATGCTCTCGTTCATCCAGTCCAACTACATGGGCTTCGGCTCCGGTGTCGTCGTGCCGGGCACCGGCATCTCGATGCAGAACCGCGGCGCGGGGTTCAGCCTCAAGCCCGGCCACCCCAACCTCGTCGGGCCGCGCAAGCGCCCGTTCCAGACGATCATCCCGGGCTTCCTCACGCGCGGCGGCGAGCCGGTGATGGGCTTCGGCGTCATGGGCGGCAACATGCAGGCGCAGGGCCACGTGCAGATGGTGGTGCGCCTCATCGACTACAACCAGAACCCGCAGGCCTGCAGCGACGGCCCGCGCTGGATCGTGAACACCGACATGACGGTGAGCGTGGAGGACGCGATGCCGGCCGCGGTCAGGGAAGCGCTGGCGGCGCGCGGCCACCGCGTGGTGCCTTCGGACCGCCCGCAGTTCGGCTTCGGCGGCGCCCAGCTCATCTACCGCCTGGACGATGGCTACTGCGCGGGCAGCGACCATCGCAAGGACGGCTGCGCGATCGGTTTCTAGGAAGGCATCGCGGCGTTCAGAGCCCCGCGAAGGCGCGTTCTTCCTCGGGAGTCGCGCCGAAGACCGGCAGCCGCTTGAGGAGCGCCGGCCCGTGCTGCCGCAGCGCCACGCCCATCAGCACGCGCGGCGTGGCCATGCCGGGCCATGCCTCGGCTCCGGAGAGGATCTCCATGTTGAGCGAGCGCC